>Ga0310786_10008365_pt1 | contig 13292 bp, 14 predicted proteins | sample AusTroGonzalo_MG_FD_203881 | JGI IMG/M metagenome (GOLD analysis project Ga0310786, IMG submission 203881) | Bovine rumen microbial communities from tropical cattle in Woodstock, Queensland, Australia - Gonzalo_03 (v2) (version 2) | ecosystem: Host-associated > Mammals > Digestive system >... | reverse complement strand
CCAAAAACCTTTTTGGGCGCGTGATGGAGTTTGCCGCAGAGCGCAGACGGCAGAAAATCTCAGTCATGTCGACGGCGAAGAAATATCCCTTGCTCAATTCCCTGTGGAAGTTGGCCGTTCTGTTAATCGGATTGCCGTATTATTTGGCCTCAGCCGTCGTCAACCTGCCCGTTTGGCTCACCACCTTGATTATCAGAGGAAAACTTGTTGACAAAGCCTTCGGCAATACGGTCAGTTTCGGAGTGGAGTTTGTGCTTTTCCCGCTCATTTTCATTGTGGGCACCATCATCCTGTTCTGCAAACTGCCTTGGCTGTGGGCCTTGGGCGGTGCGGTGCTGCTCCATTTCTCTTACATCGTGTTTTCTGACTACAACGAACTCTGCCGCCGCTGGATTTCCGACCTGCGCTGGACCTTCAAGGCAAAACTGCGCAAACAATACGAAAGCCTGAACCTCAACAAATTATTCTAATCCCATGTCACAACGCTGGATTATCCCCGACATTCACGGTTGCGCCCGAACGCTGAAACTATTGGTCGAAAACACCCTCAAGGTCACGAAACACGACCAACTTTATTTTTTGGGCGACTACATCGATCGCGGCCCCGACGGAAAAGGCGTTATCGACTACCTGATGCAACTGCAAAAGGATGAATATGAGGTATATCTCCTGAAAGGCAACCACGAGGACATGTGCGTGAAAGCCTACGAAGCCGACCAAAAGAAGAAATTCTTTGGTGGCAAGCACCTTGAGCAGAAGGAATGGGAGGCCGTGGGCGCAAAGGCCACTTTGGAGAGTTTCGGGGTGAAGCATCCGCGCGAGATTCCACAACTTTACATCGACTGGATGAACGCCTGCCTGCCTTATATCGAACTGGAGGAATACATCTTGGTTCACGCGGGCATGAATTTCAGCATCGACGACCCTTTTGAGGACACGAGAAGCATGATGTGGACCCGAAAATTCAAAGTGGATTTCAACAAGTCGCATGGCAAGAAAATCATCCACGGGCACATCCCAGTCGATTACAGTTTCATGAATCTGGTCATCGAGAACAACGAAAATTACGATTTCATCGCCTTGGACAACGGCGTCTTCGTGACTGACAAACCCGGCATGGGCAACCTGACGGCCTTCAATCCCGACACGAAACGGATTGTGGCACTGTCGAATATGGATTCATAACTTACCGCGTTCCCACTACCACAGCGTTCTTGAATTGCTTCACCTTGCCGCTGAAGTTGAAGACCTCGGTCACGACGACATACACACCGATGGGAACACGGTTGCCGTTGTTGTCGAGGCCGTTCCAAAGGATGCTGCCCTCCTGCCCCACCAACTCACCTTTCACCAAATGGCGGATTAATTGTCCCGCCACATTGAAAATATACGTGTTCATCGTGTAACCCGCCTCGTCGAAACGGTAATTGATGAAACAGGCATCATCGAAACCGTCGCCATCGGGTGAGAAGATTTCGGGACTGATGGAGATTTCGTCGTTGGATGGCTCTGCGCTTTGCATCATCGAGTTTTCGTAACCTGGCGTGCCGAAATGCACCCGCTCAGCGGCGGAATGCCAATTGTCGGCATCGAGCGAAGGCTGGTCGAAACTGACACGCTCCAACGCCACGCCCTTGGTGACCTTCAGCAGAGGATAGTGCATCTTTTCAGAAAACACCATTTTGTCGACCATTGTGCCGCCCTTGCTCATCAGGATGGCCGTACCGCCCGCATTGGCGTAACTCGGGAAAGAAGCCATTTGCATGAAATTATCAGTCGAACAATCATATTGCTGGCTCACAATCTCGCTATTGGTGGAAAGCAAAACATAGGTTTTGGGCAAAAACAAACGGCTGTCCACCGTGATTTCCTTCAAGGTCGTATCAGCGGGATTGGGAAAACTCTCCTTGATGACCCCGAGCATCAATGTGCTGAGGTCGAAGGTCTTGTCGGTGTTGTTGTAGAGTTCCACATAGTCCACGCCCGGCGCAATCGGGTCAAAAAGAATCTCATTAATCAGGATTTCACCTTCAGCGATTTCGTTGGGGATACCGAACTGGATGCGCGTGTCGGCCTCGATGAGGTTGCCCACGCAATTGACGACACCATTAATAACTAAGGTATAAACGATGCCCTGCTCAAAACCTTGGTCGAAAATCAAACCTACATAACTGGCATCCAATGGGTTAGTTTCAATCTCTTGCGGATACTTGCTCGTTTCTTCCACACGATAATGCACCGTTTCCATCAGACTTGCTGCGTCCATCTGTTGGTCGAACCACAGTTGGATGATGTAATTGGAAAACATGCTCACGCGCTCCACTTTGGGCTTCGCGTCGTTCTCGCCGTCCACTGAATTGATGCGGCCTGGGGTGCCGCCCGAAGCATCCATCGAAGCCGTCCAGTTGGAGGCTCCCGCACAAGGATTCAGCGGGTCGATTTGCTCCACCGACCAGCCACCATCGTCCTTGTCGGGGTCGTGGTACCATGTGTTGCTGAAATTCACCCTTGAAATCAGCACGCCCGCATTGCTGTAAAGATACATCGCCGAGGAACTATTGCCCACTGAGAAACTGCTGAAGCCGATGCAGTCGCCGAAATCCCTCAACTCGGGCACAGCGTCATTGTGGCAGAGAATCACATAGCCGTGCGGAGCGAGGACAAAATTTCCAAAAGTCAAGTCGTTCGCCCCGATTTGTATCTGCCAGTCTTTCAGGTCGATGCCAAACTCTGTCGTGTTGTAGAGTTCCACATATTCCCATTCCGGCAGACCCACCACGGGATTGGGGTCGGCCATAATTTCATTGATGACCACATCGTATTCCGAAGCCGCATAAATCGAAAAAGCCATGCTGGTTGGTTCCATTGTGTTGTTCCACTGGTCTTTTATGTTGCTGACAGTCAGGGTATAATTCACGCCGTTGCCGATTTCGCGCTCCAATTCAAGCACCACGGCAGCCAAGTTTTCACCAAAACTGACCGCCACGGGATGCCCCAAACCGTTATTAATGGAATAATTGGCGGGATTGAGTGCCGATGCCTCGTTAAGGGCTTCATTGAATGCAAGTTGCAGATGTGTCAAATCCAATACTTCACAAGTCAACAAAACAGGCGGCTCGTGGTCGATGATGCGAGGCCCAACATAGACGTTGTCAAAATACATCTTCGTGGCATTGCTCGAAGTGAACTTGGACCAAAATCCGAAGAAACCACCGCGTCCATAGGTATCATCAGCACCTTGTGCCTCAGTGAGATAGATTCCAAAATTGTCGTAACAAGTCTGAATCATCCAATTCCCTTCGCGGTCGCAAATCACCTTGACGGCAACCGCAAACGAGGCCGCGATGGCACCTTCCGCACCGCGACAAATACTCTGCTGTCCATCAGCATCCTTGCGGAACAATTCGATGGCATCGTTGCTGCCGCCCTCGCCGAAACGCAGGAAATAACCTTGCGTAACTTGCGACAAATCAGCGTTGTCAGCACTGAGCCAAACATCGGTGTAGTTGTTTCCCGAAGGGGCAAAAGCCTCCCGAATCCAGAACTGCCATTCCATGGTTTCATATTCCGTAAAGGGCAAGGAAAGATAGGCCGTGCCTTCGCCTTCCGCATTGAGTTGGAGTTGCAAGTTATTGTTTATGATATACTTGTCCGCCGTTCCCGACCAAGCGGGATTTTGAGTGAAATCGCCGTCGGAGAAGTCGTCGGTGACTTGGGCGAAGAGGGAAAAAGGCAGAAGTAGTAGGAATAAGAGGCTCTTTTTCATGGTTTTAGTGTTTTTTGTATGGACGTTTTATCAGCATGGAATTATAATAACGCGGGTCACCGGTAACCTCTTCGCCAATCCAATCGGGCTTGTCGAAAGGCTCGTTTTCGTCGGCCAGTTCGATTTCGGCTATGATGAGGCCTTCGTTGTCGCCGTGAAACTCGTCCACCTCCCAAATGTGCTTGCCGTCCGTGTTTTTAACCAAATAGCGTGTCTTGTCAATGCGTCCCGGCTCGGCCAATTCCAACAGCGCAAGAGCCTCATCTACAGTAATTTCCTTCTCCCACTCGAAGCGCGACATTCCCGACTTGCTCACGGGGCCCTTGATGGTGAGGTAGCCGCTGTTGCCCCTGATGCGCACACGCACCGAAGGCCCGTGGCTCAGATAGCCCTGAATGATATGCGTGGCTTGGAACGTTTCCGCCTTGAAGTCACCCTTTACCAAAAACTTTTTTTCAATTTCCTGTGCCATAATCGTTTATTCGTTTGCAAGCGGTTTGTCGGACATCCCGATGACGCGCTTGATAGCCTGTAAGCACCTCGCCAAACTCGCAGATGGTGTCATTGACCATATAACCGAAACGGCGCTTGTGGACGCGCACGGCGGCCAAGTCGGGATTGGCCTTCACCATGGCGATGAACTCATCGTATGTGGAGGTGTCCTTCGTCAGTTTGGGCATTTTGACCATAAAGGCAGTAATTTAGGTTAATTGATCCATTTTTCAATCGCAAAAGTAGAAAAAATGTAAATGGCAATGGAAAATGGGGAAATTTTTCAAAAAAATGGCGGCCACGGAATGTGGCCGCCATTTGATTTTGTTTTTTGATAGAATGGTTATCTGTGTCCTTTACCAGACGAACTGAAATTGGCCACCAAATTACGGTCGCTTGTTACGACAAAATTGAATGAGGCAGGTAATGGATTGCCTTCAATATCTACAACAACTTCGTCGTTCTCCGTCCAATTGTCGAAAACATAACCCTCGGCAGGTGTGGCCGTTACGGTGCATGATTGGTCATTTAAATAATCGCCGTCGCCACTCACAGAGCCGTATTCGCTTGGGTTGGCTGAAACAGTAATCGTATGAGAAGTATTGGTTGTAGTGAAATCCACCGTAATGCCCTCACTCAAATAAGCATTGTTATTGATGGTCGGGATGGTGACGGTTGCCGAACTATAACCTGTGGCAGAGGCCGTGGCTGTGATTGCTCCGTCATGCGGCAGCAAAATGGCCCAATAGCCGTCCGTGCGCTTGCCGATATTGATACTGCCACCATCGTTTGAAGAATGGTCGTATGTAAACGGGGTCGTATTGTTGGCGAAATTGACGGTCACCTTGTCGTTTAAGTTCGTTCCTTGGAGGGTAATGTCATCGGAAAAAGTCGATGGAATTACATTGAATTTCACCAAAGCGCATTTGTTGTGAAGTATCGCGGTGAAATTGGTGGTGGTGAATTCTTGGTTAGTAGCAGCACCAGTGTAGTTCTCATTCGATGGAGCGCACGAAACCACGGGGAGTGTCGAACTTTGATCCCAGATATTGACGGAGCAAGAGGTAGTGCTTCCTGCTGTAAGGGTTTCGGCAGGAGTTCTGTTGCCGAGCAGGTAGAAATAGAGTTTTTGATTAGGGGTAGCACCAGTAATTGGACCCGAAAACACCGAATTATCACTGTTGTACTGCAAAGTACCCACATATTTCCCTCCGCTACCTACAAGAATAACGTCGCCAGTTTCAAAATAGACATGCGGCGGGTTGACATCCAGTTTCTCGTCGTTGCCTTGGTTCACCTTCAGGGTGATGTGCACGGTTTCGCCCTCGGGCGTGCTCACGGTGTCGGTGGGGATTTCCGTCGGGTCTTCGGTGGGTGTCACGGTGGGCTTTTCTTTCTTGCATTGCGTCAGGGTCATCGCCCCAATGAAGGCCATTGCCATCGAAAGCACCAAGGCTTTCCGTTTCAATACTGTTGTTTTCATATCGTTTTGAGTTGAATTTACCATAATTAGGGCTGCAAAAATACAAAAAAAATGGAACGAAGCCTTGGTGGTGGTGAAATTTCCTATTTTTGCGCCCAAATAACAACGTTCAAGGAAATGAAAATCGCAGTGGTGGGAGCCACCGGACTGGTCGGCTCGAAGATGCTTCAAGTGCTTGATGAACAGCATGTTCGGATAGACGAATTGATTGTGGCTGCCTCGGAGCGTTCCGTGGGAAAGGAAATTGTTTTCCAAGGTAAGACCTATACAGTCGTCAGCGTGGACGAGGCCATTAATAAACGCCCCGACATCGCCATCTTTTCGGCGGGCGGCGCGGCTTCCAAGCAATATGCCCCGCGTTTCGCCGAACAGGGCACTTTTGTCATCGACAATAGTTCCGCTTGGCGCATGGAAAAGGATGTGCCTTTGGTTGTTCCCGAAATCAACGCCGACACGATTACACCTGAGACCCACATCATTGCCAACCCCAACTGCTCCACCATCCAAATGGTGATGGCCTTGGCTCCGATTCATAAGGCATTCGGCATCAAGCGATTGGTGATTTCGACCTATCAAAGCGTGAGTGGGAGTGGAATCAAGGGGATTAATCAATTGAATTACGAGGAAAACAACCATGTTTTAGGGCAGACACGTGGGTCTGCCCCTACGAAGGCCTATCCTCACCAAATCTACCGCAATGTCCTCCCCCACGGCGGCGATTTCTGCGATAACGGCTACACCACCGAGGAGGAAAAATTGGTGAACGAAACCCGCAAAATATTGAGGGATAATAATATCGCCATCACTGCCACGGTATGCCGCGTGCCCGTCACGGGCGGCCATAGCGAGGCTGTGAATATGGAAACGAAACGACCTTTTGAAATCGAGGAAGTCCGCAGGTTGTTGGAAGCCATGCCCGGCGTGGTGGTACAGGACGACCCTGCAAACAATATTTATCCTATGGCCCTCACATCTTTTGACAAGGACGAGGTCTTCGTGGGCCGTATCCGCCGCGACTACAGCATCGCCAACGGCATGAACCTCTGGATTGTGAGCGACAACATCCGCAAAGGTGCCGCCACCAATGCCGTGCAGATTGCAAAATATATTATCAATCAGCATTTTAAATGAAAATCTTTCGCAATATCATAGAAGCCCGCAACATCCCCAACGCCGTGGTCACCATAGGCACTTTCGATGGCGTCCACCTTGGCCATCAGGCCATTTTTAGCAAGATGAAAACCTTGGCGCAAGGCATTGGTGGACAGACGGTTGTGGTTACCTTTAGCCCACATCCCCGTCAGGTACTCAACATAGACAGTTCCAACCTGCGTTTCCTTTGCACACCCGAAGAAAAACTCCAGAAATTTGAGGAATTCGGCATCGACAATGTGGTGATTATTAACTTCACGAAAGAGTTTTCGCGCACTCCCTCCGAGGTGTTCATTAAAGATTACATCATCGACCACATCAAGCCCGCTTATATCGTGGTGGGCTACGACCATCATTTCGGCAAGAACCGCATGGGCGATTTCAGCCTGCTCAACGACCTGAAAAAGAGGTACAATTTCAAGGTGGAACGCATTGCGGCTCAGGATGTTGAGAATATCGCCATCAGTTCCACCAAGATTCGCAACGCCTTGGCCGTAGGTAATGTGAAAAGCGCCAACCGTTTGTTGGGCTATACCTATTCCGTCACCGCCGAGGTTGTAGTAGGCAACAAAATCGGGCGCACTTTGGGCTTCCCCACCGCCAATCTTGAATTACCCAAGGAATACATGCTCATCAACCGTGGCGGCGTGTTTGCTTGTCTTGTCGACTACGACGGCAAGACCTACAAAGCCATGGCCAACATCGGGCATCGCCCGACCATCGGCGACCGTGGCGAGAACCAGCCCATCATCGAAGTCAACCTTTTCGATTTCGATGGCGACCTTTATGGAAAGCAAATCCGTGTCCGTTTCATCGACCGCATTCGCGACGAAGAGAAATTCAACGGCTTGGACGCGCTGAAAGCACAACTGGAGCAAGACCGTGAGAAAGCCTATAAACTATTGGATAACATTGATTTATGAATATCACAAAACAATCAAAACCAACAAAACACCATTTAGCAGTGGCGGCTCCACAACCGTGTTGCCGCCAGAAAGCCGCCGGTTGGCGTGCTTTCCACGACTTTAACAAGGTTTTGAAAGTTTTGTGAGGAAAGAAAATGAAAATACTGCTTTTGGTGATAGGGAAAACGGATGAGGACTACCTCATCGCCGGCATCAAGAAATATGTCGGGCGGATAGGGCATTACGCTTCGTTCGAGATGAAGGAACTCCCCGACCCGCGCAACCGCAAAACCCTCAGCGAGGAGCAACAGAAAAAAGCCGAAAGTTTGCTTTTGCTGCAACAACTCCAGCCCTCTGACCAAGTCGTGCTTTTGGACGAAAACGGTAAGCAGTTTACCTCAGTAGCCTTTGCCGAAACCCTTGAAAAACAGATGGCTACGGGCGCAAAAAGACTCGTTTTCATCATCGGCGGGCCTTACGGATTCGCGCAAGAAGTTTACGACCGCGCCAACGCGAAAATGTCGCTCTCGCCCATGACTTTCAGCCATCAGATGGTGAGGCTCATCTTCGTCGAGCAACTTTACCGTGCTTTCACCATCCTGAAGGGCGAGCCGTATCATCATCAATAATAATGCAACCAAAACATCGTTTAGATTATATGAAAAACATCAAAACCATCCTAATCCTTTGTGCAGCCATCTGTTGCTTCGCCTCTTGCAAGAAAGAAGTCGACATGACCCTCACGCAGAAAACCGTCCTCCAAAACGCCGACATTAGGCAAATCTTGGTCGATGATGCTTGGCCTGTGACTCTGGTCGCCGACAGCAACACATACGTTGAATTGCAGTTTTCCGCCTATTTGGAGCCTTACCTGAAAACGAAAATGGATGGCACGAAACTCGAAATCGGGTTCACGGGCAACGTTTATCCCGTCATTAATTCGGTGTTTCGCGCTATTGTCCACACTCCGCGACTCGAAAAACTGGAAGCCAGCGATGCCGCTCAAGTGCGTTGCGAAGGCGTTTTCAATTTCCAAAGCCAAAGCATCGAGATTGTCTTGAGCGACGCCGCCCAATGCACTGGCCTCAGCATTTACGGCACAACTTGCGAAGTCAAGATGCAAAAAGCCGCTTTGCTGACGGGTTTCACACATTATGGAAACGTTTTCAACGCCACTTTGAAAGACGCCTCTCAATTCAACGGTCAGGTGCTGGCTTCCGAATTGCTCGACATCACCTTGAACAATGCCTCGCGTTTCGTGAACAAAGGCACCGCGACGGAACTCACCCGTCTTCACCTGAGCAATGCCAGCCTACTGAACATGGCTGAAACCCAGTCAAGTAGGATGGAAGTGGAACTTAACTCGGGTTCCGAGGCCACGGTACAGGTCATCGATTCCCTCAGCGGCACCATTCAAGAGGCTTCCACCTTATATTATAAGGGCCATCCGCAAATCAATATCGACTGCTCTGACGACTCACAACTCATCCCGTTTTAAATTTTTGGCCTGAATTTTGCTATTTTCGCCCCCGTTGCGCTGTTGCAACATGAATAATTACTATTTTTGTAACCAAATTTGAACGAAAATGAAAAAAGTAGCCCTGTTCTGCGTCGCCGTTTTGTTCGCGACCGTCACTTTTGCCCAGTCCAACCTCCCGATTGACCCCAAGACGGAAAAGATTTGTTTCCGCAAAGTCATCAACACGGTAGGCTCTCAAGATGAGGTGTTTAACCGCATCTACAGCCAATTCATGAACACCTATTACAAAAGCCCTTCGACCATTATCCAACAGAACGATGGGCGCACGATGAAAGGCAAGCACCAGTTCCAACTCGACAACGGCGATGCCGTGAAGTCGAAATGGCCTTGGATTACTTATTATTTCACCATTGAGGTGCGCGAAGGCCGTGTGCGCTACACCCTCACCGACTTCATGCAGAAGACCCAAAGCAACCATCCCTGCGAGGAATGGATGAACAAGGAAGACCCTCTGTATCAGCCTGTTTGGGATAGTTATCTGCAACAAATTGTTACTTTCGCTGAGGACTGGGGAGAAAAGTTTGAGGAGAGTCTCGTCCCCGAAAAAGTCATTGAAGAAGAGGAATGGTAAACTGAAATGGCCACTCGCGAACGCATAAAAAAAGGCTTTTCGAAACTTCTCAAGGAAGAGAAGTTGAAACTGATAGCCAACTACTTCGAGAACCCCGGAGAGGTCGTCAGCCTGCTGAAAAGTTACTGGCACTCCGACTCGAAGCAGCAGCAACTTTTTGATGAGTTCAGCGAGAACACCATCACCAATTTCTTCATCCCCTACGGCATTTCGCCCAACGTGACCATCAACGGGAAGGACTACATCGTTCCGATGGTCATCGAGGAAAGTTCGGTTGTCGCGGCGGCCTCGGCTGCGGCCAAGTTTTGGGGCGAAAGGGGCGGTTTCCATGCCGAAGTCATCGATGTGCGCAAGGTTGGACAGGTGCATTTCGGCTGGAGCGGCGACAAGGAAAAACTATTGGCTTTGTTCCCAAAAATCGAGAAAAGACTGTTGGCTGACACCGCCTCCATGACCGAAAAAATGCAGAAACGCGGCGGCGGTATCCTCGGAATGCGCCTTATTGACTATAGCACACAAATCCCTGATTATTACCAGATTCGCGTTGAATTTGGCACGGGTGATGCGATGGGTGCCAATTTCATCAATTCCGTTTTGGAACAATTTGGTCATAGCCTGCAAGATTTCTTCGCTGAGCAAAAAGCCCTGCCCGAAGGCCTCCGCAAGGTGGAAATCATCATGACCATTTTGTCGAACAACACGCCCGACTGCCGCGTGAAGGTTTGGGTGGAATGTCCTGTCAATCAGTTGGATGGCATCGACGAACACCTTTCGGGAGCCGAATATGCCAAGAAATTTAAGAAGGCCGTGGATATTGCCCATATTGACATTGACCGCGCCACGACGCACAACAAAGGCATTTACAACGGCATTGATGCGGTGGTCATCGCCACAGGCAACGACTTCCGCGCCGTAGAAGCCGCCGGACACACTTTCGCCTCGCGCAACGGACACTATGAGAGTTTATCGAGCGTCACGATTGAGAACGGCATTTTCCACTTTGAGTTGGAGGTACCGATGGCTTTAGGTACCGTCGGCGGTTTGACGAGTTTGCACCCCTTGGCCAAGAAAACCCTCGAACTTTTGGGCAATCCCACCGCCCCCGAACTGATGATGGTGGCTGCCACGATGGGCTTGGCCAATAACTTCTCCGCCGTGCGTTCACTGACCACCAAAGGCATCCAAGCAGGCCACATGAAGATGCACCTGAACAACATTCTTAACCAACTGAATGCCAATGATGAGGACAAGAAAAAGGCGCGGGAATATTTTAAGGACAAGACGGTGTCATACGCGGCGGTGGAAAAATTCTTGGAAGGGCTGCGAAAATAAAACGATTATTTCCTGTTTTTCCCAAACAAATCCGAATGGGTTCCCGTACGTTGAAGGGAAATGATTCGGATTTCGGTGTCTTTGATGTAAATCAGTAGCCAGTCAGGGTTGATATGACACTCCCAACAACCTTCATATTGGCCATGAATCTGATGGTTTCTGCATTTTTCTGGAAGTGGTTTACCCGCTTCCAACAAGTCGGTGATGGCAAAAAAGTCATCTAAAGAAAGCCCTCTTTTCTTGGCCAGTTTTAGGTCTTTCTTGAATTGACCTGTTGGGATAATTTGAAATTTTGCCATAACTACAACGCTTTAGCCCATTCCTTGAAATCCTCGTAAGAGCCAATTTCAATCAATCCCCTCCCATTCATGGAGTCCTCAATAACTTTCACCGTCTCATCGTTGAGGTATTCTCCTGTTTCAGGGTCATACATGCGCGGTTTTTCTTTCTTTTTTCTTTCGATGGTCCAACCCATCTTTTTCGCCATGGTTCTGAAGAAAGAAACCTCCGTTTTTGGCACATTGAGCGTAAAAGTGTCGAACTGCATTGCCGTTGAAATTGATCCGTCCATCTTGCGTTTGCTATTAATTACGCTGCAAAATTAGCACAATTTCCACAAAACGCCATTGTTTCGGCCAAAAAAACTAATTTTGCAATCCAATCACACCAAGTATGAAAACAAACTACCATTCCCACGGAAAATTTCTCCTAACCGGCGAATACCTCGTCCTGAAAGGTGCTTTGGCTTTGGCACTACCTTTGAAATTAGGTCAAAGCCTTGAAGTTGAAGAACTTGATTCAAATAACAACCGTTTGCTTTGGGAAGCCTTTCGACCTGAAGGGGAATGGTTTTCCGTGACTTTGCACCATGAAACCCTCGAAATCATCGACTGTAACGACCAACCCAAAGCTGAAAAATTGACACAAATCCTAAAAGCCGTCAAACAACTGAATTCCAATGCCTTTGAAGGTAGCGACTTGAAGTTTACGACCCGCCTCGACTTTGACCCGAACTGGGGCTTAGGCAGCAGTTCCACCCTGATTGCCAACCTCGCGCAATGGGCCAATGTGAATCCATACGAGTTGCTGAAACTAACCTTTGGCGGCTCGGGCTACGACATCGCCAGCGCCACGGCGGAACAACCGATTTATTATCAACTTTCAGCCTCTAAACCGACCCATCGGCTCTTCGACGGGCTCAGGGACCCTCAGAATTCTAAGGTCGTTGAGCCTGTCGAAACGCCGACCCCAATGGTTGAAATCGTCGATTTTAACCCGCCCTTCACCGAGCACCTGTTTTTCGTCTACCAAGGCCAAAAGCAAAGTTCCTCAAAGGAAATCAAGGCGTTTTTGGAGAAGGCTAATCCTATTGATTTACAGAATGATATAGAAGCCGTTTCAGAAATCAGCCGCGCTGTGCCGAAATGTGAAAGTTTGGATGAGTTCGCCTTGCTCATGCAATGCCACGAGCGCATAATCGCCCGCTGCATCGGGCAGGAACCTGTGCAAAGGCGTTTCCCCGATTTCGAGGGTGTTTTGAAATCTTTGGGTGCTTGGGGCGGAGATTTCATTTTGGCCGCAACGGAATGGGACGAAACCCAAGTAAAAGAATATTTCAAAAGGAAAGGTTTGGAGGTGGTTTTCGGGTATAAGGAAATTGTTCTCAACGAATAATTTTTTACCTTTGCCGCAATGAAACTCCGTTTTTTCATAGTATCATTCGCATTTTGTGCGTTGCTTTTGGGTTGCCATAATCCTGATATAAAGGCTCTTAGGTTGCCTACGGGTTCGCTGCATGACACTTTGGTCAGTATGGATTCTCTGCTGCAAACCCAACCCAAAATGGCATTGGAACACCTCACAATCCTTACAGACAGCATCGGTATCAAAGATAGTACGGAATTTGACAGAAATTATGCTTTTTTAATGAAATCCGAGGCACTATGGAAAAGCTATCGTACAGAAGAGATAGATATGGAAACCGTGGCAGCGGTGACCGCCTATTTCGACAGCCTTGCCTCCGTCTTTCCGCAAAGTGATGATGTGGCGTA
>Ga0310786_10008364_pt1 | contig 13292 bp, 6 predicted proteins | sample AusTroGonzalo_MG_FD_203881 | JGI IMG/M metagenome (GOLD analysis project Ga0310786, IMG submission 203881) | Bovine rumen microbial communities from tropical cattle in Woodstock, Queensland, Australia - Gonzalo_03 (v2) (version 2) | ecosystem: Host-associated > Mammals > Digestive system >... | reverse complement strand
AAACCGCCACTACCGTAGCAGTTATCTGACATAACCTCCCACCAATAGAAAGGATTAGATGTATCGGAATCGCCGCCACCCATTACATTCATAATGCTATAGGTTGCTGCATTCTCTGCATCAACATCTGCAGGCTTACCAGGGAAAGTAGCCTGAGTCATCTCTGTCACACGCGGATCTGTGTCCAGCATGTCGTTACAAGATGTAAACACAGTTGCTGACAAAACAGCCAACGATGATATAATATATTTCTTCATAATTTATAGTCGAATTAGAATTTAATACTTGCACCAACCAAGAATGTACGTGCGGGCGGGTAAAGACCGAGGTCAACACCAGAAGCCCAGTCAGCAATACCACCTGCCAGACCTGCAGAACCTACCTCTGGGTCGAGACCTGTGTAACCGGTGAATGTGTAGAGGTTCTGAACCTGAACATAGAGACGGAGCTGCTGGAACGGGCTAGACTTCCAGATGTTCTTGAAGTCGTAACCGAGTGTCACAGTCTTGATCTTGAAGTAGTCGGCATCCTCCATATAACGAGTAGAGTTCCAGATGGTGTTCTGGTGACCAGTACCAGAAAGGCGTGGCAGACTGTTTGAGGTGCCCTCACCACACCAGCGGTTCAGGATGGTGGTGTCATAGTTCTGGTAAGGTGCATCACCGTATGAACGGTAAGAACGCATGATCTGCTGACCAAATGCACCGGCACCGTTTACAGAGAAGTCAAGACCCTTCCAGGTCAAACCGAGGTTAACACCAAGGAGAACGTCCGGATTAGGATTACCGATTTCATGGCGGTCGCAAGTTTCACCTTCTACGTAGGTAATCTCGCCATCACCGTTCCAGTCATCCCAGATGCAGTCACCAGGTTGTGCGTTGTTAAGAACGGCCTTACCTGCTTGACGAGCGGCATCAATCTGCTCTTGATTCTGCCAGATGCCGCTGTACGACATGCCGTAGAAGTAACCGACAGGCTTGCCTTCCTCTGCACGGAAGATGTACTCTGTTCCCTGTGAGAGAACACCGCCAGGTCCGTCGATGCGGTGCTGTTCGTTATTGATACGGGTAACCTCGTTCTTGTTGTATGCAAGATTCACACCGACGTTGTAGCTGAAGTCCTTGCCAATCTTGTCGTTCCAAGAGAGGGCGAGCTCAATACCGGTGTTCTCAATATCACCACCATTGATGTATGCAGGGCTTGCACCATAGATGTGAACGTATGAACCTACGACGAGCCAGTCCTTAGTGGTCTTCTTATACCAGTCAAAGTTTACACCCAAACGGTTGTTGATGAAACGGGCATCGAAACCGAAGTCAAGCTGCTCAGAGGTCTCCCATGTAAGGTCGGGATTTGGCACTTTAGAAGCGTAAGCACCGACATTCGGAGTACCATTGGTTGAGCCGTGAGGGCCTGTCATATCAGAACTGAACTTGTAACCATTGTCGTATGCATCACCAGATTGAGCGATAGTTGCCAGTCCCTCGTACTTGCGGACGCGGTTGTTACCGTTCTGACCCCAAGATGCGCGGATCTTAAAGAAGTCCATCCAGCTCTTGGTGCCCTCCATGAATTTCTCGTTGGTAATAACCCAACCTGCGGATACAGATGGGAAGATACCCCAACGTTTACCATCCTCGAATATGCTTGAACCATCATAACGTAATGTGGCGGTAGCCATATAGGTTTCATTGTAGTCCCAGTTCAAACGGCCGAACCAAGATGCGAGATACTCTTCATCCATATTTGGCTTGCCTGTCAGAGTGGCATCGGAAACGCTATTAAGTTTCATGTTTGATAGATAGGCGGAATCCCAACCCTTCAGCGTTGCGAGCTGTTCGCCGTATGCAACCTTGTTAGAACCATCCATTCTGATATTCCATGCGGTGCTCTGGTAACCCTGACCAACCAATGCGCTGATCTTATGTCCATTCAGAATAGGAAGATCGTAAGAAAGGGTGTTCTCAATAGAGAAGTTGCTATTCATATAACTGTTCTGAGCAATGCTATAAGAAAGCACAGTACCTGTACTGAACGCAGAAGAACGAGGTTCTGTATAGTTGCGATATGCGCCAGCACTCCAGTTGTAGTTAAACTGAGAACGGAACTTCAGACCCTTGATCGGCTGAATGGTGACAAATGCTGTAGCACTGGCATTGAGGTTACGGCTCTCTGCCATAGAGTTAAATCCACCCTTAGAGAGGTTCTCCCATGGGTTGCTGAACAATGTTGTGTTCCATCCTTGACCATAAGCGAGTGAACCGTCGGGGTTCTGATAATAGTAGTTCTCACCATTATCTGCATATTGTGGCATCAGTGGCGTGGTCTGGAGTAAGCTGTGGAGATAGCTCCAGTACATACCATCCTCTGCCAGATCGTGGTTCTTGTTATAGCCGATAGAAATGTTCTCACCGATGGTAATGGCATCGAAGTCCTTGGCTTTCAGAAGCACGTGATCGCTGTTGATGCGGATGGTGTGGCGTCTATAGTATGAAGCCATGTCAGCACCCATGATACCGTCGTTGCTGGTAAAGGTATAAGACATGGCGAACTTAGAACGGTCTGTACCACCGGTCAAAGTTACAGAGTGATTCTGCTGCTGGGCATTCTTGTTCATGAATACATCCCACCAGTCGGTACCTTCCCAACCATTCTGAACCTTGTTGAGAATGTCCTGAGGAACGTAACTTGCCCAGTCCATCTTAGCACCTGTTGTGTTGAAGCTGAACTCGTCCATGAGAGTCATGTACTGCTGAGCATTGAGAAGCTGTGGGCGCTTGTAGCTGTTTGACCAACCCATAGCACCGTTGTAGGTAAGCTCAATCTTGCCAGTCTTACCCTGCTTGGTGGTCACGAGGATCACACCGTTGGCAGCACGGGCACCGTAGATGGCAGCTGATGCAGCATCCTTCAGGACATCGATGCTCTCGATATCGTTAGGGTTAATGCCGTCAAGGTCACCACCTGCTACGCCGTCAATGACATAAAGAGGTTTTGCGTCACCGACAGTACCGATACCACGGATATAAACCTTGTAACCCTTACCAGGCTGGTTAGATGAATTGGTGATTTGTACACCCGGTGTGCTTGACTGCATAGCCTCGAGTGCGTTGGTGGTGTTCAGCTTGGCGATGTCGTCACCCTTAACCTGAACGGTAGCACCAGTCACCAGCTTTTTCTTCATTGTACCGTAACCTACGACAACCACTTCGTCAAGCAGAGCGTTGTCGTCCTTCAGTGTGATCTGGAAGTTGTCCTGATTGCCAACTTTGATCTCCTGAGTCTCGTAACCGACGTACGAAATGACGATCGTAGCGCCAGGCGTTACACTGAGAGTAAAGTTTCCGTCGAAATCGGTAATCACACCGTTTCCGGTCTTACCTTTTTCAACTACGCTAGCTCCGATAACGGGGCCCTGAGCGTCGACTACAGTACCTGTAATCTTCTTCGTTGCCTGCTGAATCTCCTGAGGAGCTCCTGCGGCGTAGGCATTCGAAGAGTAACCAAGACCAAACATAGCCATGGCACTCATCAGCAGCGCTGTCTTTCTAAATTTTCGATTCATACTTAAGTATTTTCAATATGTTAAATTGGTTTGTAATGAATACAAATAGGTTTTGAGCGGAAGCAATTGCTTCCTGGTAATATATTGCCTACTCGGCGGATGTCCAGTTCGGCGCTATAAACGGCCAGAATAGTGAATTTCCGTTGAGATCGGTGATGGCACCATTGTCGGAGCCCTGCATTCTAGTGATTTAAAATTCCACATAATTAATTAATTAGTTAGGTAATTGTTATGATAATGTAGATTGGAAATATCTTCTCTTGCGTCAAACCCGTCACGGTGCCCGCTAAGCGAATGCAAATATATTATAAAATTAACACTGTGACTTTGTGATTTGTAACGCGGACTTTGCAGATGTCGTGTTAAGGGGTAAAATGTTACACCAGACAAAGTTTCTGCTACATATGCGGATAATAATCCCTTCTCGGACGTAGTGCGCGACAAGGCATTTCTTATATTATATAATAAATAAGGTGTAAAATAGCATTTTTGCTTGTTTCTTTTGATGGGATTTGTTACATGACATTTCATGGGTGAAATAGACATCAATGTTAATTTGCTCGTTTTTGTATGTGAAAGTCTGCCAAGAGTGTAAATAGGTTTAAATATTCTCTGTTTTCATGACTTGTCCAGAAAAAAAGGACTGTCGTCGTGAAAAAAAAGGTGAAAATGTTTATGTTACTAGATACAAAAAATATGCAACACTTTACAAATGAAAGTTAAATAAATAGGGTTACCTTTGCAAGCAACCTGAAACGAATAAAACGAGAGATAGTATTATCTTATTAACAACAATCAATTATCTAATTAACTATTATGTGGAAATTTAAATCACTACAAAAGCCGTTAGTGTTTCTGTTCCTGCTCTGTTTGTTCCCTCTGGGAGCTATGGCTCAGAGTGTCATTAAGGGAACGGTAAATGATGAAACAGGTGAGCCGATTATTGGTGCCAGTGTGAGAGTGCAGGGAACCAAGGTTGGCGGTATCACAGACCTTGATGGTAAATTCAGCGTTCAGGCTGACAAGAACGCCACATTGGTCGTCTCTTACATCGGTTACACCACAGAGACTGTGAAGTTGGCTGGTCGTAACAACATTACAGTAACACTTAAAGTAGATGCTCAGACATTGAACGACATCGTGGTTATCGGTTACGGTGTTCAGAGAAAGAGCGACTTGACGGGTTCTGTAGGCTCTGTTAAGAGCGATGACCTTAAGAACTTGTCAACCAACGATGCCGCTGCTGCTTTGCAGGGTAAGGTCGCTGGTGTGAACGTCATCACAAACGGTTCTCCTGGAAGTGGCGCTGATATCCGCATCCGTGGTATATCGTCTAATTCTGGGGCTCTTAGCCCTTTGTATATCGTTGACGGTCTTAAGGTTAACAGCATCCAGTATCTAGATCCTCAGATGATCGAGTCTATCGAAGTCCTGAAAGATGGTGCTTCTGCAGCTATCTATGGAGCCGAGGCAGGTAATGGTGTCGTTCTCGTTACCACCAAGAAAGGTGAAGAGGGCAAGGTGTCTGTCAACTATACTGCCAGAGCAACCTTGCAGAATTTTACCCGTCGTCCTTTGATGGGTCGTGACGATTTCCTTAAATATATGACCTATGAGTATGGTGAGGCTGATGTTGCTGGCAAACTTAAGGACAATGACTTTAGTCATCCTGATTACGCTGGCGGTGTCATCGATCAAGACTGGATTGACGCTTATATCGAGCCCACATGGAGCACGCAGCATACGGTGAGCATTTCTGGTGGTAACACTAAGGGACATTTCTTTACCGCTCTTAATCTCATCCATCAGAATGGTATCGTAAGAGGTGACAGAGATGTCTATAAACGTATTACCGCTCAAGTTAATGCCGACTATAATGTTTACAAGTGGTTGCAGGTAGGTTCTAATAATACCATCGAAAAATGGGACACCAAGAGTGTGTCGCAACGTTCGTATGGTTCTTCGTTCGAACAGATGATGCAGATGGATCCTCTGACCCCAGTCTATTGGACAGAGATTTCTCAGATGCCAGATAAATTCAGGACAAAATTGGACGCTTATGAGAATGGAACCTCTAATCTGCGTCTTTTCCGTGACAGTCATGGTTGGTTCGCTAACACCATGTACTCTGATATGGAGGGCAGCCCCTTCGCTAAGCGCGACGCGACCGATGGTACCAATGGCGGTTTCAATGTCCATGGAATATTCTTTGCTAATTTGATGCCTCTTAAGGGATTGACTATTACGTCACGTTTCGGCTATCGCCTCAATTTTAGCAATGAGCATACTTATAGCACACCTTACTATGTGGGTGATCGCGGTAATCAGGAAACTTATTCTATAGCTGCCAATACCAGTACAGGTTGGTACTACCAGTGGGAGAATTTTGCGAACTACATCAAGAAGATTGGTAAGCATGACTTTACGGCGATGGTAGGTATGGCTTATCATGAAAGACATTCTGATGACTCGAGAATCAGTGCTTCGGGTACAGACATTCTCTCGTCATACGAGCCCAACTTCCGGTATATTAGTAATGTGAAAAAGGATATTCCTAAGACTACCAGCAATAGCCCTAGTGTGCACGCTAACATGGCTTATTATGGTCGTCTGACTTATAACTACGATAACCGCTACCTCTTCCAGGCAAATTACCGTGCCGATGCTTTTGATACGTCTAAACTTCGCGGAAAGAACCGTTGGGGCTATTTCCCCTCATTCTCTGCAGGTTGGACTATCAGCAACGAGAAGTTCTTCAAGAATAATGTCTCTACCGATGCCGTTTCCTTCTTGAAGCTCCGTGCTTCTTGGGGTCGTAATGGAAATATCGCTGTGCTGGATAATTATCCTTATACTGCTGCAATTGCCAAAGGTAACAGCTATTACCAGTATCATGTGGATCAGACCGGTTCTGCATATGGATCTTCTCCCGATAAATTGGCTAACCCTGACCTGAAATGGGAGGTGTCAGAGCAGACCGACCTGGGTATCGATGCTCGTTTCCTGAGAAACAGACTGTCTCTTGCTGCCGTATTCTATAACAAGCGTACCAGAGATCAGCTTCATGATGTGAATATTGCTCCTGAGTTGGGATTTGCAACAGTAAAGACTAACCGTGGTGAAGTGCTGAACAGAGGTATCGAGCTCGAACTTGGTTGGAAGGACCGCATCGGTGATTTCAGTTACTCTGTCAATGCCAACCTTACAACGATTCACAACGATGTGCTCTCCATGGATGGTGCAATTCCTGAATATAAAAAGGATGCTAGCTCAACCAACTATGATATTCAGACGGTCTTCGAGGAAGGTCACACCGTTTGGCACCTCTATGGTTTTATCTATGAGGGTGTTGATGAAAACGGAGATGCTAAAATCAAGAATTTAGCGGGTGATGAAAATATCGGAACCGAAGATATGACAGATATCGGCCGGACGATTCCTTCCTTCATCTATGGTCTGAACATAAATATGGCTTGGAAAGGATTTGACTTCATGCTCAATGGTTATGGTCAGGGCGGTAACAAGATTGTTCCTGTACTCCATCGTGCTGGTTATAAGAATGGTCTGAAATACTATCTTGACAATGCCAGAACACCGGAAAATCCAGGCGGTTCTCTCCCGCATCCAGCGAAAATCCTCGGACCGGATAACGATTTCTGGTCTTCAACCGGTAATGTATTCAAGGGAGACTACTTCCGTATCAAGCAGCTGCAGTTAGGTTATACGATTCCTTCAAAGATTACGAAGAAGGCATTGATCAACAACCTCCGTGTGTATGTATCACTCGACGATTTCTTCACCATCACCAGCTATCCTGGTCTGGATCCTGAGACGGCTTCGTCAGCTACAGCAATGGCTCCTTCTGCAGTCGGTCTCGACTGGGGTTCATATCCCACCATGAAGAAGATGATTCTGGGTGTAAATGTGACATTCTAATTTAATGCAAAACAAAATGAAAAAGATAATAATCCCCACACTGTTCGTGTTCGCGCTGGGCTTGGTCTCCTGCGAAGACAAACTTGATATTGCTCAGAAGGGTACAGTCAGTACCCTGAACTACTATGCCTCTAATGCAGATGCGGAGGAGTGCCTTAATGCCATGTATGCCAATTTTGTTGAAAGAGTGGCAGGAAGTGAAGGTATCGACAACCCGGAGCAGGTTATTCTAAACTATGCAGCCGACGATATTCTGGCGGCTGGTGGTCATATAGAAGACCATGGCGCTTTCCGTGTATTCGACGAGTTCACTTATGATGAGGCAAACGCAACTTTGAAGGAGTGCTATACCCGTTATGTCACGGCGATCTATTACGCCAACCTCGTTATATCGAATTTCACCAACGAGAACCATGATGGTGTAGAACCTAAGTTCACTAGTGATTATACGAAGCAATGTGTGGCTGAGGCTCGTGTCATGCGGGCCTACCTCCACATGATGATGGCCATCCTGTGGAATTGTCCTGCTATCCTTGACCATCTGTTGCAGCCCGATGAACTGCCCCTGCAAGCTGGAAGCCAGGAGCAAGTGCTTGATTGGGTTGTCAAAGAGTGCGAGACGGCTATTAGCTCTGGTTTCCTGCCCAAGCGTCATGGTACTGAAGATAAGGATGCTACAGCCCGTATGAGTGTTGGCTTTGCACAGTTCGTAGCCGGTAAGGCTGCTATGTTCGCCAACGATCCCGCTACCGCTCGCAAGTATCTGGGTGACCTCATCAAGTCTGGTGACTACAAGCTCATTCCTACCGATGAGTATTGGACCAACTTCCATGTATCTGGTGACGGTAACAGCGAGAAGATCTTCGAGCCCAACTTCATCTATGATAACTCTGCGGATTTCTGGGGTAATACATGGCGTAGCCGTTGGATGGTGGCTAATGTATTCTGCTGGCGTACAGATGCTCTGGCTTCTATGCCAAGCGCATGTGCAGTCTCGGGTTGGAATGGTGGTGCCATTCAAGAGGATTTTGCGAAAAAGTTCGTCGAGCATGACGGCAATTCGCCTCGTCGCCGCGCCTGCTTCCTGACCGAGGATGAGTGGCTCTATGAGATGGAGTGGAGCGGTTCAGATCTTAATGATGGTACACTTGCCCAGAAGAAAGCGGATCCTAAACGTGGTATCAGTTCTGCTACGGGTCTCTATAGTCATGGTCCTTATTTTGAGTGGAAGCATATGTCATTCGGCAATCCTCCGAGAATCCTGACCGGTGGTAAGGTATATCCGAAAGACAACGAGCCAGAGATTATGGGTGGTGCCTCGAACACGAAGAACTTCAATGTGGCCCGTTATGCTGAGGCTCTTCTGCTCTATGCAGAGGCTTGTATCGGTGCCGACGAGGCCGAAGGTCTGAAGGCTCTCAACGAGGTACAGGCTCGTTCAGGTTCTGGTAAGATCAGCTCTTCGCTCACCTTCGAGAATGTCATGGAAGAGAAGCAGTATGAGATGTGGTTTGAGAACTGCCGTTTCCCCGACCTCATTCGTTGGGCTAAGCAGGGCAAGGTGAACCTTGATGATATCTTCAACAAGAGATATGGTGGCATCCATAAGCATGTACCTACTGTTTACGACGAGTTCTTTACCGAAGGTAAGAGCGAGCACAAGTTGTATACTAAGTATACCGAGGCCCATTTTCAGCCTTTCACAGAAAAGAACATGTATCTGCCGCTTCCACGCGACTGCCGTCTGGCCAATGGCATGAAGAATGTTCTTGGTTGGGAAAGCCTAAACGGCGAAACCGAGGAGTCTGCAGAATAAAACATACTATTCAGAAATAGTATTCTGATTAGACACATTGTTTTGGTATTTTGGAGATGCCGCGTCGAGAGGACGCGGCATCTTTTTTCGTGTTCTTTTTTGCAAACAATTGCTAATTGTAACACGGTTTATTTTGAATGTAACAATTATTGACCCTTTCGTCGAAAGCTTTTGGACTATTGGGGAAAAATAAGTATTTTTGTGACTCAAAATTCTAACTTCTAACAAACAGATGAAGAAAAAACTTACTATTCTATTTCTGGGAGTGCCGCTATTGATGCAGGCACAGAATCCCGTCATCCGTGACCAATTTTCCGCAGACCCGACAGCGCGGGTGTTTAATAACAAGGTGTATCTTTACCCTTCGCACGACATCGTTCCTCCTGAAGGACAAAGGCAGGACTGGTTCTGTATGGCCGACTATCATGTGTTCTCTTCCGAGAACCTGACCGACTGGACAGACCATGGTGTCATTGTCACCCAGAACAAAGTTCCCTGGGTGAGACCTGACTCTTATTCGATGTGGGCGCCCGACTGCGTATACAGAAATGGCAAGTACTATTTCTATTTCCCATCTGCTCCTGCTGAAGGAAAGGGTTTTGGCTTTGGCATCGGTGTTGCGATAGCCGACAATCCGGAAGGCCCGTTCATTCCTGAACCAGAGCCCATCAAGGGCATCAACGGTATCGATCCGTGTGTTCTCCTGGCCTCTGACGGTAACGCTTATATATTCTGGGGTGCCGGCCGTTGTGCCAAGCTCAAGGATAACATGAAGGAACTGGCCGACGATACGCCTACAGAAAAGGTAAAGTGGGGCGACCGTGAGTTTGAGATGAAAGGCGTCAACTGTCTGAAAGGTCTGCCAAGTCGTCAGGCTGAAGGTCCGTTCGCTTTCGAATACAACGGCAACTATTATCTGACCTATCCTTATGTAAGAGAGAATACCGAGGTTCTCGGATATGCCATGAGTAAGAATCCGATGGGACCGTACGAGTACAAAGGACTTATCATGGCTGAGCACGACAACGGCTGTTGGACCAACCATCATAGCATCATCAACTATAAAGGTCAGTGGTACCTGTTCTACCATCGCAACCACCTCTCTCCGAATGACGATAAGCGCCGTTCTGTATGTATTGAGAAACTGTCTTTCAACGCCGACGGAACCATTCAGGAGGTGAAGCCGACCTTGCGTGGCGTCGGTATCAATCAGGCTACGGAGAAAATCGATGTAGACCGCTATAGTGCTGCCAGCGCTGATGTGACCGCCCAGCTCATTGATACGGTTAACACCTTCCGTGGCTTTGAGGCTACGCTTCCTGTAAAGGGCAGTTGGATCAAGTATAATGATGTGAACTTCGACTGTATTGCCGACGGTTATGTGATTGTCAATGCCAAGGCAGCCGGGAATACCAAGTTCTTTATCCGTGAGAAGACTGCCAACGGCAAGGTGATTGCCGAGGTGGACATGACTGTGAAGCCCGAGACACCTGCCGGAATGCCGGCTATGTTCCGTCGCGACTTCAGTAACCAGTGGCTTACGCTGACTGCTCCGCTGAACTACACACCGAAGGGCGTTACCGATCTGGTGATTACCTGTGAGGGTGAGGCTGGTGTCAGTGTCGACTGGGTTCTGTTCAAGAATCGTCCGAAGTACTTCTCGCCGGTTACGACTGCCGCTGCTCAGCCTGATGATGAGGGCTTCATCCGTCGTTGGATGCTCCTGGAGCCTATCGACAAGCCCAATAGTGGCAATACGGTCTTTACCGACAGCTATCTGCGTAAGCACTTCGGCATGGAGTACTTCAAGGGTCAGCAGACCATCGTACCGAAGAATGGTCAGAAGGTAAAGGTATCGTTTAAGCGCGAGGAGGTTCCCGCAGGCTTCGGTCGTGGCTTCGGTCAGCAGCAGGCTCCCGCAGAGCCAGTGATTAAGACCGTTAACCAGACGCTTACCTGGCACGCTCTCGACAGTGAGAACATGAACGTCAAGCTCTTCCGCTTTGCAGAGAAGTGGGGACAGCAGGTCTATGGCGTGCTCTTCTGGGCAGTCACCATCATCGACTGCGATGAGGACATCGAGAATGTCCGTCTGGCAGTAGGATCTAACTCTGCCTCTATGTGGTGGCTCAACGGTGAGGAGGCTCTCCTGCTCTCTGGCGACCGTCGTATGGTGAAAGACGATGCCATGTCACCACGTCTTACCCTTAAGAAGGGTCGTAACATCCTCCGTGGTGCCATCATCAATGGCCCTGGCATGAGCGACTTCTGTGTTCGCTTCCTCGACGAAAAAGGTAACCCAGTAAAGAACTATTCAATCAAAGCACAATAAAATGAAAAGACTACATACACTTCTGGCGGCACTTGCCGTGACTGCTGCCGCCAATGCGCAGATAGGCGCTCCCTATATCCACGACCCCTCAACCATCGCAGAGTGCGAAGGTAAATACTACACCTTCGGCACTGGTGGCGGCGGTCTGATCTCTGAAGACGGCTGGACTTGGAACAGCGGTGCAGAGCGCCCTGGTGGCGGAGCAGCTCCCGATATCATCAAGATCGGTGACCGTTACCTCTGTATCTATGGTGCCACAGGTGGTGGCCTCGGTGGTGGTCACGCCGGTCGCATCCTTACCATGTGGAACAAGACACTTGATCCTAAGTCGCCCGACTTCAAATGGTCGGAGGCTGTCGAGGTCTGTGCTTCCGACGGTATGGAGGATCAGGACGCGATCGACCCGGGTATCTTACTCGATCCCACGACGGGTCGTCTATGGGTCAGCTATGGCACCTACTTCGGTACAATCCGTCTGATTGAGCTCGATCCGAAGACCGGTTTCCGTGTGAAGGGTAATAAGGAGAAGGATATCGCCATCGACTGTGAGGCTTCCGACTTGATCTACCGTGATGGTTGGTACTATCTGCTGGGTACTCACGGCACTTGCTGTGACGGCACGAATTCTACCTATAATATTGTGGTGGGTCGTTCACGCAGTGTGGAGGGACCGTATCTCGACAACGTAGGCCGTGACATGTATCATGGTGGTGGTAGAATGGTGATTGCCGCAGGCGACCGTAAGACTGGTGCCGGCCACTTCGGACGTACCATCATCGACGAGGGTGTCGAGGTAATGTCGTTCCACTGGGAGGCCGACTTCGACTTGAGCGGACGCTCTACACTGGCTATCCGTCCTCTGCTTTGGAAAAACGGTTGGCCCTATGGCGGCGATCTGTTCAAGGGCGGCACCTTCGAGATTGAGTCTGAGCGTCGTGGCTATGCACTGGAGCTTGCTGTCGATTTCGTCAGAATGCAGCAGGAGCGTCAGGGTTGGTTCAATCGCAACCAGATGGAGCAGCCCGTCAAGCCTGTTGCTAACCAGACCCTGGAAGATGTGATCGGCACCTGGCCGGAGGGTGACATCCCCGCACGCATCGGCGACTATATGTTCCGTCCCCACCAGCGTTGGACCATCTCGCCTGTCGAGGGTAAGGGCGCCTACCTTGGAAATACCTACTTCAAGATTGTCATCGAGGGTACCGACCGTGCGCTGACTGCCACCGCCGACAAGGAGGTGACCACTGTTCCCGCCTATACTGGTGCCGACGAGCAGCTCTGGCGCATCGAACAGCTCACCGATGGCACTTTCCGTATCATGCCGAAGGTGATACCTGGTCAGGAGGGCATCAACAAGCGCTACTGTCTCTACTCCGCGGGCGATTCGACACCGACCCTCGCCGAGTATGACTTCAGCAGTGACAACTCGAAGTGGAACTTCCGCAACCACTAAGAAAAAATATCAGAAAAGAATAAGGGTGTCCCGACTTCTGGGACACCCTTTTCGTATCTTTGTAGTCGTATGCTGACAGAAAAGACGATGGAAAAGCTGCGGATTCTCGCAGAGTCGGCGAAGTACGACGTCTCGTGCTCGTCGAGCGGCACCGTGCGCAAGGGTAAGCAGGGCATGGTGGGATCGACCG
>Ga0310786_10008363_pt1 | contig 13294 bp, 11 predicted proteins | sample AusTroGonzalo_MG_FD_203881 | JGI IMG/M metagenome (GOLD analysis project Ga0310786, IMG submission 203881) | Bovine rumen microbial communities from tropical cattle in Woodstock, Queensland, Australia - Gonzalo_03 (v2) (version 2) | ecosystem: Host-associated > Mammals > Digestive system >... | reverse complement strand
CAGTGGCAGGATGCTCGGCCAGCCCGGTGAGCACGCTGGCATCAATCTCCACCTTCACGTTGTCGAAGATGAACTCGTTGGCCTCACCCTCCGGAGCCTTCATAGCCAGACTGAGGTAGATGGTCTGGAAGTTGTCCAGCCAATCTCCGTCACTATGCTTATTGCCGTTGGCGATAGCAGGCACAGTAAACTCTTGACTGTAGTTCTGCCAATCTGTGGAGAATATGAGATCTTCCTCGTTCCACTTGAGATCTTCATCAATATAATAAATAATGTATTGCGTCGGCTCGTAAGCACACTGGAAGTCGCCCTTGACGGGATTCTGGGCATCACCTCCCTTGTCGGCCTTATAGTCGAACGACAGTCTGTACTTCGTGCCTGCGGGTAACACGTAAGGCAGACGGATGAAGAACTGGGTGTCCCAGGTTTGAGCCTCATTGCCGTCCGACTGCACCTTGATGGCCCTGGAGCCGTCCTTGCCGATGCCGTCGGTAATCCTGGCTATAAACACTTTCGCTGGGGTCAAGCCGTTTTCCTTCACATAGAAGCACGATGCGTCCGTGCCCTCCATGTTGCTGTTCTTAACGATGTTCGTCCAGTCATCGGCCCACACGCCCGTAACTGCCGTCATCAGCAGCGCGAACAGAAATAGTAGTCGTGTTTTTCTCATAATGTCAATTGTTTTAAGTTAATAATTAATATATATTTTGGTAAAGATATCAGTTTCTGTTTCTAGGTTAGTTGCTCAAGGGATCATGGGCCTCAAGTCTTTCATGGTTTGAAATAATTCTGTGGCAAATATAAGAAAAAACTGCGAGACGAACAAACAATTTAGGCAGAAATTAAAAATTTTGTTGCGTTGGAAGTATCACAAACACAATATGTTACGGATAAGCAAATCAAATTATTTTTGACACATAAGGGGATATGGTCATAAGGGCTTTTTTAAGAAACAAATTGCCGTAATGCGCATAATTTGGCCATAATTGATATCATAAAATTATGAATAAATTATGATAATTACGACAATTCGTTTCTTAAAACTCAAAGAAAAAGCCGAGTCCATCCTTTCGGAAGTCTCGGCAGATACTTATGTCTTTTTAAGGGAAAGTCTGAGGCTAATCGATGATGGTCTGCGCCCAAAGGGGAATCTCATCGGTGTAGCGCTTAAAAGGTTTGCCATCGGTCATGCGGAACAGCAGGCGAGCCTCAGCATCATCCACGGAGTTATCGTAGACGTACACACGGTCGGCAATGGCCGCAATACGCTTGCAGTTGAGTATCGACTTCTGATAGCGCGAGATAATTTTGGGAATCGGCACATCATGACCACCCTTCATCACACGCTTGGCAATACGTGAAGAGTTTATTGATGGGTGAGAGGTAGACACGAAAAAGATGCGAATGAAATAGCCCGCTTCATGAGCGCGTCGGATGAAGTCTACCTTTCCTTCGGACGAGAGCACTGTCTCGAAAATCAGGCTCTGCTGGTTTCGTAAGCATGCCTCACGCTGTTCCTCACAGTATTGGGCTGCCTGAAGCACAGCCTCTGGCGAGTTCCAATCGCCATAGCGGTCTTGTGCCACTTGATCGGGATTAATATAGAGTGCATTCTCCAACCATTCGTGTTTAAGAATCTTCGAGGTAATCGTAGTTTTGCCTGACCCGTTGGGGCCGGCAATCACGATGAGTACTGGGCGATGTGCTGTCTGACTCATAACTATCTGATGTTTGCGGCAGCCAGCCTCAGTTCTTCGAAATAGCGATGCGTCGCCTCTGCATTCGTCTCGCGTGCCTCCTCGGCGGCCTCACGCATTAGTTGCGAGAGCACCTCGTCGGTAGGTTCCTCCGTGCTGGTCAGTTTATAAGTATCGATGCTCATATCTTCACACGTTTATAAGGGTTTCTGCTGCAAAGATACGAACTTTCCATGAAATAGCAAGGGAAATGCCTAAAAATATCCGTTTAAGGGGATATGACCTAAAGGCGCTATCGGATGAAGCGACTCTGGAGGTAAGACTGGAAGGTTTCTTTATAGAGGTCGCCAACAGGGAGATAGGTGTTGGCATCGAGGATGACACGGTTCTTGTTGACCTCCTGGATCTTAGTGAGGTTAACAATATAGGAGCGATGGATGCGCATGAACGACGACGGCAGGCGCTCCTCCATCTTCTTCATAGACAGCAGGGTGATGATGGGCTTGGGCTCGCCCTCGACCCACACCTTGAGATACTCGCTCATGCCCTCAATGTAGCGGATATCGGCAATATGAACAGTGACCACGCGATAGTCGGTCTTGAGATAGATGACATCCGCCTGTTCCTTCACCATGGAGGCACCCTCGATGCGCTCCTTCAGTCGGCTGGCCGAGCGCTGGAAGTCCTGCAGTCCGAAAGGCTTGAGCAGATAGTCGACGGCATTGACCTTGAACCCCTCGACAGCATATTCGGAATAGGCCGTGGTGAAGACGATGAGCGGCGGACACGTGAGCGACTTCACAAAGTCCATACCGTTGAGGTCGGGCATGTTGATATCGCAGAAGATGGCATCCACCGTGTCGTGCTCGAGGAAGGTGCGCGCCTCCAGGGCACTCTGGCACTGGGCAGCCAACTCAAGGAAGGGCACCTTACTGATGTAGGTGACCAACTGGCCAAGAGCCAGGGGCTCGTCGTCGATGGCAAGACAGCGTATCATGACAGAGGGATATTAAGTTCAACGGTATAGACATCGGCATCGTCGCGGATGCTCAGCGAATAGTCGTGGTCATAAAGCAGGTTGAGGCGCTTGCGCACATTGGTCAGGCCCACCCCACCCTTTTCGTCGTTGGGCACGTCGGCCTTCGAGTTGCGACAAGTGAACATGAGCACATCGTTCACGATGGCGACCTTGACCTCAATGAACGACTCGCGCTGATAGCTGACGCCATGCTTAAACGCATTCTCGACAAACGAGATGAGCAGCAGAGGCGGCAACGAGCGGTCGGGCACCTCAGAGGGCAGGTCGAGCGAGATGCTCACCTTGTTGGTATAGCGCAACTGCATCAGGGTGATATAGGTGCGAAGGAAGGCCATCTCCTTGGTCAGGGGCACCACCTTCTTCTCGCCCTCATAAAGCACATAGCGCATCATCTTCGACAGTTCGACAATGGTTTCCTGCGCCTTCTGGGGGTCGATATCCACCAGGGCGTGGATATTGTTGAGCGTGTTCATAAAGAAGTGGGGACTGATTTGATAGCGCAGATAGGCCAGCTGCTGTTCCAGGTTCTGATGCTCGAGCTCGGCCAGTCGCTTGCGATCGTCGCGACTGCGGAAATAGCCCTTGATGCCCAGGTTGGCACCAAACATCAACACCAGCACCACCACACTCAGGATGTCGCGCTCGTTGACAAGAGGAGGGGGCATCTGGCGACGGAAGCCTTTATGACGGTGTCGCTCGAAGGGCGGACGAGGTTCGCCATTCATCTCCATGCGAGGCGGTGGGCGATGTCCCATCGGCATGCGCCTGTCTGGTCTCGTGCTGCACTGATAAACGATAAACGCCGCCAACACCATTGTCACAATGGAGAAATAGGTCACGCGCCGATGGCCGTGAATCAACAAAGGGGCCAACAAAAAGTTATGAACCAAGAACAGCAGCAGAAACATGGCCAGCATACGCCACACCAGGAACACCTCCGCCCAGTTGAATGCCACATGGGCATCACTGACCGTCCGCACATAGAGGCTGAGGAGTGGAGCTGCAAAAAGCAGGCCCCACACCGCGATATAAATCAGATTTTCCTGTCGCGACTGCTTCATCAAGTTCATACGCTTTTTCATCATAAATAACGTGACAGAATCTGTTTTATTATATTTCATACACACGCACTTACCACCAAGGGCCGCCGCCTCCACCGCCAGGGCCGCCGCCCTGACCTGAATAGGCCGAGAGTGTGACATTAGAACCACCTGTGACGGTGGCATCGGCATAGCCATTACCACCAAAGATGCTGGTACCTTCGCTCACGGTGACGCCCTGCTTCAGTGTGGGCTGCGAGGCGCCACTCACCACCAAGCCGCTGCCACCACTCGAGGGTGTCTTGAAGGCAATGGTCTGAGAGCCGACTGTCAGCGCATACCAACGGTTACTGCTCCACGACGAGGCCTGATAGCACGACTGGGTGAGACTGCTGCCGCGTTCGAGTCCGCCAATGGCAATGATGGTGCCACCACTGACATAGAGTTTGAAGTTGCGCTCAGTGTTGGCATCAATGGCCACCTCGGGCTGACGGGCACCAATGGCAAAGATGGTGCCACCTTTTATATAACAGTTGCCGTTGGCATCAATACCATCGTTGCCTGTAGAGCAGGCATAGACAATGCCGTCCGTGATGGTGAGGTGACTGGCCGCATTGATAGCATCGTCCTTGGCATTGACACAGACGTTGCCGCCACTGATGGTCAGCTCGCCCTTACTCTCGATGCCCTCACCCTTGGTACTGGTCACCTGGAGGGTGCCGCCCTCGATATAGATATTGCCACTGTCCTCATCCTCGTGGTCGGTGGTCTCGCCTGTCGAGGTGGTGCCGTCGAGTTCGCACTGGATACCCTCGTCGCCCACACCGCTGATGGTCACTGTGCCACTCTCCATCAAGAAGTACTCGTTGCACGAGATGCCGTCTTTCACTGCCTTGGTGATGTTGAGCGTGAGGTTTTTTACACGCACATAATCGCCACTCTTGATGGCGTGCTTGGTGTTACCTGCCACGTTCAGTGTGCCATTGCCCTGCAACTGGATTTGTCCTTTGCTATAGATACAGCCAGTCTGCGAGCCATTAGCGCCGTCGGTCAGGGTGTTGATTGTGTTCTTCTTGGCACTGATCTGAATGCGCTTGCCGTTGGTAATGCTGATGGCCGCCCCACTGGGGTTGGTCAGCGTGAGGCCATCGAGCGCGATACTACATTTATAGGAACCTGCGAGTGAGAACGAGCCGTTGGCGGTCTCGCCACTCAGGGTATAGGTAATCTCGTCGCCATCAACGGCGTCGGTGTTGGTTTGCTCGATACTGACATGGGCGCCATTAACAGTGGCTGTGACATAAGGCGCAATATTACCGCTAATAACGACAGTGGCCGTAGTACCACTAAAGGTGATACTAACGGCATTGTCTTTCACTGTCGCATCGTCAACCGTCATAGTACTTATGGTGCTGAGGTCGAAGGTCTTGCCCATTACACTCAGCGTCCGGCCGTCAGCATAGGACATCTCGCCCGTCTTGTCGGCAGGAAATAGATAGGTGACGCTGCCCATGCGGACATGGAGCGTCTGACCCATGGCGATGCCTGTGAGCATCAGGATCGCAATAATTACATATAGTCTCTTCATTTTACAATCATCTTGTAGGTTTTCTGCCTGGTCTTCACGATATAGACACCAGGCTTCATCTGTGCCTTCTCCACCTGATGCCCCTGCAGGTCGTAAATGGCTATAGCCTCATCCAGGGCATCACGGGTGACCTGCTGAATAGCGGTGGTCTCGTTAGCAGTCGAGAAATACATGGTTTTCAGATTGGTAAGTTCGAACGATTGCGAACCTGCCGTCAGGGTGTTGCCACTGATGGTTATCGTGAGCGATGCAACGGGCAACGAGACCTTGGTGCCATCGGTGGTCAGAAAAGTAAGGTAGGTGAAGTTGCCAGCCTGCGCCAGCAACCCACCTACCATCGTCAACAATAATAAAAATAACCTCTTCACCATCAACCTTTTTTGTAGTATAATAAGTTATATAGTTTCGTTTGTTTGGCGCAAAGATAGAAAAAAACGGGGCATTGGCCTAATTTTTTCAACCAACGCCCCGATTTATTCAACGAATCGGCAGGAGCGACCATCTTTTTTATACACAACAGGTCGTTTCTCAATAAAATTATGTACCTTTGCCAACGAAAAAACACTGGAAACAATGACACAACTCATAAAGATATGGATGATATGTGTGCTGTTTATGGGCATCACACAACAAGTTTCGGCACAAAGAGGATGCCGTCCGCAACTGAGCAGTAAGGGGGTGCCGGCATACGTGAGTAAGATGCGCCGTGCTGCCATGAACGATGGCGACAAGGTAGAGGTGAAAGACACCACCTATATTGGCAACAGACACCAGCTGGTGGTATTGGCAGCTTTCAGCGACAAGGGTTTTTCTGCCAACGAAGCAGAGACCACGGAACACTGGGGAAAGGTGCTCAATGCCGAGAACTTTGAGGAGGAGCCTTTCCACGGATCTGTACACGATTACTTCCGTGACCAAAGCTACGGACAGTTGAACCTCAGCTTCGACGTGCACTACATCACTGTGGGCAAGGCCAGCAAGTATCGCAGTACGCAAATTGACGACGAGAACTCGAAATACCTGGTGCAGGACATCATGGACAGTCTGAAGAACATGGATATTGACTGGAGCCTGTATGACTGGAACGGAGACGGCTATGTGAACCAGCTACTGATTATCTATGCCGGCAAAGGCATGAATGACGGTGGCGGATCGAACTCCATTTGGCCACACCAGTGGTGGCTGAGTAAGCACAACAACTGCAGTCCAATCAAGGTTTCGTATAACGACAAAACCTATCTGGTGGACAGCTACTGCTGCGTCAACGAACTAACGAGCGATGTCAACGGCAGTACCTTCGGCACCATCTGTCATGAGTACAGTCACTGTTTTGGACTGCCCGACTTTTATAATGGCAGCGCGAAATATGTGGGTGAATGGGACTTGATGGACTATGGCAACTATAACGGAACTGGCTTCGTTCCTGCGGGCTACTCGGCTTTTGAACGCATGTACATGGGATGGCTGACACCCGTGGAACTGACTGCCGACACGACCATCACCAACATGCCGGCCCTCAACGACGAGCCCACGGTCTATCTGGTGCGCAATGATGGTCATGCAGACGAGTACTACCTCATTGAAAACAGACAGCAGACAAACTGGGACAGTAAGGTGCCAGGCAACGGCATTGTCATCTTCCATGTGGATTACGACCAGAATGTATTCCTATACGATGCGGTGAACTCCAAATCACGACAGCGCTACACCATCTTTCCCGCCAACAACAACCCGATGGCCTACATATCAACATTCTTGGCAGGATGGCCCTACCCCTCGGCAGCAGGCAACAACGCGCTGACCAACACATCGGCACCCGCTGCCACGTTGAACAACAAGAACACCGACTCGACGTTTCGGATGTCGAAGCCCATCACCAACATGGCGATGGACAACGGACTGGCCTCGTTCGACTTTATGCACACCACCACTAGCATCAGCACGCCTAATACAAAGAACACACCTATCGGCATCCGCTATAACCTCAGCGGACAGCGTGTGGACGAGAGTTACAAAGGATTGGTGATTATCAACGGGCGCAAACGACTGATTAAATAAGTCCCATCTCACGAGCCTTATTCATGAGCAACTGCATCAGGGGCTCACGCTCGTTCTCCACCTTATTGTCGAGCACGGCATCCTTCAGACATTGCTTCAGGGTGCCCACCTCGCGTGAGGGCTTCAGATGGAACAGCTCCATAATCTCGTTACCATCGATCACAGGCTGCAGCAGTCGCTTGTAGTCTTTCTCCTGCAGGTCGGCCAATTTTTCGCGGACCATGCGGAAATTCTCAAGGAACATCTTCTTGCGCGTCTCGTTCTTCGAGGTGATATCGGCCTCGCAAAGCGTCATCAAATCGTCGATATCATCGCCTGCATCGTTCAGGAGTCGACGCACGGCACTGTCGGTCACCTCGCTGTCGGCAATAACCTGCGGACGCATGTGGAGGTCGACCATCTTCTGTACGTACTTCATCTCAGGACCCAGAGGCAACTTCAATCGGCGGAAGATGTCCTGCACCATCTTGGCACCAATATAATTATGGTTGTGGAAGGTCCAGCCAATGGCAGGGTCCCAACGCTTGGTCTTGGTCTTACCCACATCGTGGAGCAAGGCCGCCCAACGGAGGTAAAGCTGATAGTTGATAGTTGATAGTGTAGAGTTTGCTACCGCTCTCCCTGGTGCGTTAGCCTCCACAGCGGCAGCAAACTCTACACTTTGCACTCTAGACTCTACACTACGAACAACATTCTCAAGCACCTCCAACGTATGATAGAAGTTGTTCTTATGGGCACGCCCGTTCTTCTGTTCAACAATATCGAGGGCAGCCAACTCGGGCAGGATGATATTGAGCAGGCCACAGCGCTGAAGGTCGACAAAACCCTTGCTGGGATGGGGCGACATGATAATCTTATTGAGTTCCACCTCGATACGCTCGCCACTGACAATCTTGATACGCGAGGCCATGCGCTCGAGGGCCTCGAAGGTCTCGTCCTCAATTTGGAAGTTCAACTGGGTGGCAAAGCGCACACAACGCATCATGCGCAGGGGGTCGTCGCTGAAGGTGATGCCAGGCTCCAGGGGCGTGGCGATGATGCCATCCTCGAGGTCGGCCAAGCCATTAAAGGGATCGACCAGTTCGCCAAAGCGGTCTTTGTTCAGACAGATGGCCATGGCGTTGATGGTGAAATCGCGACGGTTCTGGTCATCTTCCAACGTGCCATTCTCGACAATAGGCTTGCGCGAGTCGTGACTATAGCTCTCCTTGCGGGCACCAACGAACTCCACCTCAAGCGGATAGTTGACAGTGTAGAGTTTAGAGTTTGCTACCGCCCTTCCAGATTCACGGTTCTCTGCGGCGGTAGCAAACTCTACACTCTCAGTTCTACACTTTCCATTAATCTTTACCTGGGCAGTGCCAAAGTTCTTAAACACCGACAGGTGGGCTTTGCGTCCCAGCATCTGTTTGAGTTCCTTGGCCACACTGATGCCGCTACCCACCACCACGACATCGATATCGTTGGATGGGCGCTCAAGGAAAATGTCGCGAACGAAACCGCCCACAACATAGCACTCCAGACCTAAACGGTCGGCTGCCTCACTGATTTGGTGGAATATATCCTGGTCAAGAATCTCGGCCAGTTCTTCGTCGGAAAATAACTTCATTCTTTGTTTTTCTTCTTATTTGGACTGCAAAATTACAAAAAATTCAGCATCTTCAGTGTCTATTTAATTTTTTTTAGTATCTTTGCCACCAAAATATAATAATCTATCGAAATGAAAAATCTAGCTTTAATCATTGCCTTCATCGCTTCCGTGGTGAGCGGAAGTGCAGAAAACTACATGAACCAAGAGCCACTGAAACTGCAAGTACCAGAACTGAAACCTGAACTGGTGAAAGTGACTAAGACACCCCTGGACTATCAACTGAACAACACGACTGTTAGTCCGAAGATGGACTTCGACTTCTTTACCTCGAAGACCAACCCCAACGTGAAAGCAAACAAGGTGATGGACGACCTGTCATTTGCAGGCGTGCCCCTCTTCCTGGCTGGCATTGCCATCAAAGGCGATAAGGCCAACTTCCGTCAGGACTATGGCAACGCACATGCCAACACCCGACTGCTCACCAGCTTTAAGACACGTATTGACGACTATACGCAGTTCTTCGGCCCTGCCATGACGGTGGGCCTGAAACTGGGTGGCGTGGAAGGACGCAGCGACTGGCCCCGTCTGTTTGCTTCGGCAGCCATGTCATACGGCATCATGGCCGGCTTTGTGAACGGCATCAAATACACGGCCAAGGAGATGCGCCCTGATGGATCGACAGCCAACTCATGGCCTTCTGGCCATACGGCCACCTCGTTTGTGGGTGCCACCCTGCTGCATAAGGAGTATGGACTGACTCGCTCGCCCTGGTATTCGGTGGCAGGCTATGGCGTGGCCACCGCCACGGGTATCATGCGTATTCTGAACAATCGCCACTGGATCAGCGATGTGATGTCGGGCGCCGGCATCGGTATCATGTCAACCGAGTTGGGCTATGCGCTGGGCGATGTGCTGTTTAAGAACAAAGGACTGCTGCGTGGCGACCTGCAGGGCGTGAGCGACAGACCATCGTTCTTTGCCATATCAATGGGCATGAGTTATGGTCTGAAGAACCTGACCTTCCACGACAGCGACGAGCAATATGCAGATTACGACTTTGACGACGAGGACCCTGAGGCATTCAACGTGGATTTCCACACGGCCTCGGTGGTGGATATCGAAGGTGCCTACTTCCTGAACAAATACGTAGGTGTGGGTGGTCGTCTGCGTGTTCGTGCCATGACAGCCAAAGGATGGAGCAACTTCATCGAGGGTGCCAGAAGCGACCGCAAAGACTTGGAAAGCAGTCTGGCAGAGATCCTCGACATGGCATCGAGCATGCCCACATCAGCCATCAAGAACGAGATGCAGAACCTGACAACCCTCGAGGAATATTCCATTGAGAGTGACCACCTGACGGAGTTCTCGGCCAACGTAGGTCTGTACTTCAACCTGCCACTGAGCAGTCGCTTTGCATTGGGCTCAAAACTGCTCATCGGACGCTCAATGACGCAGGAACTGGACATCAATGCCCACTATCAGGGCGACACCAAGAACATGGCATACGACATGACCATCTCGGATGGCTATGCCGATCCCGACAAGAACGACATGTCACTGATTGTCAAGGACTTCTATTCAACAAACAATCCTTATGACATTGAATGGGACTACCTGACCCTGGGAGGCAACAACTCGACCAACTTCGGCACAGGTCTGTCACTGACCTATCGCTATAAGTCGAACTTCTCGTGGCGCCTGTTCTGCGACTATGACTTCTCGAAGAAGGAATATACGCTGACAGTCGACCCACTGCGCTATCTCAAGGTTGGTACCCCCAACGTGAGCTCTCTGTTCGACATGCTCGGTGCACCCATGGACCCCATCACCTACAAGAAGGAGAAGAACATCAGCTTCTTCACCATCGGTGCTTCGTTTGCAGTTAATTTCTAAAGAATGAAAAGATATTTTATTGTTATTTCACTGATCGTTGCCACCCTGCTCACCGCAGCCTGCGGCAACTCACGCCGAGACGAGATTGACGCTCGCAAGGCAGCCCTGAAACAGAAACAGGATTCCAGTCTGCTGGCTGCCCAGCAGGAACTGGCCATCGTCGACTCGACACTGGAGGCCGTCAAGGCCGAGTTCGAGCAAAAACAGGCCGAGGTGGATGCCCACAAGGCAGCCCTGCAGGCCACAGAGCAGGAGTTGACCGACCTGACCCTGCTACGCATGAAGCGCGACTCGCTGAAAGTGCAATGGGATTTGCTGGGTGCTAAGATTAAGTACATACGTCAGAAACAAAAGGAGTTAGAGCAGTAGCTTTAACTCCTTTTAACACCACCCTAACCTATTTACTCCTTAAAAAGTCGTAACTTTGCACCCGATTATGGATAAGTTTGAAAAGACAAACGCTGAGTTTGAGGCCGCCATCGCCGAATGTCGTGACATTTTCTCGAAGAAACTGCACGACTACGGAGCGTCGTGGCGCATCCTGCGTCCTGCCTCGCTGACCGACCAGCTCTTCATCAAGGCCAAGCGCATCCGCTCGCTGGAAATCAAGCAGGAGTCGCTGGTGGGCGAAGGTATCCGCCCTGAGTTTGTGGCCCTGATTAACTACGGCATCGTAGGACTGATACAGTTGGAGAAGGGTTTTGCCGACACGGTGGACATGGACAACAACGCTGCCATGGCGCTGTACGACCACTATGCCCACGAGGCACTGGAACTGATGAAACGCAAGAACCACGACTACGACGAGGCGTGGCGCGGCATGCGTGTGAGCAGTTATACCGACCTCATCCTCACCAAGATAGAGCGTATCAAGGAGATTGAGAACCTGAGCGGACAGACCCTCATCAGCGAGGGTATCGACGCCAATTATATGGATATCATCAACTATGCAGTCTTCGGACTGATCAAGTTGAAGGAATGAAAAAGACGATTGTCAACTTGTGTCGCCTGGTGCTGGCCACAGTCTTTATCCTCTCGGGATTCGTCAAGGCTGTCGACCCCATAGGCACGCAATACAAGATTGAGGACTATCTGCAGGCTATGCACCTGGGAGCCTGGCTGCCCGACGCTGGCGCACTGATACTATCGGTGGTCATCTCGGCAACGGAGTTCTGCATCGGCATCTTCCTGCTGTTCGCCATCAGGCGCCGACTTAGTTCTCATTTTGCGGTGATTATCATGGCGCTGATGACACCGTTGACACTCTGGCTGGCACTCACCAACCCCATTAGCGACTGTGGTTGCTTTGGCGATGCGGTGGTACTGACCAACTGGCAGACATTTTGGAAGAACGTGGTGCTGCTCGCAGCTGCCATTGTGGTGATGAAATGGCCCACAAAGATGGTACGCTTCGTCAGCGAGTCGAACCAATGGATTGTCATCAACTACTCGGTGGTCTTCACACTCATCATCTCGGCATGGAGTCTCTACGACAGGCCGCAGTTCGACTTCCGTCCCTATCATGTGGGCACCGACCTACGCACAGGATGGCTAGAAATGATGGAAGGAAAGGAATCGCCCTATGCCGACTTCTTCATCGAACGGATGGACGATGGCGAGGACATCACCGAGCAGGTGCTGAACAACGAAGGCTATACCTTCCTGCTGGTGGCACCCTATCTGGAGCAGGCCGACGACTCGCAACTGGACCTGATTAACCAGGTGTATGAGTATGCCCAGGAATACGACTATCCGTTCTACGGACTCACCGCCAGTGGCGAGAAGGCCATCAACCTATGGCGCGACCTCACAGGTGCGGAATATCCCTTCTGTCAGACCGATGGGACGATACTGAAGACCATGATCCGCAGTAACCCAGGCCTCCTCCTGCTGAAAGACGGTGTGGTGATTCAGAAATGGAGTCACAACCTGTTGCCCGACGAGCAGGAATTGGAAAAGCCCCTGGAAGAGTCGACACTGGGCCAGATGCCCGACGACACCGTAGGTCATCGCATCATCCGCATTCTGCTGTGGTTTGTTCTGCCACTGATGCTCCTGAGCATTGCCGACCGACTGTGGGCATGGACCAAATGGATTAGAATACACAAGAAACGCATTAGTTATATCAACAAAAAAGAAGTAAAAATGAGAAAGAAAATTGTTGCAGGTAACTGGAAGATGAACATGAATCTCCAGGATGGTATCGCTCTGGCAAAGGAGCTGAATGAGACTTTGAAGGCTGAGAAGCCCAACTGTGGTGTAGTGATCTGCACACCATTCATCCACCTCGCTTCTATCGCACAGTTCCTCGACCAGAACATCATCGGTCTGGGTGCTGAGAACTGCGCTGACAAGGAGAAGGGTGCTTTCACCGGTGAGGTTTCTGCC
>Ga0310786_10008362_pt1 | contig 13294 bp, 7 predicted proteins | sample AusTroGonzalo_MG_FD_203881 | JGI IMG/M metagenome (GOLD analysis project Ga0310786, IMG submission 203881) | Bovine rumen microbial communities from tropical cattle in Woodstock, Queensland, Australia - Gonzalo_03 (v2) (version 2) | ecosystem: Host-associated > Mammals > Digestive system >... | reverse complement strand
TTTGCTACGGGCTGGCGAGACGCTACCTCTGGCACGACCCGAAGATCGCCGAAAACACGGAACGGTTCGGCATTTTGATCGCAAGCCTGCTCTTCATCATTCTCTCTGGGTTTCTTGTCGAGGCGCTGCGCCTTGCGGCGACAAAACCTTCTTGGTCCGTCTATTCGCCCGTCGGATATGCTGTCTCACTGCTGTTTGCCGGCGCAACTGAAGAGACGATCCGTACGATCCACTCCTTTGCCTGGATCATTCATGGCCTTGCCGCCCTTACCTTTGTTGCGGCAATCCCCCTGACCTATTACGCGCACCTGTTCAAGACACCCATCTCCATCTTCTGGCAAAAAGCTGACCCCCAAGGGGCAATTTCCAAAATCGAGGACATCGAGGAGCAGGAAACCTTTGGGATCTCAAAGTTTGAGCAATTCTCCCGTATTGACCGAGCCCGTCTGGACGGCTGCACCGAATGCGGCCGCTGCCGCGGCGTCTGCCCCGCAGTGAAGGCCGGCACGCCGCTCGATCCAAAGCTGCTCGTCGGTGCGCTCAAACGCCGCCTCCACGGAGAGAATGCTGACAAGGATCTCATCGGAGACATCGTTGACAAGCAGGCCCTCTGGAGCTGCACAACGTGCGGCGCCTGTGCCAATGTCTGTCCTGCGCACATTCCGCTCCCGGACCTCATTGTCATGATGCGACGCCATCTTGCTCTTGAGCAGGGAGAGTTCCCCGACGGGCTGGCCACGGCGCTTGAGAACACTCAGTCGGTCGGCAATCCCTGGGGCATGGATCCGGGAAGCCGTCTTGCCTGGGCAAGGGGACTTGATGTTCCCGTCGCCAAGCCGGGAGTACCTTTTGACTTGCTCTACTGGGTTGGCTGCGCCGCCTCCTATGACCGCCGCGCCCAGAAAATCGCCCGGGCCATGGTGAAAATTCTCCGGGCTGCCGGCATCAGCTTTGCCGTGATGGCCGAAGAACGGTGCCACGCCGACTGGGCAAGGCGCGCCGGCGAGGAATACACCTTCCAGCTTGCCGCCGCCGAAAACATCGAGAACTTCAGCAAGTACAGCTTCAAGCGAATTCTCACCGCTTGCCCGCACTGCTTCAATACGCTTAAAAATGAATATCCGCAGTTTGAAGGCGCGCCGACAAACATTGAAAACCATGTTGAGTTCATCAACAGCCTGATCAAGAGCGGAGCGATCACCCCGGAAGCCGCGTCGGATCTTTCCGACCCTTCCGTTCTGCACGACGCCTGCTACTTCGCCCGCTACAACGGCATCGTCAAGGAGCCTCGAGCCATTCTGAACAAAGCTGGAATCCGTCTCGCCGAGGCAGAGAACAGCGGCTGCAACGCAACTTGCTGCGGCGCCGGCGGCAGCCAGATCTTCATGGACCGCCCGGGGCGGGTGAACGTCATCCGGTTCAAGGAACTCAAGGCAAGCGGAGCCAAGAACATTGCCGTCACCTGCCCGCACTGCCTCACGATGCTTGAGAGTGCCGCAGCCGCTGAAGGCCGAGACGGTTTCGGGCAGATTGCCGACATCTCCGAGCTAATCGCATGCAGACTTCCTGACACTCTCGCCGCCAAAGAGAATTCGCTATGACCACAGAGCTGTCCTCCAAAGAGCCGAAGACCGTCCAGGTTCTTGACCGGGCCTTGAAAATTCTGAGCTTTATCGCGTCCAAGCCACAGCCACTCTCCCTGCATGACATCGCGGTTTGCACGGGCCTGCATCCGTCGACAGTGCACAGACTTCTGTGGAATCTTGCCGATCATGGCTATGCCGAGCGAGATCAAAACGGTTGCTGGCGACTGGGATTCAAGTACCTTGAATACGGACACCTGGTCCGCGATCGGCTGGATGTCCGAGAAAAAGCGCTTCCCCTGATGCAGGTCCTCTATGAAAAGACCGGAGAGACCATCAACCTGTCGATGCGCCGCGGCGACTTCATGATGTACATCGAACACGTCTATGCGCCGCAAACCGGAGTGCGACTTGCAAGACAGGTAGGTGCAATGGCGCCGCTGCACTGCACCAGCGGAGGAAAGCTCTTTCTTTCAGAAATGTCTCCTGAGGAAATCTCCGCTTATATCGCCAGAACGAAGCTGCAGAGCAGGACAGAATACTCAATCCAGACGGCCGAAAAGCTCATCGTGACGCTCGGCAGAATACGGGAGCTTGGCTGGGCTGACGATATCGAAGAGCTTGAACCTGGCATCCAATGCATCGGCGCCCCGATACGCGACGGTCAGGGAAGAATCATCGCCGCCATCACCATCATCAGCGCAAGCTCCATGCCGCGCAAGCCCGAATGGACGCGGCACCTGCTTTCAGCTTCCGCTGCGGTGTCCGCCTCCATGGGCTGGCTCGGAACCAGGGGCTAACGGCATCCCCCGTCAGCGCACGCCGGTTCTGGCAAAGGACTCCTCGGCAGTCTTGACGACTTTTCTTGCAAGCGCCGAAGTTGGATCGATCACGAACACAGTCTTTCCGGCGATTTCCATGTCGCCCTCATCGAGGATGAGAGGCAGCTCCGTGCAGCCGAGAATCAGCACATTGCATCCGTGCTTTTGCACGAGATACTCGGCGGCGCGCACGAGATCCTCGCGGCACTGTCCGTCCGTGAATCCAGCCTTGGCGCCCTTGGGACCATAGATCGCCCGCATCACGAGCTCCTGGTGCGGCTGATCGGGGGCAACCATCGGGATGCCCATTGCAAGAGCCTTTTCCGAATAAATTCCCGTCTTCACAGTGCCGCTTGTCGCAAGCAGCCCCACCTTGGCACTCTTGCCGTACTTCGCGTAGATCTCATCCATCGTCACCTGCTGCATGTTGATGAATGGAACATTGAGATGACGCTGCAGGAACGGAACAAACGCGTGAGCCGTATTGCAGGGCACAATCACGGCGTCGCAGCCGTCGGCCTGAAGACGCTTTGCGCTGTTGTATAGCGCAAGCGTGGGATCCTCTCCGCCCTCGAGCAGGCACTTCGTGCGGTCGGGGGTCTGGGGATTCTGCTCGACCACAAGCTTGAAATGCTCCTGGTCATTGGCAGCCGGCGTTGCCTTCACAATCTTGTCGTACAAATCAACCGTGGCCGCAGGGCCAAGGCCGCCGATCAGGCCAACCTTGAATGGCTTGGCCGGAGGCGTGGGATCCGTCGCGAGGATCACTCTGGCGTATTCATCAATCGGCAAACGCCCCTTGACTTCGTCCACTGAGTCGACGAGGCGCACGGGAACCTCCTTCTGCAGCACGCCAAGGAAACGATGAGGACAGCCACAGCTGAAGGCAACAAGCTGAGCCCCCGCTGCCGCCAGACGACAGATTGCGTTGAACTGGTTGATCTGCTTGTCCGCAAACGCCGTCCGGGGATCCTCGGCATCATGCCGCATATCCCCTTCATCAATCGTTACGATCACGGTGCTGTCCAAACTGAGCAACGCCGCCTTGAGCTCCAGGGCGACATCAACATGGTCGCCACCCACAATACCGATGTGAAGCATCTGTCTTCTCCGAGTAAATCAGATCGATTCTGTCATCATACCCACTGACGCGGGGAAAACCGTTTGCGTCAGAAAAATTTTCTGCTTCGATTCCCTACAAACGCCGAAGCGACTCCCAGACACGCGTGAGCCGCTTCACGCTCACCGGCATCGGAGTGCGAAGCTCCTGGGCAAAGAGCGAAACGCGCAGCTCCTCGAGCAGCCAGCGAAACTGCGCTAGCCGCGGATCCACAACGCCGCGCCGGCTCGCGAGCTCCCGCCGATAGGGAATGCTCAGCCGGGCGATATCGGCGCGGGCGGCCTCGTCTCTCGCGGGATCATTCCTTAATTTTTCCAGCCGAGTCATCAGAGCCTTCGCGTAGCGGGGATAGTGCCGAAGCTGCTCGGAGGGAATCTCGAGCAGAAAATGTCTGGGGAAAAGATCCCTCAACTGACCCTCAATATCCTTCACAGCCTCCGGGAACCCCTTGACCGATGCAAGTTTCTTCGGAATCGGAGCAAGCGAAGCAGTCACCGACTCCAGCAGCCGCTCGATCTCCATGCCGACCAGCGTGAGCCTAGAGCGGCCCTCATCCTTGCGTGCGGCAAACTGCAGGGCGTTCGTTGGCCAGGGCTCTGCAAGGCACGACAGGTCAACGGCAGCCGCTACAACCTCATCACGCAACGCCTCAAAGCTCTCGAAAGCCGCCGCAATCGGGTCAATGACACTCGCCTGCATCTGCACGCGCTGCAGCCCGGAGAGATTTTTCTCCAAATACCGCACCTGCTCACGCATCTGCAGGATGAAAAGCCTCCGCAGGCCAGCCCGATGCGCCCGCCTTGCCTGCTCTGGGTCGTCAAACACTTCAAGCGAACAGTATTCCCCGCGATCAACCAATGCCGGGTGTCCAATAAGCGACGCCCCCCGGCGGGAGATTTCCATCAGTTCGGGCAGCTCGCCGAAAGACCATGTGACGATTCGGTCCGTGTCACTCGCGTCAGCGTTCGGAGCGCTCTGCGCCATGCTGGCGAAAAGCGCCTGAGCCTCGCCTCCCAGTTCGGCTCTCAGCTCGGCAAGATTTCTGCCCATGGCAAGCTGCCTGCCGTGTTCATCGATCACCTTGAAATTCATTGTGAGGTGTGCGGGCAGGAATTCCAGCTTGAAATCGGTACGCTCGCAAACCGCACGGGTCTGCTCCCGGACATCGTCGATCAGAGCGTCAACCAAGGTCTTGCCAGGAACTGGCCTGCCGTTCACGCGCCGATAAAATCCCATGGCGTAGTCGGCCACCGGAACGCAGTGCCGCCTCAGTCTCTGAGGCAGGCTCTTGATGAGCGCCTGAACCTTCTCCCGAAGCATCCCCGGCACCAGCCAGTCGCAGCGGACCGGGTCGATCTGATTGAGCACAAAGAGCGGAACCGCCATCGTGAGGCCATCCCGCGCGGCGCCCGGCTCAAAGTGATAGGACAGAGCCATGGTGACGCCGGCCATCTCGATCTTTTTTGGAAAGAACTCAACCGTGACTCCTTCGGCGTCACGGCGCATCAGCTCCTCCTTTTTCATGAAAAGAAGCTTGGGATCCTGACGCTCGGCTTCTTTTCTCCAGCGCTCAAACGTGACGGCACCGACGACGTCCTTCGGAATCTTTGTTTCATAAAACTCTGCGATCGATTCGTCATCGATGAGAACATCCGGTCGCCTTGCCTTGTGCTCGATATCGCGGATTTCACGCACAAGGCGCATGTTGTGCTCGAAGAAAGGTGCACGGCAGTCAAAATCGCCTGCAACGAGAGCCTGCTTGATGAAAAGCTCCCGGGAAAGCTCGGGATCATGCCGTGAGTATCCGACACGCCTGCCCGAGTAGATCGTGAGCCCGTAGAGACTGCCGCGTTCAAGAGCAACAACCTCTCCGCGACTCTTTTCCCAATGCGGCTCAGCCCAGCTCTTTTTGATCAGATGCGCGCCTTCGGCCTCAATCCATTCGGGTTCAATGTCTGCGGCCGTGCGGGCGAAGAGCCGGCTTGTCTGCACGAGTTCGGCGGACATGATCCACTTGCCCGCCTTCTTGGCAATTCCCGAGCCAGGCCAGACCCAGAAGCGGATTCCCCTCGCACCCGCAAAGGGTGCAGCATGCAGATCGGCATCGAGCTGCCTCATGCCGATGTTGCCGAGAAGTCCGGTGAGCAGCGACCGGTGAAGTTGCTCATAAGTTGCGGGGGCCGCATTTGAATTCCATCCGTTCTCCCGGGTAAGCTCGGAGAGCTGACGCCACACATCGCGCCACTCCCTCATTCTGCGCGGAGAGAGAAAGCGGGCTTTAAGCTGTTCCGTGAGAAGCCTGTTGCTCTGCTTCGCGGCATTGGCATCGATATACCAGTTCCATATTTTGAGAAGCGACAGAAAGTCGCTTTTTTCATCCTGGAAGATCTTGTGCGCTCGATCGGCCGCTTCCTGGGCCTCGAGCGGGCGTTCCCGAGGATCCTGAACTGCGAGACCGGAAACAATGATGAGCGTCTCGCGCAACGCCCCAGCCCCGAATGCCGCAAGGAGCATCCGGGACAGTCTCGGATCGATGGGCAGACGGCTCAGCTGACGGCCGGTCTCGGTGAGCTCCCCTGCATCGTCAATCGCGCCCAGCTCGCCGAGAATCGCATAGCCATCGCTGATGGCGCGCGCAGGCGGTGCCTGGACGAACGGAAATTCTCGCACGTCACCGAGCCTGAGCGCCTTCATCCTGAGGATCACGGCAGCCAGATTCGAGCGGACGATTTCCGGATCCGTAAACTCAGGACGCCTCGCCCAGTCGTTTTCGTCAAACAGCCGGATGCAGATGCCGTTGGCAACGCGGCCACAACGGCCTGCTCTCTGATTGGCCGAGGCCTTGCTGATCGGCTCGACAAGCAGCTGCTCGACCTTGTTGCGATACGAGTAGCGCTTGATGCGGGCAAGTCCCGTATCAATCACATAGCGGATCCCCGGAACCGTAATTGAGGTCTCAGCGACATTGGTCGCAAGCACGATGCGGCGAGGTCCGCCGCTTTTGAAGATTTTCTCCTGCTCCTGCGCCGAGAGCCTTGCGTAGAGCGGAAGAATCTCAACCTGCCCCGGACGGTGCCGCTTTCGGAGAACGTCTGCCGCCTCGCGGATCTCCCGCTCCCCGGGCAGGAAGACAAGAATGTCTCCACGCCCCGCGTTTTCCAGTTCATCTGCGGCATCGGCAACGGCATCCATGAGGGTTCGGTCATCATCCTCGTCCACGTCTTCAAGCCCGCGATACCGAATCTCGACCGGATATGTCCTGCCGCTGATCGTAAAAACCGGGGCAGGATGTTCGGGATCGGCTCCGAAATGAGCGGCAAAGCGCTCCGAATCAATCGTGGCGGAAGTGACGATCACCTTCAGATCCCGCCGCTTGGCAAGAAGTCTCTTCAGGTACCCCAGCAGAAAGTCGATATTGATCGAGCGCTCATGCGCTTCATCAATGATGATCGTGTCATAGCGGCGAAGCATCGGATCGGCCTGCGTTTCAGCCAGCAAAATACCGTCCGTCATCAGCTTGATGCTCGCTCCCGGGGTTGTCTCATCGGTAAAGCGAACCTTGTAGCCGACTACTTCTCCAAGCTCCGAGTCAAGCTCCTCGGCAAGCCTCTTGGCAACGGAGCTTGCAGCGATGCGGCGCGGCTGAGTGTGCCCGATGAGCCCCTTCTTGCCCCTGCCTGCCATCAGGCAGAGCTTGGGCAGCTGAGTTGTCTTGCCCGATCCCGTCTCGCCGCAGACAATCATCACCTGATTGTTCTTGATGGCCTCGATCAACTCCTCGGCGTGTTCGCTTACGGGCAGCCCGGGCATCAGTTCAAGCCTGGGGATGGGATTGCGGATGATCTCGCCGCGTTCATTGCGACGGATCACTTTCTTTTGGGGAGGAAGAACCTCCTCGCTCTGAGAGGGTTGGAGCTCTGGCGCCGGAGACGGATCAGCTGGGGCGGATCTGGCCGCCTGGCGCGGCCTACGGTCCCGGGTGGACTTGGACGCAGCCGAAGTCACCCTAGCCGGCTGTCCATCGGATTTTCGCGGCGCCTCAGGCCGGACCGCTGCGGTCTTGTTTTGTATGCGTTTCCGAGGCTCCCGAACAGGAGCCTTTTCTTCCCCGGCAGCCTGATCCGCCGAACCCTCCCTTGCTGGAGCCGGACTCTGAAGTTTTGCGAGCTTCTTCTTGCCGCCAAAGGGCAAGCCGGGCTCCTTGCGGATTGATTCCGGCGACAGCATTGAACGCAGGTGATCGAAAGGGCGGGAAGAAAAGTCAGCCATCCTCTGAGGCTCCAGAACAAAACAGCCGCATTTTAAGGACACTGCGCGCCGCTTCTCTTAAGAAGCAGAATGGCAATCAACCGCTACAATGCCTCCGAACAACGAGGGATGGCCGATTCCGAGGTTCCATCCGCCAAACCCCTCACGAACGAACAAACAAGGAGTCGATCATGGCACGCATGGTGCACTGCATTAAGTTGGGAAAAGATGCCGAGGGGCTGGACTATCCCCCGGTTCCGGGCGAGCTCGGGAAGCAAATCTGGGCCAATGTGAGCAAGGAGGCCTGGCAGGAGTGGACCAAACTGCAGACGATGATGATCAACGAATATGGGCTCAACTGCGCCGACATCAACGTGCGCAGGCACCTGCTTGAGCAGTGCCGCAACTATTTCTTTGGCAAGGGGGTCGACCCTGTTCCGAACGCAACTCCAGTCAAGGAATAGAAAGCCTTGCTTGCATGCCTCCGCCTGAACCGGTCAATTGGTTCAGGCGGTTTTTGTTCCAACGCCTAGGGACGTTCAAACCGCTTGACGCCCTCACTCGTTCCAAGAAGCAGAACATCTGCGCCTCGGGCCGCAAACAGACCGACGGACACAACGCCAGGGATCTGGTTGATGGCAGCCTCAAGAGATACAGGATCGGTGATGGAGAGGCCGTGAACATCAAGAATGCGGTTTCCGTTGTCCGTGGTGAAATCACGCTCCACAGGGTTGCCGCCAAAGGCTCTCAGCCTGGCTGCCACCGCGCGCAGCGCCATGGGAATCACTTCCACGGGAAGAGGAAACTTTCCGAGCACCGGCACCTTCTTGCTCTGATCGGCAATGCAGACGAATTTCCGAGCGATCGAGGCAACGATCTTTTCTCGGGTCAGCGCACCGCCCCCGCCCTTGATCATCGAGAACCCCGGGTCGATCTCGTCGGCCCCATCCACATAAACCCCGATTGCATCCACTTCAGTCATGTCCAGAACCTGGAACCCGTACTGCTCGAGGCGCCTGGTGGAGCGTATGGAACTTGACACGCAAGCGGGAATGCTCAAGCCGCTCGCCTTAAGCTCGTCAATAAAAAAATCAACCGTGGACCCTGTGCCGACGCCAAGGATTTCCCCCTCACGCACGTCATCAAGCGCAGCGCGTGCCACGAGTCTTTTGAGTTCGTTCTGATCCATTTTCTCCCTCTCCTCAGCTCCGGAAACAACGCCCGCGAGACCTCAAACCTGCTGCGGCCTGTCGCCAGAGGCGTATCGTTCAGGCACAATTTTGTCAGTTTTCCATTCTTCGAGCATTTCGAAAAAACACTCGACCGATGCCCCTCGAACCAGAGTACTCTCCGGTTTCAGACTATCTACTGGAACTGATTCAGTCATCGCCTGCCGTCAAGAACAGACCCCGTCTGCTTGTCGGCCTGCTTCTTATTCTTGCAATTCTGTTCACGGTCATCATCGCAGGCAGCTATTCAATCACCTCGAGCCGCGAGTCAGAGCACCTCTCCCACATCAGCCGCCTTGTGCGCGAGCAGATAGGCACCCGCATGCATTCGCTCTCACTGGAGCTCGTCCGAGCAACAGACCCCAAGGCTGCCAAGTCGGCCGCACACAACAACGAGCGCATGAAGGAGCTGTTCGAGGACTATCACGAACTTCTTGAGATCTCAAAACTTGACAACGACGGGAACGTGCTGACCTCTCTTCCCAACCCTTACATTTTTGGAGAAATCACCCGCAGGCCAGGCACCAAGCTGCAATCCCAATCGTTGCGCTTTTTCGATCAGGCAAAAAAAGGATTTGCCGTCGTCTTTTCCGAGCCCTACAGCATAAAAAACAAGCTGGGCGGTCCTTTTATCGACGTCTTCGTTCCCAACAGCAATCCAAACATTACACACATCGCCCGCCTGTCCATCCAAGAAATTACCAAACACACGGATATTCCCCATTTGGGATTGAACCGTTTCGCCTACTTTACTCTGAACGGCGAACCCAAGGCCGAACATCCCCTTGCCGACACGCCCAAACTGCACACTGTCGTCGCGCCGGTGCCGCCATTCCCGCTCACAACGGAACTCGTCATGGCAACGCCTCTGTCGAGTTTCCTGACATCGAAATTCTTCGTCTGGGCCCTGATCTTCTTTGTCGCCCTGCTCGGTTTGCTGCTGATCACGCTCGCCGTCATGATTACCGGCAAGAATCGCAGGGAAGACTTGCTTGAAAGCCGCATCCTGGTGCAAAAGACGCTGAATGAAGCCTTTACGGACGGCATCACCGTCACAAGCATGTCCGGGCGAATTCTCTACGCCAACAATGCCTTTGCCGCAATGACCGGCTACTCGGTGAAGGAACTGCAGGGCATGCGGCCGCCGTTCAAATTCTGGCCCCCCGAGGCCTGTGATCAGCTCTCCAAGGAATTCAACGAACTTGAACGCCTCAAGATCAGAGAGGGCATTCCAAAGGACCTTTCCTACCAGGCAATACGCAGAGACGGCACGCGCTTTGACTGCCGAGTCCAAAGACGCCCTGTGTTCGATGCCTCTGGCCAGCTCCTCGGCATCCTTTTCATTCACATGGACGATACGGCCAAGAATCGGGCTGAAGCCTCCTTGATGCGCGCCCAGGAGAGCTTTGAGCGAGCGATCTCCACCATGGACGCCGCTGTGTCGGTTCTCAGCCACCCGAACGGTTCGCCCCAAATTCTGTTTGCAAACAAGCGCTATACGGACAGCTTTGGCGACGGCCCGGAAGGTCATCTTCGAATTGCCGCCAAACTGCACGACCTGCCGCTCAGCGAACAGTCGAACGGTGAAGTCTTTGACGATCAGACTGGCCACTGGCTCCACGTGAAGGCACGCAACATCGGCTGGATCGACGGTGAAAGCGCGGAACTTCTCACGATCACCGACATCAGCGAACGTCGAAAGGCAGCGCTTTTGCTGGAAGAGCAGCTCAAAAAGGCCGAGCAGTCCGCCCGGCTGATCATGATCGGAGAAACGGCGAGTTCCATCGCCCATGAAATCAACCAACCGCTTGCCGCCATCCAGAATTACGCCAGCGCGGCACAGATGCTCAATCACCAAAACAAGCTCAATGAAGCCAATGCTGACGAAGCGCTATCAAAAATTCTCCGTCAGACCCAACGCATGAACCAGATCGTTCAGGTCTTGCGCTCTTCGGCCAAGCGCTCCGAGCCCCACATGCAGGCAACCGATGTTGCCGACCTGGTCGACGGCGCCATGGAACTTGCGCTCATCACCGCCCGCAAGCTCAAGGTGAAGATTGATGTTTCTTGCCCATCAGACATTCCCCAGGTCCTTTGCGATTCGGTGCTCATCGAGCAGGTGCTTCTGAATCTGCTGAGGAACGCCATGGAGGCAAGCGTACCCACCGGAGCCAAGCGCGTTCAGCTCAACATTGAAAAGTCCGATTCGATGATCGTCTTCAAGGTCATCGACCACGGCATCGGCCTTTCCGACGAAGTGCGCGTCAACCTGTTCACGCCGTTTTTCAGCACGAAGAGCTCTGGCATGGGCATCGGTCTCAATATCTGCCGCTCAATTGCCGAAACGCACCACGGCCGCATCACGGCCGAGAACAACCCCGACGGCGGCGCGACCTTCACCTTGACCCTCCAATCGGCAAAGGGAGCGCTACAATCAACGCTTAGAACGCATTAAGGGTTTCTTACTGTCATGGCCTTCCCCAACTTCTCTTCTTCCGAGCCCGCTCAGACTCTGGGAACTGTTTATGTCGTCGATGACGATGAGGATGTGCGCGATTCCATTCGCTGGCTGCTGGAAGCCAGCGATTACAAGGTCGAACTCTATGACAGCGGCGAGAGCTTCATCGCCAAGTACGACCCGAACGCAATTGCCGTGCTGCTCCTCGATGTCCGCATGAAGGGCATGAGCGGCCTTGAGGTTCAGGAACACCTGCTCGCCCGCAAGGCCGCGCTTCCCATCATCTTCATTACGGGACACGGCGACGTGCCGATGGCTGTGAATGCTCTCAAGAAGGGGGCGGTGGACTTCATTGAGAAGCCCTTCGATCACGCAGCCCTCAAGCAGCAGGTCGAGCGCATGCTCCGCGAGGCTCGTGAGCGTCGCGTCAAGGACGAAAAGCAGAGTCTCAATGAAGCGCTCCTATCCAAGCTCACCCCGCGTGAGCAGCAGGTGCTCGAGCGCATCGTCGCCGGACGTCTCAACAAGCAGATCGCCGATGACCTTGGCATCTCCATCAAGACTGTCGAAGCGCACCGCGCTTCGATCATGGACAAGACCAATTCCGGCACGGTTGCCGATCTGATGCGCGTTGTCATGGGTGCTGGCGTCAGAGCCGGCATCTACGGCCAGTAACTCTCCAGCAGACACCGCCTTCCATGCGAGCCTGTCAGCCTTCTGACTGACAGGCTCTGTTTTTGCCCGGACGTCTTCCCGGCGGTTAGAATTGCCGCACTTAGAACGAAGATTTGACATGGCTCAGGCGTATTTTTTGATTCCCGGTCTGCTGCTGCCGCAGCAGGCCTTCGCGCGTTTGTCTCAGGAAACTCGAACTGCGCTTGCGCAGCTGACGCTAGGCGCCACGGACGAGGTGCAGACTCAGACGCTCTCCCGCGGCGTTTTCTCCCGGGCGACCCATGACATGTGGGTCTGGCGCGTGCTCTGCTCCCGCCCTTCCTTCCCGCCGATCGCCCCTTACGTCTGGCACACGGAGCTCGAGCTTGTCTTTGCAAGTGAAGTCTGGCGACTTGACGTCGGCACAAGAACCTCCAGCGGCATCGCAGCCATTGCACAGAAGGAATTGACCGAGCCTTTGATCGAGGAGATCTGCTCGCGCCTGATCAAGCCCCTTGCCGCCGAAGGGTTCACTTTGCAGCGCTGGGACAGCGTCCTTTACCTGACACGCAGAAGCAACTGGCCGGTTGCAACCCGTCCCTGGAGCACCATGACGACCGGTCACAGGGCTTACGAACGGGATATCGAGCCCGCTCCCGGCGCCGAAATTGATTCCGTCGCTGCCGCTCAAGCCGTGTTCTCCCGGCTGCAGAACGCTCTTTGTTCCCCCTCGCCTCTGTCGACCGATGCCGGACACGCCATCGATGCACTGTGGATTTGGGGCGGCGGCAGAGCGGGACTCATCTTTCCGCCAACAAAAATCCGAGGCGTTCTTTCTGACGAAACAGCGATCATCAGCTGGTCGCAGAACGCTGGGCTTTTCAGCCACTGCACTGCAGCGGCGACAGGAGCCACAGACTGGCCGGAGCAGTGCGCCCCCGGCACCAGGCTGGCCGTGCTCTCAGATCTGTATGAGCCATGGCTGCGGGAAGACTTGGCTGAGTGGGAAAAACGAATCCCAGCCCTTTGCCAACAGATTCGGACGCTCTTTGATGCAGCGGCCCGAAAGGAATGCAAGCAGGCGCTCATCGTTGGCTGCGGCGCACAACAGTGCGCGACCGTGACACTGCAGGCTGCCGCCAGCGGCGGCGTGCGCGGGCTGCTGAGCAAACTCAAGCATC
>Ga0310786_10008361_pt1 | contig 13295 bp, 20 predicted proteins | sample AusTroGonzalo_MG_FD_203881 | JGI IMG/M metagenome (GOLD analysis project Ga0310786, IMG submission 203881) | Bovine rumen microbial communities from tropical cattle in Woodstock, Queensland, Australia - Gonzalo_03 (v2) (version 2) | ecosystem: Host-associated > Mammals > Digestive system >... | reverse complement strand
TCCCTCCGTACTGGATGAAAAAGTTGTAACCAATAAGTTTCGTCATGGCTATCTAGCGTTTAGTTTGATTAATTGTTCGTGTTGTTTCTCAATGGAACGGATAAAAGCCTGTTTCACCTTCGGCTCCATCCCCTTGACAGATTCTTCGTAGAAGTTCTTGTGCGGCTGACCTTCCTGGTTCCGGTTATTCTTACTCCGGGCGCGAATGCCGTAGCGGAATTCATGGCTCGGATCACGGCGGCGAAGCGTTCCGTTGTTCATCCAGTAGGCTTTCGTCCACTCCCTGATGGCGTATTTCTTCTTACCGGCCTTTTGCTTTTCGTTCTCATGCTCTGATGTCTTGCCGTTGTCCCGGTACCCTGCGGTCATGTAGAGCCGGCCGGATTCCTTCGACTGCTTGGCCTTCACACCGACCATCTTTTTCCAGCGGTCGATGCGATGGCCATTTTTGTCGACAGGGACTCCGCGACGGATAGCGTCTGCAAGCGGCCGACCCGATGCCCGGAGCGCTTTCAGGATAATCTTGTTGCACTCCAGGGGATAGCGCTTCAGAAACTGAGTGAATTCGTATGTACCTTCGATTTTGGCCATTATTGAATCTCCTCGGTTATCTCGTACGTCAATCCAACGGCGAAAAGCGCCGCATCGGTCGATTCGTAGGGTTCGCGGTTCTGCAGCTTTACGAGCATCTCGGACCGTAAGGCCCCGATAGCACCAATAACCTGATCCGCTATGCTAGCGGCCGTGTCATAATTCGTTGCGACCACCAGGATTTCCACCTCCGCCCGGATAGCCGTCGGGCCATCCTTGTCGTATAGCGTCTCTTCGCTAAGCGAATAGGTCGCATACGGAGCTTTGTGCGTCTTGGCGTCCGAGGCGAATATCTGGCATATCGGACTGACAGCGGATGTGATCTTTTGCCTAATCATACCGGAGCACCTCCCGGGCCCTCACCTTGATGAACGGCGTAAGCCGGACTTCGTTGATGGAGGTGATGTTGTATCGCCGGCCATCATATTCCAGCTCATCGCCGGTCATCATTATCGGAAGTTGGTACATCGTGATGTCGAGCCAATGGACGGAGCGGACGTTTCCATCCTCCAGGTCCTCATCGCTCGCGTCGACATCCACCGACGCCCAGCGCTCAGCTATCACGCGACGGTCAACGATTTCCTGTCCTTCCGCTCCATAGGACCGATAGGGCCGGATAATCTTGATTCTGCGATCAAGGTCGCCTGGATTGATAAATTCGACGTTCATCAGATGTTTGCCCTCCTGTAAGGTTTGAGAATCTGCTGCGATGTGGTCGGCAGCTGCTTCACGCTATCGGTCGGGTTGCGGAAGAGCTCGGAGGCGATCAGCTTGATAGCTGCTTTGATATCGTCTTCGACCTCTTCGTTACCCGCCTCGACGGAGACTTCCATACGCTCACCCGTCACGGAACCGGCAATCCTTATCAGGTTGCCGTCATACGAAACGAGTGAATCATCAATCTGTTCACCGTCGACAGTGACCGTAATCGACTGGACCGGATATTCCCGGAAGGGGATAACATGCTCCACGCGATCAAGGGAAAGGACGAATTTGCTGGGCCATACTATGCCGTTGATGAACGACTCGACCTGTGCCACGCCTGCAGCGACGCAGGCGCGGAGCTTATTGTCGAAGTGATTATCCTCGATATAGTTCCACTCTTTGATATCATCGAGCGTAACAGGCGCATATTCGCCCCTAATCCTCTTGAAAGCGTACATGATTACTGAGCAGCGGCGGTTACGGTGAGTTTGGACACGGGGTGCGTACCGGCGTCTACAAGGGCACCGTCAGCACGGCAGAAGCCGAGGAAGCCCACGGCGCCGTTCTGGGCGAGCAGTTCGTTCAGGCGCATGTAGTTCACGCCGCGCACGATGCGCACCTTGTATTTCTTGAAGTCGCCGAAGATGACCGGGTTCTTCGTGGCGGCGATGTCCTCCATGTCGGGGTTCAGCTGGTAGCCGAAACCGAAGATGCTGGCACGGGCACCACCGGCCATATCCGGATTCCAGATATAGCGGCCTTCTTCGTCCTTGAGCTTCATGATGTGGATCAAGGTAGTCTGGTTGAACATGAACTTCGCATTCTTCCAGTAGGCAGCGTTGACGCCACCCATGAGGTTCAGGAGGTCATCGGCGGAGATACTTCCGGTGGCGGCACCGGCGACGTTGTTGGCAGCACTCACGATACCACGCGGGGTGGTGGTGGCATTGTAGGCGGCGTTCGTGAAGTGGTCGTTCAGCGCACGGTTGAACGATTCGCCGAGCTGGTCAACCAGGAGAGCTTCCAGGTCGAACTGGCTATCCTGAAGGAGCTCCCAGGAGATGGGCATGATAGGCGTACGGTAGGTGAACGCCTTCAGCACTACCTGCGAGAAGGTCAGAGCCGCCAGCGACACGTCGGAATACTCCGAAACGATGGTTGCCTTACGGCTGGTGTCATTCAGGGTCGGGATACCGAGATCCTCGCCACGGGTTGTGCGGATCACGTCGGCGACCTCCATGATGCCGCCGGCAGCCAGCATCGCGATTTCGATTTTGTCAGCGATAGACTTCGGCATCAGGTTCGTGCCGGAAGTGCCGGTGATGGTGGTTCGCTCCTCGGGGGTCAGCTGGCTGAGAGCCATATTACCGTGAAGGAGGATGTTCCGGAAGATTTCGCGTTCGCGGGCATCGCGGCGCTCGTTCTCCTGGTTGGCGTTCTGGGAGCTGAGGCGCTCGGTTTCAAGCCGGCGCTCCTCGATGATGATCTCCGCCTCGACGTTGCGATAGTCGGTCATCAGCTTGTCCCAGGCGGCCTGCTCTTCCGCAGATGCGGTTTTGCCGTTCAGCTTATCGCGCTGCTCGACAATCTGTGCGTACAGTTTAGCACGCTTCTCGATGAGTTTTTTAAGCATGGCAATTATGGATTGTGAGTAATTGGAATTCACGTTCACGACGCTGCGACTCGGCGAGCGCCGCATTCTTGGCTTCGCGGTGTGCATCGCGGTCCTCCTCGGCACTACGGGCTGACACGGAGGTCTGCTCGTAAGCCGGGTGAGTGACAACCGAGACATCGAACACCTCGGATATCTCCAGTATCTCGCGCTGGTCCAGCTGGGCCGGGTCTTCATCGCTAAGCCACGTCCAGGAAGACTTCCTGACCACGAAGGCGAAGGAGCAACCGGCGATATCACCACGGCGGATGAGTTCAAGGATATCGTTACCGAGGGTGGTGTTCGGGAGTTCCGCTTCGAACTTGAGACCCTTTTCGTCTACTTCCAGCTTCAGAGTTCCGGAAGAGACGCGTGCAAGGAGATTGCTGTCGTTATGGTTGAAGTTCAGCACGCAGCGCTTGAATTCGCAATCGTTGAAAGCGCCACGGGCAATTTGCTCTTCATACCAGCTGCCGATCTTCGTTTTCTGCTCAAAAACGGCGGCATAGCCGCTTATCTTACGGGATTCCTGACCATCGTCGCGCTTCTCAAGCGCAACGGGGATGGTTATCACCCGCAACTCTTTGCGGCCATCATCAATTTGTTTTTCCTTATTCATTGTTTTGACCTTTGTTTTCGTTCGACTCACCGACCTTATCGGCATCCTGCATGTTCAGCTGGATAAAGTATTTGTCACCGCCAGGGTAGGAGTTCATATCCTCAAGCTCACGAATCTCATTGGCGTTCATGGCACCAATGAGCGACATGTTCTTATAGAATTCGCTGCGGCTCTTGGAGTCACCGCGCATCAGACCGTTCGGCTGGAAGGCGAAATACAGGGATTCCTTTTCGTCCTCACGCAGCAGCTTCCGCGCAAACTCCGCCTGAATCTTCACGAGCCACGGCATGAGCGTATAGGTCACATACTCGATACCCATAAGTTCGGTATTGTTGTACGTCGCCTTATCCAGATCACCGACCATGTGCGGCGGAACGCCAAAGATGGCGGCAATCTCGCTCCTCTGATACTTGCGCGTCTGGATGAATTGGGCATCCTCAAGAGGGATGTTGATGCGGTTGTATTTCATGCCACCTTCCAGAAGGAGTGGGGCATGTGCGTTATTCATGCCTGCAACCTGCATATTGATATCGCTCTTCAGGCGATTGTATTGCTTCTCATTGAGAGCGGACGGATACTCAAAGACCGATTCGACGTTACCGCCCTTGGAAAAGAAACTCTCGCCATAGGTCTGCGCTTCCAGCGCCAGCGCGAGATTCTCACGGTGTACGGCGATGGGCGATTTCCCTTTGATGGGGTCCGTACCAAGGCCCTTGATATGGATGATTTCGAAGGGCATCAGCACCTCGTTTCCGGCACGGTAATGGAGATGGCCCGTGTTCTGGTCGAAATAGGGGGTTACGTCGTCGCTCTTGAGATATCCCAGGCTAACAGGATTGAAGTCGCGGTCACGATAGATGCGGCAATAGCCGTTACCTTTCGACAAAGCGCCGGTCATCAGCCATTGAAGCAGGTCGAAGCGGTTCCAGTATTCGGAAGGTTCCGCAAGGAGTGACATGGCGGCATGGCCTTTCACCTTCTCGCGGCCAGCATCCGTGCGCCGGTACAGGTGAAGAGGCAGGATGCCGACCGAATTACCGATGAGCTGGATACATGCCCATACGGTCGCGAGACCCATCGCGCTGTCGACCGTAACCGCCCGGGGAGCATTCCCGGGAGGCGCTAGTACCTGACTGACGGCCCGGTCGAGATTGTCGATATCTTCCGGCTGCACAGTCACTTTTCTGTCGACAGCGCGCTTGTCTCTGTTGAAAATCGTAAAAACACCCATAGAAAATCAATTCTACGGGTGCAAAAATTTATAAAAAACAAACGCAGGTATGTAACAAACGTTACAACTTGGGTGAGAATGTTTTTTTGCGGCGGCGATAGATCATCTGCCGGAAGGCGTTCGGAGATCGGTAACGGCGTTTACCGACGATACTTACATACACAGCTTCGACATTCTCGTAGGCCGCTTTGTACGTGATTCCTTTCCGGCACTCTTTCTCGTACCGTTCGACGAAACCTTCTTCCGTCAGGACCTTCAGGTCCTCTTCTTCGATATATCTGACCATCATAGTGAGCGCATCCCTCTTGATGCGTATGGATTCTTGTCATCACCGGCCTGGTCGGTCATCATCTGGCCGATTCCCATAATTGTGGAGACCACGCCGTCAATCTTCTGGCTGCTCTTGGATTTATCCGGCTTGATGTTCCCGGCCGGATCGGTGGTGATGGCCACGGATGCCATCATCCATCGGAGGATGGGGTTGCCGAAATGCTCAAGCAGCCTGGTAAGCACAAGGCGCTCAAGCTCCTTCGTCGGAGTGGACATCGATCCGTATCCCTGGCCAAACGGGGACATATCCAAACCCTCGGACTGCAGATGAATTACCGCCTGGGAGGCATTCCAGCGGTCGTATGCGACCGCGCGGACATCATAAATTTCGCACAGCTTGAGAATATCAGCCTCGATGTAGTCATAGTCCGTCACGTTACCTGGCGTGACTGTCACAAATCCGGCATCCGCCCAGGCGCCGAACGATGCGTTGCTCTGCTTTATCTTATCCGCCAGCGACTCTTCCGGTATCCAGAAGAAACATAATACCTGGACTCTTTCGTTTTCGTTGAATACGAGGGTAAAGGCCGTGATATCGCTGGTATTCGACAGGTCGAGACCACCCCAGCAGGTGCATCCCTTCAGGTCATCTGCAGCCGTATCGCCATGGCAAAGCTGCCATTTCTCATCTAAAATCCAGGTCTTCTCGGCGTCCACCCACATGTTCAGATGCTTCGTCTTGACATTCCGAACCGCTTCCGGACGGTTTTTGGCATCAGCGACCTGCTCTTTGATGAAATCCACTTCGATAGAGACGCCGAGGTTCGGATTCGCCTTGATCCAATTGGCCGGATCATCCCAATCATCATCGTCGTCCATGGCGAAGATAGCCACGAAGAGCGAATCATCCTCCGCGACTCCGTTCAGGATGTTCACGGCGTTCTTTCGGAAATTGTAGCATGGATAGTGGCGGTTGAATCCGGCGGTCGTGATGATGAACATCAGCGGCTGGCGCCTGGCGCCCATGCCCGAAACCATGACATCGAACATGGCGTTATTCGGGTGGGCATGGTATTCATCCACGACTACGCAGCTGGGCGAGTAGCCGTCGTGGATGCCGGCATCCGACGAAAGGGCGCGATAGGTCGACGCGGTGGTCTCGACCACCAGGGAATTCGCGTAGACCGACACCCGCTTTTTCAAGTCCGAGTTCAAGACGGCCTGCTTTGCGTCGCTAAAGCAGATCTTCGCCTGATCACGGACGGCGGCCACGGAATATACCTCCGCGCGTGGTTCCCCATCGGCAACTAGCATATATAGGGATATGCCGGCGGCGAGAGCTGTCTTTCCGTTCTTTCGCGCCTCTTCCACGTACGCCTTCCGGAATCGCCTGGTACCGTCAGGGCGCTTCCATCCGAAGATGCTCTCCACGATGAATTTCTCCCACCCCTCCAGACGGAACGGCTGGCCGGCCCATTTTCCCTTGGTGTGCTTGAGCCGCTCGATGAACTTGACCGCACGCTGGCCAGCTGCCTTGTCGAAATACATGCCGGTCTCAAACTGCCGGCCAAGGTCAGAGACATGTCGTTCGACCGCCTTCCGCATCAGGGAGCCGACAACGATTTGGCCGTTCAGTACGCCGTCTATGTATTCCTCAGACGTCATTGTTCGAATTCACTGAAATCGTCTTTCTCTTCTTCGTCCTTACTGATCATTGAGAGAATCTTGGCACGGGCATTCGGACTGAAGCCAAGCTGCTGCTGAATCTTCAGGGAGGCTTTCATCTGGTCAATGGATTTCGCATACCACGGATTTTCCGTCTCGACGAGATGCGGGAATCCAAGTTTATCAAAAACTGTTGTCGAGATGAACATCCCTTCAGCCCGGATATGCTCTTCTGCCTCCTTCCACCTGGCGAGCGAGACGACATACATCGTCAGCACACCCTCATCGGCCGGCGTGAGGATTCCCCAGGCCGAAAGGATATCGGCGGCGACTTTGAAAGCCTTCTTTTCCGGCTTCGTCAACCAGGCCGGCGGCTTCAGTTCGAAATCACCGGTCGCCGGCAGGCTGTTTTTGCTTGCCCGGCATGGCTGAAGGGTGCCGCGCCGCTTCTTTACCTCATCCGGTATCTTATTCCTTCCCATCGCGAATTTTGCACGTGTGTGTTTTCGATTTGTGGGCGGTCATCTGGCCAAACAAAAAAAGTTTTTGACTCCCCCTCCCTTTATGCACTGATATACAATCGGTTGCGCGTTTTTGCACCGATTTTTCCGACATCGTATTTCCATCTGAATTTTTCGCCATCACTACATATCTGATTATCAATTAGTTTGGCTTTCCTGGAAGCCGGAACCGATTAGCCGGATTATTACGAAACAGTTTCCGATCAGCGGCCATTCTCACATAGATCATGGTTGCGTCAATGGAGCTGTGACCCATGAGCGCCTGAACCTCATCCATCGGTGTACCGGCGTCCACCAGCATGCACCCGAAGGTATGGCGAAGGGAATGAGCACTAAGGCCATCTCCGATAATGCCGGCTTTGGTCATCCGCCTCTTGGCTATCTCGCTGATACCTTCCGGACCGATCCGGCCTGGCGCATTCCGGTTGTAATTAGTCAGTATCAGCGGTTCGCCTTTCTTCGGCTTCCGCCATTTCTCATATTCCAGGATTGCATCACGGACATCATCAGCAATTGGAATCATCGAATCTTTCGTTATATGACCTTTCCTCTGCAGGCGGAGCGATGCGGTTCCCTCCATCATCACCATGTCACCGGCATCCAGTAGCGATATCTCCATCCGTCGGAGCCCGGCGCGTACCATGAGCATCAGGACCAGGTAATCACGGCACCCTATCTCGGTAGTGCGATCTATCGAGCCGAACAGCTTGATAAGACGCTCATCAGAAAGGGTCTGCTTATGGCCATACTTCTGACGCTTGACACCGCGAATACCGGTCATGATATCGGTCTTTCCGTAATTGATGCTCAGGAAGCGATAGAACATCCGGAGAACGCTCAGGTAATGGCATACGGTGTGTGGTTCTTTCGTCTTTATGAGATTATCCCGGAATTCATGGACATCGAATCTGGTGGCTCCCATGGCATTATAGTGCTTGTTGTTCATAAGCCATTTGTTCCATGACCGAAGCACCCGGATATAGGTATTCTTGGATGAGTCCATGCAGGACAGCCCGTCGAGCCACTCAGAGATGGCAGCGTCGAGCTTACCTTTCGGCTTTTGGTTTTCTTGATTCATGGCCGGATTTCTTGTTGTGACACGAACTGCAGAGCGCCTGGAAGTTGTTTTCATCGAGCGGCGCTCCGCCCTGGTTGATCGGCTTGATGTGGTCCACCACCGTCGATACAGCCCGGTGGCAGATTTCGCAAATCGGGTGGAGATCGATATAGTGCTTCCTGGCTTGCTTCCAAGCGGCCGACGCATAGAAGGATCGGTTCGGATTCTCGCGCCTACCGAACGGAACACGTTCCGGCATCCAGGGCCGGTGCTGTGATTTTTTAATCGTTGGCATTGATGTAACGAGGGAGCATCGACTGGACTATTTTGATGCGATATGGTTTACGTTTCAGATAGTTGCGAAGACTTTCGCGTTCACGTTTACATTGCACGCAGATTCTTTCTCCTTTAATTCTCTCAGGGATAATCTTTCCGCAATAATGGCATACTTCGACTTCTTTAAGGACTTCCCTGGCGATCGCCATGGCTTTTTCTATTCCAGTATCTTGATCGTTAAGGTACTGGAGAATTCCGAAGGCATAGGTATCCTTCTTTGGATCATCGTCCATCACTCCGGTTTCCAGTTCGATCCTATCTTGCATATCCGGTACGGCGGGTTCGCGCCGGATAATGATAGAGAACTCTTTATTAGGGTACATGCTTTTGAGTGATTCGTACAGTTTCGCGATATCTGTTGTTTTCATTTTTGTGATTATTTTACTGGTTATCATTTTGCCACATTCATTGCCTATAGCTTGATCCATTGAACGTGAGGAATTCGGCCAGCTCATGAAGCCGGTCGGCGGTCCGCTCACCGTATGTTGTCCGAATCTGCTCACGTGTCAGATTGGTCGTAATGACCAGGGGCAACATCCGAGCGTAGCGTTCGGCCACAATCTTTGAGAATAGCGGGAGCTGGCGACCATAGTCCATGACATACGCCGGCTCTTCGCCGATATCGTCTATCAGGAGATAGTCAGTCCAGCGACCGTGCAGAATCCTGTCGCGAAACAATTCCGGAGATTCAAGCATGATATCCGGGAGGTCTGTCGCGTTGAACCGGTGGAACGGCACCTGCAGTTGCCGGAACGTAGCTGCCATCGCATCAAGCATCGTCGTCTTGCCGGTTCCTGGGTATCCGGTCATGATAAGCGACTGTTTGGTATCATCGCTGGTCGCCCAGCGGGCAATGCTCTTGCAGTTGGCATCCAGGGCTCGCCGGTCGATGGGCATTCCGCGCTTCGTACATTGCTCGACAGCGGAAAGCGTCATCGATGCCTGGAATAGCTTCCTGTGCCCGGCAGACAGCTTAAATCGTGCTTTCTCCGTAGCTTTCGGCGCTTCCGAATGGAACGTCTTGTTTACGATTGACTGTAGTGTGTCCATGGTTGTTATTGTTTCGTTTGAGCCAGTTCAGCGCCGTAAGGTAAGCGGAACGGTATTTCTTTGCAAGGTCCGGACGGTTATGCATCTGCAGAAGGATATCGCGCACCTGATCAGCGGTGAATGATTCCCGAAGCCGGTTGAACTGATCCTCCGTGAACGGGTCGCGCAGCGCAGCGACGCTCGGCGCATTCTTGTCTATCCACGCAAGAAAATGCTTGAATTCGTCCGATGGTTCCTGGGTGGTTTTCGGCGATTTCGCCTCGCGCGCAGGCGCGTTTATTCTCCCACTCTCTATATGTTTACTCTCTTCGTGGAGAAGAGAGGAAAAAGGTGTATTTTGCCTCGTTGGTTGGTCGTTGGTTGGTCGTTGGTTGGTCGTTGGTTGGTTACTCGGTTGGTTGGTTGGTTGCCTGCTTGGGTTTGATTGCTGATATTTGTCAAACTTGCAGATAGTTATAATGGTTGCTTGCTTGGTTGAAGATATGGTTATCTGCTTGGATGAAATTAAGCGAGTGATGCAAGTGCGTACAGATTGCTCCGAAATTCCGCATTGTTTGGCCAGCTGAGAACGTGATGTAACGACCTGGCCGCGCCTAATTGTCATCCCCCGTTCTTTCCGTGTCGTATTGGAGGCACGAAGAAGCAGATTTATCCACAAGCACACCATTTCCGGGCACTTGATCCACTCCCAATCAAGCAGGGAGTAGTAGAGTTTCATCCAGGGGATATTATTCATATCTCTACCGTGTTTCAATCATTTTTCTCGGGATCGGAGTAGGGTCAATGGTCATGGAGATATTGAAGATCCTCCGAATGCGGGCCATCTCTTCCGGGGACAAAGGTTTGTCGCTTGGCTCTGATGCGGCATCCGAATAGAGGTGATTCGTGATGATGAACGCTTCCATGAAGTCCTCGATCGTCTGCTTTACAGCTTTCTTATATGCCTTCTGCATACAATTGAAGAGCTCCTTCAATTCGACTTCCTGCCATGGTGTTAGCTCAAAAATGATACATCCACGTCCGGCAAGGTGGTATGATACTCTCGGCTGGTTCGTGACCTTGAAATAGCAGGCGAACAAGATGTTTTTGACATGATTGTCACTCACACCCTTGAAGTAGACCCGCTTCTTTTTTTCTCCGGCATCCATGATCTCGTCTATGGAAATGCCGTATTTCAGACAGAGGCGACTCAGCGCAGCTTCAGCGGCAATAGCTTCACCCTTATGCCCGGCGTCGCGAAGCGCAAGAATCTTCCTGAGTTTATCAATGATTAATTCGTAATTCTGTGGTTTCATGGTTTTATCCTTTATAATCTTCGAAAAAGTCCACCGACATGAACACGGCACGGTTGTTAACCCATCGCTGAAGCCGGCGGTATTCGTTGTCCGCATTAATAGCCAAATCATAGTCAGGCGTAAATGAGAAGACCTTCGACATGTAAACCAGGTCGTATCGCTCTCCGAAAGGCATATACCACTCCACCGTGTCCCCATGATGCTTGTGCCAGGCACTGAGTTTCATCAGGGGGATGTTGGGGAAGTTATGCCCATCCACGTCTATGAGGCCGATTCTCATTCCTGGTGCTCGCTAAATAGATTAGGTTTCTGGAATATCTCAATGATTGCGTCGACCTTCTTTTCTAGCCTCCTGCTCTCATTGAGCGCAGTTGTATCCCTGGTGTCGAAGTATCGCTTCTGGGCATCGCGCATCTCCTGGACGACCTGCAGGAATTCGGTATTCGGATCACCGGACCTCAGCTCGGAGGGATCGACATCCTCCATGATATCCATGTATTGTGTCGAATGGTCAATCTTCACAATATACCTAGCCCGGAGACGAATACGCTCTATGATACCCGTCGCTATGCCGGATTTCGTGTTCCACTGTATACTGTCACCGACTTGCTTCATATCACTTCACTAATTCAAATGAGTAGACGAAGACCAACGGATTTTTCTCCCATACCTTCTTTCTCGACAGCTTATCAATAAGCGTAGCGAAGGCTTCATCATGCGAGAGATACACATCATTTTTGCTCTTTACTGGAACATTCGGGAGATAGTAGAACCATCGTCCAGGGACGAGCCATTTTCTGGTGATGCCCTCTCTAAGACAATCTTCTTCCGAAATATCCTGTAGCCGCTCGACGCGGATGTCAGTGATGCGAATCTGGTGGGGCATCACTTCGGCCCGAACAAACATCTTGTTGCTCCACCCGGAGTCTGTGTCACAGATGCCGGCTCGGTGAAACGCCTCCAGCGAATCGTCCTTCCGTTTCTTGCGGATGGCGTCATTAAGACGTTCATGTAGTACGCTGTACCTCTCCGCCAAAGCTACGATTTCACCAACCTTTATTGGTGAATGATCCAGAACAGCCTTGTCGATCAGCAAATCCATCTGTTTACGAGTTAGCTCAAGGTGTACCGTTTCCCACGAGAGATCCCTACATGCCGCTTCGATAATATTGTCTGGAATTACCCTTCGCGTCATGGTCTTACGGCCATCAAGTACGGCCCTGGTCAGGTCGTACTTGTCGTTGAACATTATCTTTTTCATACTCGCCTAAATAACAGTTCTACTTCTACGGGTTTTCCACAATTCAAGATTTCGCCGAAAAACTCTTTCGGAAGTTCGATATCACATCCTTCTTCTGTTCTCCAAAACCTATCGTATGGTGTATTACCCATATCGCAAAAATCCGGTTTAGTTCCATGCACCCGGAGGGTCCCATCGCCATCTCTAGCCACCCATCCATGAATTTTTGGAAATGATTCTATCTCGGTAAGGGCCTTGATGTAGCCTTTGCGTTTATCATCATTGAGATCACCAATACTAGTCCTTCCGAACCCATTATTAATTATCACCATTTGGGGTCTATGTGGATAAGCATCGAAGGCTTTCTTGACAATTTCTTCTTGTGTCATGGCTAAAGTTTTTGTAAATCGTCATAGAGGGAATCTAATCTCATAGCATCAAATCCTTCCCGTTTCAAATAATCACACCACCATTTTAATCCGTCCATCTGCTCTTCCGTCGGCTTCCAATGATGTTTGGGAAAAGCGATTGAACGAAGGAAGTCTTGTAGTTCAACGGCTTCTTTATCGCCAATTAGCCTACTGGTCGTAGAGAAAGCATGGGTATCTGCCGCAAGAGAAAGGACATGATAAATCCTATCGAACTTACTTTTTTCCTCTTTTGTCCATTCTCGCTTTGGCTGTGGACGGAGGGATTCGAGACGTTCCTTAACTTTTATAAAAGATTGGGTGTGCCCCGCATAGCACCTTTGGGGGTCGTCCTCATCAATCATATCTTCAATGGCGATGATTGCTTGTGCAAGTGCATCCTTATCTTCCTTGCTCCACTCTGCGGATTTATTGATGGGACGCAACTCAAGTTTACTAGCAACAAACTCATATCCTTTTTCTGTCATAGCAGTAAACAAGCGCTTCTTCCATTCGTCAGAAGCTGGTTCAAAATCTCTATCCCAAGGCAGTTCGCCCGAAATAAAAATACCTTTCTGTAACGCGCAGAATGCGTCTATATGCTTGCCGTCCGGGTTAAATCCCTTGAATATAATAGTTGCATGTACTCTTGTGGAG
>Ga0310786_10008360_pt1 | contig 13295 bp, 14 predicted proteins | sample AusTroGonzalo_MG_FD_203881 | JGI IMG/M metagenome (GOLD analysis project Ga0310786, IMG submission 203881) | Bovine rumen microbial communities from tropical cattle in Woodstock, Queensland, Australia - Gonzalo_03 (v2) (version 2) | ecosystem: Host-associated > Mammals > Digestive system >... | reverse complement strand
GGGCTTTTTCTGCGGGTGCCAGGACTCGAACCTGGAGCCTTTTGGTTCGTAGCCAAACGCTCTATCCAGTTGGGCTACATCCGCGATTGTGACCCCAAATATAGCATTATCGGCCATTTTGTCAAGGGGAGAAGGATTTTTTTTTGTTATTTAGCTAAATTTGGGCCATGGAAATAGTCAAAAAATACCTATTCATATGCCGAGACTTTCTCCGTTCCCTTTTCAGCGACAAGAAGGTCGTCAAGTGGCTCATTATTTTTGGCATCCCCGTCATCCTTGGGATCATCGCCGTTTTCGCCACCTACATCCACTTTTCGCCTGAACTCCCGTCGCTCTCGCAGCTCGAACAGATCAACCCGAAGCTGGTCACGAACATCTACGACATGAACGGGAAAATCGCCCACGAGTATTACGTGGAACGCCGCGAATGGGTCCCCTACGACTCCATCCCTATCGACGCGATCCACGCCGTGATGGCTACCGAAGACCGCGCGTTCTTCAGCCACTGGGGCATGAACGTGTGGGCCATCCCCTCGGCTATCCTGGAAAGCGCTTCCAGCGGCAAAAAGCTGCGCGGCGCCTCGACGCTCACGCAGCAGCTGACCAAGCTGCTCTTCCTGTCGCCGGAACGTTCCATTTCCCGTAAGATCAAGGAGGCCATGACGGCCATCCGCATCGAGCAAACCTACACGAAGGAAGAAATCCTCGAATTCTACATGAACGAGGTGTACCTCTCCGGCGGAAACTACGGTTTCCAGGCCGCGGGCCGTTTCTACTTCGGTCACTCGCTCGACAGCCTCACGATTCCGGAATACGCAGTGCTGGCGGGTATGCTCCAGCGCCCGGAGGCCTACCGCCCCGACCGCCACCCGAAAGCGAGCCTCGAACGCCGCAACACGGTGCTCTACGCCATGTACGACGCGGGCTATATTAGCAAGGAAGACTACCACAAGTACGTCGAGACGCCCATCACGCTGAACCAGAAAGAGGAAGAAAGCGGTTCCGGCCTGTACTTCTACGAAGAAATCCGCAAGTACATGGAAAAGAAGTACGGCGAGAACTCCCTCTATGCCGACGGCGTGTCCATCAATTCGACGATCGACCCCGAAATCCAGGCGTTCGCCGACAGCGTCGCCCGCGTGCAGGTCGAAAAGGTCCGCCGCCGCGTCAAGTACCGCGCCACGCGCCGCCTTTTCTTGACCAAGAAGTACGGCATGCCCGAAGATAGCGTGGTCGCCCACTTCGACAGCATCTACGCGGACTTCAAGAAGAACTACCTCGCGAACGATACGAACCCCGACCCGAACAAGCGCAGGTTCCCGGACAGTATCCAGTACCACCATCCCGAAATCGCGGCTATCTTGATCGAGAACGAGACGGGCGCCATCCGCGCGATGGTCGGCGGCAGCGACTTCAACAAGTCCCGCTGGAACAGGGCGGTGCAGTCCCTGAGGCAGCCGGGTTCGAGCTTCAAGCCTATCGTCTACGCGACGGCCATGGACAACGGGGCCTCCCCGTGCGACTCCGTGAACGACCAGCCCGTGACGATCCCCGACCCGGATGACAAGAACCCGAACAAGGTGTGGCGCCCGGGCAACTTCGAGCACGACTTCGAAGGCATGATGACGCTCCGCAGGGCCCTCTACCGCTCCAAGAACCTCCCCGCCATCCTCACCGGCATGAAGTACGGTTTGAACAACGTGGTGAACTACGCCCGCAAGTTCGGCATCGTGCGCGCCCCGCTGATGGCCGTTCCGAGCCTCGCCCTCGGTTCCGTCGGCGCGACGCTGATGGAAATGACGTCGGCCTACACGGTGTTCCCCAACGGCGGTAACCGCATCGAGCCGTACATGATCGAGTCCATCGTGGACCGCAACGGCGAGACGATCGAGAAGAATTCCAAGGTCGAGCACGAAGTGCTGCGCCCGGCATCGGCCTATATCATGGTCGACATGCTCAAGGACGTGAACATCCGCGGTACGGCGGCACGCGTTTGGGCTAGCGGCTTTACGCACCCGAGCGGCGGCAAGACGGGTACCACGAACGACTATACCGACTGCTGGTACATCGGCTTCACCAAGCAGTACACCATGGGCGTGTGGGTCGGTTCCGACAGCCCGGGTACGCTGGGCGCGGGCCATACCGGTACCGAAGACGCCCTCCCGGTGTGGATGGCCGTGATGAAGGAACTCCACAAGAACCTCCCGCGCAAGCCCTTCCCCGTCCCGAGCGGAGTCGTGAGCAGGGGCATTTGCAACCACACCGGCAAGATTGCTGGCGAGTTCTGTTCCGAAAAGACGTACTGCCTCTATACGGCTGGATACGCGCCCGAAGAGACTTGCGACGGCAACCATTTCGAGGTGAAAACCAAGTCTGCCGACGACGCGACGCTGTTCAGCAACAAGGGTTCCATAGAGACCAAGAGCTCTACAAACGGCCCGAAAAAAGCTAGAAAAATGTTCTAGCAAAATTACCTAAAAAAAATTACGTTCGATTCGCCCCAAGTCCTTGATTTTTCAAGGAACAGGGCGCTTCTGTGCCCTTAACAAAAACGTATTTTTTTGCTATCTTTACACCACTATGGAATGGCCGCGCAATATAAAAACTTTGACTACCGACGAGCTCAAGGCTTGGCTCAGGGATGTCGATGAAAAAGCATACCGCGCCGACCAGGTCCAGAAATGGCTTTTCTGCCAGCAGGTCCGCAGTTTCGACGAGATGGTGAACGTCCCTCCCTCGCTGCGCGAGAAGATGGCGAACCAGTTCAGCATGCTCGCCCTCAAGGAGGTCCAGCACCTCGTTTCGACCGACGGCACCATCAAGTGGCTCCTCGGGACGCACGACGGGCACCATATCGAGACGGTGATGATCCCGGCGAACGGGCGTTTTTCCGTTTGCGTTTCGACCCAGATCGGCTGCGCCCAGAACTGCGCGTTCTGCCGTACCGCGAAGATGGGGTTCACCCGCAACCTCGAAGCGGGCGAAATCCTCGAAGAGATCCTCACCGTGAACTGGTACCTGAAGGATAACGGGATCCTCGACGAAGAGGGCAACATCGCCCAGGTCACGAACATCATCTTCATGGGCATGGGCGAACCGCTCAACAACCTGGAGCAGGTGCACCGCGTCTGCTGCACGCTGCACAACCAGAAGCTTTTCAACATGGGTTCCAAGCGCATGACGGTCAGCACGTCCGGCGTAGTCCCCAAGATGAAGGAACTCGTGGACAGGAACACGCCGTGCTGCCTCGCCGTGAGCCTCAACAGCACGAACAACGAATACCGTTCGTCCGTGATGCCGGTGAACAAGGTCTGGCCCATCGAGAAACTGCTCGAGGCCGTCGACGACTACATCCGCCGCACCGACAACTACGTGACGTTCGAATTCGTGCTCATCCAGGGCATCACCTGCACGCCGAAGGCCGCCAAGGAGCTCATCCGCATTTGCGCCCCGCGCCGCGTGAAGGTGAACGCCATCGTCCTAAACGACGGCGACGACCCGACGCTCCACGCCCCGACTCCCGAAGAAGTCGAAGATTTTCTCGCCGCAGTGCGAGCCGCTGAAGTTCAAATAACGATCCGCAATCCGCGCGGCAGGGACATTCTCGCTGCCTGCGGACAACTCGCGTACAAAAAGGAAGGTAAAAAATGTTAACGCAGAACCTCCCGGAATTCTGGGACAACCTCTATGCCGAAGGCAAGGACTACTGGAATTTCAAGAAGGCGACCCCGGCCCTGCTTGAGTTTTTCAAGCACCCCTCCTGCCCTGCCGAAGGCTCCGTGCTGGTACCCGGCGCCGGGTTCGGTTATGACGCCGAAGCCTGGGCTTTGCGTGGCCACGAAGTGCTCGCCGTGGACTTCGCCCCGACTGCCGTGGACGAACTCGACCACCTGAGCCGCAAGCACAAGAACCTGCACTCGCTCGACCGCGACCTGTTCACGCTTACGCCGAAAGACGCGAAGCACGAAGGCCAGCTGTTCGACATCGTTTACGACTACGGTACGTTCTCCGCCATCCATCCCGGCCGCCGCGACGAATTCTTCGAAGTGTGCTACAAGATGATGAAGGACGACGGACTCTTCATCTGCCTCATGTACCCGCTGATGAACGGCAAGTCCCTGCAGGGCCCGCCGCACTGCACCAGCGAAGGCGAGCTCATGGCGCGCCTGGACGGCGTCTTCGACATCGTCGAACGCATCCCGGTCAAGAACAGCTTCCCGGGCCGCGAAGGCAAGGAAGAATTCTGGCTGATGAAGAAGGTTGTTTAGGCTTAGGCGAAAGAACGAGTCTACGGCCCTACAGACGAAAGAATTATTTTTTGATAAAAAACAAAAAAAGGATGGATTATGTCTAAAGATTTATGCCCCTGCGGAAGCGGAAAAGAATATGGTGAATGCTGCGAACCCATCATCAAGGGTACGGCACTGGCTCAGAGCCCTGAAGCGCTGATGCGCTCCCGCTACACGGCTTATGCCAAGCACGAAATCGCCTGGCTCAGGGATTCCCTCGAAGCTACCCAGCGTAGCGACTTCGACGAACCGAGCGTGACCGCCTGGAGCAACGATTCCGAATGGCTCGGCATCGAAATCAAGCAGACCAAGACCGAAGAAGAAAAGAACATCGGCTGGGTCGAATTCATCGCCCGCTTCAAGCAGGGTAACGTCACCCGCAACCACCATGAACTCGGCGAGTTCCACAAGGTGGGCGGCGCATGGTTCTTCTACGATGGCCGTGCCGTGAAGCAGGAAACCGTCCGTCACGAAGGCCCCGTCGTTGGACGTAACGACCCGTGTCCGTGCGGATCTGGCAAGAAGTACAAGAAGTGCTGCGGCGCTGGCAAGTAATTTAAAAGGGATAAAATGTTCAAAGTTTTTGTTGACGGCGAAGCAGGAACGACCGGCCTGCAGATTTACGAGAGACTCGCGAAGCGCACCGACATTGAAGTGCTGCGCATTTCCGCCGAACTCCGCAAGGATGTAAACGAACGCAAGAGGCTCATCAACGAGTCCGACGTGACGTTCCTTTGCCTGCCCGACGCGGCCGCCATTGAAAGCGCCGCCCTCTGCGAAAACCCGAACACCTGCGTGATCGACGCTTCCACGGCGCACCGCGTGAACCCGGCCTGGACTTACGGCATGCCGGAACTCAGCGCCGCCCAGCGCGAAGCTATCTCGAAGAGCAAGAGGATCGCGAACCCCGGTTGCCACGCCTCGGGATTTATCCTCGGCGTGTATCCGCTCGTAGCCGCGGGCGTGCTCCCGAAGAGCGCGAACGTGTCTGCCTACAGCATCACCGGTTACTCCGGCGGCGGCAAGAAGCTTATCGCCGAATACGAAGACGAAGCCGCGCTCGCGCACAAGGCTGGCGAATCGAAGGCTATCATGGCCCCGGCGCCTTACGCGCTCGCCCTCAGCCACAAGCACCTGCCCGAAATGAAGAAGTACTGCGAGCTCGAAAACACGCCGTTCTTCAACCCGGTGCTCGGGCCCTTCTACAAGGGCATGGCGGTGACGGTTTCCATCTTCGCGAACACGCTCACCAAGAAGCTCGGCCCCGAAGGCCTCACCGAAGTTTTGGCAAAGCACTACGAAGGCAGCCGTTTTGTGAAGGTGATGCCCTACGAAGCAGCCCCCACGCTGTTCAACGGAAGGCTCGACCCCACCGTCTGCAACGACACGAACAACGCCCGCATCCAGGTGTTCGGTAACGAGAACATCATGCAGGTGACGACGATTATCGACAACCTGGGCAAGGGCGCGAGCGGCGCCGCCATCCAGAACATGAACATCGCACTCGGCCTCGACGAAGGAATCAGCCTTTAATGTTTCTCGACGAAAAATCAATCGAAGTACGTTCCGGCAAGGGTGGTGACGGCATCTGCAGTTTCCACCGCGAAAAGTTCGTTCCGCTGGGAGGCCCCGACGGTGGTGACGGCGGACGTGGCGGACACGTTATCCTCCAGGTGAACGAACAGTACTCTACCCTGCTAGACATGGGCAACGCCCGCGTCTACAAGGCGGAGAACGGACAACCCGGCGGCGCCAAGCGCTGCACAGGGCGTTCTGCCGACGACCTGATTGTCGACGTCCCGCGCGGGACGATCGTGAAAGACGCCGAAGGGCGCATCCTCGCCGACCTCACCGAGGCCGGACAGCGTTGGATTGCGGCCCGTGGCGGCAAGGGCGGCATGGGCAACCAGCATTTCGCCACGCCGAAGGTCCAGGCCCCGCGCAAGTGCACTCCCGGAGAGAAGGGAGAAAAGCGCGAGCTCTTCCTGGAACTCAAGCTCATGGCCGACGTCGGCCTCGTCGGATTCCCGAACGCCGGCAAGTCGAGCCTCGTGAACAAGATTTCGAGCGGACGCCCGAAGGTCGGCGACTATCCGTTCACCACCCTCGAGCCCGTCCTCGGCATCGTCCAGATGAACGGCCACAGCTTTGTCGTCGCAGACATTCCGGGCCTCCTGGAAGGCGCGAGCGAAGGCAAGGGCCTCGGGCACCAGTTCCTCAAGCATATCGAACGTACGCATACCCTGCTGTTCGTCATCGACGGTTTCGCCGAAAACGCCTACGAACAGTTCACCGTGCTCAAGGACGAACTCAAGGCATTCCACCCGAAACTCGCCCAGAAGAACTTCGTCATCGCCCTGAATAAGAGCGACCTCGGCATCGAGGACGCCATCAAGGAATTCAAGAAGCACCGCCAGAAAGTCATCGTCACATCGGCCATGACAGGCGACGGATGTAGCGAATTGAAGCAGGCTTTGGACGAAGCGGTCCCCCATATACAGAAAAAACGCGTCGGTTGGGCAAAAAAGGCTAACGCTTAGCCCCAAGTTTATGTAATTTAATATAAGTCGTTGAATTACAATAACTTGTATCATCCCAACAGAGGTGGACGGACTATGGAGGAACGGACGAACATCACCAAGAAGGATATCGTCGAAGATATCTCTCTACGCACCGGCCTTACCCAGGTGGAAACCAAGACTATTGTCGAAAGTTTCCTCGACGCCCTAGTCAAGGGGCTCATGCAAGGGAACAACATCGAAATCCGCGGTTTCGGCAGGTTCAAGCTGAAGGAACGCAAGCAGCGCTCCGCAAGGAACCCCCGTACAGGCGAAACCGTCGTCATCAACGCAGGGACAAAACCGGTCTTCGAAGCCAGCAAGGAACTCATCAAGTCCCTCAACGATATTCTAGTGGCCGCCGAGGCGGCTTCAGCACCTGTCAAGAGCAATGGCAAATAAAGAACAGAACACCCCTGTCATCCAGAACCGCAAGGCGCACCACCAGTACTTCGTAGATGAAACCTTCGAGGTGGGCGTCATGCTGATCGGCAGCGAAGTCAAGTCGATCCGCGACGGCAAGTGCACTATCGGAGAAGCCTGGATCGACGTGGACGAAAAGAAGAACGAAATTTGGCTCATCGGCGCAAGGATTGACGAATACCTCTTTGCGAACCGCTTCAACCACTTCCCCGAACGCAAGAGGAAGCTCCTCGCCCATACCCACGAAATCCAGAAGATGCGCAAGGCGAAGGAACTCAAGGGCTGCACCATCGTCCCCCTGAAGCTCTACTTCAAGAACCGCCGCGCCAAACTGGAAATCGGTATTTGCCGAGGCAAGGACCAGCGCGACAAGCGCCAAGACATCATCAACCGCGAAGCCAAGCTCGAAATGGCCCGCGTAGCAAAGGCACACCGCTGATGAAACGCCTACAGACAATCGTCCTTTGTCTTGCCCTAGCCGTTTCAGCCAGCCTCGCCGGTTCCGTCGACATCGAGGCGTTCGCCAAGCAGAACGGAGCCGAGTTCCACTGGTTCCCCGTCCAGAAGACGTTTACGCTGCTCCACAAGGCGGACACGCTGAAATTCGCCGTCGGCATCCCCTACACCACGAGCCACGGCCAGACTGTCGAGCTTACCCGCGCGCCCGAAATCAAGGACGGCCACATCGTCATCGATTCCGCCGACGCCACGCGACTGATCAAGACTGCCGCGGCACCGTCTTCGGCAGTAACGAGCAGCAGTTCCGCCATCAAGTCGTCGGCCGCCACAAAGTCCTCTGCCGCCACGGTCCCCGCCGCACCTAAGAACGAGACCGCCGGCACCCGCGAGGTGAGGACCATCGTCATCGACCCCGGTCACGGCGGCAAGGATACCGGAGCGCAGGGCAAGAAGTCGAACGAAAAAGACATCGTGCTCGCCATCGGCAAGCTGTTGAAAAAGGAACTCGAGAAAGAAGGCTTCAACGTGAAGATGACCCGCGACAAGGACGTGTTCATCGAACTCGGCCAGCGCGCCAACCTCGCAAACCAGTGGGACGGCGACCTCTTCGTGAGCCTGCACTGCAACGCCATCGACGCAACTCCCGAACGCAAGAAGCAAATCAAGGGCTACCACGTGTACGTGCTGCGCGCTCCCGAAAGCGAAGAAGACAAGGCGATCGCCCGCCGCGAAAACAAGGTGGCCACGCTCTACGGCGAAAAGAACGCCAAGGAAGAACTTTCCCCCATCGAATGGTTCAAGCTCGAGGCGCGCCTCGAAAAGTACAAGCAGAACAGCTACATGTTCACCGAAGAAATGCTCAAGGCCATGGACGGCGGCAAGATCAAGCGCCAGGCCGGCGGCGTCGGCGGTGCGGGATTCATGGTATTGGTTGGTGCGCTCATGCCGGCCGTTCTATTCGAAATCGGATTCATCAGCAATCCCGAAGACGAAGACTACATGATTACGACGAAGGGCCAGGAAGATATCGCCGCGCGCATCTCCAAGGCGGTCAGCACCTACAAGGCCGCAGTCCACAGCTACCGCGAAACGCTCGGGCGATAAATCCATCCATAAAAAAAGAACCGCCTCCTAAAGGAGGACGGTTCAAAATCGTCAACAAAGAAAGGCGATTAAGCCTTCTCTGCAACCACCCAGACCTTGACCTGGGCTTCGACGTCGCTGAACACCTTGACAGTGACGGTGTAAACACCGAGCTGCTTGATGGGTTCTGCGAGTTCAACCTGGGCGCGGGTCACCTTGACACCAGCCTTGGTGATGGCTTCAGCGATATCACCAGCGGTCACAGAACCGTACAGGCGTTCGCCTTCGACAACGCGGCGTTCGAGGTTGACGGAAACCTGAGAGAGCTTGGCAGCGACATCGCCAGCGGCAGCGAGTTCCTTCTGGAACTGGGCTTCGAGGGCGGCGCGGTTGCTTTCGATCTGAGCCTTGGCTTCCTTGGTTGCACGGACGGCAAGCTTGCGCGGGAAGAGGTAGTTACGGGCATAGCCGTCCTTAACCTTCACGACATCAAGCATCTTGCCCAAGTGGGGAACGTTGGCCTTAAGAATAATTTCCATAGTCTAGTTCCTCCTTAGCGCATGCTGTCCGAAACGAACGGGAGAATAGCCATCTGACGAGCGCGCTTGATAGCCTCGTTCAGCATACGCTGATACTTGGCAGACGTGCCGGAGATGCGACGCGGGATGATCTTGCCACGTTCAGAGATGAAGCGACGGAGAGTCTTCTCGTCCTTGTAGTCAATGAACTTGACATTGTTTTCCGTGAACCAGCAAGTCTTCTTGCGGCGGATACGCGGAGCCTGCTTCTTATCTTCAAAAGCCATTATTCAGCCTCCCCTTCTTCTGCGTCGACCGGGATGATTTCCTCGGTAGACTGAGCCATATCCTGGTTATAAACGATTTCGCTCATCGGATAATCAGCGAGGGTCATCCAACGGAGGGCGTTTTCGTTCAGCTTGAGGGCAGCTTCCATGTTTGCCACCACAGAGGCTTCAGCCTTGTAGTAGAAAATCACATAGTAGCCGTGCTGGCGCTTGTTGATGGAATAGGCGAGCTTGCGCTTGCCCCAGTCGTCGCGACGGAGGATTTCACCACCGCCGTTGGTGATCATGGCACCGATGTTCTCGACTTCAGCGTTGATGGCGTCGTCAGAGATCATAGCGTCGATGATAACCATCGTTTCGTATTGTCTCATAATGAGTCCCTTTGGTCTATCGCCCGAGAACCGACATTGGCCCCGGGAGGGTTCCGATTAGAATCGGTGCGGCAAATATAGAAATCACACCCTTTTTGTCAACACGGACCTCCCCCTGAGGTCGAACCTTAGCCTCTAGGGGAAGGCACAATTCTCCTTTTTTTACTAATTTTCCCCATATGAAGCTTTCGGACCGTTCCATAGGTTATATCTCCTTGCTCTCGCTCATCGGCATTTTCGCAAGCATTTCCTATGGCATGTACGAAGCGCACCAGGACGTCCCGCACTCGGCGATAGTCGATTTCGAGGAACTCGGCACCCTGCAGCCCGAAGACGAAGTCGTGGTCCGCGGCTACCGCGTTGGCACCATCGGCGCCGTCACCTGGCTCGGCGACCGCTCCCGCGTACAGATCAAGTTCGACAACCCGATCGTAATCCGCGAAGGGACCCAGTTCAACAACATCAACTACGCCCTCATGGGCCAGCGCAGGCTTGAAATCATCCCTTCCAAGACAGGGAAGATCCTCCCCGAAGACTATGTCCATACGGGGCATTTTGAGCCCGGCATCGCCGAAGCATTGCGGTTGATGGAAGACGTCAGCAAGCAGATTATGACCGTGCGCGAAGTGGTGATGCTTATCGCCAACGGCGATTCCACGCATGCATCCGCACAGCAAAAGTACGAAGAGATTATCGGCAACGTCGAAGGACTGCTCGACAACCTCGAAACCACGCTCAACAAGATGCAGCCCAAGGTAAGGCGGTTCTTCAACCAGGTCCAAGACGCAGAGCACTCGCTAGTCGATGCGACAAAGCAGGCCGACACCGCCGTCAACGCGGCGACAAGCGCCATCAACGAAAAGCTGATGCAGGCCCAGGACGTCATCAAGACGCTCGCCGACGGAACGGCCAAGATGAACGAGACGATTGCGTCGATCGAGCAGTCCCCCACCATGGACAAGCTGCTCGGTTCCCACGAAGCCATCGACAAGATCAACAGCTTGATCGCCAAGCTGAACAAGCTTATCGCCGCCATCGATACCAAGGGCATCAAGATTTACGACGAAAACGGAAAGCAGGTCAAGCTGTTCACTTGGAAAAACGCGAACCTTATCGGAAAGACCGCTCGCGCGAAGGCGAAGGCCCGCGCCGAGAAGGGTGAAAGCCTTCCCGGCGGCCCGTTACGCGCCGAAGCGCCGAGCGACGAATAATCAAGACTAAGCCGTAATGGATATTTCCCAACTTCCCGGACTCGGCCCCAAGCGAATCGAAGCCCTGCGCAAAGCGGGACTCGCTTCTGTTGCAGACCTGCTGTACAACATCCCGCGCAACTATATCGACCAGACGAAGGTCACTCCCATCGGGGATTGCCATGTAGGCGAACGCGTCGTCCTCATCGGCACCATCCAGCGTTCGGGCGTTGTACGCGGGCGCCGTTCGCGCTTTGTCGCGACGCTGACCGACGGCACCGGGAGCATCCAGCTGGCGTTCTTCCAAGGGGCGAACTACTGGGCAAGGCGCGTGCAGAACGGGACGCGCTGGCTCGTATCCGGGCAAGTGGGCGATTACCGCGGGCTGCAGATGACGCACCCCGACATGCAGAGCTTCGACGAAGACGAAGAATTCAGCGGGCGGATCCAGCCCGTCTATTCCATCAGCGACGCCTGTCGCGAAGCGCGGATGGAACAGAAGTTCTTCCGCAACCTCTACAAGACGATTTTCAAATTCCCGAGCCTCACGCTCCCCGACTTGCCGCCCCGCGAACTCACGGACTACCTGCATTTCAAGCCGGTCATGGAAAACCTGCATACGCTGCACCAGCCCGAAGACTTCCCGTCTATCTATAAGGCAAAGCGCGAGATGAAGGTCCTCGAGCTGTTGCCGTTCTGCCTGCGCATGGTACGGCGCCGCGAGAACCAGAAGTTGCGCGGCCACGAGCGCCAGGTTGACCTCGGGACCGTTATGGCCGCACGGGCGCGTTTACCCTTCGACCTCACGGGCGGGCAAGCGAGTGCCCTCGACGAAATCATCGCGGGCCTCAACGGCAAAAAACAGTTCCACGCCCTCTTGCAAGGGGACGTGGGTTGCGGCAAGACAGTCGTCGCAATGCTTGCCATGATGGCGGTATGCGGAGCGCACGAGCAGTGCGCGCTGATGGTCCCGACGGATATCCTTGCAAGGCAGCACTACAAGAGCCTCAAGCCGATGTTCGAAGCGGCGGGGCTGCACGTGCAGCTGTTGGTCGGTGCGACTCCGGCTGCCGAAAGACGCGTCATCCTCGGCGAACTCCAGATGGGCCTCGTGAACGTGGTCATCGGGACGCACGCACTGTTCAGCAAAGACGTCACTTTCGCCAACCTCGGGCTTGTCATCATCGACGAGCAGCACCGTTTTGGCGTCGCCCAGCGCGAAGCGCTTCTCGCCAAGGGCAATTATCCGGACATGCTCGTCATGAGCGCCACGCCAATTCCCCGCAGCCTCGCCATGACGCTCTACGGGGACCTGAAGGTCATCAGCATCAAGGAAAAACCCGCGGGGCGCAAGCCTATCCGCACCCGCCTTGTCCCGGCGGAAAAACGCGAAGACATGAAGCAGTTCATCTGCAAAGAGGCCGCGGGCGGAAACCTCTGTTACTGGATTGCGAGCCGCGTCGGTACGGACGATGAAGGCGGTGCGAGGAGCGTCGACGAGATTGTCGAGGAGTTGCAGGAATACATCGCACGCACGGGAGTCCTTGCCGGAGGAAAACCGCTGCAAGTCGCCGGAGTGCACGGCCAGATGGACGAAGCCAAGCGCGACGAAATCATCGCGCAGTTCGCGGCGGGCAAAATACAGATTCTCGTGGCGACAACCGTCATCGAAGTGGGCGTGAACGTGCCCGCGGCAAACCTGATGGTCATCGACCAGCCGGACCGCTTTGGCCTCGCCCAGTTGCACCAGCTGCGCGGGCGCGTGGGCCGCGGTGACGCACAGGCATGGTGCTTCTTGATGATTCCCGATGAAGACGCTGCCGAAGCGAGCATGGAGCGGCTCTCGAAATTCTCGCAGACCGAGGACGGTTTTGAAATCGCGGAACTCGACCTGCAGACGCGCGGCGCCGGGAACCTCGAAGGCAACGAACAGAGCGGCGCCTGGGTGTTCCGCTGGTTCGACTGGATTGCCGACCAGGAACTCATCAGCCAGACGCTCGAGACCGCAGAGCATATCCTAAAAGACGCCTCCGCATTTACGGATAGCGCCCGCGAAAAATTACAGGCCTGGTACGGCGGAAAGAGTTTCGTCAACGAGGACGGAGTACACTAACCGC
>Ga0310786_10008357_pt1 | contig 13299 bp, 14 predicted proteins | sample AusTroGonzalo_MG_FD_203881 | JGI IMG/M metagenome (GOLD analysis project Ga0310786, IMG submission 203881) | Bovine rumen microbial communities from tropical cattle in Woodstock, Queensland, Australia - Gonzalo_03 (v2) (version 2) | ecosystem: Host-associated > Mammals > Digestive system >... | reverse complement strand
GTCAGCGACGGCACGACTCTCAAGGTCGGAAAGCCCTATGTCGAAGGCGCCAAGGTCGTTCTCTCGGTCGCCGGCGTCGTCAAGGGCGACAAGGTCTACAACTTCAAGGCGAAGCGCAGGAAAGGCAGCCGCCGTCTCGTCGGTCACCGCCAGCAGCTCACCGTCGCCACCGTCAAGGCAATCGCGTAAGGAGGCAAGACAATGGCTACTTCTGCATCAGCCCGCAACGGACGCGACTCCAACCCGCAGTATCTCGGCGTCAAGGCGTATGACGGCCAGCTTCTCAAGGCCGGCTCCATCATCGTCCGCCAGCGCGGAACCAAGATTCATCCCGGTAAGAACGTCGGCCAGGGCCGCGACTTCACCCTCTTCGCCCTCAAGGACGGCAAGGTGAAGTTCATCAAGGATGGCAAGGTCGTAACGATCGTCGAGGCCTAAGCCTCTTAAAAAGAAAGAAGGTTTGTCATGGGTACTGGTCGTACACTCCGCAAGGAATCCCACGTTCGTCCGTGCAAGACGCCGGCTGGCAAGGCCCGCAAGAGCAAGGCTCAGCGCGCGCGCCTCGTCAAGATGGGAATGGATCCCGAGACTGTCGCCAAGATGGGCACCGAGGACGTCCGCGTTCTCGTCCAGCGTCCGACGGTCGTCAAGAAGCTCGTCGCCAAGAAGGCGAAATAAGTCAGCTTCGTCCTAAGTTCGCTCCGCTGCGTTCGCTCTCTTCGATCGCCGCGGAGCGTTTCTTTTTTTTAAGGGGAGAATTTTGTGATAAAGGTATTCTGCAATATTGCGGACGCACTGGTTGATCCTCTCTTCGAAGTGTTCGACGGAGGGGATTTCATATTGTCCTCGTATCACGACATCGAAGAGACGGACACGCAGATGCAGGTCTACCTCGCCGATCCCTCGCAAGCTGGCGAGGCGGCTCGTCGCCTTAGGGACGCGCTCGCGCTCGTCGGCTCCAATGCCCAAGTCGAGACTTTGGAAGTTCCCGACGAAGACTGGAAGCTTTCGTATCGTCGCCACTTCAAGATCGAGCCAATCGGTCGTCGTCTCGTGACGGTTCCCACTTGGGAGCTTGAGGGATTCAAGGCGTTTGGCGAATTCTCAGATCGGATTCCTCTTGTCCTCGACCCCGGCATGGCGTTTGGCACCGGGAAGCACGAGACGACTCGTGCCTGCCTTGAATATATCGATGACCTGGCGGGTTCCCTCTCCTTTCTTGATATGGGCTGTGGCAGCGGCATTCTTTCCATCGCCGCGGCGAAGCTCGGCTTTTCCCCTGTCGCCGGGTTCGACATCGACGAGGATGCGGTCAATGCGTCGCGCGAGAACGCCGCGCTGAACGGCGTTAAGGTCGACTACCGTCTTTTCGCGCTCGGGAAGGGCGCGGTGACTCTCGACGAGTCGATAGAGGCGGCGAAGGGCGTATATCCCGATCTCGCGCTCCAGGGCCGCGACGTCGGTTCTGGCGATGCGCCGTTTGTGCCGGCAGATTTCGTCGTTGCGAACATCTTGGGGCCACTCCTGATCGCCTTTGCCGACGAGATCGCGGGCTATACCAAGAAGACGCTGATAGTATCCGGAATCCTCGCTGAACTGTACCCAGAAGTCCTCGCGGCGTTTCAGTCGCGCGGCTTCCGCGAGGTCTCTCGAAAGACGATTGGCGAGTGGACTACTGGCCACCTTTCGCGCTGAATATGGTAAAATATAGTCCATGAAGGCGAAGACATTCATAGACCAAGTCGAGGTCCTTGTCAGGTCGGGCAAGGGCGGCGACGGCGCGATGTCGTTTCGGCGCGAGGCCCTTGTCGAGTTTGGCGGCCCAGATGGCGGCGACGGCGGTCGCGGCGGCGATGTAGTTTTCAAGGCGTCCGACCACGTGAATTCACTTCTCTCCCTCTTCTACGATCCCAAGTGTTTTGCGCAAGACGGCGGAGCAGGACAGGGGCAGAAGATGTTCGGCAAGCGCGGCAAGGACCTTGTCGTTCCTGTGCCGCTTGGCACGGAGGTGTACGACGTCGACTCGGGGCTTCTCGTCGCGGACATAACGGAGCCGGGCCAGACCGCAATCGTCGCGAAGGGCGGCGCCGGCGGGTTTGGCAACGTCCACTTCAAGTCGTCGGTGAACCAGGCGCCCACCGAACACACGCCCGGCGGAGCCGCCGAGGAGCGTCGGCTCCGGCTCGAGCTAAAGACTATCGCCGATGTCGGTCTTCTCGGTTTCCCCAACGCCGGCAAGTCGTCGCTCCTCTCGTCGCTTTCGGCCGCGACTCCGAAGATCGCGAGCTATCCTTTTACGACTTTGAATCCAATAGTCGGCACAGTCGTCTACCACGACTATGCGAAGATTCGCATTGCGGACGTGCCCGGGATAATCGAGGGCGCTGCGAAGGGGGTTGGGCTTGGGCTCGCGTTCCTTAAGCACCTCGAGCGTTCGCACGTCCTCGTCTACGTGATCGACATGGCTGGCGTCGACGGACGCGAGCCGTGGCGCGACTACGAGGTGTTGCGCCGCGAGATCGACGAGTATTCTATCGAGCTTGCGGAGCGTCCGTCCATCGTTATCGCCAACAAGCTCGACCTCGAGGGCGCGAAGGAAAATCTTGAGCGCTTCGTCAAGGAGACAGGCGTGAACCCAATCTGCGTTTCGTGCGAGACACGCGAGGGACTCGACGCCGTCAAGGACGAGCTTCGGCGCATAGTGAATCCCGTCGTGAAGTTCCACCACACCCATGAGGTGGCGCCAGACATAAAGGACATGCCCGACACGACGGGCGACGAGATACCGGCCGAGGCACTTAAGTTTGCGACATTCCTCAAGTTCGAGGAGCCGAAGGCAAAGAGCCATCCGTCAAGAGGAAACATACATTGAGAAAGGACAACGAGAAATGAATCAAATAACGAGAGCCGTATCGGCGGCTCTTCTGCTGTGCGCGGCGGGGTGCGTCTCGTCTACGCCCGATTTCAGGCAGGTCGTATCCGAGGCAAAAGCCGCCGTCGCGCCGTCTGTCGTCTTCATCCGCGTAATCTACAACGACACCGAGTCCGGCCGCAACCGCAAGGGCGTCGCGTCGGGATCGGGCGTGATAGTCTCGAAGGACGGCGAGGTGCTGACGAACCACCATGTCGTCGACAAGACGAGCGAGATACGCTGCCAGCTTGCCGACGGGCGCTCGTTCACGGCCAAGGTGCTTGGCAAGGACAAGGACCTCGACATCGCGCTCCTTAAGCTTGATATGCCCGAGGGAACGGACGTTCCCGTCGCGGCGCTTTCGCCGCGGCGTCTCGAGGTCGGAGAAGTCGTGCTCGCGATGGGCGCGCCGTGGGGGCTTGCACGCTCTGTCTCGATGGGCATCGTCTCGTGCAACGACCGCTTCCTCGAGGACTGCGGCGACTACACGCTCTGGTATCAGACCGACGCGGCGATCTCGCCCGGCAACTCGGGCGGGCCTCTTGTCGACACCGATGGCTTCGTAGTGGGGCTCAACGCGCGCGGCAACCTCTGGGGCGACCAGGCGTTCACGATTCCTTCGGAGACGATCCTCGAGATACTCCCTGACCTAAGGAAGTACGGCGAAGCGCACTGGGCATGGTTCGGGTTCAAGCTCCAGCCGCTCGAGGACTTCAAGCGCAACATACGTTTCGACGCGAATGAAGGCGCTCTCGTCGCCGACGTCGAGCCGGGTTCGCCTGCGGAGAAGGCGGGGCTCAAGTCGAACGACCTGCTGCTCTCGGTCGACGAGGTGAAGACCACCGCTCGGTTCTGGGAGGACATTCCCGCAATCGAGCGCCATCTCGGGCGCAGGGAGTTCGAGAAACCCTGCAAGTTCAAGGTCGTGCGCGACGGAAAGGACCTTGAGATCGCCGTTGCGCCGACGGAGAAGGGCAAGGTCGAGGGCGAGGAGTTTGCGTGCGGACGCTGGGGCCTCACGGCGAAGGAGATCAACCGCTTCTACAACCCCGACCTCATCTTCTTCGCGCCCGAGGGCGGCGTCTATGTCTCCGGGCTCGCGTGGGACGGCAATGCCGATTCCTGCGGCTTCCGCGAGAGTGACATAATCGTCTCGATCGGCGGGAAGCCGGTCAAGACGGTCGCGGAGGTCAAGGCCGTCTACGAGGATTCCATCGCGAAGCTCGAGGAGAAGACGCGACTGCCGTTTGTCGTCATGAGGAGAGGGCGGCGCACGACGCTCGTCCTCGACTACACAGAAGACACAGAAGAGGAGGACTGAGACATGCTTTCCGTATTGGCCGCGTCGCTGCTCGCCGCTGCAGTTCCGTCAGACAAGCTTTCTTCCGTCGCTCTCGCCGCCTACTGGTACAAGAAGGACGAACGCGGGAGGGGCGACGAGATATCCGAGCTCGCGAAGCCGAAGCGCTTTCCGGCGTTTGCGATTTCCGAGGACGAGTTCATCATCGCGGATCCCCTGGTCCGCGAGAAGCACCTTGACCGCATCGAGGTGTGCTTTAGGGGAGACAAGGTCCCGGCGAAGGAAGTCGGGCGCTTCGTGAATCCCGATGCCGTCCTGCTCAAGGCGGGCCGTCCGCTCAAGGGCGTCAAGCCGCTTGCGTTCCAGAAGGGCGATCCCGTCGAGAAGCTCGTCTGGAAGTGGAACGGCGACACGCTTACCGTTTCGGCCGCCGGCGTAGGGACAAACGACTCGGTGGTCGTGGTGGCGTCGACCGGACGCGTGTTCAGGAAGGGTGTCGCGAACGCGCTCTACGTCGACAAGGACCGCAATCCCGTGTGGCTCGACTTCGGTTCTCGTTTCGAGATTCCGGACGGCAAGTTCGACTATGTTCCGCCGGCGGAGTGGACGCGGCTCCCCGCGGACGAATACGAAAAGTCGGCGAAGCGCATGGAAGAACGCCTCGCGGCGGCGACGCTCGGCATCGTGATCCACCTCAACCCCGTCGACAAGGAGAACGCCTCGCGCCGCTATTCGCGCTACGACGACGACGGAGGCAGCAACGAGATCGACGCGCTCGGCTATGCGATCGAGGGCCGCGTGCTCGTTCCGTCCGATCTCAACGGCGAGAAGATCTCCCGTCTCGGCAAGGTAGAGGCGACGTTTCCTGACGGCTCGAAGACCAATCTCGTCTTTGCCGGGGCGATTGCAGAGTGGAACGCGATTGTGTTCGACATACCAGAGGGCTTCAAGGGCAAGGTCGCTCCCCTTGCCGTGGCGAAGGGCGCGGCCGAGGACTTCGACAACCGCATCGCCTGGATGATGACCGCCGAGAACGAGAACGGGCATGTCGTCACTACCGCGACGCGCCGCCGCTTCTCGGGCGTGAAATTCGTGCGTGGCGCCGGCTTCGTTCCCTTTGTCGGGGAATGGCGTTCGAACATGCACGGCGACGACGATGACGACGACATGTCGTCTCGTAGCTTCAAGGCGTTTGTCCTCGACGGCGACGGGAATGTCGCCACGTTCGCCCTTTGCCGCAGGTTCTCTTCGAGCCGGTGGTCGAGGCATGACACGGAAGCTGTGACAACGGCGGACCTTGCGCGCTTCATCGCGGGCGAAGGCTTCAATCCCGAGTTCATGCCGCGAAAGGAGGAGGAGCGCAACCGCTTCGTCTGGCTCGGCACGGAGGCAGTGCGCCTCACCGACGCCCTCGCGCGCGAGAAGAAGGCGCAGAGTTTCGTAAAGGAGTATTCGAGGCCCCCCTATGTTACCGAAGTGTATCCCGATTCGCCCGCGGCGAAGGCGGGGCTCAAGGTCGGCGACGTCTTGCTTGCGGTCAGGCGCGGAAGCGAAAGCGAGCGTTCTCTCGAGGCGGACTACGACTATTCGTATTCGTCCGCTCCGTGGCCGGAAGTTGAAAATTCCATCAACACGCTGATGACCGAGTTTGGGGCCGGTGCGAAGGTGACTATCGTCTATGCCCGCGACGGAAAGCGCCACGAAACGCCTGTCGTCCTTGAGCCCGCGCCCGTCCACTACAAGAACGCGCCCAAGGCACGCAACCGCACGCTTGGCCTCTCCGTCCGCGACATGACGTTCGAGGTGCGCCGTTTCTTCAAGTTCGACGACAAGGCCTCCGGCATAGTGATCGCCAAGGTGAAGCCCGGCTCGCCCGCCGATGTCGCCGGCCTTGATGAATACGAGCTTGTTACCGAGGTGAACGGCGAGAAGGTGACTGGCGCAAAGGATTTTGCCGCGAAGGTCAAGGGCAAGAAGGATCTCGTGTTTGCCGTCCGCCATCTCGCGCAGACGCGCATGGTCAAGATCCATGTCGAGCCGGAAGACGAAACAGCCAAGGACAAGGAGAAGGGGAAATGAAGAAGTGGAACGTTGCGGCCATAAGGGCCGCGAAGGGAAAGACGAAGCTCGGCTGCTGCACGGCGTACGACACGTGCTTCGCGCGGCTTGCCGACGAGGCTGGCGTGCCGATCGTCCTGGTCGGCGACTCGCAGGGCATGAACTGCCTCGGCTACGAGACGACTCTCCCCGTCAACATGTCCGACACGCTCGCCGCCGTTGCCGCCGTCGCTCGCGGCGCCAAGGACGCGCTTGTCGTAGGAGACATGCCTTTCGGCTCCTACCAGTGCGGAGACGACGAGGCGGTGAAGAACGCCGTTGCGATCATCAAGGCGGGCGCGGAAGCGGTGAAGCTCGAGGGCGGGGCGTCGGTGTGCTCGCTCATCCGCCGCCTCACGACGGCCGGAATACCAGTCCTCGCGCATGTCGGCATGACGCCCCAGAGCGTAAACGAATACGGTGGCTTCAAGAAGCAGGGCAAGACGCGCGAGGCAGCCGAGAAGGTGCTTGCAGACGCAAAGGCCGTCGAGGAGGCGGGTGCGTTCGCAGTCACGCTCGAGTGCATTCCGTCCGACCTCGCAGCCGAGATAACGGCCGCGCTCAAGATCGTCACTATCGGCATCGGCGCGGGGCCCGTCTGCGACGCGCAGTGGCTCGTCATGCACGACCTTCTCGGGCTCAACGAGAAGGTGCCGTCGTTCGTCAAGAAGTACGCCGACCTCGCGACGACCGTGCGCGGCGCATTTGCCGCGTATGTCAAGGAAGTCGCAGATGGGACGTTTCCAAATTCATAACATAAACCACACAGGAGAAAAGCCATGAAGATAGTGCATTGCTCCCGCCTTGCGACAGTCGCCATGACGACAGCCGTCTTGTCTTGCGCTGCCGCTTTTGCGGCCGATGTTCCACAGATCATACCCGCGCCGCGTAAGATGGCCTTTGGCGAGGGGGAATTCGTGTGCAAGGGCGATGCCGCCGCTCAGGCGAAGTTCGAGACTGACGCCGCGATTCCGAAAGAGGGCTATTGGCTTTCCGTCGCTAAGGACGGAATCAAGGTCGTCTTTTCTGACGATGCCGGACGCTTCTACGCGCTCGAGACGCTGAAGCAGCTTGCCGCCAAGGACGGCAAGGACGGTGCGAAGGTCCCGTGCGTCGAGATCGAGGACTCGCCGCGCTACAGCTGGCGCGGCTTCCACCTCGACGAGTGCCGCCACTTCTTCGGCAAGGAGACGGTCAAGTCGATTCTAGACCTTATGGCGCGCTACAAGCTCAACCGCTTCCACTGGCATCTCACGGAGGACCAGGGTTGGCGCGTGGATGTTCCCGGCTATCCCGACCTCGTGAAGTACGGCGCGGTGCGTTCGGCGAGTCCGAGGCACGGCGAGAAGGCCTACACCGGCACGAAGGAGGACGCCGCCAAGCTCAACGGTGTCCAGTACGGGCCATACTACTACACCGAGGCCGATCTCAGGGAAATTGTTGCATATGCCGCGGAGAGGCACATCCAGGTCGTTCCCGAAATCGAGCTTCCGGGCCATGTCTACGCTGCGCTCGCGGCATATCCGCAGTTCGCCTGCCGTCCCGAGAATCTCGCCGCCCGCGAGCCGCGCCTAGTGTGGGGCATCGAGAAGGACGTCCTCTGCCTTGGCAACGACGAGGCGATAAAGTTCATGGAGAACGTCGTCGACTGGGTGTGCAAGGTGTTTCCCGGCGATGTCGTGCATATCGGCGGCGACGAGTGCCCGCAGGTCCGCTGGCAGTCGTGCCCCAAGTGCCAGGAGAGGATCAAGAAGGAAGGTCTTGGCGACCACCACGGGCTCCAGCCGTGGATTACGCGTCATTTCGTGAAGTTCCTCGCCGACAGGGGCAAGCGCACGCTTGGCTGGGACGAGTATCTTCTCGGCGACATCCCGAAGAGCGCGATGGGCATGAGTTGGCGCGAGAGCCGCAGCGGCGCGGGACACGAGCTCGTCTCGGGCGCGGCGGCCGCGACGCGCGGACACGACGTCGTGATGACGCCGTGCAGCTACTGCTATCTCGACTACGGCCAGGGGCTCAAGGAAGATCCGTTCCTCTACATCGGCGGCAAGGTGACGCTTGAGCGGTGCTATTCGTTCGATCCCTGCGCTGGCGTTCCCGACGACGCCAAGGCGCATATCCTCGGCGGCCAGGGCAACAACTGGACCGAGTACACCTGGAACGAATACGACCTTGAATGGAAGGCGTGGCCGCGCATGCTCGCGCTTTCCGAGGTGTTCTGGCTCGGAGAGGCGAAGCCCGGCTTCGCGGACTTCAAGAAGCGCGCCGCAGCGCAGAGGAGCTGGCTCGTCCGCCACGGCGTTAACTGCGCTCCGCTCGAATAGTCCCGTCGATTATGGTATAATATCAACATGAAGAAAATTGCTGTCGACAAGGGTGTTGCGTTCGGCGACGGAGGACTCGTTTTCATAGCGGGGCCGTGCGTCATAGAATCGCGCGAAATGGCGCTTGACCTCGCGAGGCGGCTTTCGTCTCTTGCGCGGAAGCTCAAGGTCGGCTACGTCTTCAAGGCGAGCTTCGACAAGGCGAACCGCACGAGCGTCGATTCCTATCGCGGCCCCGGCATAGACAAGGGGCTTGAGATCCTTTCCGAGATCCGTGCGAAGTTCGACGTCCCCGTTCTCACAGACGTCCACGAGCCGTGGCAGTGCAAGGTCGTCGCGGAGGTCTGCGACGTGCTGCAGATCCCCGCGTTCCTCGCGCGGCAGACAGACCTCGTCGTCGCGGCCGGCGAGACAGGCGCGGTCGTCAACGTCAAGAAGGGCCAGTTCATGGCCCCCGAGGACATGTCGCAGGTGATTCGCAAGATCGAGTCGACCGGCAACAGGCGCATCGTCCTGTGCGAGCGCGGCGCCAGCTTCGGCTACCACAATCTCGTCGCCGACATGCGTTCGCTTCTCGTGATGCGCGAACTCGGCTATCCCGTCGTGATGGATGCGACGCACTCGGTGCAGAGGCCGGGCGGCCTTGGCACCGGCTCTGGCGGCGACGGCAAGTATGCGCCTGCGCTCGCTCGCGCCGCGGTCGCGACGGGCGTCGACGGCGTCTTCATGGAGACGCACGTGAACCCGAAGGTCGCGAAGTCCGACGCCGCGAATGCAATCAAGTTCTCCGAGGTCGAGAAGCTGTGGAAGACGCTCCTCGCCATCCACAAGGTCGTAAAAGGCGCGTGAGCGCAGATTGGAGTCCATCGGCTTGAGAAAGGTCCTGATAGCACTCGTGATGGCGCCTGCCGCCGCGTTCGCGTTCAAGTCGGATGACTGGCTCGCGAAGCGCGAGGTGCTGTCGCGCGAGGCCGAGCGCCTGCAGGCCGCCTACACCTCGTGCGTCGCGCGCGTCAGCGAGCCGGCGACGGACGTGACTATTCCCATCGAGCGGCATCCCGACGGGTCGGTGAAGGCGTCTGTGACGGCGAAGAAGGCGCAGGTGTTTCTTGAAGTCGGGTTGATATGGGGCACCGAGGTGGTCGTAACGCAGATCTCGACGAACGGCGTCGTGGAGGCGCGCGTCGATGCGGACAACTGCGTCATAGACAGGACGACGAAGTCGGGGTGGGTCGAGGGCCACGCCAAGGCGTTCTACCTCGGCAACGAAGTGGAAGGCGACGGAATCTACTTTTCTTTTGAGGAAGAATTCGTTACAATATACGCAAACACCAAGATTAGGGTCAAGGACCAGAAGTTCGACACGAAGGTAATAGGTGGCGGCGGCAAGAACGCAGTGCGTGACGCCGAGATATCGGCGAGGCGCACAGACTTCGACCGCAAGGACGGAGTCGTGCTGTTCGATGGCGCAGTGCGCGTTGCGGATTCCGAGTATTCGCTCGGGGCGGACATGCTCTACGCCTTTCTCGACGGCACGAATTCCCTCAAGCGCATCGTGGCCGACGGCTCCGTCGTGGTGACGAACGGAACACGTTCCGGCAGCTGCCCTCGCGCGGCCTACGTCAAGTCCCTCGGCCGCGTGACGATGTACGGAGAGCCGGGGAAGCCGGCGAAGCTCGCGGACGACGGTCGTCGGCACAGCGACGTCGAGGGCAGGAAGATTTCGTTTTGGCTCGATTCCGAGCAGGTCGAGGTCGAGGGTTCGACGCTGACCGTCGACGGTGTCTCGGGCGGGATGGACGACTTCATTGGACAGGCGGTGAAATGATGGAAGACCTAGTGACAAAGGCCATGAACGAGATGGCGGAGGAAGCTGCGGCCAAGACGGCCGTCGAGCCGGACCTGCGCGCATCTGGTCTCGTCAAGGCATACGGCGACCGCACCGTGGTGAACGGCATGGACGTCTGCTGCTCGTGCGGCGAGATCGTGGGGCTTCTCGGACCTAACGGCGCCGGCAAGACGACGACGTTCTACATGGTCGTCGGGCTCGTCAAGCCGGATGCGGGGAGCGTAGTTTTCCGCGGCGAGGACATAACGCGGCTTCCGGTGTTCATGCGCGCGAGGAAGGGGCTTGGCTATCTCGCACAGGAGGCGTCGATCTTCCGCAAGCTCACGGTGTGGGAAAACGTGATGGCGATTCTCGAGACATTGCCCATGTCGCGGAAGGAGCGCAAGGCGAGGGCCGAGGAGCTGTTGTCCCCGTTTGACCTCATGAAGGTGGCGAAACAGCCCGCCTACACGCTTTCCGGCGGCGAGCGGCGCAAGCTGGAGATAGCCCGCGCCCTCGTCAGGAACCCGGCGATCCTGATGCTCGACGAGCCGTTCGCAGGCGTCGACCCCCTGAGCGTGAACGAGATACAGGACATCGTGAGGCGGCTTGCCAAGCAGGGCCTCGGAATCATAATAACCGACCACAATGTGCGCGAGACCCTGTCGGTAGTCGACCGCGCATACATGGTCTACAACGGCCGGCTTCTCAAGGAGGGCCGCACCGCGGAACTTGTGAACGACCCTGAAGTCAAGGCGAGGTACCTTGGCGACGGGTTCAGGATGTAGTAAGAGAGTTGAATAGTTGAAGAGTTGAAAAGTTGAAGAGGTGAAAGGTTGAAAAGTTGAAGAGTTGGAAATCAAACAATTTCTTAGTTAGATACAGAAACCAAAGGAAAGGAGACAGAACATGAGCATAGAAGTTACGATGAGGCACAGCGACGTGAAGATTGAGTCGCTGAAGGAATATGCGGAGACCCGCATGGCCAAGCTGAAGGAGAAATTTCCTAAGGTGACGAAGGTCGCCATCGTCATCGACGTCGATGTCAAGAAGCACATGTACATGGCCGAAGTCGTTGCGAACCGCCTCGGTGAGGTCGCTGTCGGCGCGAAGGAGTTTTCCGAGAGCGGGAAGGGCGTCATCGACGCCGCCGCGGCGCGCGCCGAGCGCCAGCTCCTGAGGATGCGCGTGAAGGCGCGCAAGGGCGCCGTCCGCAAGCAGCGTGCGGCGTCGGCCAAGAACTGATCGGAAAGACGATGAAGCGCCTGCCGTCATCCACGCTCTCCCGTTCTGCGAAGATCACCTTCGCCGACTTCCTGAAAGTCGGCGCGGATCGGCTTCGCCTTTCGGTTGTCGTGGGCGGCGACAGGCTTTCGCGCGAAGTCGAAAGGCCAATGGTCAACAGGCCGGGGCTTGCCCTTACGGGCTTCTTCGAGCACTTCGCGTGGCGGCGGATGCAGCTTTTCGGCAATGCCGAGATAGCGTATCTGCGTTCGCTTTCCGATGAAGACCGCCTTGCGCGCATACGCGCCCTCTTCGATCACAAGGCGTTCTGCATTATCTACACGAACGGGCACAAGCCACGCCGCGACGTCATGCGCCTCGCCGAGGAGGCGGGCGCCATCGTGATGTCGTCGGCGCTGAAGACCCGTGAGCTGATGCACCACAGCGCCTTTGTCATGGAACGGCTGTGCGCGCCGAAGACCTCGCTCTACGGGACGATGGTCGAGGTGTGCGGTCTCGGCGTGTTCTTCGAAGGCGATCCAGGGATGGGCAAGAGCGAGACGGCGCTTGGCCTCATCAAGCGCGGCCATGCGCTCGTCGCGGACGATCTCACGTGCATACGGAAGGACGTCGCAAACGACATCCTCTACGGGTCGTCGTCCGAGTCCACCGCCGGCTTCATGGAGATCCGCGGCATCGGCATAATACACGTTGCAAGTGTCTTCGGCATAAACGCCGTCCGCGGCGAGAAGCAGCTTCAGCTCGTCGTGACTTTCAAGCGGCTCAAGGACATCGAGGGCGAGATCGACAGGGTGGGCCAGCGCCGCATGTACACGAACATACTCGGCGTGGACGTGCCGCACTTGATCATGCCGGTGAGCGAGGGCCGGGACCTCGTGAACCTGGTCGAGACGGCCGCCCAGCAGCAGAAGCTTATAATCGCCGGGCAGGACCCGGTAGGTGAACTTTCCGAGCGACTCCGTCGGCGGGCGGACGGCGCTCTATCCAAGCGGTAAAAAAGGGGAACGCAAATGGCAGAAGGGAAGATGACAAGGGAGCTGACCCTGCTCAACAGGTACGGGATGCACGTCAGGCCGGCCGGGCTTTTCGCCAAGGTCGCGAGCCGATACGACGCCAGCGTCGAAGTCGAGAAGGACGGCAACGTCGTCTCCGGCAAGTCGATCATGGCCCTCATGACGCTCGAGGCGACGTGCGGAACCGTACTGAAGGTCACGGCCTCCGGCCCGCAGGCCGCCGAGGTCCTTGACGAGCTTGAGGCGCTCGTCGGACGCAAGTTCGACATACCTGATGAGCAGTAAGGCTCCAATGACGACGATCGCGGGACTGGCGACCGCGCGAGGCTTCGCGTCCGGTCCAGTCTTCGTGTACCGAGGCGACGGGCAGGTGCCCGTCCCGGAGTATCTCGTCGAGAGGGAACGCGTGGACGACGAGCTGATGCGCCTTAAGCGCGCCGTCGTCGAGACGAAACGCGACCTCGAGACGCTGATCTCCGTTCTCCGCCAGCGCACTGGCCGCAGCGACGTGCGCGTGTTCGAGTGCCATCTGATGATTCTCGAGGACGAGGCGCTCAAGGAGGAGACTAAAGGGTACGTGG
>Ga0310786_10008356_pt1 | contig 13300 bp, 7 predicted proteins | sample AusTroGonzalo_MG_FD_203881 | JGI IMG/M metagenome (GOLD analysis project Ga0310786, IMG submission 203881) | Bovine rumen microbial communities from tropical cattle in Woodstock, Queensland, Australia - Gonzalo_03 (v2) (version 2) | ecosystem: Host-associated > Mammals > Digestive system >... | reverse complement strand
AAGGATGGCCGCACCGTCGCGGCACTTGATCCGCTGGAGCGCATAGAGCACAGTATCTTCGACGCAGTACTCACCCTCGGCTGGCGTTTCTAGGATGAACCTTACTGCAGAGCAAATAGCGTCCCTGCTCGGCGGCACCGTAGAAGGAGACCCGCAGGTCTGCGTATCTTCTTTCGCCCGCATAGAGCATGGCAAGCCCGGGCAGGTGAGCTTTTTTGCAAACCCCAAATACGAGCGTTACGTTTATACCAGCAGGGCTTCGGTCCTGCTGGTTAATTCTGATTTCAGGCCCTCGCAGCCGGTAAGCGCCACTCTCGTGCGCGTGCCGGACGCATACGCGGCCGTGGCAACCCTCATGGAATATGCCTCCGCCCAGGGCCGTCAGGCAAGATGGCACAGGGGCTTCTGCCGTATCGCCCTTAGCGCCCGCCTGGGCAGCAGGGTATGGGTAGGACATTTCGTGTCTGTCGGCAAGAATTGCAGCATCGGCTCACGTACCCGCATAATGGACAACGTTACGATAGGGGATGGAACGGTAATAGGGGAGGACTGCATCATCTACCCCGGAGTGCAGATTTTCCCCGGCACCAGGATAGGCGACCGCGTCATCCTGCACGCCGGCTGCATCATAGGCGACGACGGCTTTGGCAACGTCCGCCGTTCCGACGGCTCATGGCAGAAGATTGAGCACATGGGCAACGTCGTAATCGGCAACGATGTGGAAATAGGCTCCAACACTACGGTTGACCGTGCGCCATCCGAGTCCACAATCATAGAGGATGGCGTGCGCATAGACAACCTATGCCAGATTGCCCACGGCGTCCGTATCGGCCGCAATACCGCGATGGCGGCCATGTGCGGCATCGCCGGCTCCGCAATCATCGGCGAGGAATGCATCCTCGGCGGACAGGTGGGTGTAAACGGCCACATTACCATCGCTCCCCGCACCACCGTGGGGGCCAAGTCGGCCGTCATCGGCAACGTGCGCAAGCCCGGCACCACCATTTACGGCAATCCCGCTATAGACCATAAGACATATCTTCGTGCCTACGCCCTCTTCAAGAAGGCCGCAGAAGAAGAATAATACTGAATGAAAGGCATTTACACTCTCCTGGCAGCACTGCTCACGCTTACCGCCTGTGCCTCCCGCAGCCATCTTTCTCCCGCGGTGGAGCGCGGCCTGCGCGAGTTTGACGCGGCTCTGGAGCAGAAGGCCGGCTACGACACCCGCAAAGAAGACGTGATAGCCTCCAAGCGGGCCGCCTGGCAGCGTGCCTCTACGGATGCCGAACGCTATTCCCGAGCTTACGATCTCTGGCTCGAGTACAGCAGCTATCAGTACGATTCCACCTATGCCTATGCCCTTCGCATGCACGACGCCGCCCTCCGCACCGGAGATCCGTCGCAGCTTGCCGGCGCCGCGTGCGCCCGCATAGACTGCCTTGTGTCCGCGGGCCTGTACAAAGAGGCTTTCGATGCCGCACGGGAGGTGGACACGCTGAGCCTTTCAAGGTCTGCACTGCTGGACTATTACAAGACTATGCTGCGCCTCAACTTTTTTGCGGCAAACTACACCCAGACCGAGCCCTGGCTGACACACTATCGCGCAGAGGGCGCCCGCTACAGTCGTCTCCTGCTGGATATGGCGCCTCAGAATTCCAGCATCTGGAAGCAGATCAACGCCAACCTGCTGATGGAGAACAACAGCTACGAAGACGGCGTGGAGGCCTTCCGCACTCTGCTGGAAGACCCTTCTGAAGACCTGCACCAGCGTGCGATCTATGCGTCCTCCATGGGCTGGATGCTCTCTTGCCTTGGCAGGGAAGACGAGGCGATACTTGCAGTCGCCGAGTCTGCCATGTGCGACCTGCAGTCCTCAACCAAAGAAACCACCGCCCTGCGCATGCTCGCGGAGATGCTCTCCCGCAAAGGGGAAATCGAGCGCCCTGTGAGGTATGTGCGCCATTCCCTGGACGATGCCAACTTCTACGGAACCCGCCTGCGAAAGCTGGAGGTAGGTGCCGTGCTGCCGCTGGTGGAGCGCAACTATAACGAGAGCCTCGGCCGCGAGCGCAACCTCCTTATGCTCGTGCTCATCCTTGCCCTGCTGCTCTTCGTGGCGGCCCTCTCCGGCTTCTGGATAATCCGCAGGCAGAACAACCGCCTCAAAGAGGCCCGCAGCATGATAGAGGAGCGCAATGAGGCTCTGGAGGCCATCAACCTGAGGCTCGCCGAGGTGAGCGCCATCAAAGATGAATACATAGGCAACACCTTCTACCTGAATTCCGAGTACATAGACCGCCTGTCCGAGTTCCAGAAGACAGTTGACAGGATGCTCGTTACCGGGCAGTACGACCTGCTGCGCCGCTCGCTCAAGGAATCCACCCTCGCAAGGGAGAGGGACCGTATGTACGAGGCCTTCGACGCCACCTTCCTGAGGATATTCCCCACGTTCATAAACGATTACAACGCCCTCTTCCCGGAGCCCGAGAGGCAGTATCCCTCTTCTGGCCTCACTACGGAAATGCGCATATTCGCGCTCATCCGGCTGGGCATCGGCGGTAGCGAGCGCATAGCGCGTTTCCTGGACTATTCCGTGCATACCATCAACACCTACAAGACCAGGGTGAAGAACCGTTCTCTGGTAGACAACGAGCAGTTTGAAGAGGAAATAATGCAGATAGGCCGCGCCTGAGGCAATATTAGCTTTATACAAATCTGCATTTGAGCCTTTTCTAACGTCCTGCAATACAGGGCGTTATGTTTTTGCATCCGTCACAACGGTTATATTCTTCATATTTTAATTGTATTCGCGCAGGGGAATCTGGAACTTTGCTTCAAACGATAACCAACATCACCGACCAATGAAAAGGTTCCTATTCACTCTGGCTCTCATACTCGGTATGACTGCCGTGGTCTCCGCCCAGGGCGGATACCGGATCAAGGGTGTGGTAGTGGATGACCTTGGGCCCGTAATCGGAGCCACCGTCCTGGAGACCGGAACGTCCAACGGCGTTTCAACAGGTCTGGACGGCGACTTCGATTTACTCGTCTCAAGCGCAGAAGCTATGGTTTCCATCAGCTGCATCGGCTATGCCACCCAAGACTTCAAGGCCTCGCAAGTGCCTGCTACAGTGGTGCTTAAGGAGGACGATAATTTTCTGGACGAATCTGTGGTCATAGGCTACGGCACCCTGTCCAAGAAAGAGCTCTCCGCATCCATCGTGCAGGTAGACAGCAAGGATTTCCTCAAGGGCAGCATGAACAACCCTATGGAAATGCTTGCCGGCAAGGTCTCGGGTCTGAATATCGTCACATCGCAGAGCACCAACCCCAACTCGGGCTCCGACTTCCAGATCCGCGGCGCCACTTCCCTCAACGCAGGGAATTCCCCGCTCATCGTGATTGACGGCGTGCCCGGAGGCGAGCTCCGCAGCCTTTCCCCTCAGGACATCGAGTCCATGACGGTGCTCAAGGATGCCGCATCCGCAGCCATCTACGGCTCCCGCGGCGCCAACGGCGTCATCCTCATCACCACCAAGAAGGGCTCCAACGACGAGGCCGGCACCGCCCACGTCACCTACGACGGCTATTTCGGCTACAACAATGTAAAGGATCCCATAGCAGTGCTTACTCCGGAAGAGTGGGTCCGTTCCCGCCGCGGCAACGACTATGGCTACAGGACAGACTGGTACAAGGCCCTCCTGCGCGACTTCTCATACTCGCACAGCCACTACCTCTCCGTTGACGGCAGCACCTCCAAGGGCTCGTACAACGCATCCATCAACTATAAGAACGCACTGGGCGTAGACCTGGTGGACGCACGCCGAGAGTTCGGCGCCCGTGCCGCAGTGGAGCAGCGCCTCATAAAGGACATCCTGCAGCTGAACATAAGCCTCAACGCACGCCGCGTCAACGAGGATTATGGCAACGACGGCTCCTTTGGCACCGCCCTTACCATCAACCCCACCTTCCCCATCTACAACGAGGACGGATCCTTCTATCAGCCCACGGCTCCCACCAACGCCACCAACCCGGTGGAGAAGATGCTCAACAAGACCGCTGAGGGCGCCCGCCTGTTCATGACCGGCAACGCCTCCCTCAAGGCGAGCCTCTACAAGACAGAGGTGCACAACCTTTCCACGACGCTGAGCTATTCGCTTGATTACAACGACTATAAGTCCAACAACTACACTCCCATCGAGTCCAGCGACAAGTACTGGAACGGCTACGAGGGCACTGCCTCCATCAGCTACAGCAAGAGCTGGCGCAACCAGGTGGAGTGGCTGGTGAACTACTCCATGCATCTTGGAGAGCACCATGTAAACGCAGTGGCGGGCTATTCCTTCCTGCAGTCCGATTCCGAGTCGTTCAACGTTACCAACCGCAACTTCTCCTACGACTCCGTGCTCTGGAACGACATTTCCTCAGGCTCCGCCCGCACGGAGAATCCTTCCCTCGCGGGAATGGGTTCCGGCCGCGGCCAGTCCAGGGTCATAGGCGTGTTCGGGCGCGTGAACTACAATTGGAACAATACGGTATTCGCCTCCGCATCGTTCCGCCGCGAGGGTGCCACCAACTTCGGCGACAGCAACAAGTGGGGCAACTTCCCGGCCGTTTCCCTGGCCTGGGAGCTCAAGAGCATGGACTTCATGCAGGGTGCAGGCTGGATCAACAGCCTCAAGCCCAGGGTCTCCTACGGCGTCACGGGGCGCCGCGGCGGTTCCAACGTCGCCCGCCCGACCTACAGCACCAGCGGCCAGTACTATATGGACGGCGAGTGGGTCATAGGCTACAGCCCCGCCAACAACCCCAACCCCGACCTCAAATGGGAGAAACTGGTCTCCATCAACGCCGGTGTTGACTTCGTGTTCTTCGACAACAGGCTCCGCGGCTCGCTCGACCTCTTCCAGCGCCGCTCGCCGGACCTGCTCTACACCTACACCGCCCCCCAGCCTCCGTTCGTGCACAGCAGCATCCTCGTGAACGTGGGTGAGACCAAGAACAACGGTATAGAGCTTTCCCTCAACGGCGACATCATCAAGAAACGCGACTTCTCCTGGACCTCCGGCATCAACGCATCCACCGGCTACTCGGAGATAGTCAAGCTCTCCAACCAGGTTTACAAGACATCCTACATAGAGATGCTCGGTACCGGCGGACTCGGCCAGACCTCTTATTATTATAGGTATTCCGACGATCCCGAGATGGGCTCCACCCGAATCGGCGACCTCTACGGCTACGAGGCCGCAGGCGTCAACGAGGCCGGAGAGATCCTGGTTTACGACAACGAGGGCAACATGGTCCCGGTGTTCAGTGCGGAAGGTGCCTGGAAGCGCACCATCGGCAACACCGTGCCCAAGCTCTTCCTGTCTCTGGACAACACCCTGCGCTACAAGAACTTCGACCTCAACGTCTTCTTCAACGGCGCATTCGGTCATGTGATCTACAACAGCCGCCGCGCCGGCAACCTCAAGGGCTCCGGCAACGCCAACGTGTTCCGCACCGCCTACACCTTCGACAATAACGTACGAGAGTACGGCGGCGTGGTAAACTCCTACTTCCTCGAGAGGGGAGACTACCTCAAGCTGCAGAGCATCACCCTCGGCTATACCCTTAACCCTCGCAAGAAGGACATCCTGCAGAGCCTGCGCCTCTACCTGAGCGCCAAAGACCTCTACACCTTCACCGGCTATATGGGTACCGACCCGTCGCTGCTCTCCACCAACGGCCTCACCCCGGGCGTAGACAACGGCACCGGCTATCCCGAGGCCCGCATCTTCACCCTCGGAGCAACTCTCACCTTCTAATCTGACCGGAATATGAAAAAGATACTCAACACTCTTTTGATTGCGGCAGCTGCAGCCTGCCTGACCGCCTGCTTCGACCTCACGGAAAAGGCCTTCAACCGCATAGAGAAGGACATTTTCTACCAGAACGAGGGCAGCGTAAAGGGCGCCATCGCATCGGTCTACTACAGGGCCGAGGGCAGCTTCAACGAATATCTCTATTACCTCAACGAGTTCTCCGCAGACCAGATTGCCTGGCGCGTGTGGAACGGAGGTACCTGGGGATGGGACAACGCAGAGAAGTTCGTCCTTTCCTCCCACACCTGGACCCCGTCGTCATCCATCATCCAGAGCGCCTGGAACGGCACCTGGTCCGCCATCGGCATGTCCAACAACATCATAGACGACCTTCAGACCCTGGACATGGAGTCCATAGGCGTACCGGCAGAGCGTGCCGCGCAGTACATAGACGAGATGCGTACGCTCCGTGCCTGGTGCTACTACAACCTCTTCGAGGTCTGGGGAGGATGCCTTCCCATCTGCGACAAGGTTACCGCCGATGTGCCGCCGTCTGCCGATCCCGATTTTGACGTGGCCTGCAGGAAGATTTACGACTTCCTGATGACCGAACTCGACGAGAGCCTCGCCGGGCTGCCCCAGAACAACGTCAACCGTATGAACCAGGCCGCCAACCGTATAATCAAGGCCCGCCTGCTCCTCAACGCCGGCGTGTTCATCGGAGAAGACCACTACGACGAGTGCGCCGCCATATGCCAGGAAATCATAGACGGCAAGTACGGCACATACTCCATCGCAGCCGACTTCCACGACATCTACGAGATGAACAACGTCAACTGCCCCGAGGTCATCATGGCATTCGCCTTCGAGCACGGCAAGTCCAACGGCAACGCATACAATATGCGCGTTGTCACCTTCCTGCCTTACAATGCCTTCGGCGATCCCCTCTCCATCCTCGGCACCAATAACGACCAGGGCCGCTGGAACTGCCTCATCGTGGCTCCTTCCCACGACAACTCCGGCACCGTGCTCCCCACCGGCGGCACAGACACCGGCGGCAAGTCCTTCCTGTACGATTACGGCGACAAGCTCGGATGCGTGTGGGACCGCTTCGACGACCGAGACATCCGCAAGCAGCCCTACCACTGCGACGAAAGCGGTAAGTGGGACGGCCTGTTCCTTGTGGGCGCCCAGAAAGACTATTACACCGGCGAGGCCCTTCCCGCAGATGCAGACCGCGACGGCCAGGACCTAGTGTACGTAGACCAGGTGGGCCAGTTCCAGAACCAGGGCCGCGAACTTGCGGACGTCATGTCCCCCCGCTGGGGAGAGACCAACTCCGGCTACAGGCTCATCCGCTATCCCATCAAGCCCGATGCCTGCGGAGAGGATTTCCGCGACATTGACGAGGTGGAGTTCCGCCTCTCCGAGGTTTACTATATGCTTGCCGAATGCAAGCTGCGCAAGGGCGATTCCGCCTCTGCCAAGGACCTTGTCAACCAGGTACGCAAGCGCTACTTCAAGTCTTCCGACTGGACCGCGGTGCAGAACGAACCGGGTCCCGGCTTTACCGCATTCGACTTGGACTGGATGCTTAACGAGTGGGGCAAGGAGTTCCTCAGCGAGGGACGCCGCCGCCGTACCGACCTCAGGCGCTACGACCTCTTCACCCAGGGCCAGTGGTGGTTCTTCGGCCGCACGGACGAGGGCTATCCCGCCAAGCGCGACCGCAAATACGAGTGGTTCCCGCTGCCGGAGAGCGCCATCACCGTTAATCCCGGCCTTTGCCAGAATCCTAACTATGTATCTGAATAACACTGCCTTATGAAAAAGATACTCAAATATTCAGTTCTTGCCGGGCTCGCCATAGCCTCATCATCCTGCGTGCAGGACCCTCTTGAGTTCGACCACGAGAAGCAGGCGTTCGAGACTGCAGCCGGCAAGATACTCATAGAGGCCATAATGCCTCAGGCTACCATGGCCGACGACGATATATACATTATCGGCGACTTCAACGGACGCGAGGCTGCGGTTGGCAATGCCGCTTACAGGATGCAGCACTCTGAGACCATCCCCTCCAAGTGGGGCGTATACCTCGACCCTTCTTCCTTCCAGGGCGGCAAGTCCCTTGCCGACGGCTTCTCCTTCTGCTCCGTGCAGCAGGGGATGGAGCGCTCCCCGCGCGGCGAGGAAGTATGGCACCGCCTTACTATCGGCCCCGGCGAATGGGCTAACGTATATGTGGACAAATGGGCCAAGTACTTCGAGCCCGCGGAGGAGCCTGAGGAGTTCGCCCTTCCCGAGCATTCCGGCGTACGCATCTATATCATAGACCAGACCGGCTGGGACGCCATCGCCCTGTATATGTGGGGTGACGTCAACAACTTCGGCGGCGACTGGCCAGGCGCTCAGGTTGCCGGCACGCTCACCGCGTTCGGCGTCGAATACAAGTACTTCGAGTACGGAGACGACATCTTCGGACTTGCGGAGAACCTCATTTTCAATAACAACAACGGAGGCACCCAGCTTGCCGATTACAACGTTTCCTTTGCGGACGGCGTGGCCGATTACTTCTTCCTCGTGACCGCGGACGGCGTGTCCGAGGCGGAGGCTCCCAGCGGAGGCGGCTCTGCCGATCCCCGTGACGGTATGAAGGACGCCAGCCAGTGGAGCGTAATCGGCTCCATTGCATCCACCGGCAACTCCTGGGGCGCCGACGAGCCTATGGTAACCGACGGCACCTGGCACGCGTGCCTCGGCCTCGTGCTTGCAGCTTCCGACGAGTTCAAGTTCCGCAAGGACGCAGACTGGGGAGTCAATTTCGGCGGGGCATTCGAGGCGCTTGGCCAGGCCTTTGCCGTGACCCAGGACGGTGCCAACATCAAGGTTGCCGAAGACGGCACCTACGATCTGTTCCTGAATCCAGATGACGCCGTTGTCATCATCGTCAAGGCCGGCGATCCCGTCGAACTTGGTGGCGGCGGTGGTTCCGAGCAGCCCGTAGAACCTCCCGTGGAGGTTACGCGCGACCCTGCAGTAATCTATCTCCAGGACCTCTCCGGCTGGGACGAACTCTACCTCTATATGTGGGGCGACGTCAACAACCTCGGAGCGGAGTGGCCCGGCATCCCCGTGTCCGACGCTACCTACAAGGTCGGCACAGTGGTTTACAAGGTGTTCAACGTTCCCGAGGGCCTCGGCCTTGCGGAGAATCTGATATTCAACAATAACGCCGGCACACAGACCGCCGACTTCCCCCTCACGCTCGCAGCAGAAAACTTCATCAGGCTTGATGCAGACGGCACGGTATCCGAAGTTGACCCCACAGCGGCAGACATCAGGATACTGGTCAACAACCAGACCAACTGGGATGCTATCGCGGTGTACGCATGGGGCGACGCGGAGGCCTTCGGCGGCTGGCCCGGCGCCACTCCTATCGGCAAAGAGACCGTCGGCGACATCGAGTACACCGTCTTCGGCCTCACTGCCGATATGGCCGGCAAGAACATCAACCTCATCTTCAACAACAACGGCGGCGGCAAGCAGCTTGCGGATTACGCCATCACCGTGCCCGAAGACGAGCTGTTCCTCAACATCAACGCCAGCTATTCCGTGGGTCCCGTCGACGGCAACCCCCGCGGCGGAGACAAGAAGCGTGTGGCCGTATTCGTGGACGACCAGACCGGCTGGGACGGCGTAGCCCTGTATCAGTGGGGCAACGTCAACAACCTCGGCGGCGGCTGGCCCGGAGCACAGGTAGGTGCAACGGTCACCATCGGCGGCACCGCCTGGAAGGTCTTCTTCTTCGAAGATGCCCTCGGGCTCAACCAGAACCTCATTTTCAACAACAACGGAGGCGGCACGCAGCATCCCGACTACAACCTTACCTTCGAGAAGAACGAGTACTTCCTCACGGTTACGGCGGACGGGGTGAGCGCGGTGGAAAATCCTGCGGCATCCGTGGTGTTTGCTGAAGACCGGACGGGCTGGGACGCCCTTTCCCTCTATATGTGGGGTGACGTCAACAACCTTGGCGGCGGCTGGCCCGGCATCGCTGTGGGCGGAGAGGCCGTCATCAACGGCATAAACGCCAAGGCGTTCGTGGTGGAAGATGCCCTCGGCCTGTCCGAGAACCTCATCTTCAACAACAACGGCGCCGGCTCGCAGCTCGGAGACTACGCCCTGAAGTTCGAGCGTAACGCCTACTACTTCACGGTAACAGCTTCCGGCGTATCTGTGTTCTAGACGATATGAAGAAGAACGTCCTTTTGCTTTTGGTTGCTTGGTGCGCAGTCCTTTCCTGCGCACCAAAGCAACTTCCCGTAATCCATACCGACGACATCGTGAACGCGCCCACCGAGGTTCTGTCCCTCGATGCCACGGCGCGCGACAATCATCAGATCTATCAGGTAAACCTCAAGCTCTACGGCTCTTCCGGCGCCTTTGGCAAGGTGCAGGCCAGGCTGGACGACATCAAGGCCCTCGGTACAGAGATCCTGTACCTGATGCCCGTGTATACCGAGGGCAGGACCAAGGCTATAGGCTCTCCGTACTGCATCAAGGATTTCAAGGGCGTCAACCCCTCCTACGGCACTCTGGACGAACTCCGCTCCCTCGTGGATGCGGCGCATGCCAAGGGGATGAAGGTGATGTTCGACTGGGTTGCGAACCACACGTCGTGGGACAATGCATGGATTACGGAGCACTCAGACTGGTACGAAAAGAACGCCAAGGGCGAGATAGTCTGCCCCACAAAAGACGGTGTGTGGAGCGACGTGGCGCAGCTCGACTACGCCAACAAGGAGCTCTGGACGGCTATGGAAGACGCCCTGCTGTACTGGGTCAAGACACTCGGCATAGACGGCTACCGTTGCGACTACGCCCACGGCGTGCGCGACGACTTCTGGAAAGACGCCATCGCCAAGCTCAAGGCGCAGAAGCCCGGATTCATAATGCTTGCCGAGTCTGACTTCGAGCGTATGTTCGACGACGGCTTCGACATCATATTCGACAGGGCCATGAAGTCCAACATGCGCAAGCTCTTCGGAGGCGGGCAGCCGTCCGACTTCTTTGCCTGGTACAAGACAGACCAGGGCAAGGCGCCCGCTCCCAAGACCAAGCTCTACTTCGTCACCAATCACGACGACGCCACCGAGGGCACTCCCGCCGAACAGTTCGGTTCCAACGAGGCCGCGCTCGCCGCATTCGTGCTGATGACGGCCCTCAACGGCTCCTCCATGCTATACGGCAGCCAGGAGGCCGGGTACGGCAAGACCATCAACTTCTTCAATGCCATGACCATGGACTGGAACGGCGCCCCTGCACTCACGGTAGCATACAGCAATGCGCTCAAGGGGCTGGAGGGCTTGAACCGTTCCGGAGCGATGAAGGCCTATGCGCTGGGCGGCCTTGTGCTTGTAACATACGGCGGCGTGGCCTGTGTGGCGGTAAATACTGGCAAGACATCTGTGACCTTCGGCCCTCCTGTCGGCGTAAACGGCATGCCGGAGAAGGTCACCCTCGCTGCAAACGAATACAAAGTTTTTTAAAGTATGAGAAAGATCTTTGCATTGGCGGCTCTGCTGAGCCTCTGTGCCTCTGCGGGCGCTGCGCAGATAGACCGCGTGGAGCCCCTCTCCTGGTGGACGGGAATGAAGACTCCTCTCCAGATAATGGTAAACGGCGAGGGCGTCGGAGCCTACGGCAAAGTGCGCGTGGAAGGCGGTAAGGGCCTTAAAGTCAAGGCGGTGCATACTGCGGACAGCCCCAACTACCTCTTCGTGGACGTTGAGGTATCTGCCAAGGCCAGGCCCGGTACGTACACGCTTGTGTTCGGCAACGGCGCCGATGAGCTGCGCTATCCTTACGTGATAGAGGCACGCAAGGCAGGCTCCGCCGGGCGCGAAAGTTTCACCACGGCCGACCTCATCTACCTAATAGTGCCGGACCGCTTTGCCAACGGAGACCCGTCCAACGATTCCACTCCGGATACCGCGGAAAAGGCGATGCGCGAGAGCCCCATGGGCCGTCACGGCGGCGACATCCAGGGCATCATCGACCATCTGGACTACATTGCCGACCTTGGCGCCACGGCTCTCTGGAGTACGCCCCTGCTCGGCTCGGACAACCCCCGTGGCTCCTACCACGGATACGCCTGCACCGATTACTATCATATCGACCCCCGCTACGGCAGCAACGAGCTGTACAGGGAGATGGTGCAGCAGGCCCACGCCAAGGGGATCAAGGTCATTCTGGACGTGGTTACAAACCATTCCAGCACCTCGCACTGGTGGATGAAGGACCTGCCGTTCAAGGACTGGGTGCACGTAAAAGACCCGTATGTCAATACCAATCATACTTTCTCGCTCGGAATGGACCCCAATGCGGCCAAAGCCGACATAGAGATTATGGAGGAGGGCTGGTTTGTGCGCGGAATGCCCGACATGAACCTGGACAATCCGTTTATGCTCAAGTACTTCCAGCAGTGGGCCGTGTGGTGGATAGAGTATTCCGGGCTAGACGGCTTCCGGGTAGACACTTACTTCTATAACGAGAAGGTCCCTATGTCCCGGTGGTGCGCCGCGGTGCGTGCGGAGTACCCCAGGTTCAACATAGTAGGGGAGTGCTGGAGCGCCAATCCGGATATGATAGCCTACTGGCAGGCGGGCAATCCCAACAACGACGGCTTCAACTCCAATCTGCCGTCCATCATGGACTTTCCGCTGCGGGACGCTATAGGCAACGCCCTTACGCCGGCACGGCCCCTTCCCGAAGGAGTTCCCGCCGGCCGTGGCCGCCGCGGCGGGCCGGACATCGCCGCCGTCTACAACGCCCTCGGCCACGACTTCGTATATCACGACCTCAGCCATATGCTGCTCTTCCTTTCCAACCACGACACCGCCCGCATAGGCGATGTGTTTGGAGAAGATCCGGGCAGGATGAAGATAGCCCTCACGCTTCTGGCAACGCTGCGCGGCATCCCTCAGCTGTTCTACGGAGACGAGATGATGTTCACCATCGGCAATCCCCGCCGCGACGATGGCCGCCTGAGGATGGACTTCCCCGGTGGCTGGAGCGGAGATTCCGTAGACCTGTTTACTCCGGAAGGACGCCTTGCAGCCGCCTCCGACAGCACCTGGGCCCATGCCGCAGAGCTTCATGACTATGCCCGGACGCTCTTCCGCTGGCGCCGGGGAGCATCTGCCGTACAGAACGGCCGCACGCTTCATTTCATCCCCCAGAACAACACCTATGCGTATTTCCGTTACGACGATGCGCAGACGGTGTTCGTCTTCATCAACAATTCGGAAGAAGAGGCGACGCTGCCCTGGACCCGCTGCAGCGAGATCACATCAGCTCTGGGCGAGGGGCGCAACGTGCTTACCGGAGAGCCTTGCAGGCCGGATGACGGCACTGCGGTTCCGGCAAAATCGGCGCTGGTAATAGATTTCAGGAAATGAAAAGACTCTGGTTGTTTGTCGCCGCCGCCTGGA
>Ga0310786_10008354_pt1 | contig 13303 bp, 14 predicted proteins | sample AusTroGonzalo_MG_FD_203881 | JGI IMG/M metagenome (GOLD analysis project Ga0310786, IMG submission 203881) | Bovine rumen microbial communities from tropical cattle in Woodstock, Queensland, Australia - Gonzalo_03 (v2) (version 2) | ecosystem: Host-associated > Mammals > Digestive system >... | reverse complement strand
TCCTCAAGCCACTCACGCTGTCGACGGTACGTATCTCAGTACTCTGCCGCAGACCATCTGCCAATAGCGAGACATGCTGGCTGATGAGCGGAGCGGATTTCGGATAGAGGTACAGGACTTTCATAAGCAAATAAGGAGTCAGGAGACAGGAGTCAGTAGACAAAAGTCAGGAGTCAGTAGGAGAGGTGTAGAGCAGGGTGGTGGATGAACGACGGCAGAAGTTCTTCCAGAGAATGCCCAGACGGATGCCGATGAGCGAAACCGCAGAGAGTTTCTGCTCGAAGAGCTTCAGCAGTTCGAGCGAACAGTCTTTCCGCAGGATCATAAAGTCGTAACGGCCCCAGGCATAGTTGCCGTATTGCCGTTCGCGCACCTTCGTAATCCGTCGCTCTAAACGGAGGATATGTCCTTCAGCCTCGGCGATGGTATCGAAAGGCTGCAGTCGGATATGCTTCTTCGACACATATCCCAGCGTCAGTTCCGCCTTCGTATCGATCACTTCCGCCATGGCCTTGAGCACATCCGTATCGGTAGGAGACGTCGATATCTTTGATATGATAATGTACTCATACTTAGATGCTTTGATGCCGATGTTCAAGGCCAACTTGCGATGACAGATCTGTGCACTCGGCTTAGGAAGGAAGGTGGTATAAAGATGCTTATAGTCGTTCTCCAACAACTTCAGTACATTAGAAGTATTATCCGTCGACGACTCATCGACGATGATGACTTCATAGCCAGGTTCATACTCCTGGGTGAGAAACGCAGGCAACTTGGCCTCCAGTTCCGCCCCTTGGTTGTAGACGGTCAATATGATAGAAAATGCTTCATTCATAATTATATCTCGTCGCTCATATAACCCTGTGGCAGACGGCGAAGGTTGTACTGCGACGCCATAATCTCACCATAGGCACCAGCAGAACGGATGGCCAGCAGATCACCGCGCTTAGCTTTGTTCAGGTCGATCTGCTTGGCGAACACATCGGTCGACTCACAGATAGGACCTACCACATCGTATGCTTCCATCGGCTCGTCGCTGGTAATGTTCTCAATCTTGTGATAGGCCTGATAGAGGGCCGGACGGATGAGATCCGTAAAACCTGCGTCGACGATGGCGAACTTTTTCACAGCGCCTTCTTTAATATATAAGGTACGCGTTATGAGACTACCGCACTGTGCCACGACCGCACGTCCCAGTTCGAAATGTAGAGTCTGTCCAGGACGGAGTTTCAGCTTACGGGCGTAGGTGTCGAAGTAGGCCTTGAAGTCAGGAATAGCCACACGATTGGGGTGGGCATAGTCTACACCCAGACCACCACCTACGTTGATATGCTCCACACGGATGCGATGACGATCGAGTTCGTCCTGCAACTCGTTCACGCGGTTACAAAGGGCCTCGAAGTCGCTCATGTCGAGGATCTGCGAACCGATATGAAAGTGCAGACCCACGAACTTCACGTTCGACAGTTTCTCTGCCTCGCCGATCACAGTGATCATATCGCGCATGGCGATACCGAACTTGTTCTCAGCCAGTCCCGTGGTGATATTCGCATGGGTATGGGCACCCACATTGGGATTCAGGCGGAAGGCTACGCGTGCCACCTTACCTTTGGCGGAGGCCAGTTCATTGATGACCTCCAACTCAGGGATGCTCTCAACGTTGAAGCAGAAGATATCGTTGTTGAGACCGATGTTAATCTCCCAGTCGGCCTTGCCCACACCAGCGAAGACGATCTTCGAGGTGGGGACTCCAGCCTTGATGGAAGCCTCTATCTCACCGCCGCTGACGCAGTCGGCACCCAGTCCTGCCTCACGGATAATGCGGAGGATACGGGGATTGGCGTTGGCCTTGACGGCGTAGTGCACCGTGAAGCCTTCGTGCTTGCCAGCCTCCTCGTTGATGCTACGCAGGGTCTGACGCAGCAGTTCTGCGTCGTAGTAGTAGAACGGCGTCTCTATCGACTGCAGTTTATCTATAGGAAAAACTCCTTTTGCCATTTTTAGTGTTGTGCTGTTATTGTACCTTTTTTACTTCTTATAGAAGATGGTGTTGCTGAGGTTCTGGAGGGCGCGCTTCTTATCCTCCTCGCGGATGAGGAAGGAGATGTTATAGTTCGAACCTCCGTAGCTGACCATGCGGACGGGGATGTCCTTCAGGGCATCGAGGGCGAGGGTCTCGAAGCCGATGTTCGACCAATCGAGATCACCTACCACACAGACGATACACATGTTTGTATCGACAGTCACCGTACCGTATTTCTTCAGCTCATCGACGATCTCTCCCAGATGGGCAGAGTTATCGATACTCATCGACACACCCACCTCAGAGGTACAGATCATATCGATGCTCGTCTGGTAGCTCTCGAAGATCTCGAACACCTTACGCAGGAAGCCCGTAGCCAAGAGCATACGGCTCGACTTGATCTTGATGGCTGTGATGTTATCCTTGGCGGCGATGGCCTTGATTTTACCGTATTCGGTCTTGTTCGAGATGGTCGTTCCCTCTGCATCGGGATCCATCGTGTTCAACAAGCGCACGGGGATGCCGGCATACTTGGCAGGCTGGATGCAGGTGGGGTGGAGAATCTTCGCACCGAAGTAAGCCAACTCGGCAGCCTCCTCGAAGTGGAGCTGATGCACGGGATCGGTCTTGTCAACCACACGCGGATCATTGTTGTGCATACCATCAATGTCAGTCCAAATCTGAATCTCCTCTGCACCGATGGCCTCGCCAATGAGTGAGGCGGTATAGTCAGAACCGCCACGCTGCAGATTGTCGATCTCTCCGTAGGCATTGCGGCAGATGAATCCCTGAGTGAGATACACCTGTGCTCCCTCGTTCTCAGCCATGATGGGCTTCAGCTTCTCACGGATATACACAGGATCGGGCTCAGCGTTCTTATCGGTGCGCATGAAATCGAGGGCGTTCAGCAGCACAGCGTTGATACCCTGTTCCTTCATATAGTTCACCACCATGTTTGTTGAGATGATCTCTCCCTGGGCAACGATGCTCTTCTCCTCGAAGCTTGTGAACAGCTCCTTGGTGAACGAGCGCAGGAAGTCAAACTCGCCACGCAGAAACTCCTTCGTGACAGCCTTCGTCTCTTCCTTGTCGTAGAGTTCTTCGATGTGCTTGGCATACTTCTGCTCCAGACGGTTGATCACTTCGTTGGCGCCGTCGGGGTTTTTCTTGTAGAGATAGTCTGAGATCTCAACCAATGAGTTGGTGGTGCCAGACATTGCTGAGAGCACAACGAATACGGGTTCTCCTGACTTGGTGACCAGTTGTGTCACCTCTTTCATTCTCTGGGGGGTGCCGACGGATGTACCGCCGAATTTCATCACTTTCATAATTATGCTGTTTTTATATTTTATTTTTTCACCTTTTTACTTTTTTACCTTTCCTCAGATTTCCATTCTCTCTGAGTATCGTACGGTGATCTCATCCGTATCGGGCGTATCGTCAACGATCACCAGCTGATGGAAGTCGTTGGTGATATCCTCCATCCGTTCGTCCTGACAGCGGTAGATGATGCTGGGATTCTCTTTGATCATCGGTAGGTTATGGGTTGACATCACCACAGCCGTACCCGTCTTGCAGATATCAAACAACAGGTTGATGATATGCGTAGAGGTCTCGGGGTCGAGGTTACCCGTAGGCTCATCGGCGAGGATGAGTTTGGGCTTGTTCAGGATGGCTCGGGCGATGGCCACACGTTGCTGTTCACCACCTGAGAGCTCATAGGGCATGCTGTTGATCTTGTCCTCCATGCCTGTGGCCTTGAGCACTTCAACGATACGGTCTTCGATGCCGTCGTCCTTTTTCCAACCTGTAGCCTTCAACACGAACTCGAGGTTCTTATATACCGAACGGTCGGCCAACAACTGGAAGTCCTGGAACACCACTCCCATCTCTCTTCTGAGGGCGGGGATCTCCTTCTGACGAATGGTCAGCAGATCGTGTCCGAGCACCATTGCCTCGTCGGCCTCGTCCATCTCCAGTTCGCAGTAGAGGGTTCGCATCAGCGAGGTCTTACCAGAACCTACGCGGCCGATGAGGTAGATAAACTGTCCCTCGTCAACCTGCAGGTTCACGTTCTTCAGCACACAGATGCCGTGTCGCTGGTAGATGTTTGCGTTCTTGTAACTTATTAATGCCATAACTCTCAGCCTAAGATGTAATCATCTATAAACTATAAACTTTAAACTATAAACTATTTCATCTGCCCCTTAGCCTTGGCTTCGCGACGCATCTTGTCCCAGTTTGGGTCATGACGGCGATGGAGTTCCTCAACGAGATCCTCGATACGGAGACCTTTGGCGGTCAGCAACACGATGAGGTGATAGAGCATATCGGCAGCCTCGTAGGTCAGCTGCTCACTGGTACCCGTGCAGGCTTCGATAACGGTCTCAAGGGCTTCTTCTCCCACCTTTTGAGCAATACGCTTTACACCATCCTTAAACAGTTTCGTGGTGTAACTCCCCTCCGGCATCTCCTCATGCCGCTTATCGATAAAGTCCTGCAGTTCCTTCAGGAACAGCAGGGTATCTCTTTCCCCTCCTGAGTAGGAGGGGTTAGGGGTGGTATGATCAGCCTTCTGCTCAATGCTCTTATTCTCCTCCCCCCAACATGTATCCGTACCGGTATGACATGTTGGTCCGTGAGGATGCGCCTTCACCAAAAGCGTATCGTTGTCGCAGTCCACCTTGATATCCACCAAGTCGAGGAAGTTGCCGCTCGTCTCACCCTTTGTCCACAGACACTTACGACTACGGCTCCAGAAGGTCACCTTCTTCGTATCGAGGGTCTTCTGATAGGCCTCCTCGTTCATATAGCCGAGCATCAGCACATTCTTCGTCTCAGCGTCTTGTACTATCGCAGGCACCAGCCCGCCGCACTTCTCAAAATCTATCTTCATTGTTATATTTGACGATTTGACTATTTACTATTTCACTATTTTACAATCTCACGTTGATGCCTTCGCTACGAAGGTATTGTTTTAATTCGGGTATGGGAATCTCGCCGAAGTGGAACACGCTGGCTGCGAGAGCGGCATCCGAGTGCCCTTCAATGAAGGTATCGCGGAAATGCTCTTTACAACCTGCACCGCCGCTGGCGATGATGGGGATCGAGAGGTTGTCAGCCAGTTCGCGCAGGGCCTCGTTGGCATAACCCTCCTTCACACCGTCGTGATTCATCGAGGTGAACAGGATCTCTCCTGCACCGCGCTCCTGTGCCTCATGGGCCCACTCGAAGAGTCCGCGCTCCGTTCGCTCACGACCGCCCTTCAGATAACAGTGCCAGCCATCTTCATCCAAACGGGCATCGATGGCACAGACACACACTTGAGAGCCGAAACGACTGGTGATCTCATTGATCAGTTCCGGGCGGCGGATGGCGGCTGAGTTCACACTCACCTTATCGGCACCGGCATACAACAGTCGCTCGACGTCGGCCAATTCATTGATGCCGCCGCCAACGGTAAACGGGATATTGATCTCCTGAGCCACGCGGGTCACCATCTCCGTGAAGGTCTTGCGTCCCTCGAAACTCGCGGTGATATCGAGGAAGCACAACTCGTCGGCGCCCTGCTCACTATAGGCCTTGCCCAGTTCCACAGGATCGCCCGCACTCCGCAGATTTACGAAGTTCGTGCCCTTAACGGTCTCACCGTCCTTCACATCCAGACAAGGTATGATTCGTTTTGCTAAACCCATTTCAATATTTTAAACCTTAAAAGGTAATCATCTATAAACTCTAAACTCTAAACTATAAACTAAGTATCTCCCTCAAATCGATTCTCCCTTCATAGATCGCTTTGCCGAAGACGACAGCGGGGATGCTTGCAGCGTCGAGGGCCTCGATATCTTCTTTAGATGACACACCGCCGCTGGCGATGAGATGCAGATCGGGATAAGCCTCCATGATGCGCTGGTAGAGTTCGATGGCGGGCCCTGTGAGAGTACCGTCCTTTGAGATCTCCGTGCAGAGCACATTCTTCACGCCTGCGTCCACATATTTTCTGAGGAAAGGCAGGAGATCCTCGCTGGAGTCCTCTTTCCAACCGTTGATGCTGATCTTCCCGTGCCTGACATCGGCTCCGAGGATGATGCGCTCAGCACCGTATTTTTCCAACCAGCCCATAAACAATTCGGGTTGCGTGACGGCAATACTTCCGATGGTCACCATCGCAGCCCCAGAGGCAAACGCCTTCTCGATGTCCTCGTCGGTCTTGATGCCACCGCCGAAGTCCACCGTCAGGTTTGTCTCTGTGGTAATCGCCTTCAGCACGGTATCGTTAACGATATGCTTCGACTTTGCACCGTCGAGATCGACCACGTGCAGTCGCTTGAAGCCTATGCGCTCAAACTCAAGCGCCATATCCAGAGGCTCGCCATAGACCGTCTTCTGGTCGTAGTCACCCTTGGTCAGTCTCACGCACTGGCCTCCGATAATATCTATGGCAGGTATCAGTTCTATTTTCATCCTCTACAGGTAATCATCTATAAACTATAAACTATAAACTCTAAACAACTATAAGCTCAGAAAGTTCCTGAGTATCTGTTCTCCCACCTTTCCGCTCTTCTCGGGGTGGAACTGGCAGGTGTAGAAATTGTCCTTGTGCATCGAGGCCGAGTAGGGCAGGATATAGTCTGCCGTGGCAATTGTCTCTTCGCATACCGGCACATAGTAGCTATGCACGAAATACACATATGGATGCTCCCCGAGCCCCTCAAATATGGGATTAACTGTCAACTGCAATTCATTCCATCCCATACAAGGCACCTTATCCTCATGGCGCTCGGGCTGGAAGCGCTTCACCTCTGCATCAAAGATGCCGATACATTCGGTGTCGCCTTCCTCAGAGTGCTTGCAGAGCAGTTGCTGACCTACGCAGATGCCGAACACGGGCTGCTTCAGGTCGCGGATCACCTCATCGAGCCGTCTGGCCCTCAGATAGTCCATCGCCTCGCCAGCATGGCCTTGTCCAGGGAACAGCACGCGGTCAGCCTTCTTCAGTGCCTCGGCATCGTCCGTCAGCAACGGTTCGATACCCATCCGCCGCAGTGCATTCACCACCGAATAGATATTCCCCGCGTTATATTTTACGATTGCTACGTTCATGAGAAGATGATCGTTTTGTTCTTATACGTCAGTATCTTCCGCTGGATATGCTTCGAGACGGCGTGGGAGAGCACGATCTTCTCCAGATCCTTACCCTTCAGCACCAGACTCTCTGGCGTGTCTTTATGCGTGATGCGCGTCACATCTTGTTCGATGATCGGTCCTGCATCCAGCTCAGCCGTCACATAGTGCGACGTGGCACCGATGATCTTCACACCGCGCTCGTAGGCCTGATGGTAGGGTTTCGCACCGATGAATGCCGGCAGGAACGAGTGGTGGATATTGATGATGTGGTGGGGGTACTCGGCAATCATCTCATCCGAGATAATCTGCATATAGCGTGCCAGCACGATAAACGAGATGTCCTCCTTCTTCAGCAGATCCATCTCCGCCTTCTCCACCTCCGCCTTGTTCGAGTGGTCCTTCTTGATGCTCCACACGTAGTAGGGGATGCCGAACTGGTCAGCCACATAGCGCAGATCCTCATGGTTCGACACGATGCAGGGGATGTCGCAGTTAAACTCTCCCGCCTTCCATCGCGCCAGCAGATCGTACAGGCAATGACTCATCTTCGAAACGAAGATGGCCATTCTCGGGCGTTTATCGCTGTAGTAGAGCGAGAATTTCATCTTATAGCGCTGGGCGTAGAGCGTCGTGATGTAGTCGTAGAGCTTGTCGCGCGGGATGAGGAAACCCTCCAGTTCCCATTCGATGCGCATGAAGAACATGCCTTCCACCTTGTCCACGTACTGATCCAGATAGACGATGTTTCCTTTGTTATCCGTGATAAATTTCGTCACTTCAGAGATGATACCCTGTTGATCAGGGCAGTGCAGTAGCAGTATTGCTGTTGTATCCATTTGTTCTTTCTTTGTGTCTATTTTCTTTTTTCAGCGTGCAAAGGTAGTAAAAAGTGAACAAAATACCAAATATATTTGGGTATTTTTGACATAAAAAAAGGTGCGCGGAGAGAGATTCCCTCCGCGCACCAGATGAAAGTCAGTCTTTTTTGACCTTTTTAAAACTGTAATCTGTAAGTTGTAAGATGTACTTTCTGTATACCCATTGGTAGAGCATATTCCGACATTTGCGATCGTCGGTGCTCAGACCCTCCTGCTGACGTATCCGCCTGGCATCGTCAAACGAGAACTCGTCGGGCAGCATCTCCAGCAGATTACGTGGACCGCGTGCGTTAAGACGGTTGTCGTCGCCCTGCTCAGCCTTCTCGATGTCCGCTCCGAAGAAGGCCATCTTACACCAGAGGTCATACCTCAGCGACCACGCCACGAAGTCTTCGATGGCTTTCTCCCACTGCAGTCCGTTAGCCACATACAGCACACACGCTTTCAGCCATGCGATCACGCAAGCCCTGTGCGACAGGTTCCAGTAGGTACCGTTCTGCGACAGTCTGGCGAACTCTGCGCATTCCTGCTGCAGCCGCTTGGCCAGCTTGTGAGCCTGCTGACACTCGATCAGTCCTCTGGCCGAAGTCAGCTTCTCGATATACGGTCGCAATTCCTCGTCGAAGGATAGGTCGTAACTTCCGTACACAGGCTGTTCACAACCGATCACCTCTTCGGGGATGGTGCAGAAGTTGATGCGTGAGATGGGGCCGTCGGTGAGCACGTTCCTGAAGAACTTCCGCCCCTTCAGGATGGTCGAACAGGCGTTCCAGTTGAACCTGCATCGCGGTCTTGCCGTCACGCTCTGCGTACCGACACGCGTCTGTCCGTACTCCGATTTGGGGTCGAAGGCGAGACACATCAGCTGGAAGTGCTGCTTACCAGTCTGTCCCTTCAGTTGCTCAAAGAGATCCAGCTCGTTCAGTTTCACATAGACGAAGTGTCCCTCTGCCTCGTCCATGCGTGTCACGAGTGCGGGCTTCGTCATGTCGGGGTCTATCTGCTGGATGACCAGTCCTTCGGGGCGTGTCATCTTGTCTTTGTTGGCACCCTTTTTCTGACAGTCTTTCTTCCACTCCTCCTCGCGCCGCTCGTTCTCCTTGTCGCGCTGTTTGATATCGGCCATGATGTGGTTGATGGGTTCGTCGATGCACCCCTTGCCGGCACCCGTCTTGGCCATCAGACAGTTCATCAGCGTTGCCTCGTGCTCCACATTGTCGGTGTAGGTGAAACTCACACCACAGAGATGTGTACCCAGTGCAGGGAACACGGCGTGCGCCACCGCCGCCTTGTACTGATCAGGAGTCCGCGAGGTCAGCAGGCTGATCAGCTTCGGCAGTTTCTTCGGCAACTCTGGAGGCATCTCGCCCAACATCCCCTGCGGTGCTGACAGCTCGGAGGCCGACAGTCGTCGACTCTTTGTGAAGAGCTCCTCCTGATACCTCGTCAACCGCTGACTGGGCTTGGTGTAGTTGGCGTAGAAGTCGTTCACGAGTTGCTGGATGTTCGGGTCGCCACAGTGGTCAGGCATCAGTTCCGCCAGCACACCGTTGGTCTCGGCTTTCGTCAGCAGTTGTGTGACGCCGCTGAGGAAGATCTTCACAGCCGTATGGCGTCCGCCCTCGTCCACAAAGTCGTTCCGTCCGAGTCCCTTCTCCTTCATCACCCCCTCCGCGATAAACCTCGTCCGCTGATTAACATTTGTTTTCCCCTCCTGAGTAGGAGGGGTAGGGGTGGTCTGAACAATCGCATCTGAGCCCTCCTTCAGACCCCCTCTAACTCCCCCTGACTCAGGGGGAGAACCTGGTGCTTCGGTCTGATCCGCCTCAGAATCCTCCCACACCTTATAATGCTTGTCCGCTTTTTTCGCACCGTCAGGCACTTCTTCCAGCCCCTTTGCCGTTCTGACTCTGAGCACCTCAAACTCCTTCTCACAGTCCTCCTCGCTCATCGGTTCGCCAAACAGCTCATCGTCCAGATACACGAGGTCGTCTTCCGATCCGCTGGTGCTGAACACCACTCGTTGCAGGTCCTTCGTGCCGGTATCCATCTCCAGATGCAGCAGCCGACTGACGCGCACGATGTTCTCTAAGATGGTCTTACCCTTCTCGCGCCTGCACACCAGATGCCAGCCGCCGCCAACCGACTGCTCAAGCATCATCAGCCCGATCTCATCTTTCTTGACGAGAACCGACTCCCGGATCTTCGGACGCTCCGCCTCGTCGTAGCAGTCCACATCGTAGAAGAAGTAACTGCCGATGCTCTTGCACCCTGCCAGAGGTCCGTCCACATACCCGAGATTGTAGGCCAACTGCAACAGATTCCTCTTGGCTTTCTCGTCGCCCTGTCGCGCCTTGGCCAGCAGTTCCAGGTTCTCCGGCGAATCCCTCAGCGACAGCAGTTCCGCCCTGTCCTTAACGGGACGGGCTACCTTCTTGTTTCGCCCGTTCCCGTCTTTAGCATAAGTTATCCGATAAATCATTTTTACCTTTTTACCCTTTTACTTTTTTACCTTTATAAAACAGTCCGCTCACCTTTGCTGCAGCCTCGTTAGCCTCCCTCACCAGCGTCCCTGGCAGATTCGCCAACTCCCCCTCAGACATCCAGAACAGGAAGTAGTACCTGCCGTTTCTGCCCAGTGAGAACGAACTGTGATCCTGTCGGAACATCGGTTTGTTCTTGATGCGCTTGGGGCACTCCGTGATGTACACGTTACCCCCTCGCATCGCCTGAACCTTACACCTTCCTGAGAAGGGTTCGATGGGCGCATCCTCGTAGGTCTGGAAGTCTGCGGTGTGCAGTCCGCTCTCCTCAAGTTTACCGAACGACATCATGCCGTCCACCATCACTCGCTTCATCTCTGGTGCTTGCTTGTTGTTTACTTTTTTCATAAATATTAAAGTGCAACGATTTCGTTGACCACGGTGTCCTGATAGTAGCCACCCTGCGACTCGTGTGTCTGAAAACGGAGACTCGCGATGACCATCCGTCCAGGCTCATAATGGCACAAGGCTGCGTTGCCGAATAGTGCCGCCTGAAATTCGTCTTCGTAGTCACCTCCGATCTCGCGGATTCTGATGTAACACTTAGCCAACTGGCCGTTTTCACTCTTTTTCGACTGCACATAGACAGGCTCCGTTTGTGCAATCACCTTTCCAATAATTGTTTTCATAAATCTTAAAATAAATACATCGGTTATTAATTAAAGAATTTCAAAAAATCTCTCTGCTTCCCAGGCTCTTCTCGTTTCGAGACCCCTGAGTGTCTTGTCTCCTGCGTGTACCCACTTCTTGAATTCCCGCTTGATGGCTCTCATGTTGCCACCTTCCCTGATGTTTTTCAACAAAGAGGATGTACGCAGTCTGTTGATGCCCAGATTGTAGGCAAAACTTACCAGTGCATCAAACTGTCCCTGTGTTTTGGCTACATCCAACTCATCGACTGCCTTCTCGGTCTCGTAGAGGTCGGCCCTCAGCAGATGTTCCGCCCAGTACTCTGAGATGACGTCGCCGGGGCTCACGTCGGGACCTGTGTGGCCGTAGCCGATGGTCAACACGCCTGCAGGGTCGTAGTACGCTTCCGTCCGCAGACCCTCAAACGCTTTCAGTTTCTTAATACAAATTTCGCTTGCTCTCATAATAACATTTATTCATCCGTTAATCTATAATTCTCTAATTCTTGATCTTTAATTGATTCATGATCATTTCTGCGCCCTTGGTAGTCCAGACGAGATAGGTGCGCTCCTTTTGTTTCCCGTCCTTCGAGTAGTAGATGAAGAGCCTGTCCTTTGCCAGTCCGAGACCTTCATATTCTGGAGTCAGCCGGTACTGACCCCGTTCCCATTTCTTGTGAGCCTTGCCTGTTACTTCGGCAATCTCCAGTGATGTCATGCGCCTGAGTTAGGAGGGGAGCCTCAAAGATCGCTTGAAAAACGACTGTCATTGCAGTTTCGATTTTCTGGTTGCAAAAGTAGAGTTCAGTTGTTCAGTTGAAAAACAAATTCTCAACTGAGTTTTCAACTGAGCCCATAAAACAGCCCGTAAAACCTTTATTTATCGGGGATACCAAAAAAACAAAAAAGGGCAAAAAAAAATTCAGCTGACATCTCAACTGAGTGTCAACTGAACTTTCAACTGAGTTTTATGCCCCACTTAGGGCTTCACATACTCACAAATCCATTCAAAATATCCAGTCTTTCTACCTTTACCGAAATAGGTAGCAAAGGCTTTCCCGTCTATTTCCTTGTTGTCGAACTTGATATACTTAACCATAGCCGACGCAATGGCAGAGTCACTGCCTTTCAACACCCCAGCTGTGATCAGGCAACCAATGATATACCCCAACACCGTCTTTTTCTTGTCGGGCTTTCTCCATTCGTCTGCGATCTCGTCCCGCCATTCCGACCTTAATAGATCATCCAGGAACTCCTCCACCCATTTCAGAGTGTATCTCTTATCGCTTCGGAATTCATTGAACCAAGGCTGTTCAAAGATCTTCAACAGATGAATGTAGATGGCAAAATACCTGGTACCCTCGATACCCTCGTCGTTCGTACCTCCCAGATACCTCCCCAGTTCAGGCTTCTTAAGCACCATATCCCTGTGGATCAGCTCCAGTTTCTTGACGAAACCATAGAGGGCTTTCTGTTGTTCCGGTCGGAAATTATAGAAGTTCAGAGCGATATACCTGCCGTATTCGTCCAACTGAGGGATGATCAGCTCCTCTTTCCTCGTGGCGAATTGCGTCATAAACTTGGTGTAAGCCACCTGATAATTATGATAATCCTCAAAGTCGCACGGAAGAAGGCTTTTGTGATATTCATAGTCCACGCTTCCCAGTTTTTGATTCGACGGTTTTTTGACATTGCACATGACATCCAACAATAGGAGCTTTTGCAGTTCCTCCTCCTGCTTCTCCTGAAGCCACTCCATCGTCACCTTGCACTGACGCTTGTCTGCCTGGTACTTTAGCTTCGCCTCTGTCCAGTCATATTGGTTCATAAACTCTGGGAAACTGTTTTCAAATATACTGTGGTCTGCCTCTTGAATGGCAGCGTCTATTTTCTTTATTGTTTCTATCAATTGCAGAAGTATGGCTTCAACTTTGCTGTTGAGATCCTCCGTTGTAATTTCCATGATATCATCAAAGAACGCTTTCAGAAGTTCGATGATCTTTTCTTTATTCTTGGCCAGTTGCATCATGTCATACTTGAACTTGCCAGTCCTGATATAGTTCTCGATCTTCGTCACCTCTTTCATGTTGTAGTTGGGTATTT
>Ga0310786_10008353_pt1 | contig 13304 bp, 16 predicted proteins | sample AusTroGonzalo_MG_FD_203881 | JGI IMG/M metagenome (GOLD analysis project Ga0310786, IMG submission 203881) | Bovine rumen microbial communities from tropical cattle in Woodstock, Queensland, Australia - Gonzalo_03 (v2) (version 2) | ecosystem: Host-associated > Mammals > Digestive system >... | reverse complement strand
ATTTGCTGGTTTAGCTTTTTCATTTGAACCATCATTAACAAAATATTTAAATGAAAAACCATTATCAAAAACAGAACCAGTAATTAATAGGTACATGTACATGGAAATAATGTGCAATGCATTATATAGTGCACTTTTATGTATAGTGTTTTTAAAACTACCAATAATGAAAGTAATTATTAAGGGTAATAATAAATATTTTATGACAGCATATTTTGCACTGTTTATATTTTTAGGAATATTTAATGCTTTTTCTTCAAGAACAAAAAGCATAAATATTTTTTCAAATATAAATAAAAATAAAGCATTTTTATTTATATTCGTATTCATAATTATTGCTCAGATTTTCATAATTTATTATGGTGGAAATATATTTAATACATTTGGTTTAAAGGTGAGAGATTTAGTTTTTATTATCATATTATCAACCACATCACTAGTAATAAATTCTATTAGAAAAATAATAACAAATAAAAAAATTGAAGACCTTTAGTCTTCAATTATAAAATCTTTACTTTTATGTGGTTCATCAAATAAAAGATCATTATAGTCTTGTTGTCTTAACGCTTCATAAACAACAATAGCAACTGTATTTGATAAATTTAGTGATCTAACATTTTTACTCATTGGTAATCTAAAACATCTATCTAAATCATTTCTTAAATATTTTTTAGGAATTCCTGTAGACTCTTTACCAAATATAAAATATATATTTTCATTTTTATTAGAGTAGTCACCAGTTGTATGAGGTTTATGACCATATCTAGTTAGATAGTAAAAAGTACCTTGATTTTTACTATAAAAGTCTTCCATATTTTCATATATTGATAAATCAATTTTATCAATGTAATTAACACCACTTCTTTTTACTGATTTTTCATCAAGAGAAAATCCAAGAGGTTTAATTAAGTGAAGTCTTGCATTTGTAGCAATACATGTTCTCATAATGTTACCTGTGTTCATTGGTATTTCAGGTTCAAATAATACAACGTTTATCATAAAAAACTCCTATATAAAAATAGCCTAAAGGCTATTTTTTTCAAAATCATATTTTTCTAAAATTCTTTCAATATCCTTATAAGATTTAATCTTTTTATAGGATACTATTTGTCCATCTTCATAGAAGACTACAACAGGATAACCATTAACATTGATATCAAGTTCTTCATTTAAAATTTTATTATATTTTTTATTATTATTTTTGATATCTGTTATATCAAATACATAAAACGAGTTAGATAGATTATAATCTTTAAATAATTTATCAAATCTTTTTTCTATATTATAAATATATGAAGAATTATGGTATGTAATATATAGTATAAATTTAGAAGGCGATTCACTTAACACTTGTTTAAATTCTTTCATGCTTTTAATTTCATTTTGAGTTAAATTTTTTTCTAATATATAGCAATCACTTGTTTGTTCAGCTTTCTTAATTTGATACCACTTAAATAGATAAAGTGTCATTAAAATAATTGCTATAAAAATTAAAATTAAAATAACATAGTTTTTGAAAGGTACATTTTTTATTTCGTTATTCTCATTCATGAAATCACCTCATTAATTAATTTTATTATATTAAGTATATTTAATATTATTCTTTATTTTGAAGTTCAACTAATACTTCACGTGGTTTAGATCCATTTTGTGGACCAACAATTCCTCTTTCTTCAAGTAGGTCAATAATTCTTGCAGCTCTATTGTAACCTAGTCTAAATTTACGTTGGATCAAAGATGCACTAATTTTTCCTGTTTGAATTGCGAATTCAACAACTTCATCATATATTGGATCATCATATCCATCTTGTCCACCGGAACCAGAAGATGTTCCAATAGAAGGAGTATCTGTATCCATTTCTTCACTGTATTTTGCTTGTTGTTGCTTACATACATAATTAATAACTTTTCTAATATCATCATCTGATATGAAACAACCTTGGATACGAACTGGTGTGTTTTCTCCCATTGGAAGATAAAGCATATCACCTTTACCAAGAAGTTTCTCAGCTCCTGACATGTCAAGAATAGTTCTTGAATCGATGCTTGATGCAACAGCGAAAGCAATTCTCGAAGGAATATTTGCTTTTACAACACCTGTAATTACATCAGTTGATGGTCTTTGCGTTGCAACAATTAAGTGAATACCTGCAGCACGTGCCATTTGTGTAATACGCATAATTGAATCTTCAACTTCTTTTGATGCAACTAACATTAAATCTGCAAGTTCATCAATAATTGTAACAAGATAGAACATTTTTTTCTCAGGTGTTTCTGGATGCTTTTTGTTTTCTTTTTCAATTAATTGATTATATCCATCTATATTTTTAACACCTTTTTCAGTAAATAACATATAACGTTTTTCCATTTCGGCTACAACTCTTTGAAGTACAACAGATGCTTTTTTAGGATCTGTAACAACAGGAGTAAGTAGGTGAGGAACACCATTATAATTTGATAATTCAACTTTTTTGGGGTCAACTAATACAAGTTTAACTTCATCAGGTCGATAATTCATTAAGATAGAATTAATAATACTATTTGTGCACACAGATTTACCAGAACCAGTAGAACCAGCTATTAGTAAGTGTGGCATTTTTGATAGGTCTGCTAAAAAAGGTGTACCCATTATATCTTTACCTAAAGCAACATTAATTTTTCCATTTCCTTTAGCAAGAAGTATTTCTTTAATTCCTACCATTGAAACAGCAGAGTTTGGTATTTCAATACCAATAGTACTTTTTCCTGGAATAGGTGCTTGGATACGAATATCTTTTGCAGCCATAGCAAGAGCTATTTCTTTATTAACACTTGTAATTTTACTTACCTTAGTTCCATTTGGTACAGTCAATTCATACTGCGTAACAGCAGGGCCAATATGAATTCTTACAACTTTTGCGGAAATTCCAAAATCTTTTAAGACATTTTCTAAGGCATCTTTATTCTTTCTAGTTTCATTTTGATTTACAGACGTACCATTATTTATAGTATCTGAAAGAAGACTTAATGGTGGAAGTTTATAATGTGTGTTTTCTGGAATATCTTCATTTCTTTGATTATCAATTTTTTCTATATCTAAAGCTTTAGGAGCAGTTGTTTTAAGTTCAGAAACGTCAGTAATAACAATTTTTTCTTCCTTAGGTTTTTCTTCAGATAACTGTTTACTATAATCATTAATTTCTACATCACTAGTTGCAATAGATTCATCAATAGGTTTTTCTTTCTTTTTAAATATAACTTTTAGTTTTTCTAAAACATCAGCAAATGTGATATCAAATAGAAGTATTAATCCAAAAACAAGAAGAACAACTAAAACAACTTTTGTACCACTAAGACCAACTAAACTTGATAGTAAGAATGCAAATGTTGCACCTAGGATGCCACCACCAACTTCAACTGAAGTAGTTCCTGATGTAAATAAAGCTGTTTTGCCATTTATAGAACTAATACGTTCCATAAAATTATCCATTGTCACTTTAAAGATGTCTGAACTTTTTTTAGCATGTTCAATAAATCCTAAATGACTTGCTATTAATACAACAATAATTAATACATATAAACCTAGTAGTTTACTTGAAAAAAATTTGGGAAGTTTTCTTTTAAATAACATATAAGAACCTAAAATAATTAGTCCTATAAGAAGAAACATCCACCAAGTACCAACTAAAAATATACTAAACTTTTTTAAAAGTGAACCAACAGGACCAAATCCAAAACCAATTATTCCTAAAAGAATTAAAAATAATCCCGTAAGTTCAACGCTATATTTAAAATTTGAAGTTTTTTCTTTTTTTCTTCTTTTACGTTTTCCCATATTATTTCACCATTATAATTATATCTTATTTAACTATAATTTGCAAAATAAATAGGCAAATAAATATGTATTTGCATATCTTAAAAGTAGGGAGGAAATAAAATGTATTTTGATAGTTTAGATTTTGTTGATAACACAGATCTATTTGTTGGAAAAATAGTTAATATTAATGATGATGGATACATATACGGAAATATATTTAAAGATGAATATATTCCATATAAAGATTATAAAGTATATAGATTAAATCCAAGAAGTGAAGAAGAAAACTTAAAATTAAAAATAATGGAACATTCATTCAAGATATCGGATTTAAATTTATATCTAGATTTACATCCAAATGATATGGACGTATATAATTACTTTAAAAAAGAAAAGAAAGAATTAGATAATTATATTGATGAATATGAAAATAAATATGGTTCAATATGTTTAAATGGGAAAATGGATAAATATAACTGGATTAATGATCCATGGCCATGGGAGGATAAAGCGTAATGTTTAAGTATGAGAAAATATTAAATTATCCTGTAATAATTAAAAATAAAGATTTAAAAATGGCAAAATTAATTTTAACTCAATTAGGTGGTTTTGCTGGTGAACTAGGTGCTTCACTTAGATATTTTTGTCAAAAGTTTACTATGCCAGATGAAGAAGGAAGAGCTCTATTAAACGATATAGCTACAGAAGAATTAGGACATGTTGAAATGATTTCATCAATTGTTCATGGATTAGTTAAGGATGCTACTATTAGTGAAATCAAAGAAGCTGGACTAGCTGATTACTTTGTTGAACATGGGAAAGGAATATATCCGGTAAATGCATCTGGTGTTCCTTTTAGCACAGAACTATTTGCAGTAACTGGAGATCCTATTGTTGATTTAGAAGAAGATTTAGCTGCAGAAGAAAAAGCAAGAATTGTTTATGAACATTTGATAGATATGGCAAAAACAGAAGATTTAATTGCACCACTTTTATTTTTAAGACAGCGAGAAATAGTACATTACAATAGATTTAAAGAATTATTAAATAAATACAAGTCTAAAAAATAATTAAAATAAATATTGAAATCTTTTCTTTTTTAAAATATATTAGACGTAGGTGATTGACTATGGAAAATATTAAAAATTTATTTAAAAATCATTTTGTTGAAGTAGTTGGATTTCTTGCTATTCTTGCTTTGATAATTTTTATAACTTTTTTAAAGTATTATAAGAAAACGTTTGTATGTGAATCTAATAAGGAAGTTGATGGAGCAAAAATATATGAAAAATATGTTATTCATCAAAAGAATAATAATATAAGTACTATTGATTATTTATATGAAGCTAAATTACCTACATCTGAAAATAATAAAGCGGCTAAAAAAATATATAATGATTTAATAAAAGATATAAATAATAATATCTTTGAAGGTGAAGTAAATTTAAAATATAAGAAAAATAAAATGATTTTAGAGTATACTCTAACTAAAGATGATTTTAAAGATAATAAAGCCTATAAAACAGCTCGCATTTTTATGAGAAATATTAAAAGTAATAATTTTAAATGTAAATAATATTTGAAAATGAAAGCATAATATCACTAGGGTGGTGATATTATGCTTTTATTTGTAGTTATTAAAATTTTTATGGCTCGAATCTTTGATGTATCGCTTGGAACATATAAAACGCTATTAACAGTGAAGGGAAAAACAATCTTGCCAACAATACTTGCATTTTTCGAAGTATTAGTTTGGTTCTTTGTTGCAAAAGAAGCTATCCTTATAGATGTTGATAACATTATTATTCCTATATCATATGCACTTGGTTATGCAACAGGTAGTTTTATAGGTTCATATTTATCAAAAAGATTTATTAAATGTGTTTTAGAAGTAAAGATATATAATTTTAATAAAAAAGTGATAAATTATGTTAAAAATAGTAATTTAGAAAATTACAATATTAACGACAATTTGATAGTTATATATGTACAAAAAACTAAAGATGATTATCACATAAATAATATTCATAATTTATGTAAAAAATGCATAATATACACTAAGGAAGTAAATTTGAGTTAATTACTTGCAATAACTAAATTATATGTTATAATATGAATACAGATTTTGAGTGGGCTAAAACCCACTCATTTGTTGTATAAGAGGTGATTTATTATAGAAACCGAATTAAGAAACTTAAAACAAAAATTAGAAGAAGTTTTAAGTAAAGAAAACATTATTGTAGATGATGTATCTTATCGTAAAGAAGGAACTATTAATTTTCTTGAAATAGTTCTTGATAAAGAAGAAGGAATAGATCTAGATACAATAGTAATGGCAACTAATATAATTAATCCGATTGTTGATGAAATGAGTTTCATTGATGAGAGTTTTATTATGGATGTAGTTAGTAAGGAAAGAGGAGACAAATAAAAATGAGCAAAAAAGAAGAAATGGCTAATGGAATGAATCCAAAAGAATTTATTAAAGCATTAGACAATATTATTGAAGAAAAAAATATTTCTCGTGAAGTAGTTTTAGAAGCTATGGAACTTGCTTTAACAACAGCTTACAAGAAAAATTTTGATTCTAAAACAAATGTTAGAGTTGATATTAATTCTGATACTGGAGAAATTAAAGTATTTTCATATCAAGTTGTTGTTGATGATTATGATTATGGAGAAGAAACTACTGATGAAGAAGGTAATATTACAGTAATACCTCCAGAAGTACCACTTGATGCCCAAATTTTATTAGAGGATGCTGAAAAGGAAGTTCCTGGAATAAAAGTTGGAGAAACAATTGAAAAAGAAGTTACTCCAAAAGATTTTGGACGAGTAGCTGCTGGTACTGCAAAACAAGTTGTTACTCAAAAGATAAGAGAAGCAGAAAAAGACAGTATTATTGCTGATTTTGCTGATAAAGAATTTGAACTTATGGTTGGACTTGTTGCTATGGAAGACCAAAATAATTATTACATAGATCTTGGAAGAACAAGAGGTATTCTTGCTAAATCTGAATGTATTCCTGGTGAAGAAATTAAGATGGGTTCAAATATAAAAGTATATGTTACAAAAGTAGAAAGTAATAATAAAGGACCACTTATTCTTCTTTCTAGAAAACATTATGGTTTTGTAAAAAGATTATTTGAATCAGAAATTCCTGAACTTCAAGATGGAACAGTAGTTTTATATAGCGTAGCTCGTGAACCAGGTGTAAGATCAAAAGTTGCTGTTTATTCAACTAACCCAAAAGTTGATGCTAAAGGAGCATGTATTGGTGAACATGGTTCAAGAATAGCTGGAATTTTTAAAGAACTTAATGGTGAAAAGGTTGATTTAATCGAATATAATGAAGACCCTGTTGAGTTTATTAAAAATGCACTTCAACCAGCAAAAGATGTAATAGTAAGTATTACAGATGAAACTAAAAAGGAAGCCCTTGCTATTGTTAATGATGAAAATTTATCTCTAGCAATTGGTAAAAAGGGAACTAACGTAAAACTTGCATCAAGATTAACTAAATATAAAATTGATGTTAAAACTATGGATCAAATCACTAAAGAGGGAAATAAATCGGAGGAAGAATAATGAAAAAAATTCCGATGAGAAGTTGTGTAATCACAAAAGAAAGATGTGAAAAAAAAGAACTTCTTCGAGTAGTAAGAACTCCAGAGGGTGAAGTTTTGGTTGATGAAACTGGAAAACAAAATGGAAGAGGAGCTTATTTAAAGAAGGATAAAGAAGTAATTAATAAAGCTCGTCAATCAAAAGTATTGGAAAAAATACTAATGACTGAAATTCCTGATTCGGTTTACGATTTAATGCTAGAAAAAATAAATTAGAAAGAGGTGATTTAACATGATGAGTGTTAAAGATTATGCCAATGATGTAAATTTATCTGTTGCAGAAGTACTAAAGAAATGTCGTGAAATGCAAATCGATGTTAAAACTGCTGATGATGAATTATCAGAAGATGATATCATTATCCTAGATAATGCTATTTCACTTATTTCAACTGATGAAGAAGCATCCTATGAAGAAGAAGATGCTATTGACGAAGTTGTTGATGAAATCATGGAACAATCTGATATTAAGAGTAATTTCCATGATGAAGAGAAAAAAGAAAAATTTAAAGCAAAAAAAGATAAAAATACTAAAGAAAGTGCTGATTACAATAATTTAAAGAAACAAATGTATAAGCACAAAGAAAAATTACAAGGTAATACTGTTAATGAAAATATTGTACTATTTAAAGATGGCATGACAGTATCTGATTTAGCAAATGAATTAAGTGTAAGTGCCACTGAACTTGTAAAAAAACTTATTTCTTTAGGATTAATGCTTTCAGTTAATCAATCAATTGATTATGATGCTGCAGAACTTATTTGTGAAGAATATAATAAAGTTCTAAAGAAGGAAGAAACACAAGATGTTTCTAACTTTGATTCATATGAAATTGTTGATGATGAAAAGGATTTAGTTAAAAGGCCTCCAATTGTTACAATCATGGGGCACGTTGACCATGGTAAAACAACGTTACTTGATTATATTAGAGATTCACATGTTGTTGACGGAGAATTTGGTGGTATCACTCAACACATTGGTGCATATCAAATAGAATATAATAATGAAAGAATAACATTTATAGATACACCAGGCCATGCTGCATTTACAGAAATGCGTGCTCGTGGTGCAAGTGTTACAGATATCGTAATTATTATTGTTGCTGCTGATGATGGTGTAATGCCACAAACTAAAGAAGCTGTTGATCATGCACTTTCTGCAAATGTTCCGATAGTAGTTGCAGTTAATAAAATTGATAAACCAGATGCTAATGTTGATAGAATATATCAAGAAATGGCAGCTATAAATATTACTCCAGAAAGCTGGGGCGGAAATATTCCGTTTATTAACTTATCTGCTAAAACCGGTGAAGGTGTTGATAAACTTCTAGAAACTATTTTAGCAATTGCTGAAGTATCTGATTTAAAAGCAAATCCAAATAGATATGCAGTTGGTTCAGTTATTGAATCTAAAGTTGATAAAAAAGTTGGTGGAATTGCATCACTACTTATTATGAATGGAACACTTAGAATAGGTGATCCAATCGTTGTAGGTATTGGCGCTGGTAAAGTAAGAACTATGAAAAACGATTCTGGAAAATCAATTGTTGAAGCAGGTCCTGCAACTCCAGTTGAAATTACAGGTCTATCTGAAAATCCGTCAGCTGGTGATAAATTCATGGCTTTTGAAACTGAAACAGAAGCTAAAAATGTTGCTGAAAAAAGAGCTATTTCAGCTCGTGAAAATAAATTCAAAAAACAAGCAGTTACGCTAGACGATTTATTCGCAAGAATTGATGCTGGACAAAAAGAAATTAATGTAGTTCTTAAAGCTGACGTTAGAGGTTCTGAGGAAGCAGTTAAAAATTCTCTAGAAAAAATCGATGTAGAAGGCGTTAAAGTTAAAGTAATAAGAAGTGGTATTGGAGCTATTACAGAAAGTGATGTAGTCCTTGCTAATGCATCTGATGCAGTTATTATTGGATTTAACGTTGTACCTACTAATACAGCAAAAGATGTTGCTAAAGAATATAGCGTTGATATAAGACTTTATACAATTATATATAAAGCAGTTGAAGAAATGGAACTAGCCATGAAAGGTATGCTTGATCCAGAATTTGAAGAAAAAATTCTTGGTACTGCAGAAATTAGGAAAATATTTAAATTCAGTAAAATTGGTAATATCGCAGGATGTTATGTAACTGATGGTATTGCTAAGAATGCATCAAGTTGTCGTGTAATTAGAGATGGTGCAGTAATATATGATGGTAAAATAGCATCAGTTCAAAGAGAAAAAGATACTGTTAAAGAAGTAAAAAAAGGTTTCGAATGTGGTATTACATTAGAAAATTACAGTGACATCAAAGAAGGCGACATCATAGAAATGTTTGAACTTGTAGAGGTTAAAAGATAATGAGTAAAATAAAATGTGAAAGAATTGCAAGTGATATGGTCAGAATAATTAGTAATATTCTTGCTAATGAATCTCGTGATGAACTTTTAAAAACAGTTACTGTCACAGGATGTACTGTATCAAGTGATTTAAGTTATGCTAAAGTATACTTTACATCAACTAGTAATCTTTCAAATGAACAAATGGAAAAAGAATTAAAAGAGGCTGCTGGTTATATTAGACATGAACTTGCAGAAAAATTAGATGTAAGACATACTCCTGAACTTAATTTTGTATATGATGAATCTATTTCGTATGGAAACAGAATTGAAGAATTAATTAAGGAAATAAATAATAAATAAAAAATCAACTTTTAAGTTGATTTTTTTATGATTTATTTATGCTATAATCAATTTAAGGTGATAAATGTGATAACTAAGTTAATAATAATGATATTATCTATGTTTATAAAAACAACACCATACTTTTATGATGGTGAAGGTGTATATCAAATTAATAAACTTGAATATAGATATACCAGTGGATATGGTATGAATGAAGATGTGTCATATAAAATTGATTGTGAAGATGATTGTATATTGATAATAAAAGAATATGGTAAAGATGAAAAAGATGCTATAACAAAAAAATTAACAGATGGTGACATGGATAGATTTGAAAATATAATTAATAAATATCATATATTATCATGGAAGGGTTTTAGTAAATCTGATAAAAATGTGTTAGATGGAGATTCATTTAGTTTTCATTTAAGATATAATGATGATGAAAAATTATCAGCAAGTGGATACATGATGTATCCTAATCACTATAAAGATTTTAAAGATAAATTTGAAAATTATGTAACTGATATAAAAAGTAGGTGATTTATATAAACGGTGTATTAATTGTTAATAAGCCAGAAGGATTAACATCAAGAGATGTTGTAAATGTTTTAAATCGTAAATTTAATACGAAAAAAATAGGTCATACAGGAACTCTTGACCCTCTTGCAACTGGTGTACTTGTAGTTGCAATAGGTTCTTATACTAAACTTGTTAATCACTTAACAAGTTTAGACAAAGAATATATTGCTGAAATAAAATTAGGTATTCAAACTGATACAGGTGATATAACAGGTAATATTATAAATGAAGAATATAACTATGATATTTCTGAAAAAAATATATTAGATGTATTTAATGATTTTCCAAAAGAATATGAACAAACTGTTCCAAAATATTCAGCTGTAAAAATTAATGGTAAAAAGTTATATGAATATGCTAGAGAAAATATAGATGTAAAATTACCAACAAGACTTGTTAATATCTATAGTTTAGAGCTGTTAGAATTTAATAATGATATTATTAAATTTAAAACAAAGGTATCTAAAGGGACTTATATTAGATCTTTAATAGAAGATATATGTAGCAAACTAAATGTCTACGGTACAATGGAAAGTTTAGTTAGAACAAAACAAGGTAATTTTAATATTGAAGATTCATGTAGTTTAGACGAAGTTAATGAATGCACTAAGTTATTAACTTCAAGAGATGTTCTTGATGTTAATAATTTCGAATTAGATGAATATACTTATAAATTAGTTGCTAATGGAAATAAAATGAATTCTGAAATTAGTGATGGCTACTATAACATGATTTATAATGAACAAGATGTTGCTCTTTATATATTTAAAAATAATGAAGGAAGACTAGTAATGTTTTACTAGTTTTTTATTTGACTTAAATATGATTTAAGTGTTAACATACATGTATTCTTGTTTTTAAGGAGATAAATTTATGGAACATATTTGTAATGAATGTATATATTATGATAAACATAATAAAAAAACTTCATCTAAGATGATGTTTTATTGTAATAATATAGGTACATATAAGGAACCAGATGACGGCAAAAAATGTATTCATTATTCTGGATATTCAAATGAAGATTCACATAAATCACAAAATTGTTTTATCACAACTATAGTTGTTGATATGTGTGGATTTAGTGATGAACAAAGTAGATTACTTAATACATTAAGATGGTTTAGAGGAAATATTTTACAGAATAGTGAATATGGTCAAGAATATCTAAAACTTTATGATGTCATTGGACCACAAATTGCTGAAAACTTAGCACTTGAAGATGATAAAGAGTTAGCATTTAAACTTTACAGTGAAGGAATAATGCCAGTTGCACAAAATATAGAAGAAGAAAATTATGTTGATGCAACAACTATGTATAAAACTCTTGTTTATAGACTTGCAGAAAAATATAACATTAGCACAAATATTAATGATTATGAGTACGATATAAATGTAAAAAGTGATGAAAAAGGTCATGGCAAAGCTAGAGTTTATAAAAGAACTGTAAATTAACATAAAATATTGTAAATTTTTTAGTTGATTTTTACATTTACTTATCATATAATTAAAAAGAAGTTTAAATTTGGATTAAACGCATCTCCGTGCATTTATTCTAGATCTAAACCGATTTAAATTAAAAAAGGAGGATTTAAAAATGGCTGTTACAAAAGAACAAAAAGAAAAAATCATTAAAGAATTTCAAATTAATGATAAAGACTGTGGTAGTGCACAAGTACAAATCGCAATCTTAACTCATGAAATTAATGATTTAACAGAACATCTTAAAACTCACATTCATGATTTCCATTCTAAACGTGGACTTTTAATGAAGGTTGGTAAAAGAAGAAAATTACTAGCTTATTTAAAAGATAATGATGTAGTTGCATATAGAGATGTAATTAAAAGATTAAATTTAAGAAAATAGGCACTAAAAACTTTTTAGTGTCTTTTTTTATAAAAAGAAGTAAAGAAGGAAGTAGAGATTATGGCAAAAAAAGTATTTAAAATGGATTTTTTTGGTAAAGAACTAATTGTTGAAAATGGTCAAGTTGCTAAACAAGCCCATGGTGCTGTATTAGTTAGATATGGTGATACTGTTGTTTTATCAACAGCAGTTGTATCTCCAAATGCAAATGTATTATCAGACTTTTTCCCACTAATGGTTTTATATCAAGAAAAATTATATTCTGTAGGAAAAATTCCTGGAGGATTTATTAAAAGAGAAGGTCGTCCAACAGATGCTGCAACACTTGCTGCACGTATGATTGATAGACCTATGAGACCAATGTTCCCTGAAGATTTTAGAAATGAAGTACAAGTTGTTAATACCGTATTATCAGTTGATACTGATAATTCACCTGAATTAACAGCTATGTTCGGTTCTTCACTAGCAACAAGTATTTCTAAAATACCTTTTGATGGACCTATTGCTGGTGTTAAAGTTGGTCGTGTTAATGGTAAATTAATTATTAACCCAACACCTGCAGAACTTGAAGTATCAGATATTGATTTAACTGTAGCTGGTACCAAAGAAGCTATCAACATGGTTGAAGCAGGTTCTAAAGAAGTATCTGAAAAAGACATGTTAGAGGCATTAATGTTTGGTCATGAAGCTGTTATTAAATTATGTGAATTCCAAGAAGAAATCATCAAAGAAATTGGTGTTGAAAAAATGGAATATGAAA
>Ga0310786_10008352_pt1 | contig 13304 bp, 31 predicted proteins | sample AusTroGonzalo_MG_FD_203881 | JGI IMG/M metagenome (GOLD analysis project Ga0310786, IMG submission 203881) | Bovine rumen microbial communities from tropical cattle in Woodstock, Queensland, Australia - Gonzalo_03 (v2) (version 2) | ecosystem: Host-associated > Mammals > Digestive system >... | reverse complement strand
GAGAATCGCGCACCCTCGCCCACTATTGCCAACAGGTCTGATAAGAAGCAACCCGTAAACATCGGCGCCGCGGCTCCCGTGCCTCCTTTGGGTTCTCTTGATTGTCATAATCGGGAACCGCTGGCGCCGTCACCGGGAGCTTCGCACATATCGGGCGACGTGATGAGCCTCGCGTACTCCGGCGAGTTCGGCAACGTCCGGCTCACGCAGGAGCAGTACGCACAGCTCGGAATCAAGTTCGGCAACCAGCAGAAATTGAACCGAGCAATAGACTCGCTCTCGTGCCAGATAGAGAACGGCGAGAAGAACCCCGCCAACCATTACGCGGAGCTGGTCAAGTGGGCGAACTACCGTGACGACATGGAGGAGAAGGAAGAACTCAAGGCATCGACCGCGCCGCACTACGAGACCGTGAGCGAACACAACGCGCGTATCGTCAGGGAGTCCGACGCATGGATTCACGAATACTGCCAACAGCAACAGAAAAAAAGGAAGGCCGCAAATGGATAACGAAACGACAATCGCCAGGATACGTGACGAACTCGCCATCTGCTACGAGCATATTGGACGAAAGGCGCCGGAATCGCTCCCGATAATCGCGGCATCGTTGCAGGAAGCAATAGGATTCAACAGCCCGGAACACGTCCACGAGGTTTTCAAGCGCGCAAAGGACATCGAGTCCATCCCGACACAGAAGACCCTTAAGGAATGCTACAGGAACTATTCCGAGGAAGTCCTCAAGTATAGAAGTGTCGGAAACGCGCTAGCTATCGAGTACCACGACCCCTGCGAGGCATGGCTCCCGAAGAGCGACGTCATCAAGCGCATCAACATCAACACGGCCATAGCGAACTACTGCATCGCGTGTGGTGGCAATTCATACGCGAACCTTTGCAGCGCAAGGGTCCGCGGAAAGGAAGCCTACGAAGCGTTTACGCGCGGAATAAAGGACACCTTGCGAAACCTGTACACAAAGTACTGGCGCAAGTGCCCCATAGCGAACGGATACCCCTTCAACGCCAAGCTCAACCTCGGACTTATACCGCCATCCGTCGACGATTTCCGCAACATGTTCGCGATGGAGAACGCAGGCCATGTGTAGTACTGACAACCTCGGATTTACACGCGCCGCCGCGAACGACGGCATCCACGGCGAGGATGAAATCGCCATCAACGACATACCAAGGACGGTCAAGATGGGAAACTGCATCAGGCGCATGATACGGAAGACGGTCACGGTCGCAAGGCGCGACCCGAAGCGCACGGCGGAGTTCGTCACCGACGCGCTCATGCTCCTCGGACTCCTCACGCTCGTCTACATCGCCTGGGACTCGTGCAGGGGGTGCGCATAATGGCATACGAGGACAACAGGATTCGAAGCAAGGACGGCACCTGGGCGATAGTCGTGTCGGAGGACTCGACCGGGGCGCACTTCAAGGCAACCGGCAAGGTCCCGAAGAAGGTCGCGGAGGCGGTTCTCCAGAAGGAGAACGACGGCATGAAGAAGACCGCGACCGAACTCAGGTTTTACGCCCGCATGCTCGTGTGCGGGTGCTAGGAAAAGGAGAACGGGTATATGGAGAAACTTTTTATAGTCACCGCGGGAGAGGACATCGTTGGAGTCATGACCTTCCGCGACGCGGTAGCATACGGATTCGGACTCAAGGACGGCTCGTCCATCGCCATGGAGGCGATAGAGGCGCCAGCGGGAAACCACAAGACCAAGACAACAGTCTAAACAGTTTATTCACAAAAAAAACGGAGAAATCACAATGTCAAACGAAATCATCAGCACTGAAGCCGGAACGCGCGAACTCATGCAGACCGGAAACGACTTCATGCTCGGGCTCAACGAGCTCAAGAACCGCGCCAACATGGTCTCGAGCATCAAGCAGCAGATCATGCGAAACGGCGTACACTTCGGGACCGTCCCGGGTTGCGGCGACAAGCCAACACTCCTCAAGAACGGCGCCGAGCTCCTCTGCATGGCGTTCAAGCTCGCCCCGGACGCCAAGGTCGAAATCTCCGACCTCGGCAACGGACACCGCGAATACACCGTCACCACCACGCTCTCGAGCATCGTGACGGGGACGCCGATCTCTACCGGCCTCGGCTCATGCTCCACAATGGAGAGCAAGTACCGCTACCGCGGCAAGTCGCTCGTGAACACCGGGCGACCGGTGCCGAAGGAATACTGGTCCACGAAGGACCCGTCCGTGCTCGGCGGCAAGGGCTTCAGGGCCAAGAAGGACGAGAACGGAAACTGGATGATCTTCGCCGCCGGCGAGGACCGCGTCGAGAATCCCGACATTGCCGATACATACAACACCGTTCTCAAGATGGCGTCAAAGCGCTCACTCGTGGACGCCGTGCTCAAGGCCACAGGCGGAAGTTGCGAATTTACGCAGGACCTCGAGGACATGGCCCCGCAGCAGGCCGAATTCGTGGACTACACCGTGCAGGGCGAACAGCCGCAGGCGCAGGCCACCGCAAGCGCCCCGTCCCCGAGACGCTCCGCGAAGACGGCACCCAAGGCGAAGGCGGACGACGATGACTTCGAAGCCTTCAAGTCCGTAGTGGTCCCCCTCGCGCAGAAGGACTCCCAGGCTTACCGCAAGGTCATGGCGTCGCACGGATACAAGGACCTCGAGTCCATCCCGCAGGAAGCCCGCAGCGAGTTCTTCCGCGAACTCAACGGTGCCGTGAACCCGCCCGCTAAGGAAGCGGGACAGCAGCAGGCGCTCTGGCCGGAGGAAGGCAAGTAGCATGTACGCAGTTATCGAACGCGACCGCGACGGCAACGAGAAGGTCGTCAAGAGGACAAAGTACTTCATCGCGGCACACGACTTCGCGGAATCCCTCAACGAGGACATGGAAGACAACGGGTGCAGCTATTCCGTAAGGGAATGCAAGTAGACGGATTGCAACCTCGACAGCGGAAGCCCGGACGCTATCCACAGACGGGCGACTTTTTAACACACAGAAAAACGGAGAAATCATCATGGCTAAGGAAATAATGGCTTTCACCGAAAGCGACATCAAGGGAATGACCCTCACCACGTCCGAGTTCGACACGCTCAAGTTCCTCTCGGACCACGCGGGAAAGGAAATGGACCTCAAGGAACAGCAGGAGTTCGTGGCGCAGCGCAACGTCCGCGCGAACGACATCGCTGCTATCTGGGAACTACGCGCGAAGGCCGAGAAGCTCGTGGACTTCATCAAGACTGTCTGCAAGCACGCCTTCAACGTCGGCTCCGACGAGGACCTCCCCAAGAACGTGAGCTGGAGCAAGCAGAGCTACACGCAGGCGTTCGCGGAAGGCGCTGGCGCGGTCGTGTGCGACACGCTCATCAAGAAGCACCTCGTCAACAAGGAGGACATCCTTGGAGCGGTAACATTCCCCGCCCTAGTCAAGGCTTCCGGCATCACCGCTGACAAGCTCAAGGAGATGTTCCCGGACACCGTCATAGAAACACCGAAGGAACGCACCCTCAAGATCAAGTGATATGATGCGCAAGGTGAAGTACCCGTCCACGCAGATAGCCCGCGAAAAGTTCGGTCCCGAAAGCCCGGAATACAGGCGCATCAAGGCTCTCGAAAAATGGGCGGTCGACCACGGCTACGACGGGTACGGGCCTATAAACAGGAAGACACGAAAGGATAAGCAACAGCAGGTGAGTTTGACACTATGAGCTACAGCAAGTACACGGAATCGGATATTGACGAGATGGTATTCCTGGCAAGAAAGCTCGGAAGCTACCGTTCCGCCGCACGTGAGTTCGGCTGTTCGTACCAGGCAGTAATAGACCATTGCCACGAACGCGGATTCCACATCGCTGGGCCTCACGAACGCTGCAAGTCCAAGAAGCACAAGATAGTCAACGGTTACGTGTTCTACTGGTGCAAGAAAGGATACTACAGGGGCAACGTTGGAAACGAGCGCCTGATGCTGTCAGAATACTGCTACCGTCTAAAGTTCGGTCAGTCAAAACCGCACGGGCTGAATATCTGGTTCATTGACGGCGACCGCGAAAACTACGACCTCGACAACCTCGAATACGTCACCGTGTCAGAATTCATGAAGCGCAGAAACTCGGACCCGGCAATACTCGCAATGAACCGCAAGATATTAGAGGAAGGACGGAACAAGAACATAGCGATGGAAAAGCAGAAACCGTGGCTTGCGAAGCGCAGAGGACAGAGGACGTGGAGAACAAGGAGGATCAACGACCCGGACAACATCAGCGCAATGAAGGGTGCACAGACAAGGCGAAGGAATGCGGAAGAACGCGGATTCTTCTACACACCGGAGCAAATCGAACACCTTAGCGCCGCACACAAGGGAATCACGAAGGCCATAAGGCTACAACGCAAGCGCGAAAGCGAAAAGGCAGGAATCCGCGCAAAAATGGGAATGAATTTTTAACGAAAAAAGGAACAACACTATGCCTTACTTAAATAAAGTTCAATTAATCGGAAACATCGGAAAAGACCCGGAAATCCGCGTGAGCCAAATCGGCGGACGCAAGCGAGTTTCTTTCTCGCTCGCCACATCCCGCCGCTACCGAGACAACAACGGCGAACAGAAGGAACAGACCGACTGGCACAACATCGTCGGATGGGGCAAGGTGGCGGAGATTATCGAACAGCTCGGCATCCGCAAGGGTATGAGCCTCTATGTTGAAGGTTCCCTCACCAACCGCAGTTGGACAGACCAGACGACAGGCCAAAAGCAGTACACGACCGAAATAAACATGGACAGCTTCCAGCTCCTGACTCCGCGACAGCAACAATCTAACGGAAACGGATACGGACAGCCAACGCAGCAGCGCCAAGCGTACTCGCAGCCGAGCGCACCGGGCGATGACGAGGATATTGACCTCCCGTTTTGATAACAAATTAACATCAACCGATAAGGAATACAACCATGGCAAACGAAAACCCGTTCAATGAACTTTTGAAAACGCTCCACAGCGAAGCAGAAAAAAGAATCAAGACACCTAGCGAAAGAATCATGATGCTTTCGCTGGAACGCGACAAGATTTTCGACCGCATCAAGGACACGGAAAAAGAACTCGAAGTTATCGAAAAGGCTGCGCCTGATTACGTGTACATCGAAGAGCAGCTACGCTACATGAAGCTGTATAAGGACACGCTCGGCAAGCGCATCAAGGCGCTCGTGGACAAAACTTAGGAGATAAAAAATGAAAAAATTATTAATGGCATCTTCTGTAGCTATTGCATCTACGATGACAGGATGTAACGGATGTACGATGATAACAAAAAATTTAGAGTCTGATTTTTCAGAACTCGATCGCGATGTTGTTGTCATCAACGCTTTCACGAATGACACAATATTCTCTTATAGTGGACCGTGCTATTTCGAGACAAGTCAACATTCAAACGATGTTTCCTTGATTTACAAAGCCAAAGGTAAGGCTCGTAAGGCGGACTTCGTTGGAGGCGGTTTTATTTTCAAGGCTATAGAAAGATAGCGCAAAGTTTCGGCAGCGGAGCCCAACTTTAGCCCCTGCCGAGCTGGAATCGTGACGAGTAACCAAATCAAAGGAAAAACAATCACCAATAACACGGATGATCGTTGCTCCTGCGACATGGAAAGCTCCCATTGTTGATGCCACGATTCCGGCAACCCACGTGCGAGTGAAAAGAATTATCACAATTCCCGTAATTTGCCGCTTGCACGTGGTCAATGGTTCCTTAGCTCAGTTGGTGGAGCGTCCAAAGCATCCCTATGACGGATGGATAGCAGATAGCATACGTTCTGTATCACGCGGGTTCGAGTCCCGCAGGAACCACGAATTTTTAACGGAGAAATTTATATGCAATACACTGAAGAAGAACTCAAGAAAATTATTGAAAATCATCAGCACTGGCTAAAAGAGGACTGCGATGGATGGGAAGATATGCGCGCAAACCTCAACGGCGCAAACCTCTACGGCGCAAAACTCGAATGCGCAAACCTCAACGGCGCAAACCTCAACGGCGCAAACCTCGAAGAAAAAGAAAAGCCCCGCTTCGGGCAAATTTTAAAGGGGCCGATGACAGGCTACAAAAAAACGCTGGAAGGTGTTGTCTTAACAGCTACGATTCCTGCCGGAGCAATCGTGTTCTGCATCAACGGAAGCAAGTGCAGGACGAACAAGGCGCGCATCATCGACATGGGCGGACAGAACGAAGTATTGCACAGTTCCTACAATAGTGATTTCGAATACCGGCTCATGCAGGACATCGAAATCGAGGATTTCAACCTTATGTACAACGTTGAATGCGCAAGTGGGTTCCACTTCTTCAGGACACGCGAGGAAGCGGAGAAGTACAGCGTATAAGAGATTATCCCGATGGCGGCACCACACATTTACCTCAACACTGTATAAGTACCGCCGCCGGAGGGATGGATTTTTTACGTGCGCTGTCTTTTATCATTTATCACTCACGCACGTAGAATGGCACGCGAAAAGAACCAAGAGAGAAACCCCTCGGTATTACACACGCGTGCAAGCAGGACCCGTCCGCCACCTGCGATAAAGGCGGACAAAGTTTTGAACAACGGAGAAATCACGAATGGAAATCAAGGGTAAAGTTCATTGCTTTTTTGAGCAAAGCGGAACATTCAAAAACGAGTTTATCAAGCTCGGAATACCCGCCGAAGATTACGACATACAAAATAACTTCGGAGAAACAGACCACATTGTCGATTTATTTGATCACATAGAGAGAGCCTATGACAAGACAAGACAAGACAAGACAAGACGATATTCGACGATATATCGAAGGACGACCTAATAATTGCCTTTTTTCCGTGCATCTACTTCTGTGCAATTTCGCAAGCTAATATGAGTCTTACAGCCGTTAATTACAGAAACTTGACCATTCAACAGAAATTAGAAAAGATTCTTGAACGCTCCGCAAATCGTGAATATTTCTTTTCTTTGGCTGTTAAAATGATTGGAGTTTGTCTAATAAGAGGATTGAAAATTATAATGGAAAATCCGTGGGCAGAACAGACTTTTTTGAAAACGAACTTTATTCAAAGCCCAAGCGTCGTCGATGAAAACCGTATGAGACGAGGCGACTACTTTGTAAAACCTACCGCTTATTGGTTCTTTAATTGTGAAAATACAACCGGGTTCACTTTTCAGAATGACAAAGAACAGAAAGTAGTATTTAAATCGAAGCAAGGAAAGCAAGCCGGTATTTGCTCCGAAGAACGCTCGATGATTAGCCCAGACTACGCGCGGAATTTCATCTGCGACTTCATCCTCGGAAAGAAGCAGAACATCGGACAACTTTCACTCTTTTAAAGGACAAACAATGACCGACCAACTATCACTACTCCCGATGCTTGACGATGCGGAGCACCCTACATGGCTGTTTAACGGAAAGCCAGGAATCAAGAACGATAGCGGCGTGTATGTCGAGAACGTTTTCCGATTCCGCGAAGGCAAGCTATCGGGCGTGAATGTCGGTGTGAACCTTTGTGCCGAAGGTGACTTCGTGCTGTTCGAGTTCTCGTATATGACCGGCACATACGGATGCGGACACCCGCTGTGTCGCCCCTGCCACGAATGCCACCGCAACAACAGCGCGGAATTTCTCGCGGAGGCTATTTTCTCGACATTCGAGAACTCGGTCGTTCCGTACGACAAGAACTTGACGAACTACCCGAAGGAAACAAAAGAACTATTGAAGCTCTGCAAGAGAGCGTGCGACCGAATCGCAAAGGAGATAGCATGAAGTGCGATAAACTGAAATCGTTTAACTGTGTGGAAAGCGACGTGAAAGAGTTTTGTGAACCGCGCCTTGTGTACCCCAAGTCCGAAGTAGACGCCGCCATCGAGGAACTCAAGGAAGAAATTGAAAAACTGAAACGTGCGCTGTGGCTCGACAGGGCTATTCGTGCAGAACACATGAAAAACCTGATTTTCGAAGGGGAACTCATTTATCACGACGATAACGGCGAAGAATTGGATTGGGGGACTATGTATCGCAAATGGGAACGAGCAGAAGTCGCTTGTCGCGCCAAGGCGAAGGAGTACGAATGAGCGAAAGACTGCCTCGTTACAGCGTGTACGACATTGACGGTCACATCATCCGCGACTGTTGTGCCGATACAATCGAAGAACTGAACGCGAAGATGAATTCGAACCCGAAAGCATACTTTGTGCGTGATAACGAACTGGAGAAATGGTTATGAGCGAAATGAAAGCGAAACACGCATTTGATGTGTACGAAGATTACACCAAGACGGGAGATGACGAACAGGCTCAAGTGTACCTCAAGTCGGAAGCCGACCGCGAAATCCGAAAGCAGAAGCGCAAGCGTTGTCTCGCGTTGGCGGATTATGCCGAAGCAGAAAGCCGTTATCACACTACTTTAGCCAATGGCTTCTGGTTGCTCCGCAATGACATAACAAAAAGAGATGAAGAACGAAGAATTGCCAAAAGATGGGATAAATGGCAAAATCGCTGGTTAGCCTTAGCGGACAAGTTAAAGGAGGCGTGAGATGTGCGAGTATGTATTCATAATAATTCTTGGCGTCGTAATCTTTGTGTTCGGCTTTATCATGGGTCTTGTATGTGCTTCACCGAAGCGCAGAAACGAGCCGTGCGCCACAATGCAAGACGTGATAGACAGGGAGGGATAAATGAAAGTGTACGTAATCATCGAGACCGACAACGACGGAGTCTACCAGTCGAGCGAGGTAATCGCTGACGAGGACATCGCAAACGAGACGATACGCCGACGCCGTGAGAGCCGTCAGGGCTACCTATTCAACTACAATATCGAGGAGCACCACGTATGAGTAAATGCGACGGATGCCCGATAAAGGGAACTGAATATTGCCACAGGGTAAACCCGATGGCGAAGAAATACACGCGATCCGAAAAGGAGATGCTGCGGGAAGAAATGGACAAAGGCCAGTCAGCTTACAAGGAGATTGACAAATGAAAATGCTCACTTTGCCGCTGAAAAAGAAATGGTTTGACATGATTAAGGCCGGAGTCAAGAAGGAAGAGTACAGGGAATGCTCCGAATTTTGGATTAGCCGCTTTATTAAAGACTTTAGAATTCATAGCGATTTTAGATTCGAGATGTGTTTTAGAGGCGGAAAGTTCTTAACGGATTATTTGATTAGTGATGTACAAGATTGTTTGAACAGCTTGGATTTCGACAGCCTCGTTTTTACCCTCGGCTACCCGAAAGCGGACGATACCGAACGCCGTCTGGAATTTAATTACCCGAAAATCCGCATTGGCACGGGTCGCCACGAATGGGGAGCGGAGCCTGGAAAGATGTACTTTGTTATCACTTGGGAGGCTGTATAATGGCGGATCCGACAAGAAAGAAAGGCATCCACATCTCGATGATTATCAGAGAACACAGGAACGCATGCAAGAAGCACCCGGAGCCGTTCGACATACTCTGCGAAAAGGGCGATTGGGATATGGTCGCAAAGCACTACAAGCAAGCCAACGATTCGAGCAAAACGATAAACGGCCACATGGTATTGATGGAAGAAGTGTCCGAAGCTTTAGAAGCCTACGACAAAGGCGAGCTTGAAAACTGCTTGACGGAACTCGCTCAGTGCGGAGCGGTAATCTTGAGGATGATGCAATTTGTACGAGACGAAATCAACGGAGGCAAGAAATGAACTACCGCGATGTAGCTTGCCCGAATTGCGGGACCGTTTACGGCGTGGGCTACAGCGACGTGCCTCACAGCGTCGAGAACATTCACCGCATCTGCGACACCTGCATGATGCCGATCGAAGTCAAGAACCCCTGGAACGATAAGGAGATGAAGTAATGAACTTACAGCATTTTCACTGCGTTGAACTTTTAAGCGATAAGTCCGAAATTTCATCCTACCCTACACGGTGGGGCGCTGCGATCCGATGTCACGACCTAAACAAATGGAACCCGCAGGAACGATGGACGGTCAGGCCGTGCGTTCGAAACGTTCCGGATTACAATGAACAAGGATACAAGTCTAGAAAGATTCCGTTTAAAGATGCTCTAAATCAACACTTCAAAGCCGTCAAAGGTAAAAACTGTAATTGCTTGTTTTGCAGGAATTTAAACAGAAAGGAGGCTTAATGAACATCCGCATTATCGGACGCAACGAACCCACCGAAGGCATTGTCTCTCGTCTGTTCAACGCCGCCAACAAGGGCTCATTCGATGGCAACTACATCACGCCTTACCTTGAATCGTGCAGATGGTACATCGAGCGTATCGACGCGCAAGTAGTGATGACACGCGACGTGGGCTACCACACAAGCGGATTGTGGAAAAATCCCGATTACGAACGCTGCTACCACTTGTCCATCGACTATCCGGGTGGCATGAACCTCAAGAAAACCGAATGGCTGCTGTGCGCCCTTTTCGGTTCTAACCGCAAGCTGATGTGGTGCGAGCCGCCGTATTCCGAGCACGGCAAAAGGCTTGGCGTGTACCACTACCGCCTTTTCTGCGACGAGGCGTGGAAGCCTATAATGCCGCGCGGCGAAGTGTACAGCACGCAGTTCACCGAACGTGGCTGGAAGTCCTTTTCGGATCTACATAAACTATAAGGGGTTTTATATGGATAAACGCACGTTCAAGATTTGCGAGGCCGTGCACCTCGGACTAGACTATTACTACATGGGTCCGCGTGACAAGCGACCCCTCAAGCAGGAGGACTACGAAGTGGCGCAACGGCTCCTCCCAACGTTACCGGAAGGCTGGTTCACCGAACGACACGACTGGATGACAATGAAGTATTGACAAACGAATATATGGAGAAAGAAAAATGGAAGAAGCTACGACAGAAGCAAAAGAAGAAAAGCTCTCGTTCATCATGGACGACGAGGAGTTCCTCACGCGCAAGGGCGCGATGAAGGAAATGAAGATCGGGGCGACAACGCTCGCTAAGGAAATCAAGTGCGGGAACATAGTACCGTACGACCTTCCCCACGGCTACGGATTCTCGAAGGCTTCCGTACGCGAATGGATGAACAACCGCAAGAAGAAATTCCTGCTGAAGCTCAAGGCGAAGAGATGAACGAAGCAGTCCGCATGAAAAGGAACTGGCTTGTAACGATGTCCAAGCTTGCGCACTACATGGCGCTCTATTACGCGCTGGAGTTCCAGTCGACGGAAGGGCTGCTTTTCAGGCGCAAGAAAAGGCAGTCCGACTACTTCCGCGACAAGGCGGAACAGCTAGAGGAAAAGCACAGATGAAACCGTCCAGCAACGAAATAGCGAAGATTCTAGACTCCATACAGGGCTTCGACACGTACACCGTACTTAGTGACTTCTTCGCGATGTCAGCGATCGCAATCCGCAACAACGTGGACTTCGGGCGAGAATGGCAGGCCTACGAGGACCGCTACATGGCAATCGTGAAGAAGTACGGAAAGAACGACTTGCAGGCTTTCGTGAAAGCGCTCTCCGTGTTCCAGGGATGGATCGGCAAGGCCATAAACGGAGACATCGAGTTCCGCGACTTCGCAGGCGAACTCTACATGGACTCCGGGACGAGCAGCTCAAAGGCCGGCCAGTTCTTCACGCCGTTCAGCGTATCGTCTGTCATGGCCGAGGTTGACATAGATACGGACAAGATGAAGATGGAAATCGCCGAAGACCCGGACAAGGTAATAACGATATACGAGCCAACGTGCGGCGCGGGCGGAATCATCGTGGCGGCGATGGACAAGCTCAGGCGCGCCAACATAAACTACTCGTGGAACGCGTTCGTGGACTGCGGGGACATCGACCCGCGATGCGTACACATGACCTACCTCACGCTTTCGCTTCTCGGCGTCCCGGCAGTGGTAAGGCGCGGAGACGCGCTCGCCCTGGACTATTCAGAGGCGTGGTTCACGCCCGCCTACCTTTTCGCGTGGCCGCACTTCAAGAAAAAGCTACGCGGCGGGAAATACCCATACACGCCAACGGTGCAGGGAAAGGGCGAAATTCCGGAAAAGAAAACCGAAGTACGGGCAAAGGAAAGCAGTCCCGCGGCCGTAATTCCGAAAACGGCTCCCTCGATTATTCCGGAACCCGTCGCGGACAGGTACGGACAGCTATCGCTTTTCTAGGAGTAAAAAAAATGGAGAAGATTTTCCCGACGATACTTATGACCTTGGACTTCATCGCCGCCGTGCCGTACATTTGCAATGGCGACGTGAAAATGACCGTTTACTAGATCGCTGCCGGAGTGCTCACTCTCTCCGTGACATGGCTTTAAAACAAAGGATGTGACTGTATGAACGATGTAAACGCTTTTAAAGATTGGCTACTCAAAAATTACGATTATTCAGAAAACACGCTGCAATCGTATTTGTTCACGTTCAAAGATTTTTTCAAAATAAACGATGAAATAAACAGCGAAAACGCACGCCGTTACATACAGATTCTCGAAAAAGAAAATAGAAAACCAAAGACCATTTGTTTACGAATAACCGCTTTGGAAAAGATCGCTAAATACAAAGAATCTGAAATTATTATCAAGCGGCCTAAAATCCCAAACACGCTAAACATTGATAACATCCCTGATGAAAAGGATTATAACATATTAACAGAATACCTAGACAAACAAAATCAAAAATTCGCATTCATCGTCAAGATCATGGCCACTACAGGATGCCGCGTCTCTGAATTGCTGAAAATCACATACGAAGATATTGTTAGAGGATTTTGCGAAATCAAAGGTAAAGGGGCTAAGTATAGACGTTTCTTTTTCGCGGACAGCCTTAAACCTTATGCGTCCGGAAAATCGGGGACGATATGCCTTAACCGTTTCGGTAAAACGATGACAACGCGAGGGCTTGCGTCAGTAATCAAGGACGCAGCCGTAAAGGCCGGAATACAAAGGGGAAAAATACACCCGCATGCGTTCCGCCATTTTTTTGCAAAGATGTTTTTATCGAGGACGAACGATATTATAACACTGGCAGATTTCTTAGGACATACAAAACTAGAAACTACAAGAATTTATCTACGAAAATCATATGACGAACAAAAAAAAGAATTCAACAACGCTGTAACATGGTAATCAAATGGCACTTGCAAAAATAAAGACTGAAGAGGAACGGATGCGGCTCGACATCATCTTCGCAGAAATCGAGGCCGATCGCGTTATCGACGAGGCGAAGAAGGCGGCAAACGACAGCTCCGTACACGAAGAAGTCGTCACCGCGTCCGAACGGAGGCTTGAACAGCAGACGGCGGCCTGCATCGCAGGCAATGCTAGGATAATGCTGAAGGACGGAGCTTTCAAGACGAAGTGGGAACGCGTAC
>Ga0310786_10008351_pt1 | contig 13305 bp, 11 predicted proteins | sample AusTroGonzalo_MG_FD_203881 | JGI IMG/M metagenome (GOLD analysis project Ga0310786, IMG submission 203881) | Bovine rumen microbial communities from tropical cattle in Woodstock, Queensland, Australia - Gonzalo_03 (v2) (version 2) | ecosystem: Host-associated > Mammals > Digestive system >... | reverse complement strand
CACCTCACTGACTCAATCGGAAGAACATGGCAGTGCGGTACGATTCAGCTTGACTTCCAGCTCCCGCTGAGATTTGAGGCTGAGTACGTCGGACAGGACGGCCAGAAACACAGACCCATCATGATTCACAGAGTCTGCTTCGGTTCAATTGAGCGCTTCATAGGAATCCTTATCGAGCACTTTGCCGGCAAGTTCCCCGTATGGCTCTCCCCCGTTCAGATCAAGGTCATCCCCGTCTCCGAGAAGTACATTGACTATGCAAAGAAAGTCAATCAGGATTTCTTCGACGCAGGTCTCCGCTCGGAGCTTGACGCAAGGGACGAGAAAGTCGGTTACAAGATCCGCGAAGCAAGAAGTCTCAGGATTCCTTACATGGTTGTTGTTGGCGAGAACGAGCTCACAACAAATACCGTAACGGTAAGAAGAAGAGGTTCCGAGGAACAGGAGAATCTTGAAACCAAGGCATTTATTGACGAGGTTTTCGAGAAGATCAATTCAAAGGCCAACGACTGATAAAGAGGCCTTAACAAAATAATCATTTTGGCGGCAGACGTTAAAATCCTGCCGCTTTTTTGATATTCGGTATTCAAACAATTTTGATAAAATGATATAATGATAAAATGTTTATTAACAATTCCGGAGGTTAATTATGAAAGCACTTATTAACGGAAGAATCATATTTAAAGACAGGATTGAGGAAGGTCTGAGTCTTGTCATTGGCGATAAAATCGAGGCTGTTGTAAAGGCAGGCAGTGAGCCCAAAGACTGCGAGATCATCGACTGCAAAGGCTCATATATCGCGCCCGGGCTTATCGACCTTCACATTCACGGATATCTCGGAAAAGACGTGTGCGACGGCGACGAGGAATCGATGAGAATCATTGCAGGCGGTATAATCAAAAACGGTGTCACTGGATTTCTGCCGACAACGATGACCGTCTCGATGGACGTGATTGAAAAAGCTGTTACGGTCTGCGGAAAGCTCATGGAAGAGAGCAAGACATGGAACGGAACTCAGATTCTCGGCGTTCACGCTGAAGGACCTTTTATAAACCCTTCAAAAAAAGGCGCTCAGAACGAGGCATTTATTAAAAAGCCTGACTATGAATTTGTCAAAAAATATGCCGATATAATCAGGATTATCACTCTTGCTCCAGAGATGGACCCTGATTTTACCGAAATAACCAAGATCAGGAAGAACACCGACGTCGTTGTTTCGATGGGTCACACGGACGCGGACTACGAGACCGCCCTCGCCTCTACAAGATGCGGCGTAAGGCACGCAACTCACCTTTATAACGCGATGAGCGGCCCCAATTCAAGAAAACCGGGCGTTGTAACTGCGGCTCTTAACTCGGACGTCACATGTGAGATGATTGTCGACACGTTCCACGTAAATCCCGCCAATTACAAAATGGTTTACAAAATGAAGGGAAGGAAGCTTTGCTTCATTACAGACTGTCTCCCTGCGGGAGGCCTTCCGGAAGGCGAATATACCCTTGGCGGCCAGAAGTTTATTTCAAAAGGAATTGAGTGCAGACTGCCCGACGGTACAATTGCCGGCTCGGTGCTTAAGCTTAACAAAGGTATAATGAATTTTTATAAAAATACCGACGTGCCGCTCTGGGAGTGCGTAAACTGCGCATCTCTAAATCCTGCGGCTGCCATCGGTATAGACAAGTATAAAGGCTCAATCGAGCCCGGAAAAGATGCGGACATTATAATTCTTGATGACGAGTTTAATGTTTTAAAAACAATTATCGGAGGAGAAATCAGATATGAAGCTTAAAGTTGATATACCGCTTGACAAGGGTTTCAGGCCTATCGTGCTTGAGATCCGCAGAATGCAGGAAGAAGTAGAAAAATCCGGCGGTCAGGACATTGTGATCGGCGTTGAAAGAACCAACAACGCAATCTTCGTTTACAAGACAAAGATATTTAAGGATGACGCGGGACGCGACGCAGACAATTTCAAGTTTATTGAGAGGCTTGTAAAGAGTATTCTCTGGGTTGCCGGCGGTTTCAGGATCATTATCGCAGGTTCCGAAAAAGTAGGCAAATATATAAAGGACTGCTATACCGCAAAAGGTCTCCGCGCCTTTGACGTGAACTTCTTTGAGACGGTATACGAAAGACCTTTTGAGGTCGTTTCAGTGCCTCTTTCCAAGGCTCCCAAGGAGAACAAGGTTGCAGGAAGCGTCGGCAGGCACCTTGACGGCTGCAGAATCGGTTTTGACGCAGGCGGTTCCGACAGAAAGGTTTCTGCGGTTGTTGACGGTGAATCTGTCTACTCCGAGGAAGTTGTATGGCACCCGAAGCTTCAGGAAGACCCTTCCTACCACTTTGACGGAATCTACAGTGCTTTTAAGACCGCTGCGGAAAAGATGCCGCGCGTTGACGCGATTGGCGTATCGACGGCAGGCGTTATCATTGACAATAAGCCGATGGTCTCCTCCCTTTTCATTAAAGTTCCCGGGGAGCTTAAGAAGGAACACGTCCAGCCGATTTACATCAAATGCGCAAAAAAGCTCTCAGAAGAACTCGGCCATGAGATTCCGATTGAAGTTGCAAATGACGGCGACGTAACAGCTCTTGCAGGCGCTATGGATCTTGACGCCAACGGTGTCCTCGGCATCGCCATGGGCACGTCAGAAGCCGGCGGATATGTAGACACTGACGGCAATGTCACAGGCCAGATCAACGAGCTCGCTTTCGTACCTGTAGATTTTAACGATGACGCGATGGTTGACGAGTGGTCAGGCGACTATGGCTGCGGCGTCAAATACTTCTCACAGGACGCGGTTATTAAGCTTGCCCCTGAAGCAGGAATCGAGCTTGACGCAAAGCTCACACCTGCCGAGAAGCTTAAGGTTGTCCAGAATCTAATGAAGGACGGCGACGGAAGAGCCGCAAAGATATTTGAAACCATTGGCGTGTACTTCGGATATTCGATCGCATATTATGCGCAGTTTTACGATATAAATCACGTTCTCATCATGGGCCGCGTGACTTCCGGAAAAGGCGGAGAGATCATTCTTGACAAGGCAAAGAAGATTCTTTCGACTGAGTTTAAAGACCTTTCAGATAAAATCGTTCTTCACATACCGGACGAAAAATCAAGAAGAGTCGGTCAGAGCGTTGCCGCGGCTTCGCTTCCGCTCATCTGATCTTATCACCAAAAGCATTACCAAAAAGAGTTTCGCGTTTTATCTGCGGAACTCTTTTTTACTTTAAAATCAATACTCGGTCGCAAGCATTGGCTCGCCGGTGTCTCTTGTAAGGTCCTTGACCCATTTGTATTTTTTGAAATGTACCATAACCCAGGGAATCTTTCCCACCTCGTCAATGCACGTGCATGCGTAAACAACAAGCGGATGCCAGTGGAAAAGGAAAGTGCCGAGAGCCGCAAGAGGCACCGCTATACACCAGGTCATGACGGCAAGACTGTACATATCGTAATATATGTCTCCGCCCGCAGAGAAGATACCGTTTATTATAACGGTGTTTACGCACCTTCCGATCATATAAACCGCCATAATTATCATCATGCCTATAAAAAGCTTTCTCGCCTCCTCTGAGAGCTTAACAGAGTATATGAGAGCGGGAGTTGCGGCGAGCATGACGGCGGTCGAAGCGAAGCCGCAAATGTATGAAATCTTGGCAAGTTTTATTCCGTATGATTTGCCGCGGGTAAGTTTGCCCTGCCCGAGCTCATTTCCGACAATGACGCCCGCGGCTCCGGCAAGCCCGTTGCAGACGCAGCAGACAAGGTCCCTAATCATAGCCACAACGGAATTTGCTGCGGCTGCGTCAGACCCCAAATGACCCATGAACGCGGAATATGACGTAAAGCTTATGCCCCACATAAGACCCGCCAAAAGGAGCGGCCAGAGTATAACGTAAAAGTCTTTGGTGAGAAGCTTGTTTCGGCTGAAAAGGCCTTTAAACTTAGGCCTTATGTATGTGCGACCCATTGCCGACAATGCAAATGACCAGGCAAACTCTATGATTCTTGCAATCAAGGTTGAAAGAGCGGCGCCTTCGACGCCCATTGGCGATATCCCGAATAAGCCGAGGATGAAGAGCGCGTTGCCGATGATGTTGATAAGGACGGCAGAGCCGGAAATTGCGGCGGCCATCGTGGCGTGACCTGAGAGCTTCATTGTCTTCAGGTTCACCTGCGAAAGGCCTGTAAGAAGATACGAAAACGAAGCTATTTTAAGGTATTTTTCGCCAAGGGCAATAAGCTGCGGCTGGTTGGTAAAAAGCCTCATAAGGGGACCCGGGATAAAGAAGCAAAGCCCGAAGAACACAAGCGACACAGCCCCAGCAAGTCTCAGCGTAAGACAAAAGAGGTCGTTGTAGGACTTTTTGTCGCCCTTCCCGAGATATTGCGACCCGAGCACGGCAAGCGCAGATGTGACCGTAAATAAAATCATGTTCTGCACAAACTGCACCTGAGTCGCAAGCGAAACAGCCGACATCATATCCTGATGGACGTTTCCGAGCATCAAAGCGTCTGCGACTGCAACCATCGCAAGCATGAGCTCCTGAAAAGCCATAGGAAGCGTGAGCGATATTAGTTTGTTAAAGAAAAACTTATCTTTCAAAATCTAAAATCAGTCGATCCAGGCAGTGTCCAAAACCACATTTTTCTCGCATGCGCGAAGCGGAACGGTCTTAAGCTCGTCCATCCAGGCTCTTACCTCAAGCGTCTTGAAAGGACCTTTTCCGGGGTTATTCGGATCGATCGTATTGTACCAGAGCCAGTCGGGAGTAGCATAAAAAGCAATCCTCGGGCTTATAGCCTGATAAACCTCTTTGGATACGCCGTTCTGACCGTGGTGAGACATCTGCACTGCATCCGCCCTGATTCCTTCGGGGCACTTTTCGATAAGCTGGAGACCGCCCTCTACGCCCAAATCGCCAAGAACAATAAACACAAAATCCTTCTTCAGCCCTCTCTTTTCGGTAAAACGAAGGACGGCTGATGAGTTGTTAAACGCATTGGCTTTAATTGAAGGATCCCAGAGCCTCAAAACCTCGACAGTGAGGTTTCCGAACTCAAACACTTCTTTTTCTTTAAAGGCGTGCTTCGGGTAAGTGTTCTTTGAAACTGCCTTGTTGTATTCGATAATCTGATTCTCAAAAATCTGCTCGTCCTTTCCGAACTCATCAGGCTGCGGAGTGTAGCAGTACATCGAGCACGAGGGAATTCTTTCGCCCTTTTCAGCCCTCTCAGTGAGTTCCTGGAACACGCCAAAATGATCGTCGTGCGGATGTGTCATAAACCAGCAGTCGATGTTTGAATAGCGGCTTCCGGTGAGTTCTTCGAGCGTAGCGAGGAAACCTTCGGTGTCAATCCTGTTGCCGCCGTCGATGGCAATGACCTTGGCGTCGTCTGTGATGACAAAAAAGCCTGTCATCTGTGTGGGTGAGCAATTCTTAAGTTGAATGATTTTCATTTAATCTGCCTTTCGCATTTAGTTTATTGTGACGGAGCCGCTCGCAGGAGAAACCGGAACGTCGCCGGGCTCGCCGCAGCAGCTGAGTATCGAATAAGTTATTGTTTTGCCGGAAAGAATGCCTGTCGCCTCAAACCTTACGGTAATAAGCCTTCCTTTTGCAAAAAGGTCGCCCGCCATCTTCCAGCTTATAATATCAATCGCGTCGCCGGCGTACATACCGCCAAGGACCTCGCCGTTGCTCACAGAAACCATTTTAAGGTCATCCGGGTATTCGAGCAAAAGTTCAAGATAAGAGACTCCGGGGTTGTTTGTGACGTCAATATAAAGGTCGACGTAATTGCCTGTTTTTTCATAAGAAACACCGATTGCAAACGGTCCTTCAGGCCGCGGAGGATCGGGAGCGTTCCAGATGGGAATGAAAACAATCTCCTGGTTTGCCATCATATGCTGGCCTCCCGAGAGGATGAAATAAGAGTCAAATACAAGTACTTCTCCGGGTCTGAACGTACGCTTTGTTGCCTTGCCGGATGAAACGTCTGCGGCAGAAGACCAGCCGCCCTTGGTATTTGCGATATAGCCGTTGTCAGTGCGCTGACAGTACCAGCCGCTAAACGAATAGTCTTGGTTTACAAGCGTTCCCTTGTCGGGTATGGTGAAAGTGTCTCTGTACTTAAGCTTAAGGGATGAAGGAACAGTTCCGCCCGTTGAGTCGCCTTTAAGGTACTTTACGGAGACGTAGGACGAGCCGTAGAGCGAATTGTAATACTCGGCTTTGGGCTGCGTTACGTGGCAGATGCGTCTTGAGCGGCCTGTAAGCTGCCTTGCGTTAAAATCGTCCCAGCTTAAGATTGCGCCGCGGACGATGCCCTGACCCTCGCCGTTGCCCTCAATATAAGTTATCTCGTTCTCGTCATATTTCATAATAACGAGCGAGTGTCCGCGGCTTCCGCTGTAAGATCCGTCAGAGTTTTCGGTGGTTCTCATATATGCGCCGCATACGACGCCTGCGTTCTTAAAGAGCTCGTAGGTGGCCTTAGGCGCGTTTTCGATGACGTTGACGGAATTCTTAAGACCTGTTCCGTGGCCTACGTATTCGCCGAAAAGCTTGTTGTAGACCGCATTGGCGTAAATGTAGCATTGGTATCCGCTGATCTTGGTGCCGGAAGAGGATGTGACCGTGAACATCCTGCTGTTGTCCATGATTGAGCCGATCGGATAGTAGTACTCGGTCGTACCTGACATGAGGTCGATGTCTCCCGTATAGACAATATTAAGAAGGTCCGCAAGCGAAGGAGAATCCGTGTAGTCGCCGGCCGTAAGAAGCGTCTTGTCGAGTATGAAAGTGACCTTGGCTTCAGACTTTATGACCGAGAGCGAAACAATTATCGCCAATACAAGACAAAAGGCAGCCACGCATGAAATTATCCATACGCGGCGGCCCTTACTGTTTGTCTTGATTGATTCGATAATTCTGTTCATCTTTCGTATCTCCGGATTTAATCTAAAATTTTACCGGTTTGTTAAGCTGATTTTCAGCCGTGTGATTTCTTTTTGAATGCGATTGCAAGAACCGCAAGAAGCATTACAGCGCTTCCGCCGATAACTCCGCCGCACCCTTTCTTAGCGTTTTCATTTGAAGCAGACTCAGGAGTGTTTGCCGCAGTTGTTTCTTTAGGAGCAGTGGTTTCAGTCGCTTCAGGCTCAGCCGTGACGGCAGGCGCTTCTGTCGGAGTCACCTCCGGCGTGTTTGTAGCCTTGGGGCTTCCGCCTCCGTCAACCACAAGCGTAAACGAAGCGATGTAGTATTGGTCCGTTCCGTCGGCAGTCACTGCGTACACGTCAACCGAATAGAAGCCTGCTTCAAGCTCAGCAGTCTTGGGAAGAGTAATGAAGTTGTTTGGTTTTCCGAGGCCGACGTGGTCAGTATTGCCCTGCTCGGCTGTGTAAACCGGATATGCGTTCATAACGTCCTGACGCTTCACGTAGGGACCGGTGACATCGTCAATGAGCTCGCTGTTGTCAATCGAGTAAACAATTTTAGAGATACCGTAGTTTGAGCACGCCCAGCCTCTGAATGAGATTGGCTTGCCGGAATCGGTCTCGACGATCGCGCTCGTTGGCGAGCAGACGCCGTTAGGGGTTTCGATATATCCGTCAGTCACATCGTCAAGGTAAGTGTTGTAAAGAACCTCAGGACCTGTTCCTTCACCCGGTTCCACAACAGTAACGTCGTTAAAAGAGAAGAACTCAACGAAGTTTCCCTCGAGCGTGACAGCCCTGATGCTTATTATGCAGTTGTCTTCGGTGATTGCGGATGCCGGTATGCAGTTGTTACCTGCGCCGAAGCCTGCCGTCTTATGACCTTCTTCGTAAGGAATACCTGCCGGTGCAAGGTCGGATCTTAATGAAAACTTTGGCTTTTCGGTGTCAAACCACTCTTCACCGTCAAGAGAATACTGGAGCTTGGCGATTCCCTCGTCATTGGCCATCCAGCCGCCGACCGAGAGCCACTCCGAAAACTCAATCTGCTGGTAGAAAGTATAAGGCGAAGAACCGTTGACGTTCTCGCACTGGATTATCATCCTTCCGTCGGCATACACATATTCAAGGGCGAATTTGAACTCGGTAATATTCTCACCCTCCGCCGAAGCGAAGGAAAAGGGAATGAGCATCGCCAATATGCATACCGCAACGAGCAGCGCAAGCTTTCTCATAACACTCATCCTTTCTTCTCATCCGTGTCTTTTGCGACCGGCTCTTTTCTCTTAATCATAACCGTAAAAAGCACAAAAAGAGCAATAATTGCTAGCACGCCAAGACCTATCTTTACATATCTTGTGGACGAAGGCCTTTCGTATTCGGCAGGTACAGCGTCGTTCTCCGAAGAATCTTTTGCTTCTACAGTTATAACGCCATTATCCTTTGTTCCGGCAGGTGCGCTCTCACTTGCAAACACAACCGAAGCAAAGCTCAGCGTAAGTATCATTAAAGCTAAAAGAAGGATAAAAATCTTTTTCAAAGCCGTATACCTCCGACGCCCCGATTATAACATAAAAATTATAATATAACAATAAAAAGCACCGCCAATGAATCGTAAACGCAAAACCCGCTTAAAAACAAAAAATCCGCAGCCATTTGACTACGGAAATTTTGGTGGGAGATCGTGGATTCGAACCACGGAAGTCGGACGACAACAGATTTACAGTCTGCTCCCTTTGGCCACTCGGGAAATCTCCCATTGCTGGAGCTGGTGGACGGAATCGAACCCCCGACCTACTGATTACAAGTCAGTCGCTCTACCGGCTGAGCTACACCAGCGCTCTTTTCAAGCAGCTTTGCAATAATACCAAAAGCGATATTTCTTGTCAAGTACTTTTTTTAAATTTTTCAGCTTAAAGTTTAACAAAAAAGAGAGCCTGTGAAGGCCCTCTCATGAGTCAACCCGCATTGGCGAGTATCACGAAATTTTTTAAGAGCGCAAGGCCCGAGATGAGCGCGAGATACGCAAGATAGAAGGCGTACTTGGCGATAAAGCGCGATGCCTTGGCGGTAAATACGTTCTCCTTGCCGTTGTAAAGGTTCAGTAGCGGAACCGCAAAAATCGAGCCTGAGAGCGAAACCAGCTGGAGAAGATCGATATTCGGAACCGAACTCTTGCCGTGGGTGTAGAAATAGAGGAAGCCCCCGATGACGCCAATGGCAACGCCGAAAAGTATTATATTGAAGTTCCTGTACTTTCGCTTTACATCCGACGAGTAAAGGTGGATAAAGTAAGCGATGATTATCGAGACAGGCGCATACTCAAGGCCAAAGAATACCGAGAGCGCGACAAAGAGGAATACCGAACTGTTCTTGAGCCACTTATAGGGAAGCCTGTCGTATGCGACAAGGATACCCGTGACAAAAAAGACGGTGAACGGGCCGGAAAGATATTCGCGAAAGAGCGCGTCGCCGGCATTTATATTGTGGTAGAGGAAATAGTACGGAAAGCCGCAGAGAACCGAAAGCACAAGCAGCCTGATCATGTACATCAGGAGACTTCTTGTGTGCTTGATGCTCTCGCTTGTCACAAGCGCAAGTATCGGTATTGCCGGGGCTCCGATAAAGCTGAGCATAAACCTAAGCCACGTCAGCGAATTCGGGATGACACCGCACCAAGCGATGTTCAGGAGCACAATGCCCGTAAAAGCAATAAGCTTGAGTTTTAATATATCAAGCCCGCGTTCTCTTAACATCAGATTCCCTCCGAAGTATTAAAGCGCTTTCTTGCGGCTTCAAACTTGATTAGGTCAATAAGGCCCTCGACAATGAGCTGAATCGCCAATATGAACATGAAAATCGCACTTCCGATGATCGCGTTCGTCCTGATTCCGAAAAGATCGGTGTAGATGAAAACGAGGTAGATGACATTGGCGATTGCATAAGCTGCGTAAAAACGCCAGCGTCTGAGCCTCAGGGCCGCTACCTGAACCGAGGTCGAAAGGAGCAGCGATATGTTGAGGAACGATACGAGCATCACGATGGACGCAAGGTTGATATCGGGAGTTTTGAGCGGCTTTATGATATCCGCGGCGATGTAGCCGGCGCCGATGAACGTCATGACGATACCCATCGGGAGCGTCCAGCCGGGTCTGAATCTTGTTCGCGAGTTAAAGAAATAGCCCGCAAGAATTCCGAGGCCGCAGATAAGCATGGTAGCTTTGAGACCAACGATAATGTCCTTGTATCCGATGTCCTGCTGAATGAGGAGCAACACGCCAATGCCTAAAAGGCACAAAGCTGCCGCGAAATATAAGAAGTGACCGAAATCACGTTTTTTGAAGCACTTATATCCGCCATTACTCATAATTGAGAGCCCCCTTCCAAGCGTCTCTGCACATGTCCTCAACTCCGAGCTTTGCCTCCCAGCCGAGGAGTTTTTTAGCGTATGTGTTGTCGGCATAGGTTGACTTGCTGTCGCCCTCTCGCCTCGGTGCAATGGAGTAAGGAACCTTGACTCCGTTGACCTTTTCGAATGTCTTTATAAGTTCAAGAACCGTGTAGCCGTTTCCCGTTCCGAGGTTCACGGCAACGTTACCCTTGTGTTTAAATACGTAATTGAGAGCCGCTACGTGGCCGTCAGCAAGGTCAAGAACGTGGATGTAGTCCCTGATGCACGTACCGTCTCTGGTGTCGTAGTCATCGCCGAATACTTTGAGCTCCTTGATCTCACCCTTGGCGGCAGAGATTATTCTCGGCATGAGGTTGTTCGGGATTCCGTTAGGATCCTCGGCAATAAGCCCCGACGGATGTGCGCCCACAGGGTTAAAGTATCTCAGCATAACCGCGGAGAAATCCTTGTCGGCAGCGCAGAGGTCAAGAAGTATCTGCTCGATCATGAGCTTTGTTCTGCCGTAAGGGTTCAGACAGAAGAGCGGCGAGTTCTCGTCAACGGGGCATTTTTCGGGTAGTCCGTAGACAGTTGCGCTCGATGAGAAAATCAGGTTCTTAACACCGTATTTCTCCATAAGTTCAAGAAGATTGAGCGTTCCCGTGATGTTGTTGTCGTAGTACATGAGAGGTTTTTCGACTGACTCTCCGACTGCCTTATAGCCCGCGAAATGGATGACCGCGTCAAAATGATCCTCTTTAAAGATTGCTTCGAGCGACTCCCTGTCGGTCATGTCGCAGAGCACGAAATCAGGCCTTACGCCTGTAATCTTTTCAATTTTGTCAAGCACGGTTATCTTGCTGTTATAGAGGTTGTCAAAAATAGTCACGTCATAACCGTTCTCGATGAGTCTGATAACAGTATGGCTTCCGATGTATCCGCATCCGCCTGAAACAAGTATTTTCATAGTAGCACACTCCGATTGTTTAAGATTTTATTTCGACAAAGGCGGCCGCCGACCTGCCGGCAAGACACCCTGTTGAAAACGCAATTGTAAGATTAAAGCCGCCCGTGTAACCGGTGACGTCAATGATCTCGCCCGCAAAATACAGGCCAAAGGCCTTTTTTGAAGCCATCGTCTTCGGGTCAATATCCTTCACCGAAACGCCGCCCCTTGTGATGATAGCCTCATCTATCGGTCTCAGTGATTTAAAAGTCAGCTCAAAATTCTTAAGAAGCGAAACGAGCCTTGCACGCTCCTTCTTTGAAATCTCACTGACAGGTTTATTCCCGCCAATGCCCGAAAGCCTTACAACCACCGGGATCAGACTCTGAGGGAGAAGCTTTGAGAGGGCATTTCCGAACTGTCTCTTTGAAAACTCGCCAAAGTCCCTAAGAATCCTCGCGTCGAGCATCTCACTGTCAAGCGCGGGCTTAAGGTCAATGCTAATTCCTATGTTTCTCTTCTCCGGGCTGTTTATGAAGAACGAGCCGGAAAGAACTGTCGGGCCGGAAATACCCGTGTGAGTGAAAAGTATCTCGCCAAAGTCCTCGTATATCTTGCTTTTAGCCTTGCCGTCTGCGCCCTTCTCGTAAAACTTTATGCCGCAGTTTTTGAGAGTGAGACCGGCAAGCTCTCCGGCAAAAGTCTCTTTAGTATCAATCCCGACAAGAGCCGGAATGAGGTCCGTCACCCTATGACCGAGTTTCTCTGCAAATGCGTATCCGTCGCCCGTAGAGCCCGTTCCCGGATATGAAGCGCCGCCGGTTGCAATAATGACTGCCTTCGAATGAAGTACCATCTCGTTTTCTGTGAGTTTCACGCCGGTAACATTGTTTTCGTCATCCGTGAGGATCTCCGATACGGTGCAGCCGTAGTAAACTTTAACCGAAAGGCGTTTCAGCTCGTCGCGCAGAGCGTCTCTTACCTCTTTTGCGTTGCCGGATTTCGGGAAAACCCTTCCGCCCCTTTCAACGACCGTACTGACGCCAAGGTCCTCGATGAAATCGATCAGATCGAAGTTCGAGAAGGCGCTGTAAGGCGAATACATGAAGCGCGGATTTTCGGGTATGTTTGCGAAAAAGTCTTCCTTGTCGCAGTTGTTCGTGATGTTGCAGCGGCCCTTGCCGGTGATGCAGAGCTTCCTGCCGAGACAGCTGTTCTTCTCGACAACGGCAACTTTTCTGCCTTCCCTTGCAGCAAAAATTGCAGCGGCAATGCCTGCCGGGCCTCCGCCGACAACCACAATATCATATTTGATTTCAGGAAAAATTTCCACCATTTTATAATCCGTTCTCCCGAAAAAATGTTCGAAATCATTCAGTTAGACTGACTTTCGTAGAGTTCTTTGTAGAACCCCTCGTGAGCTATAAGCTCGTCGTGCGTTCCCTGCTCGATTATGCGTCCGTCCTTCATTACGACAATAACGTCGCAGTTCTTAATTGTCGAAAGCCTGTGGGCAACGATAAACGACGTTCTGCCGTTCATGAGCTTCTTAAACCCAAGCTGAACCTTTATCTCGGTTCTTGTATCGATTGAAGAAGTAGCCTCGTCAAGTATGAGCATCGGCGGCGACGTGAGCATGAGTCTTGCGATGCAGATGAGCTGTTTCTGGCCGTAGGAGAGCTTGGCGATGTCGTCGGAGACTTTGGTATCATAGCCGTTCTCAAGCTTTTTGATGAATGAGTCAGCATGGGCAAGGGTCGCGGCGCAGATAATCTCTTCATCGGTTGCGTCAGGTTTTCCTATCGCGATATTGTCCCTGACGGTGCCTGAGCGGAGCCACGTTTCCTGAAGTACCATGCCGTAATTCTTTCGAAGAGCGCTTCTTGTGATGTCCCTTGAATCGGTGCCGTCCATCTTAATCGAACCGTCTTTTACATCGTAAAAGCGCATAAGAAGGTTTATGAACGTGGTCTTGCCGCAGCCTGTAGGACCGACGATTGCAACGCGCTGACCTGGTTTAA
>Ga0310786_10008350_pt1 | contig 13307 bp, 9 predicted proteins | sample AusTroGonzalo_MG_FD_203881 | JGI IMG/M metagenome (GOLD analysis project Ga0310786, IMG submission 203881) | Bovine rumen microbial communities from tropical cattle in Woodstock, Queensland, Australia - Gonzalo_03 (v2) (version 2) | ecosystem: Host-associated > Mammals > Digestive system >... | reverse complement strand
CCTCATCAGCGAGAAGGCAGCTACCCCCGTAACGCCACAGGTCAGCCTATTCAAGAACGAAGGAGATTATCCCTATGTGTCGTTCAATATCCCCAACAGTGGCACCAACGGCGAGAAACTACTATCAAGTAAGCTTTACTACACCATTTGGATTGAGAAAGACGGACAGGAGCAGCCCCTCACACTAAAGAAAGAACAGTATGTGAGATTGACTGATGACCTAACAGAGATTCCCTATATCTTCACAGACAACCACGATATCTTTGTGCATGGCGAGCAAGTGTATCTAGAACAGGGCTCCAACGAAATCAACAGTTGGACGAAGATTGGCATTCAAAGCATCTACTACGGTGCCAACGAATGCAAGAAATCCGCCATTGGCTGGAAGCAACTCAAGGAACCGACATCCATCGCCAAGCCTACTGCCCCACAGAAAAGTGCCGAGATCTACACATTGGGCGGTCAGCGCACAGAGACCATGAAGAAGGGACTCTACATCACGAACGGAAAGAAAGTAATTAAATAAGGTATATAAGAAATGACACTAACAGTAATGATTGTTGCGCTCTTCGTCATTGGCTATCTGTGCATAGCCCTGGAGAGCGTGCTGGAGATTAACAAGGCAGCCATTGCCCTGCTCATGTGCGTGGGATGCTGGACTATGCTCATGATGGGCGTTCAGGGATTCTTCCCTGAGGTGACCGACGGTGTAAGCTTCATCTCAGGTCGCATTCAGCATCATCTGGGCGACGCAGGCGAAACACTGTTCTTCCTGATGGGCGCCATGACCATCGTCGAGATTGTCGACTCAAACGGTGGTTTCAACTTTGTGCGCGACATGATGAAGACCCGTTCAAAGCGCAAGCTGATGTGGCGTGTGGCCTTTATGACCTTCTTCCTCTCGGCCATTCTCGACAACCTGACCACCAGTATCGTTATGATCATGGTGCTGAGAAAACTAGTGCAGAGTCGCGAGGAACGTCTCATCTATGCCGGTCTGATTATCATCTCGGCCAACTCAGGTGGAGCCTTCTCACCCATTGGCGACGTGACTACCATTATGCTTTGGATCAAGGGAGTGATAACCACCCAGGGCGTGCTCACAGAAATCTTCGTCCCCTCGTTGGTGTCGATGATTATCCCCGCCGCCATTCTGAGCCTTTCGCTCAAGGGCAAGTTCGATAAAGAGCAGAATCTGAAGTGCAATGAGGTGACAGCCTTCACCAAGAACCAGCGCAAGGTCATCTTCCTGCTGGGCGTAGGCGGTCTTATCTTCGTGCCCATCTTCAAGACCATCACCCACCTTCCACCATTCATGGGCATCCTTCTGGTGCTGGGTGTGCTGTGGACCGTTACCGAGATCTTCCATCGCCAACTGGATCAGAACGAGGACGACACAATGGCCAAGCGCGTGAGCGACCTGCTGTCGAAGATCGACCTCTCAACCATCATGTTCTTCCTTGGCATCCTGATGGCCGTAGCCGTACTTCAGGAGATAGGCATCCTCACCTCAATGGGCGAAGGACTGAACGAAGCCTTTGCCGGCAACTACTACCTCATTAACGGCATCATCGGTGTCCTGTCGTCAATCGTCGACAATGTTCCCCTGGTAGCAGGCTGCATGGGCATGTATCCCGTGAGCGGCATCGAAGGCGACGCCATGGCCGTAGACGGCATCTTCTGGCAACTGCTGGCCTACTGTGCCGGTGTGGGCGGTTCTATGCTCATCATTGGCAGTGCCGCAGGTGTTGTTGTCATGGGTCTCGAGAAGATCACCTTCGGATGGTATCTGAAGAAGATGACCTGGATTGCCTTTGCCGGCTATCTGGCAGGTATCGGCTGCTACTGGGTCGAGAAACTTTTTATGTAATATTACTGTCTAAACTCACTCGGTTTTCTTCCCGTCTTGAGTTTAAACTTCGCAGAGAAATAGTCTGGCGACTCAAAATCGAGTCGGTAGGCTATTTCTTTTATGCTCAAATCCGTCGTACTCAGCAACTCCTTGGCACGCTGCAGGCGCAACTCCTGTTGATAGGTAGCCGGCGACAGTCCTGTATGCTCTTTGAACAGTTTGCGGAAGTTAGAATAGCTAACCCCCAATTCCTCGGCCACCTGCTGAATGGTCAGCGAGCTCTCCAGCGACTCACGTATACGCAAACGAGCACGGTTCACCATATCGACATGCGTCTGGTTTCTACTCTTCAACTCGATATTACGCTCCAAGGAATACATCATTCCAATCAGGTGATTCACCAGTCCAGCCAACAGTTGCTGAGCATAGGCAGCCTCCTCCTGGGCAGCCTGATAAGCCTGCTTATACAGACTAACCACTTCGCCACTATAGCCCACATGATAGATAGGCTTGGCAGTCGTCAGGAAGCCAGCGCGCACGCGGCTATCCATGTTCTGTCCCTTGAAACCAATCCAATAACTCTTCCATCCCTGCTTACCCGTTGGATGATAGCTATGCCATTCACCAGGGAAGAGCAGGAAGAAATCGCCCGCTTTCACCGTTGTCTTTCCTATTGTCTCGCTTTGGAAAACGCCCTCACCTTCCGTGATATAAAGCAACTGATATTCCGAAAGGGTGCGCCCCTTCTGCAGGTCGAAATAATAGCCATCAGCATGTCCACGCGTTGGATACTCATCCTTAGGACCAATCTCCTCATATCCGATGGTCGTCACTGAGAGTCCCCACTGGGCATCACGATGGCTGGCAAGTAAGTATTTGCTAGTTTGCATAATGTTGTCTTAGTCGTTGTTGGCAGGAATACGCATCCAGAACGTAGAGCCGTGGCCTTCACCCTCGCTGATCACGCCTATGCGTCCGCCACATCGCTCAACAATACTCTTACAGATACTGAGTCCAAGACCCGTTCCCTGAACAAAGTCGTTCAGTTTCACAAACCGGTCGAACACCATATCCTGTTTCTCTTTAGGAATACCTGCACCAGTATCTTCACAATAGATATACAGTTGACCGTTCTCACACTGATATCCCACCTTTATATGTCCTTTTTCTGTATATTTAACGGCATTGGTTACAAAATTCGTTATCACCTGCTGAACGCGTCCCTTGTCAATGCGTACAGCCAGCGACTGATAGGGATTCTCCGTGAGGAACTTCACCTCAGGGTTCTGCACACGCTGGGCCAGTGTCTGACAGATATCATTGAAAGCCGTGGCGAAGTCCACATCCTCAAGCGTGATAGCCTGCGGTCCCCTATCCATATTCGAGGCTTCCAGAATATCGTTGATCAGTCGCAGCAGCATGTCGCAGTTATTACGTATAATACGGATAAACTCCTTGCGTTCCTCCTCGTTGTCAATCGTCTGAAGCAAGTCGCTGAAGCCCACAATAGCATTCAACGGCGTACGTATCTCGTGAGTCATGTTAGCCAGGAACATACTCTTCATTCGTCCAGAGTCGTTCGCACGAGCCGTCTCGCGACGTAGGCGCTCCTGCGATTCCATGAGATAGGTAATATTGCGCAGCACACCAAAATGGCCCGTAAACTTACCATTATCATCATGAATAGGCAGACCGCTGATGATGTACCACTGCGGCGTATTCTCTACGGGCGTGTTATTAAAATGATGCACCATCTGCACCTCATGATCCATCTGTTCATAGTTATCCAGGAAATACTTGGCCTGCACGCGTTGATTCTCATCCGCCAGACTCTCCACATAGGTATTAAAGTCGCGTGAGAACTCAGACTTTCTCACCGATTGCGAGAAGTATATCTCCTTTTCTTCAATATTCGTCCACCACAGATACATATTGTTGTTCTTCAGCAAATAATGCATCTGATTCTCATATTGGTTAATCTTCTCGATGGAGTGCTGCAGTTCCTCCTCACGTTGATGCTGTTCCAGATAAATCTCACGGTCCTTGGTCACATCACGACAAGTAATGATATAATAAACATGATTACCATGCTCATCATACAGCGGCGAAATACAAAACTCAATATACTTATTGATGCCCAACTCTGGATAATCCAGTTTTTGGCAAACCAGAAAGTCCTCACTGCAAGTATGGTCAAAATCGTTCTTCAAAAGAGCCATGTCAAACAGGTTCGTATTGCGGAAGAAGAACTCATTCTGCGGTGTAATGCCACACACCTCATACATCTTGCCATTAAGGTCGAGCAACTGTCCATCGGGCGAATAGAACGACATGGCAGTCAGCGAGGTCTGGAACATACGCTTATAGCGGTTACCATTCTCCATGTTCTGCGTTGTCTCTTTAACCATATTCGTCACATCAGAGCCAACAAAGAACAATGTTGAGATATGTCCACCCTCGTCAGCATCGCTGATGATATGTCCTTCAAAATATCGCCATTGTGGATTGTCAGGACTTCCCACATTAAACCTGGCCTGCAGCATCACCGAGTGTTCCTTTCCTGAGAAGACCGCGTCAAGTCGTGCCCTGAACAAGTGATGATCTTCAGGGTGAATACGGTCAGAAAATTCCTGCAGTGTAAACCCCGATGCTGGGATAATCTGATGGACATTACTGGTGAGCAGATCTTCCTTCACGTCATATTGCATCACAGAAAGTCCACACAGGTTAATCGCATTATGCATCAGCCTGCGTTTTTCCTTACTTTTCTGTGTACCCCTTTTATAATGCACATATAGCTGGATAAAAGCCGAAACAATGAGAAGCGACAACAATAGCAGCGCAATCATTGTCACCAATGCAGTAGTCGTTATATAGGCAAACAGGTTCGTCATAGTCGTTCCTTTCTTTCTATATTCAACACCTTGCAAGGGATAGAAATCCAGACGGTAGTACCACGTCCCAATTCCGAGTTAATCTCGAAGTTGCCACCCATCTGCTCTGTCAGTTCCTTCGAGATAGGCAAGCCCAACCCCGTACCATTCTTCGATTTACTGGCAAATCGCTCAAAGATATGAGGCAGGTCCTCCTTGGCTATACCATCGCCAGTATCCTCAACAACAATCACCAAGTGGCCGTGTATATAGTCATAACGGGCGCAGATACGTCCCTCACGCGTATGCTGCGAGGCGTTCGTCACTATCTGGTGTATAATATTCGACACATGTCCCTCGTCAATCTCCACCTCCATTTTCTTGTAATGGTTCTCAACCACATACTCCACCCCAGGCTTCTGATGGTTGGCCCATGCCAACTGACAATAACTGTCAAAGAGGGCAGCAATATCCGTAGGTCGAGGCTTTATCTCAATCATCTTTGCATCAAGACGTGAGAGGAACAAAATATCGTTAATCAGCGTGAGCAGATAGTTGGAGTTACTCTTAATCTGCTCAATAAAGAAGCTCTCCTCTTCTGAAGAGTGTTCCATGTCAAAGAGTTCCGCAAAGCCCACCACCGTAGCCAACGGCGTACGAATCTCGAAACTCATGTTACGCAGGAACACATTCTTCACATTCTCCAGGTCCTGTGCCTTGATACTCTCAATCTCCAGCTGACGCTCCGTCTCCTTTACCTCGCTCACGTCACGACACAAACCGAAATACTTGGTCACATATCCCAAAGCATTCTGCACAGGAATAACATGCACCTGCAATATCAGCGGCAAGCGGTTCTTGGTTCGCAGAACCGTCTTCACTTCCACGGTAATAGGATTGGGCTCGCGCTCATCCATACTATTAAGCAGACGCATGGTACGCTTCTTGGCCGACTCGTCGAGCAGTGTCATACACCTGGCCTGCGTCAGTCTGATTTGCACCTCCTCGATACCCTTAAACACCGTCAGCACATGATTGTCGGGCGAGTATTCCACCATACGCACGCCACCCACCTGCAGCAGGTAGTTGATATTACTGATATAGCCTGTAAGGTCCTTTTGAGTCCTGACAAGCGACTTCACATCGTTTTTCAGCTTACGATACGACAGCACAGACTCCGTCCTGCTGATGCCCGTTCCGAAATAGCCCTGCAACTGGTGGTTGTCGTCATAGATGGGAATCACCTGCATTTCGTAGAACATGAATTCGTCAAGCTCCTTCACATAACGGTTTATCAAGGTGGCATGGAAATACTCCATCTGACGAACCTCCTCTGGACTCATCTCCAACAAGTAAGCCAAGGTCAGCCGTTGAGCCAGAATACTCTCGTGCGTGCCATTAAACGTCTCACACACCTTCTCGTTGAAGTCCACCAGATAGCCATCAGCATCATAGAGGGCCATATCCGTCATCGAGATGTTGAACACCGACTTATAGCGCAGCATCATATCAGCGGTGGCCATCTGGCGAGCCTTGGAATCCGTAATATCACTCTCTGTTCCCACGGCAAGGAGGGGGTGACCTTCCTCATCATAGGTCAGGACAGACATGTTCACCACATAGTCACGATAGATATTGTCATCATCCTTAGCGCGCAGCACCACCGAACTCATCTTCGTCTTACCCTGCAACAGCGATTCAAGTTCATCGCGCAGGTTCTCAAAGTCCTTGATGGGATAACGTTTCGACAACTCCATGGCCGTATACGTCTTGGTGGTATTACCATGACGGTTCACCCACGAGAACACCTGTGACTTCACATCATAAGTCCACAAGTGCACGTGACCAGTATGCAGCACAGCAAGAATACGTTGATAACGAATACTGTTCTTATGGTTCTCCCTGCTTTCTTTTCTCCAGAAAAAGACATAGAACACCAACAATATCATTATCACCGTCACCAGTACGGCTATACCAAGAAAATAGGGCCAGTATGATTGTTCAGGTATCATTTTCAAGTTTTATGGGGCAAAAATAAGGAAAAAAACACGAATTGCCAAATATTTTATTGGAATTATGATTATTTTTGTACCTTTGCATGCAAAAATTTTATAAACAGACGAAAAAATGAACCAGAAAATGAAAGCTGCCACCCTCTGTGTACAAGCCGGATGGGAACCCAAGAATGGAGAATCGCGTGTGTTGCCTATCTACCAGAGCACCACATTCAAGTACGACAATACCGAAGAAATGGCCGATCTCTTCGACCTGAAGAAAGAGGGTTATTTCTATACACGTCTGCAGAACCCCACCAACGATGCCGTTGCCAAGAAGATTGCAGCACTGGAGGGCGGTATTGGTGCGATGCTCACCTCAAGCGGTCAGGCAGCTAATTTCTATGCCATTTTCAACATCTGTGAGGCTGGCGACCATTTCGTCACCTCAAACGAGATTTATGGTGGCACCTACAACCTCTTTGGCGTCACGCTGAAGAAGTTGGGCATCGAGTGCACCTTCGTCAATCCTGAGGCCTCTGAGGAAGAGATTGCCGCAGCATTCCGTCCCAACACCAAGGCCCTGTTTGGCGAGACCATCTCGAACCCTGGCTGCAAGGTCCTCGACATCGAGAAGTTTGCGCGTGTGGCCCATCAGCATGGTGTGCCCCTCATCGTCGACAACACCTTCCCCACCCCCATCAACTGCCGTCCCTTTGAGTGGGGCGCCGACATCGTGACCCATTCCACCACTAAATACATGGATGGCCACGCCACACAGGTGGGCGGTTGTATTGTGGACAGCGGCAACTTCGACTGGGACGCCCACGCCGATAAGTTCCCTGGCCTGTGCACCCCCGATGAGTCGTACCACGGACTCACCTATACCAAGGCCTTTGGCAAGATGGCCTATATGACCAAGCTCACAGCCCAGCTGATGCGCGACCTGGGTTCCATTCCCTCGCCCCATAACGCCTTCCTGCTGAACCTTGGACTCGAGACGCTCCACCTGCGCATGGCTCGCCATTGCGAGAACGCCCAGAAGATTGCCGAGTTCTTGAAAGCCGACGAGCGAGTGGCCTGGGTGCACTACAGCGGACTGGAAGGCGACGCGTGTCATGCACTGGCCCAGAAATACCTGCCCAACGGCTCTTGCGGCGTTATTGCCTTTGGTCTGAAGGGCACCCGCGAGACAGCCGTAAAGTTCATGGACTCGCTGAAGCTGATCTGCATTGTGACCCACGTGGCCGATGCTCGCACCTGCGTGCTCCATCCTGCCAGTCATACCCACCGCCAACTGAGCGACGAGCAACTACGCGAGGCTGGTGTGGCACCCGACCTGATTCGCCTGTCTGTGGGTATTGAGGATGCTGACGACCTGCTGGCTGACATCCGCCAGGCTTTAGACCAGATTTAACGAATAAGGCGGTGGTGAGGCTATGAAATAGTCCATATTGCATGCTTTTTTCATAAAAAACCGCCTTTTTTGTTGTACATCTCAAAAAAAAGTTCTAAATTTGTCAGCAGAAAAACTTAAAAACAGAAAATATGATTGACGTAAAAGAAACATTGCAGCAGGCCGAAGAGCGCATGGAGATGGCAGCTATGTACCTGGAAGAGGAACTCAGTCGCATCCGTGCTGGCCGAGCTAACGTAGCCATTCTCGACAGCGTGCGCGTTGAGTCTTATGGCAGCCGCGTGCCCCTGAATCAGGTTGCCACCGTTAACTGCCCCGATGCCCGTACCATCGCCATCAAACCTTGGGACAAGAAGCAGATTCGCGATATTGAAAAGGCTATCATGGACAGCGACGTAGGCATCACCCCTGAGAACAATGGCGAGGTGATCCGTCTGATGATTCCCCAGCCCACCGAGGAGCGCCGTCGCGACCTGGTGAAGCAGTGCAACAAGATTGCCGAGAAGGCCAAGGTGGAAGTGCGCAACGTGCGTGGCGACATCAAGGACAAGCTGAAGAAGGCTATCAAGGACGGACTCTCTGAGGACTTGGAGAAGGATGCCGAGAACGACCTCCAGAAGGTGCACGATAAGTACATCAAGAAGCTGGACGACCTCATTGAGGCCAAGAACAAGGAAATTATGACCGTATAACATCTTTCACTATTCATTTTTTATTAGCGAAGCGTGAAAGGTCTTGTCGTTAAGAATACAGGCAGTTGGTACACCGTCCGCACGGACGATGACCAACTGCTTGATTGTAAAATAAAGGGTAACTTCCGCCTGAAGGGCATCCGCACCACCAATCCTGTGGCAGTGGGCGACCGTGTAGAAGTGAACGAGGAAGGATGGATTGTGGCCATTGAGGATCGCCGCAACTACATCATCCGCAAGAGCATCAACCTCTCAAAGCAGAGTCATATCATCGCTGCCAATGTGGACCAGGCGTTCCTGGTTGTCACAGTGGCCAATCCCCAGACATCCACCACATTCATCGACCGTTTCCTGGCATCGGCCGAGGCCTATCGTGTGCCCGTGGTGTTGGTCTTCAACAAGACCGACCTGCTGGACGACGACCTCCTGCGCTATCAGCAGGCCGTGGCCAACCTCTACGAGACCATCGGCTATGAGTGTCGCCAGATATCAGCGGCAACAGGCGATGGCGTCGACGAACTGCGTGCGATGCTGGATGGCAAGATCACCCTGCTCAGTGGCAACAGTGGTGTGGGCAAGTCAACGCTCATCAACCGTCTGGTGCCAGGCGTCAACCTGCGCACGGCCGAGATTAGCGATGCCCATAACACAGGCATGCACACCACCACCTTCAGCGAGATGATTCCCCTCCCCTCAGCCTCCTCATCACCCACCCCCAGTTACCTCATCGACACCCCAGGTATCAAGGGCTTTGGCACCTTCGACATGGAGCCCGAGGAGATAACCAGCTATTTCAAGGATATCTTCCACTTTTCCAAGGATTGCAAGTTCTCCAACTGCACCCACACCCACGAGCCAGGCTGCGCCGTGCTCAAGGCTGTTGAGGAGCATTATATTGCCGAGAGCCGCTATCAGTCGTACCTCTCAATGCTCGACGACAAGGAGGAAGGTAAATACAGAGAATCCCAGTGATAACAGAGATAACCCATCTGAACGAACCAGGGTTGGAAGTCTTTGGTCGATTGACCGAAGCCCAGTTGCGCAATGCGCTCGACCCAGAAAAAGGTATTTTCATTGCCGAGAGTCCCAAGGTAATCCGTGTGGCTCTCGATGCAGGCTATGAACCCCTGTCGCTGCTCTGCGAGCGCAAGCACATCACAGGCGATGCAGCCGACATCGTGGCGCGCTGTGGCGATATTCCCGTCTATACGGGCGAGCGCGACCTGCTGGCCCAACTCACAGGCTACACACTGACACGTGGCGTACTCTGCGCCATGCGTCGCCCCAAGGAAAAGTCGCTTCAGCAAGTGCTCGAGGGCGCCCAGCGTGTGGTGGTCATCGATGGCGTGGTCGACACCACCAACATCGGCGCCATCTTCCGTTCGGCCGCTGCCCTGGGCATTGATGCCGTACTGCTCACCCGTCAGTCGTGCGACCCCTGGAACCGCCGTGCCGTGCGTGTGTCCATGGGTTCCGTCTTTCTGGTGCCCTGGACGTGGCTCGACAGTTATAACGACCTCACGGACCTTGGTTTCAAGACCGTGGCCATGGCCCTTACAGACAAGTCCATCCAACTGGACGATCCCATCCTGAAGCAGGAGCCTCGCCTGGCACTGGTCATGGGTACTGAGGGCGACGGACTGGCTCACGATGTGATTGCCTCCTGCCATTATGTGGTGCGCATCCCCATGGCCCATGGTGTCGACTCGCTCAATGTGGCTGCAGCCTCGGCCGTGGCCTTCTGGGAGTTAAGAAAGAGATAAGAACAAAAAGAAGCATCCATCCGATGCGCAAGAAAGAAAATACAAAAACTATTATCACAATGAAAAAGATTGTTTTAGGGTCTTTCCTCCTGCTGGGCACCGTTGCCTCGGCCCAGGTTAAGACCGAAGTCAAGGAGTTCAACCTGGCTGGCCCCTTTGCCGTCAACATGCCGCTGAGCATGGACACCGTCAACGTGAAAGGCGAAAAGTTCAGCGAGAAGAGTCTTCTGGAGGGACTTGCCCTCACCACCACCCCATCAACAAAGTACGCAGGCCATCTGCTCCCTTCGCTCAAAGACAGCAAGAGCATTGGACTCCTGAGTTTCTTTGTGAACAACAGCGATTTCACCAAGGGCACCATCAAGGTCAAGGGTCCCAAGAATTATAAAGTGTATGTCGACGACCAGGAGGTGTCTGGCGAGTTGAAGTTGGCACCAGAGCACCACAAGGTGGCTATCCGATTCCTGGCCCAGCCGTCCGACAGCGACAGCATCAGCGTCACCATGGACATGACGCGCGCCCTGACGCCCGTTCTCACCAAGGAGCATCCCTATATGGTGCACGACCTCACCGATGGCAAGCGTGTGCGCGATGCCCGTCTCTCGGCCGATGGCAAATACGTCATCGTGGCCTATCAGACCACAGCCCGTGGCGGCAAGAGTCAGTGGGACTACGAGTTGCGCGAGGTCAAGGGTCAGCGCCTGCTTCAGCGCCTCAATGGCAGCAAGAAGTGGATGCCTCGCTCCATCGCCTATATCGACGAGGAGACCCAGGGCGGCAAGCGCATACTCTATAAGGTGGACCCCCTGACGGGCCAGCGCACACAGTGGGCCTACGACATCCCACGCGAGAACTATAAGATCAGTCCCACTGAGGACTACCTCATCTTCACCTGCACAGAGGAGGGCCCCAAGGAGGACGAGAACGTGTATCAGGTGCTCGAGATGGACGACCGTCAGCCTGGTTGGCGTTCACGTTCCTACCTGAAGCGCTACGACATCAAGAGCGGCCTCTGCCAGCGCATCACCTTTGGCAACAAGGGTGAGAGTCTGTTCGACATCTCACAGGACGGCAAGAAACTGCTGGTTGTATCGTCGTACTCACGCCTGGAGAAGCGCCCCACCGAGGTGCAGGACGTCTTTATCATCGACGCTCAGACACTGAAGGTCGATACCCTGCTTCAGCGCGAGGGTTTCCTGGGTGGCTGTCAGTTCTCACCCGATGGCTCGCAGGTGCTCTTCATGGGCAATCCAGAGGCCTTCAATCGCATTGGCTGTCAGTTGCCAGCCGACCGTACACCCAGCATGACGGAGTACGAGCTGTTCCTCTTCGACATCGCCACCAAGCAGGTAAAAGCCCTCACCAAGGACTTCGATCCCAATGTTGATGGTGGACTTACCTGGTCGGCTGTCGATGGCAATATCTATTTCTATGCCGAGTGTCGCGACTATGTCTATGCCTATCAGCTCAACCCCAAGACGGGCAAGATTGCGCAGCTGCCTTGCAAGGGCGACTATATCTATCGCTTCGACATGGCCTCGCATGCCACCACCATTGCATGGCTGTCGTACAACACCATGGAGCCTGCCTCAGCCTATGTCATCGACCTGAAGAGCAAGAAGCAGCAGACATTCTTCGATGGCAAGACAGCCCTGGGCGATGCTGAGCTTGGCACCTGTCAGGACTATAACTTCAAGAACTCGAAGGGCGACACCGTCTATGGCCGTCTGTATCTGCCCAAGGACTTCGACGCCACGAAGAAATACCCCATGATTGTCTATTACTATGGTGGCTGCTCGCCTGTGAGCCGTTATTTCGAGTCGCCCTACGCCCCTCAGTACTGGAACTCGCTGGGCTACGTGGCCTATATCGTTGAGCCCAGTGGCGCCACCGGCTTTGGTCAGGAGTGGGCTTCACGCCATGTCAACACTGCTGGCCATGGTCCTGCCGAAGACATCATCGAGGGTGTGAAACAAATCTGTGCCGACCATCCCTATATTAATAAGGATAAGATTGGCTGCATGGGCGCTTCCTATGGCGGCTTCATGACCCAGTACCTCCAGACGCAGACCGACATCTTTGCCGCTGCCGTGAGTCATGCAGGTATTGCCAACCACACCAGCTACTGGGGACAGGGCTATTGGGGCTATAACTACAGCGAGGTATCGATGGCCAACAGCTATCCCTGGAGCCACCGTCAGCTGTATGTGGACCAGTCGCCCCTGTTCAATGCCGACAAGATTCACACGCCCCTGCTCTTGCTCCATGGCGATGCCGACACCAACGTGCCCTTGGTCGAGAGTCTGCAGATGTTCACAGCACTGAAACTCCTGGGTCGCGAGGTAGCCCTGGTCCAGGTGAAGGGCGAGAACCACCACATCCTCGACTACGCCAAGCGCGAAAAGTGGCTGGCCACCCAGATGGCCTGGTTCCAGAAATGGCTCAAGGACGATTCCTCATGGTGGGATGCCATCTATCCCAAGAAGAACCTTTAAAGAGGAAAATTGTCAAGAAATACTGCCGAAAAACAGGGTTCTGAAAAAACTCAATCTAGAACGGGAAAAAGGGGCTTTTGGCCCCTTTTTTGATACCCCTATCGATTTCACCATGCAACGGAGGCTGTTTTACAACCCAACGGAGGCTGTTTTACCATGCAAAACAGCCTCCGTTGCAGTGTAACTCAGGCTCCGTTACAACCTAAACGAATATTCGATTG
>Ga0310786_10008349_pt1 | contig 13308 bp, 7 predicted proteins | sample AusTroGonzalo_MG_FD_203881 | JGI IMG/M metagenome (GOLD analysis project Ga0310786, IMG submission 203881) | Bovine rumen microbial communities from tropical cattle in Woodstock, Queensland, Australia - Gonzalo_03 (v2) (version 2) | ecosystem: Host-associated > Mammals > Digestive system >... | reverse complement strand
ACAAAGCGCATATCCTCTTGACCTCCCCCCGAAGAATGGGCAAGACGCAGTTGATCCGCCACGTGTTTGAGCAGCCATCCATCAAGGACAACTGTTACACCTTTTATACGGATATATATCCTACTACCAGTCTGCATGAGTTGGTATTGTTTCTTAGCAAGGAGATATACTCCGTACTGGTGCCCAAAGGTAAGGCGGTGATTGATAAATTCCTGGCAGGCCTTCACTCCTTGGCGGGTAGCATTGGCTACGACCCGATTAACGGTCTCCCCACGTTCGATATCAAACTGGGCGACATCCACGCCCCCGAGTTGACACTGGAAGAGATCTTCCGATACCTGGAACTGGCTGACAAACCATGCGTTTTCGCCATCGACGAGTTTCAGCAAATAGCCCTATACCCTGAGAAGAATGTGGAAGCCTTGTTGCGTGCGCATATCCAGAAGATGAACAATTGCCTGTTTATCTATGCCGGTAGCAACCGACATATCTTGGAAAACATGTTCAACTCAGCGGCTAAGCCTTTCTATAACAGCGCAGAGCAAATTTATCTTGACTGTATTCCGAAGGATGTCTATACGGCGTTTGCCAATGAGCAATTTTCAAAAGCTAGTCGAAAGATTTTACCCGAGGCAGTATCGTTTGCCTACGATCTTTTTGAAGGCCACACTTATTACGTCCACAACGTACTCCACAACGCTTTTGCCTATCTGAATGCCGATAAGGTCATTGATGAGTCGGACATCCATGAGACGCTGAGCAACATTCTGGAGGAGAAAGGCAGAACCTTCGCCTCGGTCATGAACCAACTTAACTTCCAGCAGAAAGAAACGCTGATAGCCATTGCCAAGGAAGGTAAAGCCAGAGGCGTTACCTCTGTTGCCTTCGTTAAGAAGCATGCACTCAAATCGCCCAGTTCAGTACAATATGCTATCAGTGCTTTGCTGGACAAACAACTTCTGACCTATCAGAACGAGGAGCGCACAAAGACTTATAGCGTTTCCGACCGATTCTTGGAAATGTGGATTTGCAAGACGTATTGATGTCATTGAATCATGTATTTGGCCATGATGGCTAGCTGTTTGTGGAACAGCCCCGTCAGTTTTGATGGGGCTTATTTTGTATTACTGAGTTTCAAAATATACAATTTTTGTTTCAAAATATGCAAAAATTGATTTTTTTAGCATTTGGGGATATTTTATTTGAAGGAATTTACGTATCTTTGCACAAAAACCTAGAAATATAACTTAAAACGATAATGAAAAGAAAACTTATGAACAGAAAACTAATGTATGCTATTGTGGCCATGATGGCCATGACAGTACTGAACAGTTGCGAGGAAGAGGATTTGAAGAAAGCCTACGATGAGAAAACCTCACTCGACTCACCGTTCCTCTTCTCTGAGGGTTATCAGGACACCATCGTTGTTCCTTACGACCTGCCAACACCTACCACCGACTGGTTGAGTATGGTAAAGGATGGCACAAAGGTATGTAAACTGAGCATCCCAGGTACCCACGACACCATGACGGGCATGGGATTCTACCAGCCCGTTCTGAAGTATATATTCAACATGACGGCCATCAGCCAGGTATCAACACTTGAGGAGCAGATGAACTGTGGTTTGCGGTTCTTCGACATACGTCCTGTGGTGAGCACCGACACCATTGCCAAGAAGAAGATCTTACGTCTGACACATGGCATCAGCGAGCTCGACGTGACTTTCGAGCAGACCATCGACCAGCTGCAAAGCTACCTGAAAGCCCACCCAACGGAGTTCTTCATTGTCAAATTGCAGTTCGACAACGGTTTTGAAGATCAGAAAGAGTTGTACTCCCTGCTCAGCGATGTACTGCACCTGTCGAAATACCAAGGACAGTTTATCGAGGACTGGCGCCCGGATATCACGGTGGGTGAGATGCGCGGCAAGATCTTGTGGCTGAGCCGTTACGACCTGCGCTTGTATAACATCATCTACGACTACCCCATAGTGTACTGCGACTGGCCCGACGAGGACCCCGACATAGAGGAGGATCTCAATCCTGAGGCTCAGCGCAACTGTGCTATGTATAGTATGAAAGACGAATCGCTGACGGCTACGCTCTACAAGCAGGACTACTACAAGACGACCACCGAGAAGCGCATGAAGAACAAGCAGAAGACTGTGATTGACATGATGCACAGTGCCCGTGAGGCTAACGCTACCGACGAAAACATCTGGATCGTGAACCACTGTTCAGCCTATACCGAGGTGTCGCCACGCGGATACATCACCAATGCTGCCAACCTGCACCCACTGGTGGTCGAAGACCTGCAGAAATACGAGGGTACCGTGGGCATCACGCCGATGGATATGGCCTGCCACGATTACGTACATTGTATCGTGAACGGCGGTACGCCCTATACCAGCGACTATCTGTACGGTTTCCACCCGCTGAGCCAGTCGCTCACCAACCTGCTTATCAAGTCGAACAAATCATACTTCAAATAAAATATGACACAAGATATGAAACACAATATCCACAGACTCATCGTTCTCTTCACGATGATATTTGCGCTGGCAGTGGCTAAGGCCCAGAATGCCGATAAGTTACATGAACCGGATGGTTTGTTCAATCATCTCTCAGTAGGTCTGAGCACCGGACTCACTGGTACTGGTATCGATGTGGCCATGCCTGTACACAAACTGATAACGGTAAGAGCTGGCTTTGCTGGAATGGGTTGGGGCGAGATCAAGTTCAAGGCCATCAACACTGCCTCGGAAATCACACAGATGCAGATGGTGGAAGAGGACGCCATCAAACGTGCACAACAGGTAGATAAGGTGGAACTGGCCGTTAAGCCCAACTTCTGGAACTTCTACCTGCTGGGCGAGATACACCCCTTCAATAACCAGCCGTTTTACTTCTCTGCTGGTCTGTTCTTTGGCAGCCAGAACTTCATACACTTCCGCAACACCAACGACGGTGCCCTGGGATTCCTCTACGATGCCAATCAGAAGGTGGCCGACTACAACCGCGTGTTCCGTACGAACTATGATCCCATCGGACTGAAGTTCGGCGATTACATTTTCACTGCCGATGAGAATGGTAACATCGATGTGCGCATGAAGACCAATGCCGTGAAGCCTTATATCGGTATCGGCTTTGGACAGCACTTCGCCAAGACCCATCGTGTCAGCTTGGCCGTTGATGCAGGTCTTCTGTTCTGGGGCGCACCGAAATTCGTGTTGAACGACGGTACGGAGATCGATTCGTCGGGCAAGAATGCCGGTGTCAGCAATGTGCTGTCATGGTTGAAAGCTTGGCCCAACTTGGAGATTCGTGTAGCCTACAAAATCTTTTAGGATATACCATACCGGCATTTTGAGATCATAGATTGTGACAATTAATATGTCTCTATCCTCCGAACATCATCTTCGAAGGTCGCTTTCGACTTGGCCCTCGATTTGAGCTTTGAACGGTAGGTGTAAATGGTGGTAATGCTTGAACGGAGGATATCGGCAATCTTTTGATTGTCGGTGATGTTCAGGCGTATGAGTGCCAGGATGCGGAGTTCGGTGGTGAGTTTGCCGGCCTCTTCGTGTACCTCAAACTGGTTGTCGTCTGTCAGCAGTTGGTTGACCTCGGAGATAAAGGTGGGATAGATGTTCAGGAAAGCCGTGTCGAAGTTTTGGTGGAACAGGTGTATGCTTTCGTTGAGTGGCTTCTGACTTTTCAGTTCGGCATACAGAAGTTCCAACTTTCGGTCGCGTGCCAACCGGTTCAGCACCTTCGAACGCTCCTCATTCTTGATAATGAGGTTGCTGCTCAGTTCCAGGAATCGTCCGATATACTCGTCTTTAATACGGTTGCTTTCCTTCATTTGGTTGTTCATACGCTCTATCTCCTCATTGTGGAGCGACAATTCAGCGTTCATTTTACTAATCTTGATATTAGCCTGATGACGTTTCTTGATAAGCGACAGGATGTAGATGACGGTACCTATCAGCAGCAGCGTGATGATCGACAGGATAATCAACAACAGGTTGGTGCGATGTTGGGCCAGGGCGCGCTCCATGTCATAGGCCTGTGTGATGAGTGGTGAGATGCGGGCGGCCTGCATGCTGCGCAGTCGACTGCCGTATTGTCGGGCGTCGTTGCTGGCACAGAGCAGGTACTCGTAGGCTTTCTTGAAGTCGCCTCGGTCGAGCAGGATGATGGACAGTCGGCGGAGGGAGTTGTTCTCAAGGATGGCCCCTTTCATATCGCTGATGGCACTCAGCAGGAAGTAGCGTTCCTGAAGTTGGGTTTCGTCCTTCTTTGAGTAGAAATAGGCCAGTGTGCTGGTGAAGATACTATAGCGTCGTTCTCCCTGCTTCAGGTTCTTCATATAGGCCTCGAGCATCTTGATGGCTCCGTCGTTATCGCCTTCTTCGCTGATATAGGTGGCCTGATTGAAGATATAGTCGTACGAATCCTTGGGAGCTATCTGCAGGATGAGTTCCCGGTAGTATTGTGAGCTGTCGGTATATTCTTGGAAGTAGGGAGTGTATTCGGCCATTTCCGAACGATAGAGGTTCAGTTCGCCGCGCTGGTTGTAGTATTCCACCTTGCGTTCTGTGCTCAGTTGGCTGATGTCTATCTGGTCGAGCATACGATCGGCCTTGTCAAATAGTCCCGATACAGCCAGGATATGCGCCATGCGTATCAGACTGCCTGCTGCCAGATCGGGATCGTCCAACGATTGTTGTACATCCACATTTTTCTTAATATAATAGAGGGCCGAGTCGAAATTAAAGGCCAGATACTCGTCGTATAGTTTATTGTTCAAGCTGAACAGCTGCTCAGGCGTCAGCTTGAGGTTGTTCATGCCATCCGTAATCACTTGTATACGGTTTTTCTTCTGGACAATGATTTCCGACTGGTGCTCAATCAGACTGTCGAGTGTATGATACAGGCTGTTTAGTTCGTCTGCACGTTGGCTGGCCATTGTCAATGCCGGAGCCATGACAATGAACATGTTTAGTAATATGTGTCGATGTTTCATCATAAGAGTTAATTATTGAGGGCAAAGTTAAGAAATAAATCCGAAATCTCCAAATATCAGATGCCTTAAATATGCGTTTTGGGGCCCTTTTAGCCTTGCAAATGTTTTGATTTATAGAACTTGCTGTTGTCGTAAGTTGCTGATTATCAAGTATTCCTATTTTTATTGATTTTGATTTTTGCTTGAGCTGCTTGATAATCCTTGATTTAGTCTCTACCTTTGCAGCCGAAATCTTGAAATAATTAAAATCTGTTTTCGATATGAATAAGTTAGGATTAAGTTTGGTAATATTAGTTAGTAGTTGTTCCACTGCTGTCAGCAGCGCGAAAGATGTTTTGGTTAGTTCACCCGACGGTGCCGTGACGGTTACCGTCGGCGTGAAGAATAGTCAACCTTATTATACCATGAATTACCATACCAAGACCATAGTTCCGCCCTCACACCTCGGATTCCAGGTCAACAGTGGCTATATCGGCAACCATGTCAAGATGATAGGTAAGCAGTATGCCTCGAATGACGAGACCTGGACCCAGGTATGGGGTGAGGACGAGCAAGTACGTAACCATTACAACCAACTGACGGTCAGCTTTGAGGAGCAGACCGGAGAAAAGAGGAAGATGAACGTGCAGTTCCGTGTGTTTAATGATGGTATTGGTTTCCGCTATATCCTACCAGAAAAGAATAAAGGTGAAAAGTATTGTGTTCAGGAGGAATTGACCGAGATCGCCTTGGCACATGATGCCAAGGCATGGTCGATTCCAAGTAACCACACTGAGTACTTTGAAGGTATCTATACCTGTGGTCTTCTTAGCAAAAAAGATACGGTATGTACACCGCTCACCATAGAATATGAAGACTCGCTGTTTCTGGCCATCCACGAGGCAGCCCTGAAAGACTATGCAAGCATCAACCTGACGCCGCGCCCTGCAGCAAAAGGCGTCAAGCTCCTGACTGCACTGACGCCCTGGCAGAGTGGGGTGAAGGTGTATGTCGAGGGAGAGCTGAAGACACCATGGCGCACGATCACCATCGGCAAGACAGCTGGTGACCTGATGACGTCGCGCCTGATGCTGAACCTGAACGAACCAACACAGATTAAAGATACATCGTGGATAGAGCCTGGCCGATATATCGGCATCTGGTGGAGTATCCACAAGAAGCAGAACACCTGGGAGATGGGACCGCAGCACGGTGCAACCACTGAGAATGTGAAGCGCTACATCGACTTTGCTGCCCGTCATGGCTTCAGCGGTGTGCTGGCTGAAGGCTGGAACCCCGGCTGGGGACAGGGTGAACAGGTGACCTACCTGAAGAGTTATCCCGACTTCAATATCGACGAGGTGTGCCGCTATGCCCGGCAGAAAGGCGTACGCTTCATTGGACACATGGAGTCGTGGGGACGTGCCAGTCTGATAGAACAGGAGATGGACGAGGCTTTTGCCTGGTATCAGAAGTTAGGAATCCGTGTGGTGAAGACCGGGTATGTAGGTCATCTGATGGATGGTAAAGAACTGGCTAAGTCGCAGTATGGCATCCGTCACTACCGCAAGGTGATAGAAACGGCCGCAAAATATCAGATTATGATCGACAACCACGAGCCTGCCATGCCTACGGGTATTCAGCGCACATGGCCCAACCTGATGACCCAGGAGGGCGTACGCGGCCAGGAGTATAACGCCTGGGACCGTCGCGGTGGCAATCCGCCTAGTCATACCGTGATACTGCCCTTTACACGCGGTCTGGCCGGACCTACCGACTTCACACCGGCCATCTTTAACTTCTCGGAGATTGTCCCCGGTACTCATCCGCACTCTACCCTGGCCAAGCAACTCGGTGAGTTTGTGGTAATCTACAGTCCGCTGCAGATGGCTGCCGATGCCATCGAGAACTACGAGGGACAGCCGGCACTCTCGTTTATTGAGAGTTGCCCCACCACCTGGAGCAAGACGCTGGTTTCCAATGGAGAGATCGGACAATATATCACTGTGGCCCGCAAGGAGCGTGGTGAGGGTGGCCGTTGGTTTGTTGGTAGCATTACCAATGAGACCGCGCGCCAGATTGCGTTGCCACTCAGCTTCCTCGATGCCGACACCTCTTATCGCGCCATCATCTATGAAGACGGTCCGCAGGCCGATTATGAGACCAACCCCTATGCTATGACGATCCGTCAGGTAGAGGTAGACAGTCAGAGCGTATTGCATCTGAACCTGGCTCGTAGCGGCGGAGCGGCCGTTAGGATTGAGAAATTATCTTATTAAACTAATTTATAATTAAAAACCCCAAGTAAAATGAAAAGAACAATGAAGAGTGTCGTCATGCTTTTGACGATCATGCTGTTTGCCTTGGATGTCTCAGCACAGACCACCATCAGTGGTCATGTGAAGGACGATACCGGTGAAGATGTTATCGGCGCCAGTGTCGTGGTCAAGGGAACACAAAATGGTACTGTGACCGATTTCGACGGTCGATTCCAACTAAAGTGTGAATCAGGTGTCACACTTGTTATCTCCTACATTGGCTTCACCCCACAGGAAGTGAAGGCTGCCCACAACATGGAGATTACTCTGAAAGAAGATGTAGCCCAACTGAACGAAGTCGTGGTGGTGGGCTATGGTTCACTGGCAAAGAAAGAGATCTCAAGTTCAGTCGTGCAGGTGAACAAAGACCAGTTCAACCAGGGTGCTGTGAGCGACGCTATGGCCCTGATTGCCGGTAAGGTGACAGGTCTGAACGTGTCGGCCACCGCCGAGGCAAACCCCAATGCAATGACCGATATCCAGGTTCGTGGTGCTGGTTCGCTGACAGCTTCCAACGGTCCACTGATCGTAATCGATGGTATTGCTGGTGGCGATCTGCGTAACATTGCCACTCAGGATGTAGAATCGATTACTGTCTTGAAGGATGCCGGTTCGGCTGCTATCTACGGTACGCGTGGTGCCAACGGTGTCATCCTGGTTACGACAAAGAAAGGCTCGGGCACTGCCGGCGTCACCAATGTGACCTACGACAGTTACATCGCCCTGAACGTGGCTAAACCTCACCCGGAGATCCTGTCGACCGACGAGTTCCGTCGTTCGCGTCGCGGTCAGGACTACGGTGCCGATACCGACTGGTGGGATGAAATCACACGTCCTGTGAGCTATAGCCTGAACCAGTATATCTCTATCGACAGCTCTACCAAGAACGGTTATTTCGGTCTGTCGGCCAACTATAAGAAAGGTAATGGTCTCGACATCGTGAGTGGCCGCGAAGAGTACGGTGCCCGTTTCGTGGGCGAGCAGCGTGTGCTGAACAACCGTCTGCAGTTTAACGCTTCGCTCTCTGGCCGTAAGGTACATGAGGACTGGGGTAACAACGGTCTGTTCGACACGGCTCTGACCATGAACCCTACCATCCCCGTGAAGAATCCCGACGGCACTTATTATCAGCCCAACTCTCCGACCGATATCCATAATCCGGTGAATGACTTGAAAGAAAATATCTCACAGGGCGACCGCATCTACTTGTTGGGTAACGCCGATGTGAAGCTGAATATCCTGCAGACCGAGCAGCACAACCTGAACACCTCGTTGAGCTATGCTCTGCAGTACAATGACCTGAAGAATAACTTCTATACCCCTTCTACATCGAGCGAATCGTTCTGGAACGGTTATGCAGGTCGTGCTAACGTGAATTATCAGAAATGGTGGACCAACCGTCTGGAGTGGCTTGTGAACTACACTCTGACCCTGAACCAGCATCAGTTGAAGGCCGTACTAGGCTATTCGTGGGAGCGTTCCAAGTGGGAACAGAGCGGCAACGAGAACAAGGATTTTGTCTATGACTCGATGGGTTGGTATGGTATTGGCAACGGTACGGCCCTGCAGGAAGGCAAAGCCAATCTCTGGGGTGGTTCATCAGAATCAACACTCATCGGCTTCTTTGGTCGACTGAACTACAACTACAACGACATGCTGTTTGCGTCGGCCTCTTTGCGCCGTGAGGGTAGCACCAAGTTCGGTGCCAACACCAAGTGGGGTAGCTTCCCCTCAGCCTCTCTGGCATGGGAAATCACCCAGACCCCGTTTGCTGAGGGTGTGAAGACCATCTTCCAAAGCTTGAAGCCCCGTGTCTCGTATGGTGTGACGGGTCGTTCGGATTTCGATGCCTACCGTTCCTTGTCAACCTATAGCAGCTACGGCGCCTATCTGATCGACGGTGAGTGGATCAACGGCTATGCTCCCTCGCTGAATGCCAATCCCGACCTGGCATGGGAAAAGTCCACTGCCTTCAACGTGGGTCTTGACTTCGTGGCAGCCAACAGTCGTCTGCGTGGTAGCGTGGAGTACTTCGACCGTCGTTCGCAGGATCTGCTCTATAACTATACCGCTCCCCAGCCGCCGTTTATCTATAGTACCATTCTGGTGAATGTGGGAACGACCAAGAACACTGGTATCGAGGTGTCACTGGAGTACGACGTGTTGGCCAAGAAGACCTTGAAGTGGACCACTGGCCTGAACTGGAGCATGGGTGAGACGAAACTCACAAAACTGTCGAGTGATGTCTATCAGATGGCCTACCTAGACCTGTATCAGAAGCCGGGACCAGGTAGCAGTGAGTACTTCTTCCGCGTGGAAGAGGGTGGCAAGATTGGTCAGTTCTATGGTTACGAGCATGCTGGTATCGACGAGAACGGACTTCTGCTGATTTACGATAACGAAGGCAATAAGGTCAATGCCTCACAAGCCGATCCGTCGTACAAGCGTAACATCGGCAATGGTGCCCCCAAACACTTCCTCTCATGGAGCAACTCGTTTAAGTATAAGAACTGGGATCTGAGCATGCTGTTCCGCAGTGCCTTAGGCTATCAGATCTTCAACATGCGCAAGTACGGCATGGGTCTGCAGGGTGCCGGTACTGACAACGTGCTACGTACGGCCTATACGAAATATGGCAATGTACAGTCGAGTGGTGGTATCATCTCCAGCTACTTCCTGGAGAACGGTGACTATGTGAAACTCGATAATGTAACCCTGGGTTATAACTTCACACCGAAGAAGCGTGAGCTTATTGAGAGTCTGCGTGTCTATCTCACGGCCAAGAACCTGTTTACACTCACTGGCTACGAAGGCAACGATCCCTCGATTGTCACCTCCACAGGTATCACCCCGGGTATCGACACCAACAGCGCCTATCCGCAGGCTACACAGCTTAGCTTGGGCGTGACGCTGCGCTTTCACTAATTGAAAACTGATAATTGATAATTGAATAATATGATGACCATTAAATACAAAATATTCGGTGTTGTCTGTCTGATGGCAGGACTCACCGCTTGTACAGACCTCGACGAGAAGGTGTACGACCGTATCGATGCCAGTGTGTACTATCAGAACGAGGCCAGCGTAAAGGGAGCTGTGGCAGCTATTTACAATCAGACTTCCTCAACCCTGGCTGGTGAGAACTTCTTCCACCTCTCGGAATACCCCTCCGACCAGATCACCTGGCGTGTATGGAATGGTGGACAGTGGGGATGGGATGAGGCCATGAAGACGGTATTGTCGTGGCATAACTGGACATCGGAGTCGACCATTATCAACAACGCCTGGAAGGGCGCGTGGACGGCTGTAGGACTGGCAAACCTGTTGCTCAATGACCTCGAAGGGCTCGATGCTGCCAGTTTGGGAATCTCTCAGGAAAGACTGGAACAATATGTGGCTGAGGTGCGTACGCTGCGTGCTTGGAACTACTACTGTATCTTCGAACTCTGGGGTGGTGCTCTGCCGCTGAACACTTCAGCCAGCAGTGAGGTGCCCGGAACGGCTGATCCCGATTGGAATACCTCGTGCAAAATCATCTATGATTTCATCGCTACCGAACTTGACGAGACCGTGAAAGCGCTGGCTAAGGAAGATGGCAGTCATGCTACCGTGAACCGTGCCAACCAAGGTATGAACCGCATGCTGAAGGCCCGTCTGTTGTTGAATGCCGAGGTGTTTATCGGTGAGAGTCACTACGATGAGTGTGAGGCTCTGTCGAAGGAGATTATCAACGGCACTTACGGCTCCTATGGACTGGACACCAACTATCGTAACCTCTATAGTATTGACAACGTGAAGAGTCCAGAGGTGATCTTTGCACTGGCAGCCGAAGACGGACAGGGTGCTGCCAATGCCATCTCGAACGTACGCACCATGGTGGGTATGTGGTATGGCTACGCCGACTACTTCGGCCAGTCGTACGACGGCATTGGTGCCTGGAACTGCGTCTGCCTCGTACCTTCGTTCGACAACTCGGGTAATGTGCAGCCCACGGGTGGCACCGATCATCCCGTCTGCTTCTTGGATGCTCCTTACGGTGATAAGTTGGGAGCACCTTACGAGCGTTTCGATAACCGTGACATCCGTAAGCAGAACTACGTTTACGACACTGCCACGAAGACCCATGGTCCGGGTATGTTCTTGAAGGGAGAGATGCGTGCAAACTTCGGTAAGGGTGATGTCCTGTTGGCCGATGCCGACCGCGATGGTCAGGCTCTGGTGTACGTCGATCAGTTGGGTACATTCCTGAATCAGGGTCGTAACCTTGAGAAGGTGATGAATCCCCGTTGGGGCGAGACCAATTCGGGTGTACGTCTGGTGAAATACCCGCTCTATCCCAACGACGAGCAGGGAGGCTTCAAGAGCATCGACGACGTACAGTTCCGACTGGCTGAGGCTTATTATAATGTGGCAGAGTGCGAGATGCGCAAAGGCAATAGCAGTGAGGCCAAGAACTATGTCGATCAGGTGCGTCAGCGCTACTTTACAAGCAGTAACCGTGCTGCTGCCCTGAGTGTGCCAGGACCTGGTTTTACGAACTTCGATATGGACTGGATGCTCTCTGAGTGGGGTAAGGAATATCTGGGCGAGGGCAATCGCCGTCGTACCGACCTGCGCCGATTCGACAAGTTCACACAGGGCGTATGGTGGTTCTGGGGACGTGCTACCGAGGATGGTGTCAACCTGCCTGCCTCACGCGACCGCAAGTACGAGTGGTATCCGTTGCCACAGTCGGCCCTGTCGGTGAATCCCGGACTCGTTCAGAATCCGAACTACTAAAAGAGAATGAAGAATTGAGATTTAAGAATTAAGAGATATAATCATTATGACGAAGAAATTATATAGTCTGATGCTGACGCTGCTCGCGCTGACGGGACTGATGAGCAGCTGTTCAAAGCAAGAAGACATCGTATTCGACCATGAGCGTCAGCAGTTCGAAACACGGGCAGACCGTATCCTGCTGGAGTTTATTGCCCCCTTCGGCACAACAGCCGATGAGGAGATATACATCATTGGCGCCTTCAATGGCGACAGTACCGCTATCGGACAACAACAATATCTGTTGACAAAGGCACCCAACAGTGATATCAAGTGGGGTGTTTATCTGGATCCTAACAGTTTTGAGGGTGGTAAGAGCCTGGCTGACGGATTCCGTTTCTATTCCGCCAAACAGGGTATGGAACTGACCGTTAAGGGTGAGGCTGCCATACACAACGATAATCCCAGCGTAGGTACATTTACCAACGTGTGGGGACAGCGTTGGGAGAGCTACTACTGGCAAGGTGGTGAGGCTCCTGAGCCCACTCACGACGGCTTCTGCATCTATGTAGACGACCAGACGGGCTGGGATGCACTGACCCTCTACATGTGGGGCGACGTGAACAACCTGAATGGTGGTTGGCCAGGTATGTCGGTTACTGGCACTTGGAATCACGATGGTGTCAACTGGAAGTACTTCGACATGGGTGCTGCCAACAGTGGCCTGAACGAGAACCTGATCTTCAATAACGGTGGAAACGGCGTTCAGTTGGCCGACTTCAACTTTACCATCGATCGTAACATCTATCTGCGTATCACTGCCGAAGGTGTTGAGGAGGTGGGCGCTGAACTCAAGGTGAAGCATGATGGATTTGCCGTGTTTGTCCTTGATGATACTGGCTGGGACGTGCTGACGCTCTATATGTGGGGCGACACAAACAACCTGAACGGTGACTGGCCTGGTATGCAGGTAACAGGCGAGCAGACCATTAAAGGTCAGACCTACAAATACTTCGATATGGGTGAAGCCAACACGGGTCTGAACGAGAACCTGATCTTTAGCAATAATGGTTCCAGTCAGTTGGGAGATTTCAACTATACGATCGACCACGATGTGTATCTGCATATTACGACATCGGGCGTAGAGGAGATACAACCTTAATTAGAGTTAATTATTGTATCACGGGTTGGCTGCTCTGTGAAGAGCGGTCGACCCTTTACAAAT
>Ga0310786_10008347_pt1 | contig 13311 bp, 13 predicted proteins | sample AusTroGonzalo_MG_FD_203881 | JGI IMG/M metagenome (GOLD analysis project Ga0310786, IMG submission 203881) | Bovine rumen microbial communities from tropical cattle in Woodstock, Queensland, Australia - Gonzalo_03 (v2) (version 2) | ecosystem: Host-associated > Mammals > Digestive system >... | reverse complement strand
ACTGACTCCTGTATTCTATCTCTGGATGGATGGTATAGATTCATTTTAGAGAAAGTATTAGCCTCAGGATTAGAGTATCCTATTATGGAGATGGAACTTAATATGGATACTGATGAGGTTACTAAAATATATACTAAAGATTATGACTTTGTTCATGATGAAGTCATAGAAATAGATAGAGCTGTAACTCCTAATAAGATAGTCCCACAAGATAATCTTAAATATTCTATTATAAATATAATCTGTTATGTGATCACAGATATGATTAACGATTATATGGTGAAATATACCATTAATAGTAATAGCTATAATCCTGAAAATCATAAATGTTTTATGATGGCTAAGAACGAGTATTATTTCGGACGGCTACTACTTCTAGAGAATGCAAAGAAGAATTATGCTTCTTATCAGCTCTTACAGGAAGGTAATATTGTTCCTAAAGAGAAAGCATTAGATATTAAAGGTATTCCTTGCTTTGTTAAAACGACTACTAATGCTACTACTAGAGAACAACTAAAGACTATTCTACTAGAAGATATACTTAACTCTGATGAGATTGATCAGGTTAAGGTATTGAAAGATATAGCTATAGTAGAGAAAGGTATATTTGATAGTATCCAATCTGGAGAAAAGAAGTTCTATAAGCCTGCTAGAATTAAGTCTTTAGCAGCTTATGATGATCCTATGAGGATACAGGGTATTAAATCTTCTCTAGCTTATAATAGTATTAAGGATGATAGTATGAGTACTATTAATCTAGAACAAAGGAATAGTATAGATATTATTAAGACTAATATTACAATGAAGAATGTGGATGCTATTAAAGAGACATATCCTGAAGTATATATGAAGATGGTAAGTCTTATGGGAACTAAAGACTATAATGGTTCTATAGATGCTATGGCATTACCTGAATCTGAAGAAGTTCCTAAATGGATTCTACCATTTGTTGATTATAAGAGTATCATTAATGACTGTGTATCTCTATTCCCTCTAGAGTCTATTGGTATCTATAGAGGAAATATGAATAATAACTACAGCAATATTATACACGTATAAACTATATATAGAGGAGGTTATTTAGCCTCCTCTTATTTTTTGTAAGTATACTTAAATGATAGAGCAGCACCATTGTACCAACTGGAAATATATACAGCATCACCTGCATAAATACAATAAATACCACACTTGGAATTACTACCAGAATCACCACCACGTATAGTATATCTTTCTAAACTTCGATTTTGATAAACTAGAGCAGCACCAATCACCATACTAGCACCTGTTGATCTATTATCAAAATAATTACAGAATGCTCCACATTGAACTTTACGATCAGTTGCCCCACCACGAATAGGATAAAATGATTCATAAATTCGATTTTGATAAACTTATAAGATATAGTAGCACCAAATACCCAACCGGAAAAAGAATATCTATCATATAAATCTATACAAAAAGTTCCACAACTGAAATCAATACTTGTATTGCCGCCACGACTAGAATAATTATTTACATAACTTCGATTTTGATTTAGAGTAGCACCACGACCCCAATTTGTAGATGATACAAAATATATATCTAGAAACCAATTTCCACAGCTTTTACCAATGGCTGGATATCCACTACGAGCTGGATAACATGTAGTACTTCGATTTTGATAAACTTGAGCAGCGCCAATACTCCAATTAATAGAAATATATGAATCTGCTGGTAAAGATATAAAGAATATACCACAACTTAAATTATAATTAGAATTACCTCCACGAATACAATATTTTTCTAAACCTTTTCGATTTTGATAAACTAGAGCAGCACCACGGCCCCAACCATAAAATGTAGAACTAGTATATAAATAAGAAAAGAATGTCCCAGAACCTAGAGCATCAGCTGTATTACCACCACGAACAGCATACATTTGATTATTTCGATTTTGATAAACTTGAGCAGCACCATAACCCCAACCTTCATGATCACTCTTATATAAACTAAGAATAAAGAAAGTACCATCTCCAACACTATTAGCAGGAAATCCACCACGTACAGGATAATTTAAACCACTTCGATTTTGATAAACCAGAGCAACACCAAGACGCCAATTAATGTGAGATTCTGAATTATCATGATTAAAACAGAAAATACCACAACTAAATCCATCACTAGAAGATCCACCACGTTTACAATATTTATAATTAATACTTAGATTTTGATAAAAGAGGGAGGCAACCTCTTATGGGTTACCTCCTATGTAATATTAGTATTCGTCTAGAGCAGTGTTTCCTTCAATGACAAGATCCCAGGTCTGACCAATGTTTCTATTTCTGGCAATCTTGTTCTGGATATCTAGAGTAGTATCCTGGAGCAGGAAGTTATCAGGTCTCTCTACATTAGGAATAGATTGACCAGTTTGAGTATTGATAACATCAAACATTCTAGCTCCAGTCTCTGCATTATATCTTACAATAGTTCTTACGTTTCTATCTTCAGAGGCTCTCATAGCAATCTGTTGTGGAGATAGCATACTAGGATCATCTGTATTGATATCTACTCCTACAAAGTTAATATCACCACTAGCTCCACCTGTAGCAGATGCTGTTAGATCCATTAGAGTAGGCATAGGATTGGGATTATAAGAACCAACAGGAGCATTGACAAAGGCATTATAGAGATCCATAATACGCATATTGTCATCTTGCTTACTAGCATCATCCTTCATTAGCTTCTGTCTATCCAGCTCCATCTTAAGAGCAGTAGACTTACTGTTGTTGAGTTCTCTAATAGCCTGAATCTTAGTACCAATTAGAGCACTCTGACTGGCTGTTAGATTAGTAATGTAAGTATACTTATTCTTAATAGTAGAACTACTTCTAATTCTATCAGTATCTTCTTTAATCTCACCAATAAGAACATCAGTCTGAGCAATAGCTTTTCTCAGTTCAATATTGGTATCCTCAAAAGCAGCATCATATTGACTAGTAGGAGCTCCTATATTATCAATAACTTCTGCTACATTGAGAGTACCATCTTTATCTTTCTTAGTATACTTTCTCTTAGGCTTATTTTCAGTACTAGTAACTCCATCATCAGCAGATGTGATCTTTGCTTTATCTGACTGGAAGAAACTAAAGTCCATTCCAAACATATTAGTTCCACTGTCATTGGGAACTTCTTCATATTCTGCATCTATAATATCAGTAAGAGGGTTGATTAGATCATTGTCAAACATTATATATAAATCCTCCTGTGTATATGAATATTTATTTTTTAATAATAATGTTGAAGACTGTAACATATTAGTAGGTTTTGAATTGGTAGTTGATCGTTCTGCTGCGCCTCTCTTCTGCATAGGGAATAGACTGTTATTTTTAACAGTCTATTCTTTTATTCACATATTAATAGACAATAAATAATATATAAAGGGGATATTATCATGACAGGCTATCCATTCTATGCATTTGACACAATAGTTTATAGTCTTACAAAGAACTACTCTAAGAAGAAAGTAATTACAGTTAAAGACAAGAGTCTCTATGTAATTAATAGAGATGGGGTACTCTATACAGAGACTGATGTTGGAGAATTCGCTAATAAGATGGTTAATGATCATAGATCTTATAATGATACAGTAAATAGCTTTATTAAGTTTATAATGAATAAGCCCTGAGTAGGGCTTATTCTATTTATTTATATCTAGCAATGATAGCTGGTTTAGATGGATCTCCATCTATGAATACTACAATCCATTGAGAACCCTTCTTAATGATTCTATCATGAGGTTCTACAGTCATACCACTATCTTTAGATGTAGTATGCATATTGATCTTAATACTATCATAAGACTGCTTAATATTAGTTAGAGCACCACTTACAAACCTGATAGCAGTCATAGCAATCTTATATATACCATAAGAAGAATATGGATGAGGAGGGATAATTATAGAGGTAGCAAAGTTACCACTATTAACACTAGAGTTAGCATAAGACAGACTACTGAGGTTAGAGCCTGAACCTTCTATATAACCAGTAACACCAACACTAGTCTGATTGATGGACATAAGTTCTTTTGGAACATATATCATAAAATAGTTATTGATCTCTACTTTACCAATAGAGACCTTCTTATCATTGGCAATATTAGTAATACCCTGATTCTTTATTTCATCCTTCTCTTCTTTCTCAGAGTCCATATTAAAATTAAGAGAAGGAATAGTAAATTTATATTCTTTATCTTCTAATCTATCCATATCTTCTATACAGATAGCTATAGTTGGATATGTTATATTGAGACTATTATCATCCATAGTACATAATCACCATCCTTTTATTTAAGTGTTTCCACATTAGATCAATATTATCATTTTATACACCCTATAACTTATTAATAGATATCTTATAGAAAAGGAGACTAAAATCATGGCATACGGACCTAACTTTAACACTGGTTCCAACAACACTCAGCAGAATAGGGGTCGTACTACTTATTCTCCTATCAGGTATATTAATCCTGACAGTACAGTAGATAAGACCAGACTGAGTTATGAGTACTGGAACAGTACACTGAAGATTAAGATCACTAATAAGAAAGAAACAGGAAATACTGAGATTGTATTCGATGATATGGATTCTGCTGTAATCTTTCTAACTCCTGACAAAGCCAGAATCTTTGCTAATGTAGTCAGGAACTTCCTCAAGGATCCTATCAAGTATAATAATAGTGGTGTAAATACTACTAAGGGTGTTGTTACTCTTAACAATGGAGCTCAGCATGGTACTACTAATCCCTGTCTGATTATTCGTCAGATTGATCAGACTGATGGTACTATTCAGAAGACCTATGCATATGAGTTCAAGACAGAGTATCACTATGCTATTACTAATCTCGATGCTTCTGATAATGAGATCAGAGGTTATGATAAGGACTTTGATTCCTATAGAAATCTAGAGATTGAACAGCTTCTTACTATGCTTGATAACTTCATTAATGCATCTACATATGCATATGCAGCTGCTGCTGGTAAGGCTAATGAGTATAGAGAGAATGTTACTAATAATAAGATTGATGCTATTATGAATAAGCTAGGTGTTGAGTATACTGGTAGATCCCAGAGAAGTAGTGGTGGATCTTTCTTTGATAACAATGGTAGAACTGCTACTAGTAGTAATAATGGTGGAGGTAGCACTAATTATGAAGCTGCCAATAAGTATAATCAGTTGAGTAGTCTGGATGACATTGAAGATGGTCTTCTAGATTAACTTATAGAAGGGATTTCTTGATATAGGATAAAAGGAGTGTTCTAGTTATTAGTACACTCCTTTTATTCTTATAATTTAAGAGAGGATTCTATATGGATGAAATAAGCTGGAGACCTATAGGTCAATCTGACTTTAATCATAATGCCAGTGGATTTAATAAAGTATTATTTGTTTTTTCTAGCTTAGTAGATACTAAGATAGGGTTTATTAAGTATATGGATAGATTCTACTATGGATCTCCATATATCAATACAGACTTTACAGGAAAATCTACAGAAGAACTAATGAAGATCCATGTATATGAAGATATAGATATTATAAGAGCTTGTTTTAAAGAAGATGTACAAGACTCAGCTTATAATATTTTTGAAGAGATCAAGGGAGACACTACTAGATACTCTAATCTATTAGAACTATCTCCATTAACTATGATGGTTAATCTTATCAATGCTTATAGTAGTATTGGTAATGATATCAAATGCTCTATACTCTGTTCTAATGAGACAGAGAAGTCTTTTGCTGAGAAGATATATGCAAACTCTTCTTCTATCTTTATAGATGAGATAGAGAATATAAATCCCAAAGAGTATGCTAGATTTGTATTGGATGATATAGATCTAGCTCTCAAGTTCAATGACCCAACTACTAAGAGTTTCTTAATACTAAACTATAGAGAGAACTTCTTCTATAGTGAGAATATGAAGATACTCTTATTAAAGCCTAATGTGATCATCAAGATAGGTGATACTAATAATTGTCAAGTATGTAATGCATATAGAGATATGAATATTAAAGAAGAATATTAACAGGAGGTAAATCATAAATGGCAGCTCTAACATCTGCTTCTAATGTAGTACCAGCAAAAGAACTTAGAAAGGTACAGTCTACTGTTCTAGAAAATCTAGCTGATGTACTCTCTAACTCTTTTGGTCCCAATGGTTCTACTACATGTATTAAGAGAGAGAATGCTCTACCTGTATATACCAAAGATGGTTATAATATTCTAAAGAGTATTTATTACCATGGTATCATTGAGCAGTCTATCAAGGATGATATTGAGGGTATTACTCGTTACATCGTAACCACTGTAGGTGATGGTACTACCTCTGCTGTACTACTCTCAAACTATATCTTCCAGGAACTCAATAAAGGAACTTTTGAGAACTATCATCCCTCTGAAATCCTTACTGCTCTTAAGAGAGTAGTAGAAGATATCAAGAGTGGAATTAAGAGAAATGCTAAGCCTGCTGAACTAGAAGACTTCTATGATATTGCTATGATCTCTAGTGATGGTAATGAAGAGATCTCTGAGAATATTAAGAAGATCTATGATCAGTTTGGTAATGATGTATTTATTGATGTATCTATCTCTGATTCTCCTGAGAATAAACTGAAGATCTATGATGGTCTTACTCTTAACAGTGGATTCTCTGATAGTTGTTATATCAATAATGCTGAGAAGAATATTTGTGATATTAGGGATGCTCATATCTACTTCTTTGAAGATCCCATTGATACTCCAGAGATGGCTAACTTCTTGGATAGAATTATCTATATGAATGTCTTTGCTCCTCTACAGACTGTTATCAAGGACAAGGATACTGGTATGCAGAGACAGGCTCTTCCTCAAGTAAACACTGTAATTCTAGCTCCTCATATCTCTAAGGATCTCAGTGCTATTATGGATACTGTAGTGACTAACTTCAGTAAGATCCCAGCAGCACAGAGACCTGCTCTATGTATTATCAGTGATGTAACTGATATGAATACCTTCCTGGATATTGCTAAGCTATGTGGCGGTAATACTATCAGGAAGTATATTGATCCTGAAATTCAGAAGGCTGATATTGAAGCTGGTAGAGCTCCCACTATTGATAATATTATTCAGTGGTGTGGACACTCTGAACAGGTAGTAGTAGAAGCTAATAAGACTAAGTTCATCAATCCTGATATGATGAAGAATGAAGATGGGAGTTATAGTGAACTCTATAAGTCTCTAATCACTTTCCTGGAAAATGAAATTAAGAGAGCTAAGTCTGATGGTGAAGATATTAGCTTCACTGGTACTCTTAAGAGGAGACTAAATGCTCTCAAGGGTAATATGGTAGAATATCTGGTTGGTGGTATTACTCCAGCAGATAGAGATGCTGCTAGAGATCTAGTAGAAGATAGTGTACTCAATACAAGATCTGCAGCTATCAATGGTGTTGGCAGAGCTGCTAACTATGAAGCTTATGCAGTTGTTAAAAGAGATATTGATATTATTGAAGGAAAAGATCCAATTGTAAATCGTGTAGAACTTGATCCATTAGATTATGATATTACATATGTAATCTATAATGCATATCGTAATCTTATTCTTAGACTCTACGAAAAGAGTATGAATGGATGGACTAAAGAAGATGCTGAGAGAGCTCTTGATACTAATGATAAACCATATAACCTAAGAACTGGTAAGTGTGATGGTACTGCTAAATCTTCTATTGAATCTGATATGATTATTCTAGATTCTGTTGTGAAGATTGTTGGTCTTATGTTCACGACTAACCAGTTCATTGTTCCATCTCCTGCTCATAATGTGTATGTAGATTATAATAATTAATTAAGTTATATATCATAAAAGAGATAGTAGACTACCATATCTACTATCTCTTATTCTATAAATAGGGGGTATAATAATGGTTGAATCAGGCTACAGAGAAGATCAGAACTTCTTAGGATTCTTCTCTAACAAGGGTAAGTATGGATTCCTCAGCAATTTCTATGAGAAGCCATTCTTTGGCACAGAGAATAATGTAAGTATTAAGTTTGAATCAGCAGAACAAGCTGTTCATTTTCGTAAAGCTTTATTGTTTAATGATATAGAATGTGGTACTAGAATTCTTAATGCTAAAAATCCCAAAGAGGCTAAAGCTCTTGGGAAACAGGTAAGAAACTTTGATAGTTGTAAATGGGATACTCATAAGAGAGCTATCTATTATAAGACTCTTATGGAGAAGTTTAAGAGTGATAATGAGCTAAGAAATAAGCTATTGGAGACTAAATCCTATGTATTGGTAGAGTGTTCTCCATATGATAGAATCTGGGGTATTGGTTATGATAAGACATCTCCAGAATTTATTGGTAAACAGTTTGATAAATGGGGACAGAATCTCTTAGGGCTTACTCTAATGGAAGTAAGAAGAGATATAGAGTTGGAGGATATCATAGCATGAGTATGGAATGTAAGAAGTATAAACTCAGACAGAATTCTGTAATCACGGCTATCCAATTTGATAGAACTAAGATAGATGAGTATATAAAGAATAATGATACTGAGAATCTGATTAAAGCAATCATTGAACTGAGAGATAAATTAGTAGAATTTCTTGGAATCTCTATTGAAGAAAGTTATGGTTCTGATAAAGATTTTCTTGATATCTGGATTTATGATCCATATATTATTAATTATCTTGGTAATATTAATAGAGACTTCATAGATTATCAGAGAATATTCAATGGTAGTAATATTATAGTAGGTGTATCTATTGGTGATAAAGGTCTTCATAATGGAGATTATATTGTGAAGTATAATAATATCTTCTATGATATTGTTCCTGAAGATGAGTTTAATAATAAGTATGAAGAGATATCAGAATGAATAATACTATTGATATTCTTGGGACTAAATATAAACTCTATAGATTTCCTCAATCTGATGAAAGATTCCATCATCAAGGAGTTGCTGGTAGATGTGACTCTTGGTTAAAAGAGATTTCTATTTGTAGCTCAACTAGTATGTATGGAAGAGATAATAAATTTAAGTCTCCTAGTTGGTTTTATGCACATGATCTTCAAGTATTAAAGCACGAAATAGTACATGCATTTCTCAATGAGAGTGGTCTACAAGATAATTGTTGTGGAGCAACTTGTTGGACTCGTAATGAAGAAATGATAGATTGGTTTGCTATTCAAGGATCTAAAATAGTTAATGCTTTTTCAGCTGCAGAAATATGGTTACTCGATGAGATTTATATTCATGAAGATGATATTAGAAAGGAAATCGAAAATGCAGAGTGATATTCCTGGAGTAATGAAGTATAGAAAGAAGCCTGTAGTAATAGATGCTATTCAATATACTGAAGATAATTACAAGGATGTAATTAGATTCGTTGGTGTAGAGAATTGCAGTGTAACTGTTAATCATCTATCCATGGATAAAACATTAAATCCTGAAATGAAAGATGTTATTATTACTTTCTTCATTAAAACTCTAGAGGGTAATATGCTGGTAAGTAATGGAGATTTTGTTATCAAGGGAGTTAAGGGAGAATTCTATCCCTGTAAGCCAGACATATTCTGGCAAACTTATGAGGAGGAGTTGTTCTAGCTATGAATCTATATACTAATCTGTATAAGTTAGATACTATAGAGAATATAAAATTCTTTGTTCATAATCATAAGATTCTCATTGGTATCCAGTTTGATGGAGAAAATTTTGAAGAGATCATCAAAGAGTTTAGGAAGAATTTCACAGACAAGGATCAGAGAGTTCCTTGTGATATACAAATTAATTATCATTATCATTCTAGTGGTAATAGTGATACGAAGGTCACTTATACTCTTTTTGATAGTGCTTCTTGTAGACATATTGAAGAAGGAGACTATATCTTCAGATCTCATGATTATCACTTCTTTAGTAAGCCTTTTGAAGAAGTAGACAATAGTTTTAATTATATACAGATCTCTCCAATTATGGTAGCCAGGATGGTAGAACAGAATGTTCATAATCCTGATGGTACTGTAGAAGTTATTGGAGATGATGTTACTTATATTGAATATGATGGTACTGAAGCATCTGCTACACTAATTGATGATACTCTTATGATCATTGGTGAGCAGATTGGTGCTGATGTAGTATATGATAATCAAGAACATCAGAGATATTCTCAATATAGATTCTTCAGAGAAAAAGATTATGAAGAAACTCATTATCCTACTCATGATATTGGCTTCCTGGTAAAGTATAATTTCATTGATGATAAAGAGCCTTGGTGGGTATATTGTGATCTCTCTGATATCTATATTACTCCTGTATTCTGTAAAGAATTTGGTATCTATGACAATAGTGTCATTGTATATGATAGAAAAAAGAATAAAGTGTTTGGTGTAAACAGCACAGAGTCTGCTGATAGATACATTAAACACTTTTATCCTGGGACTGAAGTATAAATAACACTATAAACTAATAGAGGTAGTCCTATATGGATTATCTCTTATTTTTTTTTTTTTGAGTAGTTATCAAAATCGAAGTGATAATCAATTTTATTATCCATGTCGTGGTGGACGTTCAACTAATGGTAGTGTTAATGGAGCTTTCTGTGTCCGCTTGGACGCTGTTGCTTCTCTTGCTTACTGGAGCATTGGTGCTGCTCTAATTTATCAAAATCGAAGTATATTGAATCCATATAGTAGACATGGTGGAACTTCTAATACTGATTATAAATGTGGTGCTTTCCTTTTTCTTTTAAATGTATATTATACTCGTATAGATTGGGATTTGGGTGCTGCTCTAGGTTCATCAAAATCGAAGTGGTTCAAGATACCCAATACGTGGTGGAGTATCTTATGATAGTTATCAATGTGGAATTTTATTTTTACATATAGCAACTAATATATCTCGTTCTGTTTGGGAATTTGGCGCTGCTCTAGTTTATCAAAATCGAAGTAGTGGCTCAAATTATGGATATTCGTTACGCGGAGGATCTTCTTCTAATGATAATTACTGTGGTGTGTTTTGCAATACATTAGGATCTATTAGTAATTTTAGTTATTGGTCATATGGCGCTGCTCTAGTTTATCAAAATCGAAGTAATATATATTATTCTTATCGTGGTGGACACTCCAACCTTGGTTCTTATTGTGGAGCTTTCTATGTACGTTTGGGCAATGTTGCTGGTACTACTACCTGGGACGTTGGTACTGCTCTAAGTTTATCAAATTCGAAGTGGTACACTTTATCCATTTCGAGGTGGTTATTGTTCTAATGGTTTATATTGTGGAGCATTATTACTCTTCTTATCACATTTAATATCTTCTGCTAATTGGGTCTTTGGTGCTGCTCTAGTTTATCAAAATCGAAGTGGTTATCAATATTATCCATGGCGTGGTGGTCATTCTGGATATGGTTCTTATTGTGGGGATTTCTTTGTCTATCTGGGCTTTGTTGCTTCTCTTACTGGTTGGTTTATTGGTGCTACTCTTTATTAGAGTATAAAGATAGGTTCAATTATATATAATAAATATGAATCTCCTGCATCTGTATCCACTTCTGTTATATCTATATCTACTGATATGGATTTACTATTTTATTTTTTGTGGGTCAAACTTATTAATAAGAAAGAATATCTCTCATATTACGGAGGTTTGAGTATATATGTATATTACTGAAGCTCAGATTAATAAGTATAAAGATGATATAAATTGGATTAATGGTGTCTATAAGGGAACTGCTAATCTTAAAGATAAGGATTCCTCTTATATAGATACATCTAATCTATTTGAAAATGCTAAAACTCTAGATCAGTATATTAATGCTCTAGTAAGAGCTGTTAATGCTGAAAAGGATAAGTCTAATCAGGCTTTTGTTATCCCTCTAGATCCATGGTTTGAGAAGTATGGTTACAATACCTATTCTGCTGATGGGGATGCTATCTTTAAAGAGAAGAATATATCTCCTGTAAGTGCTATCTATAAGATGCTAAAAGAGAATCCTGCTAAGTTTAAGAGACAATTTGCCAATATCAAGTTCTACTTTATCTTAGGGGAATCTTGTTTCATTTTAGATGCCAACACTGTAGGAGCTTCTACTTATAAGACTTTTAAAGATATAATCTCTACTACTTATAAACCAGATCATCCACCAGCTTCTACTAAGGATAAGAAGACTAAGAATCTTGATACTACTCTCAATGATGAAAAGGAAGAAGCTAAAGCTAATCCTGTAAATCCTATGAAGCTACCTCAGAATGATCAGAGAACTGCTCTTAATACTAAAGAGATAGAACTAGAGATCATGGAGATCATCAACAACATCGTCAATACAGCTTCCAATGAAGAAGAAGCTAATAAGATGATGCAAGATGATATGAGGCTAAAAGAATTGCTAGCCCAAGTACAGGCTAACAATATGTCTAATATTAATACATCTTCTGCTATCGTTAATACGAATAAGATGAGAAGTAGAAGAATGCAGGGACTCAATGCAGACTTTATGAACTTACAGGTCAATGGTAAGACTGTAAGAGATATGATGAAAGATAAAGTAGAAGAGGATATACCTGAAACTTCTCTCAATATTGATAGTATCAATGATGAGTGGAAGAAACTTAAGTATATCAACTTTGAAAAGAAGTATGATCTAGATAGTGATATTGTAAAGTGTATCTATCATTTCACAAAGGTATCCCAGCCTATTTCTATCAGAAATATTAAAGTAGAGGATACGTCTACTACAGAGGATTATATTAATACTTACACTGTAGAGTGTGAGGATGTCAATGGTAAGAGATTCACTCTAAAGTTTGATGTACCTCTCTTTATTAATAATAGATTCATGAAGCTAGGTGGTAATGAAAAGATCATTAATGGTCAGCTATTACTGCTTCCATGTATCAAGACAGATAATGATACTGCTCAGTTAGTATCTAACTATAATAAAGTCTTTGTAAGAAGATATGGTATGGTTGGAAGATCTTACTCTTCTTCTGATAGACTAATTAAAGCTCTAAGAAAAGCTAATGGTAAAGTAAAAGATCTTCAGATCACTACAGGGAATAACAGTAAGATCTGTATGAAGTATAATCTATATGCTGACTATATAGATCTAGCTTCTAATTTCTCTGAGATCAAGACTAAAGACTTCGACTTTATTTTTAATCAGGACTTCTATAGACAGATTGATCCTACTCTGGATAATAAGAAGCTCCCTATTTATATTCATATACCCAGCAATACTATGAGTATCTATGATGATGCTAAGAATAGTCAACCTGTTAGTACAGTTATTGCTCAGATTCT
>Ga0310786_10008346_pt1 | contig 13312 bp, 15 predicted proteins | sample AusTroGonzalo_MG_FD_203881 | JGI IMG/M metagenome (GOLD analysis project Ga0310786, IMG submission 203881) | Bovine rumen microbial communities from tropical cattle in Woodstock, Queensland, Australia - Gonzalo_03 (v2) (version 2) | ecosystem: Host-associated > Mammals > Digestive system >... | reverse complement strand
TAAATGTCGAAATACTATTTCCTGCCCTTTGTAGACTATTTTCTTGATCTGCCGGACAGACAATTCAAACTCTTCCGCTAATGGCTCGTAACAGATACCATCGATCATGCGGCGCTTTAAAATCTTGCGGTCACGCTCTGAATGAATCCATGTATCAATAGCATATGCGACTTCAATATTTGAATACTCGTTCATTTTTTACTCGGCCTGCCGGCGTTCCGCACACGCCCTGTACCGTGGCATCTGCCACAGGTATGATATCCAGAATTACCACCAACCTTGCGCCTGCGGCCCTTAGTCCGTACTGTTACTCTCTGCCCCATAGGTTACATCTCCACCACCGACTATGTTTACGCCATCCCCATCCTGTTCTGCTTCAATAGATGTTTCAAAATACTCAAAAGAACTTTCGTAAATCAACCACCCTACATTACTTCCCACAAGCAACACGATTAGAATTATTGTGGTGATCCATAGCCGCTTGATTATGCGCTCTAATCGGCTCTGTGCGGCTTCATAGGCAATATAGGGTATATTTATACCTTTTTCGTTTTCCGTGCGCTCTGTGCCCGTTTTGGGGCTGTTTTCAACCATCTTATCTTCCTTCATATCGTTTACCTCGCTTTCGTAAACTGCCGCTGTATGTATTGGCAGGGCAACGGCCAGCGAATTGCCGCTTTCAGGAGCTACCCTATCCCTGCCTATATGTCATTATATTACTATTTTGATAATTCCGCAATCGTTAATTTTCCTACGATGCCATCCACAGCCAGTCCATGATCTGCCTGGAATGCCCGGACCGCCTCTTCCGTTTTGGCTCCCCAGATGCCATCCACAGCCAGCTTATAGCCCTTGCTGTTAAGCTGATATTGAATCCAGCGGACCTCATCACGCGCCATCTGTACATTCTGCGTGGGTACTTTATATGGGTTTACAGCCACCGGTAATGTGTGTGTGCCGCCTGCGGCTTTGTATTCCTCATATAATTTCTCACCCAGAGATGCCCTATATTTTTTTGCATTTTCGCTCTGGTCCGCTGGTCTTTCAAATTGTGTAAGCACTATATCAGATGCCTGCCGTATTGTTTCCGCTTTCTGGATACCTATTAAAACGCCCTTATAAGATCCGTTAAGCTCTTTCATAAGGTATTCAAGCTGCATAACCATATCACCTATTGAAACACCTTTAGAACGTGCATAATCAAGCAATCCTGCCTTTCTTCCGCTACTTGTCCACTGACATAAGCCATATCCGGCCGCATCCTTTGCAAAATTCTGATATGCACCGCCATCAACAGCAGCGGTATAGGTTTCATTCGTAAATCCTAACCGCTTTTCATAACTATCCTGCAGATTATTCGGTAAAAAACGAGATTCTTCCTGGATATTTCCCAAAAAGCCAAAAACGGCAGGGGTAGACAATCCCTGCTTAAAAAGATAATCCCTGATAATATCTTTATTTGCCATCATCTACATCCTCCGTCTTAATATCCTCATTTATATCAATAGTTTTATGCGCGCCATCCACATAAGCTTCACAAGCAGCATATATAGCGGCTGAAAGCATACCGCATACAACGCCGGTAATGGTGATCCACTTTTCATCCGTAACAATACCGGCGATACTTGCGGCGATACTGCCCAGAAAAGCGGCGACTGCAATCCAGAATTTTCTTGATGCCAATTTATTGCGCATTGTTTTCCTCCTTTAGCTTAAAGATTTTTATAAGCGCACAGGATAAGATCTCGCCACCAAAGCAAGTATAGAAACATGTAGTAAGCGTATCATGCGTTTGCCCGGTGATAGACGATACAACCATTTCCGCTATGCAAAACAGTACAAGCATTGAAATGCTAAAAACCACATACTTATCAAGGGCAGATATCTTTTTATTGTTTGATTCCTTTTTCAAGCTCAGCCACCTTCACTTCTAACTTCGTGATCCTATCAGCAAAAGAATTGTGTTTGCGTACTTCATCCATAAGCTCTGTAACCTTACTTTCAAGGCTTTTAATCTGTGTGTCCGTTACCGCCTGTGCCGTAACCAGCTTGCTTGCTATCTGATTATTTAAGCTGATATTGGAAACGATCACACCAACTAAAGCCGATCCCCCTGTTATAAGTGCTACAATAATTGATTCCATAATATGCCCTCCTGTGAATATTATATCATTATGTGGATATTCCACGCAAGGTATCTATGTCGCATTATGTATCAGAAACCCAACTGAAAACAGGCACACCGTTTGAAACGGTGCAAATGAGTCTGTATGTGCCATCCGTTGTAGGCGGTGCTGGCATACCCAACACGCTCTCGGGGATGTAAACAAGCTCCATCTCGCCATCACCTGTGATGTAATTATATCCCTTGATAAGCTCAAGCATTGCGGGGGAGAGGGTAAGCTCGATGGGAGTGGCAAGCTCGTAGCATATCTTCTGCCCTGTCATTGCGGTAGTAAACAGTGCTGCGTCTGTATATGCGTCATTGCGTACAAGTACACGGACGTTGTCAGACTGTCCTTTGATTGTGCCGTTTTCCATTGATGCCGCACCGGGGACGTCAGTAGTTGCATATGCAGAGCTTATCAGATTAGTTATGCCCGCCTTTTTGCCTGTTAAATCATCAGTTAAAAAGCGACTGTTCTGATACAACCATGACAAACTTCCCATATCAACAATCGCATGTGTAACAGTATCCACCCCCGTCACGAGGTTAACAGTGCCGCCGTAGACGGTCTGACCTAAGGATATGGTTTCGGTATTACGTCCTTTGTACGGTACATACTGACCATTAAATGATGGGTCTGATACGTTGATACAGATATCGTGATTATATGTCGATATTGCATCTAATGCCGCTGTGCTAAATACGGCATAATATCCGTTTTGTGGTACATCTATCACGGTAGGTGTTTTTATGCTCACTATTGACCGTATGACGTTTTTATTTGCATCCAATATGCGGAAAGTCACTCCTCTTACTGTTGCATTAGGTGGCGGTGTCATGTTATATGCCGTATTGGGAATAATAGGAATATAATTTTTACTTCTTATGCAATTATCATTTGATTGCTTTACTCCGTTATCATCCCAATATCCGACTTCCCACTGCTCATCCCATATATTCCGCCCCACATCATCAATTACTACGCTCGTGTGTCCGCTTATGGGGCAGATGTTGGAGTAAGGGGTATAGCTTGTTGCGGTGCTACCTTCCTCACACTGTACCGTTCCAAAATCATCAATACTTGATACAGTATTATTTTTTCTAACTGCTAAAGCGGTATAATAAGCGTTTGATGGCGGTGTAAAGGGTGTAACAATACTGCCGCCAGTATAAGATATAAAATTACCGTCAATATCCCAATAATATGACAGATACTGATATATAATGCTACCGCTTACGACATAAGGCTGATTGCTACATTTAAATCTATTAGTATAAGCATAATCCGATGATGTAACGCCCGTGGGTATATCGCCTGTTGTAAGGTCTAAAAAGCCTAAGCCTAAAAGCTCAACCTTATTCTTCCCAGCACCCCCGACCCACGGCTTATCATATCCATGCAAGTCCTGTATAGGCTCAAGAGTCACTTTCAGCCCCTTTGCCGCTACATCCTGCGCTTGCACGATGATGGGATTGCCGCTTGCGGTTAATTCAAGGGCTGCTACACTTGCAAGGTCATTGCCGTTGCCGTCCTGCACGTGACCGCTTGCAGTGAGGTTACCACCTGCAGATACATTTCCAGAAGCTATTGCATTACCGCTGTCATTTACGGCAAAAGCATTTGACCTATGGCTTCCATCCGTACCGTTTCCGATTTCAAAAAGTGTACCATAAGTATCAGATTTGTTATATTTACCGATTGCAGTCATGGCTTCATAACTTGCAATAGTGCCATGACCACCTGCATGGGTATAAGCCGCCACCGCTTGCGTATGATCACCTTCAGCATGAGAGTCTTCCCCACTTGCAAATGTAGAATCACCTTCTGCATGAGAATGATCACCACTCGCAGTGGTATCAAGTCCTTCTGCATGAGATATTCCACCACTCGCTGTTGTTTCTTGTCCTTCTGCATGAGAGCGGTTTCCACTTGCCACGGTGTCCATTCCCTCGGCATGAGAATACTGACCACTTGCGGTTGTATCTCTGCCTTCTGCCGTTGTTCCCACACCCACAGTGGTATTTGCTTTTCTGCCTATTTCTACATACCAATTTGTAATAGAAAGAACCGTGATGAGCACAGGATCCTGCTCTGTTCCGGTTCCACTGCTTTCTTTCTTGCAAAGAAGCACCATACCAGAATATAAATTTTTTGAAAAATCGTTGCCGCTGCGGTCCTTTAGCAAACCATATTTAAAGCTCATCCCGGATGCAAGCATTATGGTGTATTTGCCCGAGCTTGGTGAAGCATTTGTTTTAAAATTCAAAAAGAAATACTCCGCATCTTCATCAACCGTGCCTAAATTACCGCTGCTTACACTTGTTACCTCACTATACCCCGTATTTACCCCTAACTGCGGCATAGTGTTGTTTATATAACCATTGGAAATACTTATGCCTGTCCCTGCTGTATATTCAGTACCATTGAAACTATAAGCCAAAACAAGTTGCAGACCATCATCATCAACCACCTCAATCAAGCATAAGCCCTTTAATGCCATAAAAGAACCCCAAAAGGCGAAACTCAACGTATAAGCCGTGCCACCATCCTCATCATATATCTTGACCTGTGGCGAGCTTGTGACCGTGCTTGACATTTTTAAAAGCAATCTATCACCTGCTTTTGGAGCACGGTGTAAGTATATGTCGGTATCTACGATGCTGTTGTTATATGATAATTCCCTACCTGCACCGGCAAGAACAAAGCTATTATTTATGGCTCTTGCAGCCTCTGCCATTTTACCATCCATATAATTAAGTGCATTATCCATCTTGTTAAGGTTGGTGGCATTGATGGGCGTACTTACACTCGGGGTATTCTGCCAATTTATTCTGTTTTCATACTGCCTTGTATAATTCATTTTTACCTCCTTAATCAGATCTCATTTTATCACGCAGCGCCTGTATGCCACTCATATTTCGAGATAGGCTTAACGTTACTATCTGTGATCCTTTAACTGATGGTACAATCCAATCTCCTGCTTCAATATAAGGTAATCCAACAATTTCAACTTCTGATGGATAAAAACTTATGGCCTGCAATGCATTTACAAGCTCCGATATCATAGATTCAATTTCAGCTTTAGTATATGTACCATTTTTTATTATTTCGTTATCACTTAAGTTATATATGGTTTTATTGCTATCCCAGATATTTTCATATATCGACTGCACGGGATTACCATCATCATCCAAAACTTCACTGTTTAAATATTCAAGCGTAATACCGCCAAATTCAACAACATATTCTTCATACCAAACAGAGATAGTAGCTTCATCCTCTACCACAGCCATATTGTCTGTATCTTCGGTAAATTCTGTAGCTTCCATTGGATAAAGATCGTCAGCCGGAAACAAATCATCAGCAGGAAACAAACCATCAATTTCTAAATCTGATATGCTTAAAAGTTCGATATATTCAGATCTACCTATCCTACCAAATTTCCCTAAAAGCTCGATATTGCTTTCGAGAAGTTTACGCATATTAAGATTCATAAAATTCTCGAAAAACGAGTATAAATAATAGTCATTATCGTTTGGAACATATTTAGGTGCAACAGTTATACTAAAGCTATCATCATCCCACGCATTTATCTCTGTTATTCTTAATCCACCTGCCGCCGGCGTGTTAGACATTTGCCTTATTCTGCTTAAATTATAAGTGTCACCATGTAATACATCTTCAACCTCTATATCTATATACGTTGCTACTGCTAATCTGGGTGGCATAAGAAAGATATCATTTCGCAAAGTACCAAAAGTCTTACCTTCCCATTCACCCACATTCGTTAAGGCTTCCGGGTAGTACCAACCTGCCATTTTGTATGCTGTTACGGGGTTAAAAGGATACCATATTTTTATGTATTTCACAGCCTTGTCTATCATATCATCATCAAAATCTAAATTCCGAAGCTGTGTTAATACAGTCTCAAGGTCACTTTCATAATTGGAATCTAAAGATATGCGGTCAACTCTTCCAATTCTCTGTGAGTTAGGATAAGGCGCTAAAACATCTAACGTATCCACATCAGCGTAATAAATCCAAGGTTTTAACTTAAGATAAAAATATTTTGAATGATCTGCATTAAGAATTGTTTTTATCTCAAATCCTTGTTCACCACTCCAAGTCAAGCTTAATGTACTTGCAACCGATGGATAAAAAAGATCTGGATTTGTAACTGCTATATAGTTTACTATATTTAGTTGAATAGGTTTAGGCTCAGTTACCGTTGAGCTTAAGCCAAGCGCCCAATTTACTTTAGTCCACCAATCATATCTTTTAAGATCTGCTATTTTTGAATATGCTGTAACCTTGCGTTTAAGCATTTTAGCATCACGCTTGCATTCATCAACGATAAATACTCCCAGACCAATAGGCACATAAGGAAAGGGTACATCTGGTGTTACTGTTGTGCCTTCGGGCCAGGGATATCCTATTGATGATACATCTATCTCGATTTGCACGCCTATTTCAAGACCCTTAATATTTCCCACTCCTACACATTCAAAAGAAATCATATTTCCTTCGCATAAGCCAAATTTAATATCTTCTCGGGAAGAAATACTTTCGGAAAATTTAAGACTCTCTTTTATTATCTGATCGTTGCAAATATCGGGATATTCATCATTAGGGAACCACACACGGATATTTTTTAATACTCCGTCTGTTTTGAATAAAGTTTTTACACTATCGGGTATAGGTAACATTATCTTTCCTCAACTTTCAGTGTAACCGCAAAAAAAGCAGGATCCAATCCATAAGGCGTTATTGCCGTTTTTGTGGTAGGTGTAAGATACCCGGAAAAAGTATAATTTTCATTGGTATTATTGATATATGCAGTAATTTCATAATCACCCTCTATCCCTACACCATTCTGCATATCATCCACAAAGCTATTATATAATGCAGGTGTAGGGAACGCAAGTGTAACACTTCCGCTTACACTATCACGCACCTTTGTTCTGTGCCTCTTCCACCATCCATCCCGGTACTCCGTGCCACCATATTCGGCGGCACGTTGCATCTTATACTTCGGGATTACTACATACTCGCTATAATCATTTCCATTTATTATAAACTGTAAAGCCATAATCAACCTCCTGCACTTGCAAGCGTATTATATCCGGTTGCCCTGGTATTTTCGCGATTTTTTCTGTTTACCAGATCAAATATAGCATCTTCCCTCGGTACCACATCAAGCGACAAACCATACTCTACAATATCCTGCAGCAGTGCTACCACCTGATTCAGGGCACCGCTTGTATCACTCTGGTAAAGCCTGTTATATTCTACCTCGGGCGATACAATAGCATCCGAAAAATCAAGGGATTTTTCAATAGCATCATCTACCAGATAAGCGTTATCAGTGATCCCCTCCGCGAACTGCTGCATCATATCAGGCATCCACTCATAATCCTTTGCCAGCGGTCCTGTTTTAGGATGCGAATGTCCGATACGATCCGCGATACCCTGCACAAATCCTTCCACACTATCCCAGGCAGCCTGCGCCATGGATGCGATACCATTTATGAAACTGTTAATCATATCTACGCCCCAATCCCATGCGCGGCCAGGTAATTCCTCGAAAAATGCCACTATACCATCGATGATTGCGGGAAGTTCAGCTTTTACCTTATCATCGGTTTCCTTCATCCAGTTTCCGATTCTGGTTATGGTTTCTAATAACCAATTCCAGATCTTGTTGGGCAAGCCGGCAAACCAGTTCACAATGCTCTCAATCAATTTTGATACATTTGTGGCTACCCATTCTTTTGCATCATTATACCAATCCCCAAATTTAACGATCATATCAGCCAGTGCAAAGCCCAGATTATAAGGTAGCTGCTCAAACCACTGCTTTACATTGGCGATAAAATCTGCCCAGCCATTTGCTATATCCTGCTTTTTGCCAGACCACCAATCAGATATTGCACTGCCGATTTCACTGAATAAAGTCACCATCTGGCCCAGCAAAGGCGAGAAGCCCTGAATAATAGCCTCGATGATATCCGGGATGGCTAAAATCAAAGCTTTTATGATTTCCGGGGTATAAGGTATCAGCGCGGTGACCAGCTGAATCGCACCCTGCACCAGCGCGGGGACCAAAGTCTGGGCCGCATCTATCACAGACTGAATCACAGACGGGATGGCAGAAATCAGAGCCTGGATGATCTCGGGAAGGTGCGTGGAAAGTGAAATCACCAGAGATGTTACCCCATCAATCAGTACGGGTAGCGATTCGGTGAGCGTATTGACTACCATAGTCAATATCTCGGGAAGCGCCTCGAGCAGAGATGTGATAATCTCGGGCAGCTGGGATACCAGCTCCTCGAATAATCCCGTGACCGTGCTTATCACCTCGGGTAAGCCCTCGCGAATTATAGTAAGGATATTGCCAATAATCACCGGAATTTCGCGGATCACAGAGGGGGCACCCTTTATTATACCTGTTGCAAAAGTCTTTATAAAATTAAGACTGGCATCCAAAACCTTTTTAATGCTTTCTGGATCAGTAAGCCTTCGTGCTATGTTTTTTGCTACACTTCCCACAGCATCGAACAAATCCGGCAATGAATTTGTAATGCCGATTATAATATTTGAGATTATCTGATATCCTTTATCTATCACATCCGCATTGTTTTCGTCAAAAGAGTTAAATATATTTGTGAGAATATCAAGAATAATATTTCGATCACTATTTGACGCTTCAAGCATACCGTCAAATAAGGCTTCCATAATATCGCCAGCCGCCCACAAAATCACATTGATATTATCAATGAACCCTTGTGCAATAGCTTTTAACAAAGAAACGCCAGCATTTACAGCCGCTGGAGCATTTTCAAAGAGTTTTGAAAAGCCCTCCGATAATACTGTGCCCAGACTTTCCATAACTCCTTCAAGGCCGCCCTCTTTAACGGCCGTAGTGAGCGTTGAGAGCGCTTCTGATCCGAACTGCACGAATTCCCTTAATGATGGCGTAAGCTGGTCAGAGAGGGCAATTTGCGCACCTTCCAGAGCTGATTTAAACAAAGTCACATCACCAGCTAAATTATCAAGCTGTGTTGCGGCCATTTTTTCAGCCGCACCGGCAGAATCCCCTATTGCTTCGCCCAATTCTTCAAATCGCTCTGTTGTCGTTTTCAGTAAAGCATTAACGGATGATAAATCGGTTTTATTGAATACGCCGGATATCAATGCATCTTTGGCTTCTTGCGTCATGCCTTCCATACCTGCCTGCATATCTCCAATAATATCAAGCATGGAGCGCATATTACCATCGGCATCATACACCTCAACAGCAAAATCCCCAAAAGAAACAGCGCCATCTTCACATGCATCCTGCAGAGATATCAGCATATTTCTTAAGTGCGTACCACCTTCACTGCCTTTTATACCATTATCCGCAAGAGCACCAAGCACTGTTGATAATTCCTGTGTACCGCCTTTTACATTTGCGGCAGTTGCACCAATAGTCAATATAGCTTCACCAAGCTGTGTAACGCTGGTATTGGATTTTGAAGCGGCGGCGGCGAACTGATCTATCATAGCCGTGGTCTGTTCCGTATTCAGCCCCAAAGCTGAAGCGGCATCAGTTACCATATCAGATGCATACGCAAGATCAATACTACCGGCAGCAGCCAGATTAAGCACATTGGGGAGCATTTCCATTGATTTTTCTGCATCATATCCAGCCAGCGCCATATAATTTAAAGCGTCAGCGGCCTGCGAAGCTGAAAAGGCCGTCGTACTTCCCATTTCTTGCGCAAAATCTCTTAAATTTTGTATTTCATCTACGGTTTTACCCATAGTTGCGGCAACCTGCGACATAGAAGAGTCAAAATCTGCACCAGCTTTTACTGCAGACGCACCAAAAGCAACGGCCGCTGTGCTTGCCGCCGTAATCGCCGCACCGGCTAATTTTGCCGCAGATTTTAAACCAGCACCCAGCTTACTTCCGAAACTCTGTGTAGTTTTTGATGCATCCTGTAAACCGGATTCATAACCGCTTGTGTCAAGCGATATTTTCGCATATAAATCAAATACATCCATATTATTTATCCCCCAGCTTAAGCCCTGCCGCCCGGATCACATCAAGTGCTATCTGATCCCCGGTCCGTTTGTCCGCAGGTTTAGCGTATATTATTTCCTTCAAAGATTTCACAATGTGCTTTCTCTGTACGGATAGCTGCAGGGAGTCAGCTACATAAAAACGGTATGCCATTTCACGCGTGTATTCTTCACACCGTGCCATGGCATACCGTAAGAAATGCTTTAGGCTTCTGCGTCCTCTGTATTCGCCGTAGCATTGCCAGACGATGCGCCTTCGGTCACTGTCCCTGCAGATCCGAAAAAACCTTTTAATTCATCGGACCGCTCAAATTCCATGATTACATCTAACAAGCGTATCACTATGTTAAGACCATCAATGGGCGTTGGATCTATCCGCAGTAAAATCTGTGTTGCCTCTTTACGGTGCCGCTGTATGATCTCTTTCGCTATCTGTATCGGCTTACCGCCCTTTTTATAAATCTTCGCGACCTCTTTATCCTGTAGGATTTCTCCTATGGGGTCCAGCAGATCCATCCACAGATCTACCGCATCTTCGTCCTTGTAATCACCAAGTTTTTTCATTTTGGGTTACCCTCCTTATTATTTTACTTAAGATGCCGTGACTATCACGGTACATGTATCATCATAGGTTACGCCATCCACGGTTATAGCAGCCTTTATGATCGTATTTCCGGCATTTTCTCCGGCTGTAATCACACCATCACTTACACTTGCTATAGTGTTGCTTGCGCTGGTCCAGGTAACTACTGCATCATCGGGCACGGTTGTTGCCAGAAGAGTGGTGGTACCTTCTGCGGCAATGGTAACACTATGCTTATTCAGGTATATGCTGGGTGTCACACTTCCACTTCCCTGCTTTACATATACCTCATAAGGCACCTTATCCTGATCCTCCATGGTATAATGACCCTGGAAGTTAAAGGAAAGCTGGCCTTTGCCTTTATCGCTACTCTGGATCTTGAATCCGGTAGTATTCAGTGCATTCATAAGGTGAATAGCCACAAAGCCTGCATTATCGCCTGTATTAACATCTGAATAATCACCCACCCACCAGATATCCTGGAAATCACTCTGCAGAATATCATTTCTGGGAATGATATGGGTATCATCCAGTGCATCGATATCTGCAGCGCCGGAAAGAAGCTTTGCAATATCCGGGGTAACGGTAACAAAGTTACCTGTCATTGCTACAGTACGAGCATTGAGCTTTTTAAGCTCCTTCATATTCTTCGGGCAGTTATCTACATCCTCACCATAATCCTGAAATTCGGGATCATCTGAAAACTGAAAACCGCCAGTAGTTGCACCCAAAATATTACCTATAACGCCGGTTGCCGGGGTAAAACCATCCAGCAGTATACCTGCGTTAAGCTGAATATTCTGGAATGTAGTTTCGGGTATTTTGGTAAATTTCATTCCTCTTTCCTCCTATTCTTCTACAAATTCGATTTCAATATTTAAAACTATTCGCCTTACCATATCATCAGATGCATCCGGCATACGTTGTGCCCAGGGCTGCCCTCTTTTAATCCAGAATGCACCACCATCATAAGTCACCATGCGGCCACCCTTGCTGATATTCTCCGCTATTTTTTCTGCCTTTTCGGTGATTGCCGCCCAGGATTGCGAATAATACCACAAGGATACACTCTGCGCCAGCGTAGCACCAAAAAAATCTTTAGATGCCTCATAAGTTATATAAGGCAGTTGGGCATCATCCGGCACCGTATTCTCGTCATACGCCACCAGATCAAAACTGCTCCAAAATTTATGTAATGCCTGCTCTGCGTTCATGTAGGTAACTTCCATTTCTCCGCTGATACCTGCCGCATATCCAGCTGCGCGGTTCTCGGTGTACGTTTATCATCGCCATCAGATGTAACACGGAAAATCTTTTTGTCTGATTCCCTCCGGAATACATCATGATACTGCAGATTTATATTCTTTTTCGTGGTGACAGTATATAATGCTGTTACGCCCTGTTTCTCGGCGGTTCGGGCTTCAATAGAATCATCCAGCACTACTGCTGCATCAAAAGGGGCACCATCATTATATACCTCTACAATACCACCATAGCCATCAGCTACAGTGGTTTTATCCAGCATGGTGCATTTTCCCATTTCCACATCTATAAGGCTCATATCCGAATCCTCCGGTATGCATTAAGCCTTGTAGCGTATGCAGCCTGCCAGGTGCCTGCATTACCATTACTGGAACTGCTCCCGGCTGCCTTGCTGTAAGAATATCCGCCAAAACTCTCGCTCGTAAAAGGTGACATTGCCTGTGAATCTACGCCGCCATTCTTCTGCTGCCAGTCGGATATCTCCGCTACCAGCACCAGAAAATCTTTAGGCACCGCCATAAGCCAGATCGCGCCATTAAAAACTTCATCAGTAAGCTCCAGCTTGTCTGTGTACTGATATACCCCATCATTAAACACACTGCCTACAATACGAAAATACTGATTTTCCTGTATATCTAACAGAAAATCAGCATTCGTTATTGCGCCATCAGATATCACGATATCACCGAATATCTTGGGCTGGTTCCTATCAAAAAAGTTTCTAACCTCAAGGCATACTGCATTAAGCATCTTTTTTGCGTCCTCTGCGCTTCGTGGGCTTCTTCTCCACAGGTTCTTCGGGTATTTCTACCCTTTCCTTTTCGGGCTTCTCTACGGGCTTATCAGCGACCTTTTCAGCCACCTTCGCGATTACCGCACAGCCCCGCTTGTTATTGGTGCCTGCCAGCTCTGCTATTCTCTCTTCTCCGGGATCGTAACCCTTGCGGGGGAAAGTATCCCCCGCGCGGTATTTACGATAATTATCCTGAAGATCAATAAAGTCGGTTAAGGCTTTATACATCTTTTATACTCCTTCTGCCAGGGTTAAGCCACTTAAACCAAACAGCTGGATATTAGTGTGGCCCTGTGCATCACTCTGTACAACCTTAAGCACCTGATCATTCTTATCGGTGATCTTAAATACAGCATTCTTATCGCTATCAAGCGTAAGAAGATCCATACCAGATGCGGAAGGTACCAGACCAACCTTAACATTTGCATAAGTAAGACC
>Ga0310786_10008345_pt1 | contig 13312 bp, 17 predicted proteins | sample AusTroGonzalo_MG_FD_203881 | JGI IMG/M metagenome (GOLD analysis project Ga0310786, IMG submission 203881) | Bovine rumen microbial communities from tropical cattle in Woodstock, Queensland, Australia - Gonzalo_03 (v2) (version 2) | ecosystem: Host-associated > Mammals > Digestive system >... | reverse complement strand
TCCCTTTTGTCTTTTACGTTATAAACACTGATCACAGGAACCGCTCCCTCCTGTCGATCACCAGCTTGCTCCATCCGCTTCCTGTCACGGTGTTGCTCCCCGGATCCAGAATCGGGAAACCGCCTGACGTGTTCTTCGTCAGCAGCGTCGTTCCCGCGGCGTCCGTCACTTCCATCGCTCCGCTGTCGATGATGTATTCGCTTCCGCTTGTCAGCCCTGTTACCGTCAGCGACTTTCCGCCCATCGCGACCGTCATGGACGTCGCGCTGGCCTTCGCTGTGATCCGCGGATAGCTGATCACGTCCCCGCCGTTCCTGATCTGTGTGTTGCTGGCGGTCACCGTCACCGTCTCGCTGTTGATTCGCTCTTTGAACGGCTGGCAGTAAAACTGGACTTCTCCCGTCCACCAGTCGATATTGTGGCTGTGTTTGTTCAGCGTCACCGCCCCGATGATCCGCGCCGCCTGCTTCCTGTCCGGCTCTCCGCTGAAAATTACGTAATCCGCACCCCGCAGCCAGTTGTAGATCTCCCGGACGCGCATCCCGCCCTTGACCAGGATCGTCGCCGTCTGAATATAGCTGTTGAAAATGTCTTCCCCTTCCGTCTGCGTCAGGTCGCCGCTCCGTCCTGGGATCTCCACGTGCTGGACGCGCTCTTCCGGCCGGACGATCGGAACCGCGCCCTGCAGCCATACGCCCAGGCTCCGGCAGTCTTTATTTTTCCAGATGAAATAACTCTGTCCCATCTTTTTCAGCTCCCGTACCCGCTCATGGTTCTCCGCTGCGCCGCGGCCATCGCCGCCGCCAGTCCCTCCGCGTCCGTTCCGTTGTTCATATACATGGATTCTACATACAGATTGCTGCTGTAGCTCCGGCTCTGGATCTCCCGCGCCGGCGTGACGCGCTCTCCCTTGTGCAGCAAAGCAAGATATCCATCGTAAGGAACCCACGGCAGGCCGTTCGCGTGTTTCATCAGGGAGGATCCTCCCAGTCCGCCCGCTCCCCAGCTCTTGCCGTCCCATACCAGGCGCGCCGGCAGCGTCACCGTGCCGACCTGTTCCGACACACTCGCGGCCGCGTCCTCCGCTGCCTTCAGCTCCGCCGGCAGCTCCACCTTCGTGTCCGCCGCCGCGAACTTGTCCGTGATGTCGGCCATCAGCGCGTCCACGTCGATCATGTCGAAGTTTTCCGGATTCTCCCAGTATTTGTTCAGCGTCTGCCAGGTGTCCTGGCCGAGCGTGTTGATCAGTTCCGCCTTCTGCTGGTTCTGCAGGTCCTTCAGGCCGTTCAGCAGCTCCTCCTGCCTTCCCATGTCCATCCGTCCGCTCCGGGCGTCCAGCGCGTCCGCCGCAGCGTCAATGAACCAGGAGTACTTCCCGCCCTGTGCCGCGGCTTCTTTCCGCGTGTTGTACTGCTCCGTCCACTGCTTCTGGTACGCTGAGTTCGCCAGGATCGCCGGCAACAGTGCGACCGCCGCCACGCCCATCGACTCCAGCATCCCGGAAGACAGGAACGCCTTTGCTGCGGTCGATACTTTCGTGGCTGCCGCCGAGAAGAAGCCGCCCTTCGCCGCGGTGCCCGCTGCATCTCCTCCGCCTCCGGCCGAGTTTCCGCCCGGCATGGTCGGCAGTGGATTCCCTGCGCCTCCCCACAGTGTCTGGAAGCCGCTCACGATCTTCCCGATGCTGATCGCGATGTCCGCCAGCTTCAGCCCGGCGAAGGCGACCGCGATCGCCTCCAGCGCCGTGACCAGCCCGTCCTTATTCTTGCTGATCCAGGTCAGAGAACTGGTCAGCGTGTTCAGCGCGTCCTTGAATCCGTTCACCACGTCGTCCGCGCTCAGTTTCGTGATCCCGCTCAGCAGGTCGCTGACCGCGTCGCCAAGCTGGGAGAGCATCGCCTGACCTTCGTCCGTCTGCAGGTACTCCGTCAGCTTGTCCAGCAGTCCGCCTGCAGCCGTCGCCGCTTCCGTCAGTGCCGGCGCGATCGCACCAATCAGCTCCTCCTTCAGCGTCGTCCAGCTGGACTCCAGCGCGCCGACTGCGTCGTTCAGCGCCGCCAGATCACGGACTGTCTCCGCTGAGTTGACCGTCTGCTCTTCCAGCGCCGCGTTGTATTCGTCCAGCGTCTTGTACGTCTCAAACAGCGGCACAAGCTCTTTCCAGCTCTTCCCGAACAGCGCCTGCGCGGCCGCCTCTTTGTCGTAGGCGTCGCCCATCGCCATAATCGCCTGCCCGGCTTCCCAGAACAGCTTCTGCGGATCCTTCTGCTGCCAGCTCGTCCAGTCGTCCAGGACGCCCTCCCGCATCGTGATGTGCAGCTCGTTCAGGACGTCCATGACTTCCTTGCTGCCCTTGCCGACGCCCTTCGTCATCTTGTCCTGGGCTTTCAGGATCGCCTCGACGCTCGTGTCTAGCCCGCCGGCAACCAGCTTCTGCATCCGCTCGAATGTGTCGATGTCGATCCCGTACATCTGCGCCATCGTGGCGGTGTCGTCCGCCCTGGCGGCGCTGTCCATGATCGTGCTCCACAGCTTCTCGCCCAGCTCCACGGCCTTCTTTGCCGCGTTCTCCAGCCCGGTCGTGATCTTCTGGATCCCGCTCTGCACCTGATCCAGGCTGATCTTCTTACTGATGCCGTTCAGGTTCCCGGTCAGCTGCTCGGCCTGTGCCGCGGCGTTCCCGGCGCCCTGTCCCAGCGCGTTCAGGGAGGCCTGCGCCTCGTTCATCCCGGCCTCGGCGTTCATCATCGTGATGTACATCTTCTGATACGCCGCGTCCGCCGGGTTGATGCCCGCGTCCGTCATCCGCTGAAGGGCCTGCCGCGCCTGGTCGGCAATGCCCTTCTGCACGTTCATCTGGCTGGTCAGCGTCTTCGTCTGGCTGGTCATCTTCTGCTCGGCGTTGCCCGTGGCTTTGAACTCCGCCTCGCTGGCCTTCAGTTCCGCGTTCAGCCCCTTCAGGATCTGCTGGCCTTCTTTGATACCCGCGGTAAACCCGCCGATATCCACGCCCATCTTTACGTTGACAGCCATCTTCTCACATCCTTATCCCGATTCCGGTCTCCTGATCGTACCGTCTTCTGTAGAGATACAGCGTCACGACCTCGCCCGGTCTCATCCGGTCGATCTCCTTCCGCTGCAGTCCTGCGATCAGCCCGTAGGAAACAACCCGCAGGTAGGTCAGTTCCCTGGCGCTTTTTTTGCGTTCTCTTCTTCCAGGATCTCATCCACCGGTCCCTGATCCTCTTCCGGCGTTGTCTGTTCGATCCTGTTCCCTTCCGTGATCTCCGCCATGGCCGCGATGGCGTAGGCCATCACAAGCCCCGGCTTCATGTGCCTGAGGATCCACTTGTCCGTCAGGTCCGCGGCCTCCCCGCGCTCCTCCAGCCCGGCGTTCCCCAGGATCCGGATCAGCGTGCCCAGCTTCTTCGTCTTCGCCGGGTCCGTCGCCACCTCCAGCCGGACGCTCATCGGATCGTCCTCGTCCTCCTGCTTCACGCCGAAAACCTCGTCCCGCAGCTGGAATGCCGTGCATCCGATCTCCTCCTGGATCGCGATCGTCTCAAAAACAGAATAAAAAAGCGGGACCGTCCGCCCGCCGATCTTGATCTCCGTCATGCTTCCTTTGCTTCCTTTCTATGCACAAAAAGCGGGAGCCGGATTGCTCCGGCCCCCTTGTTGTCAGGTGCCCGCGCTGATGTTCAGCATCCCGTTCAGCCAGGTCTTCGCCGCCGCTGCGGTGTCGAAGGACTTGTGCAGCTGATAGCGCTGTTTGTCAGTGCTGTCCACGTAGAGGCCCGCGGCGCGGCCGTTCAGGCTGGGCGTGCCCCAGCTGATGGAACCCTCGCGGCTCGCCGTCGCCTGGCTCTCTTCCTGGAACTTGATCTTCAGCGTGATCCAGGCTTCGAACTTCTTCGTGCCGTTGTCGCGCATCTTGCGGATGTATCCGAATCCGCCGTAGGGCGTCTCGTTGTCGCTCACGAACTGGCCGCTGACGCCGCTGGTGCCGTAGTCGTCCTCGCCGAAGAGGGCCTTGCGGTCCGCGTCACTCAGGCCGGTCGACTCAAACGTGACCGTCAGGCCGGTCATGCCGTTGTCATCGTCCACGATCCGGTCGTCTCCGTACAGCGGATTGTTCGCGTACTCCCGGTTGACGGTCGCGTTCCTCGCCTCCTGCAGCACGCGTCCTGTGCCGTAGTTCGGCATGGCTCCGTCCGTGTGGCTGGTCAGCGGCGCCCAGACCGGGTACATCATACCAACATTGGGTCTCGCCATAATCTTCTACCTCCGTCAATAAAATCAGCCGAGCTCCAGCTCGTCCTCGTACTTGTGGATCCCGGCTTCGATTGCGGCTTCCGCCGCGCCTTTGTTCTGTGAAAACGCTTTCCGCATGAACGGCTGCTGCTGCATGAAGCTGGTGCCTGAGTTGATCGCGTTGGCGATCTGTGGGATCGGTTTCGTCTTTCCGCCCAGCTGGCCGTATCCGCTGTTCTGCAGGCCCACGCTCGTGTTCACGCCCGTGCCGCTCTTCCGGAACTTTGCTACGCCGTGTTTGGCTGAGGCGACGAGGGCCTTCTCCTCCGGTGAGGGTTTCCGTGTCTGTCCGCCCCTGGCGAACTTGAACGGTTCTGTGGCGATGCCGTGCACCGCCTGGCTGACCGCATCAGCCATTACTCCGGCGCCCTCATAGAGCGCCTTCGCGGCAACCTTCTCCGCGTTCTTCGGAGCCTTATCCATTGCCCGGATAAGCTCGTTCAGTCCCTGCACCTGGATCGTGAAAGCCATCCCGCTCACCTCAGCCTTCGACCTGAAAAACCCATTCCCAGTGGAACAGGCCGGTCTCACGTTCGTATGTGTGGTGGTTCAGGCTCCAGCAGGCATCGCAGTGCGCCGTCAGCGTTCCGGTGATCAGCTCCACCCATCCGGCCCCGTCTCTCTTGAGGCTGAACAGGTGCACGCTGCCTTCGTAGGCCGTCGCCTGCTTCCGGTCATCCCCGCGCAGCGCGTCCACCTCGAAGTCCAGCCGGACGATCCCGTAACTCACGGTGTCCGGCCGCGTGTTCCATTCGCTTTCCGCCATCGGCAGGCGCACGGTCAGCTGCCCGTCTTCCTGGCTCAGTGCCTTCAGCGCCTCCACCAGACTCGTGTACTCGTCAGGCATCCGTGCTCACCTCCGTCGTGGCCGGCGGCGTCCACTGTCCGCTGTTGCCTTTCCTCCGCCGGATCCTCAGGATCACGCCGTTCCAGTCCTTGTACGGGTCGTCGTTCAGGACGTACCAGCGTTCCCCTTTGTATTCCAGCTCTCTCTCGCCCTTGTAGTCCCTGTCGTAGGGGATCAGCAGCTTCGCCTCCGGGTTCAGCCCTTCGCCTCCGCTCTGTGTGATGTCCGCCATCGTCAGGCTCAGCTCCTGGCACTTCACCGTGCGGCGCGTGCTCACCGGATCAGAGCCGACCTCGTGCGCGTCCGGGCTGAAGGCGATCAGCACGCAGCTGGTCATCGTCCTCATTCCGTCGTCACCTGCCCCGTCGTGTAGGTCTTGCTCAGGCGCATCTGCCCCTTCAGGCTCTCGTATGCCTTCAGGAGGTTGTCATAATTCGGCGGGTTCCCGATCCGCATATTGCACCACAGCGCGATCGCCGTGATCACCAGCTGGTCCGTCACGGTGCTGGTATCCGTCACCGTCCAGACGCCCTGGTTCTGTGTCCGGGTGATGTTGATCTCTCCCGGCATCTGGATCTCCGCCGATGTGGTCAGGTCCAGCGCGGCCGCGTAGATCTGCATGATGATCTCCGCGTCGTAATCGTCGCCGCTCACCGGCAGCATCGCCTTCACCTGCGCAAACACATTCCCGTCTGCCATGCTTCACCTTCTCCCCGCCATAAATCTGTCGTATTCTTCCCGCGTGTACAGGTGGGTCGCCGGGCAGTGGGTGTCAACCCACATCTCAAAGCCCGCGCACGCCGCCCGCACGCAGAAGTGCCTGTCCTCGCCCCGCAGCGCTTTCTCGATGTTCGGGATCTGCGTGTAGTCCACGCCGGCCTCAAACACTCTGCGCTTTACCAGCGTACAGGCGCCCGTCATCCCGACACGGTAGAGCCCCGGCGTGCGCCAGGTGTCCTCCGGCGGGCTGTACTGGTCCTTCATCCACGCGTTGCACCAGTACTTTGTCCAGAAGATCTCGCTGACGATGTCCTTGTCCGCGTCGATCAGCCACCGCAGCGTCAGAGGATCCAGCACCAGGTCCGTGTCCACGCTGAACCAGTAGTCAAAGCCGCCGTCCAGCATCTCCCGGATCGTCATGTTCCTCAGCCCGCTCATCTTGGCCATCAGCTCCAGCGTCCACAGATGATCGTCCCCGGTCTTCCGGTACTCGTCCCAGGTGTCCGCCACCGCGTAATCCGCGTTCCGGATCTGCGGGATCACCTCCGCGCAGTCGTTCACCACAAAAAAGCGGCTGGCCTCGTACCCTTCCGGAACCTCCAGGGCGTCCAGCCCCTTCTGGTATTCCTCAAAGATGTCCGCGTCCTGCCGCAGCGGTGCCGTGATCAGGATCTTCTTCATTCCGTCATCCCCATGTTCTGCTGCCCGGCGTACACCGGCACGTGGGCGATGTGCCCCGGCCGCACGGTGGGCTCGCACCAGATCTCTCTTCCGATCTGTCCGACCCTCCAGCAGAAAGCCAGGTCCTCGCCGTAGTACTCCGTCGGCTGGAAGGTCGTGCCGAATTTCTGCGTCACGGCCTGCAGCAGGTCAACGGCGGTCAGCACGCAGGCGAACCCGCAGCCGTCCACCCGGAAAGGCTTCATGCCGAAGTCCTTCACCTTTTCGATCTCGTTCTTTTTGATGGATGAATAAATACAGGGGCCGTAAGGAGGCCGCCGGCTCACGAACGCGCCGCAGACCATTTCCTTCCCGCAGTCCATCAGGTCCTCCACCACGTGCTCCGTGAAAGTCATGTCGCTGTCCAGCCAGAGAACGTGCGTGTATTCCTCGTTGATGGCCTTGTTCGCCAGGCGGTTCCGGGCGATGTACACCAGGGTCCCGCTCTGGATCTCCACGTCATAGGGGATCCGCATCCTGCCCAGGTAGGCCTGCAGCTTTGCCAGGCTCTTTACGAAATCCGCGTGGACGTAGTCTGTGGTCGGTACCGCAATCAGCAGCCGCATATCCTTACTTTTTGCTCCTTGTCGTTTTCTTGGTCACCGTGCGCTTCTCCGGTGTCTCGATCCGCTCCCTGACCGTCACCGGCTCAGCGAGGCCGTACCGCAGGAGAAAGGCGGCGCGGGCCTGGGACACCTCGACGATGTCCCCGGCCCGGCCCTTTTCAATCCTGGTCGGCTTTACGATCCGGACCTTCATCAGGTCTCAGTCGTGGGGGAAGCGGGCTTGGTCAGCTTCACGAGACGGCCGGGAGCGGTGATGCCGTAGCCGGCGTACTGCCTGGCCACAACCTTGACCATGTCGTCTTCGGCGTAGGTGTAGGGATCCCACACGGTCACGACGCCTTCGCCTTCGGGATAGTTCACCTGGAAGGCCTTGAAGTCGCCGACGATCGCGTACATCGCGTTGCTGTCAGCAGAGCTGTAAGCCGGCAGCGCGGAGCACTTGATCAGGGTCAGGCCGGCGAAGGGATCCATCGCGAAGTTGCCGGCAGCCTGGGCGTCGTAGAACGCGCCGATGGTCAGCGGGTTCATGGCCACGCACAGGTCGGTGGCTTCCTCGCTCAGGGTGGCCGCGGCGTTGCGGATCACGGTCAGGCCGGGAGCCTCGTTGGAAACAGCCACGCCGACCGCCACGTCACTGGCGGAGCTGGGCGCCTGGCTGGCAACGTAGACCAGTTCCTTGACCAGCTTGTCCATGATGCGCTGGGCCAGTTCCTGATAGATGTAGGTGACGAACGCTTCGCCGCCCATGGCCTTCGCTTCGTCGGAGATCTTGATCCACTTCTTGATGTTGTTGGGCGTCAGAGTGACGATGCCCAGCTGCAGGTCTTCCTCGGTCAGGCCGGTGGTGCCTTCAGTGTGCACGTAGGCCGGATCGGCGCTCTTCTCGAAGGGAACCTTCAGGATCCCGCGGAAGGCGGTCTTGGTCACGTGGGCCAGGAAGGTGTTGTTCTCCCAGGCGTGACGGATGATTTCGTCCACCAGGATCGGCACGGGCAGCTCGCCGCTCACGGTCGTGGTCAGCAGGCTCCGGCACTCCTTGTCGTCGCCGTTGATGATGTAGCTCTTGTACGCTTCGGCGTACTCAGCGCTGCCGCGCATTTCCAGATCGGTCATTCTCTTTTCCTCCTTGAATTCTTCTTTGATTTCCCCGGCGCCCTCTTCGACGGCTTTCCGGGCTTCCTCCGCCTCCGCGGCGGCCTTGCGCAGCTCTTCCAGCTGCTCTTCCAGCTGTGCCTTTTCGGTCACCAGCTGACGGGCTTCTTCGTTCAGCGCATCCAGGTCGGCTTCCGGAGTGTCCAGAGTCGCTTCGATTTCAGCGGCACGCTGTTCGATCTCGCCCATGCGGGTGATGATTTCCTCACTCGTCATCGGTCTGTTCCCCTTTCAAAAGTTTCCGGATCTCACCGATCCTGCGCTGCCGTTCTTCCTCGGCCCGGACCTCCTCCAGAGCCTCAGCGATCAATCCGTCGCTGATGGTACGGCTGCTTATTTCAGTGGCGTCGTTGGCCGGCAGCGACACCGCAGAAACGTCGTAAAGTTTCCCGATCTTCGTGATCGTCCGGAGGATCACCGTGCGGCCCTCCGCGTCCTTGCTCCGCTCCTTCTTCTCCCCGGTCACGGTGAAGCCGAAGCTCATCTTGTTGGTGTACCCGCCCTGGATCTCCTCAAAGAGCTGGCGCCCGATCTCGGTGCCGCCCAGGTTCGCGGTGATCTTCAGGCCGTGGTCGTCCTCCGCCAGCTGCAGGGTGCCGTTGGCGATCCTGGCGAACACGCGCCCCTCGTGGTCGTATTGCATGATCACGTCGCTCATGTCCGTCTCTTTGAAGGCGTCCCGGTCTACCTGCTCGTTGACCGTCACCTTGTCGTCGCCGTACAGGCGGTAGGGCATATTAAAGGTCGTGGCGTAACCCTCCACGACCATCTCCCCTGCGTCCCCTGTCCGGGTCTCCATCTGCTGCGCGTCAATCTTCCGGTATTCGCGCTTGTCAAACTTAATCGGCATCTTTCACCCTCCATTCTGCTTCTCCGTATGCTCTGAAAACGTCCCGCCCCGCGGGCTTCAGGTACCCGGCGTAGTGCCGGATATAAGGATCGGGATGATCCTGTGTGATCACCCCTGCGGTATTCCATTCAGGCCCAAGTTCCAGGATCTCGCCCTGGAAAAACACGTTCAGCGGATCCTGCCCCGGCGCCGTTGCATAGTTCCTGTTGATCCAGTCGATCATCTTCAGGTCGACCTTTTCCCTCCGTACCCTGTCCAGGTCCATCAGGAACACGCCGGCGTTGTAGTACGTGAACGGCCAGATCGTCCGCGCCGGCTCCTTGACCATCGCTATGTAGTTACCCATCAGGTCGATGTCAAACAGCGGGCCGATATCCTTCTCCACGATCACGTCCGTGTCCAGCCACAGCATCCGGTGCTCCTCCTGGAACACCTGCGGCAGCGCCAGGCGGATCAGGTCCATGTACGTCCACGCGCTCTCCGCGTTCGCCCCGTCCTCCGGGAAAAACGTCTGCCCGCTCACGTTCAGGCACTGCACAACCTCCGGCACCCATATCGGCAGCCGGTCGTCCTCCGCCAGCATCCACACCCGGTCGACCCGCGTGTGCTCCAGCAGGCTCTTTATGCTGGCGATCGTCTGGCCGTACATATTCCGCGTGGACGCGTAAACGACGACACGCTTCATTCCGGCTTGCCCTCCTGCACGTCGTAATACTCGCCCCGCGCCGGGATCTGGTTCCCGATCTCCTCCGGCAGCGGTGCCAGGTTCAGGATCTCCCGCAGCTCGTTCCGCGTGGCCAGTCCCCTGTCCGCCAGCTGGCTGATCGCGTTCATCTTGTCCGCGTTGCTCATGTACTGAAGCCTGTTGCTCGTGAAGAAAACCCGGTTCCCGATCTTCCGCTCCCGCTCCGTAAACAGCATCCGCGTCACCACGTCAGACAGCTGTATGCTCAGCCACTCGACTGCGCCCTCGTAGAACGCCAGCCAGGCGTCGCCGAATGCCTTGTTCTGCAGGATCTCCTCGTTCACCGCGAAGTAGTCGAACACGTGGCTGTCGATCAGCTTCTGCTGGTCGGCGTCCACCTTGTACGCTTCCTGTTTCAGCTGCTGGACGTTCGTGTACGTGTTCGGGAAAAGCACCAGGCCGCCGGCGGTCTTCTTGTTCTGGAACGTGAACTTGTTGAACCGTTCCATCTCGCTGGCCAGATCCTCGTCCGTCGCCCAGTTGTCGCTCTGCGCGCTGAACCGGTAGCTTGCGCCGTTTTTGACGCCTTCGATGATCCCCTGCCGCTGCATCTCGATCAGGTCCAGCACCGGCTTCATGGCTTCGTTGCTTTCGCCGAAGAGCTCGTTCCGGTACTGGTACCGCGTCATGATCCCGCACTGATCCAGCCTCACCGCGGCCCGCTGGTTGTCCTTCAGGAAGAACCGGATATACGGCGTGCCGTTGTACTCCACCGTCTCCCAGCGTTCCGGCAGGATCCCGATGATGCCGCTGACGTCTCCGTATTCCCCGATCACCGGCACAATAAAAGCCGTGTTCCTGGCGTACAGGATCACGGCCGTCCGGTAGAGGAACTGGCTCCACGTCTGCAGGCTGTTCGGCTGCACCTTCATCCGGCTGACCAGCGCCGGCTGCGCGGCTCCGCTGAAGTTCACCTGCAGCTTCGCCGCGTGCCTTCCGTGAGCGTCCAGCGCCGCCCTGATCAGGTCGCTCTCATAAATGGATCCGTTCCAGGAATGGAACGCCGGCACGTACCCGTCCAGCAGCTTGAAGGTGCTCTGCGCCTTCAGTGCCGCCGCCGGCTCCTTCTTCCCGAAGATCTTCTCAAACACTCCCATATCCATCATCCTCCGCCGTTAGTCAGGCGCTTTCCCAGTTCCGCCCATTTGAACTGCCTCATGGCCATTGCGTCCAGCAGCGCCGCCATGCCGTCCACGTGCGCGTTCTTCGATATCTTGACGAGCTTCTTCCGCGGGTGCGCGTTCTCCGTGTTGCTCTCCATCTGCTGCGCCGCGTCCGCCAGGTGGATCTTCAGCAGGTCGTTGTCGTCCATGTCCCGGATCCGGCCCTCCCGGAGCATCCCCTCGAAGGTATCCGAAACGCTGGACAGGTTGAAGCCCTGCGTCACGGTGTCCGTGTGGAAGCTCCGCTTCTGCAGCTTCTGGATCAGATCCTGGGCGCTCCACCGGTCGACACCGATCTGCAGCGGGTAGATCTTCATGTCCCTGATCAGGCTCACGAACCACTGCAGCACATCGTCGTTGTTGATGAACTCCTCGCCGCTGAGACTCAGGAACCCCTTCCGGATGTAGATCTCATACGGGATATTGTCCCTACGCGTGGCCTCCTCCAGGCGCTTGTTCGGCAGCCAGAAATGGGAATGCACCCACAGGATCCCGTCGACCTCCGTCACGATGCAGGCGCTTGTCAGGTCGGTCGTCTGTGATAAGTCGATCCCGCCCACGCAGTACTTGTTCCGCAGTTCCTCCATCGGCTTGCGGTAGCCGAAGGCCCGGTTGATGTCCTCCGCCCGGAGCCACGCCGTGCTGACGCTCTGCTTCAGGTTGCAGTATTTCGTCTTGAACTCCACGGCCTTGCTGACGGATTCCTCCGCCGTCTGGATCTCCTTCCGGATGAACTCCTCGCTGACGCTCTCGCCCAGCCCCGGCAGGCTCTTCCTCAGCTCCTCCAGGTCGTTCCACTTCTCCGGATCGTCCACCATATAGATGATCGGCAGGATGTGCTGCTCCCTTGAGTTGCCCATCAGGAACGACGTCCCGCGCTTCATCAGCTCGTCAAACAGGCCTTCGTTCTCGTATCCGCCGGAGCTGATCGCCAGTCCCAGCGGTTCCCTCCGCGCGCCGGTACCGGATGCCATAACCTCCCACTGCCGCAGTCCGTTCACGCCCGGCCACGCCGCCACTTCGTCAGCGCAGTAAAACATCGGGTTGTAGCCATCTGACTTCTTGCTGGTGAACGCCAGCTTGCGGACCATCGTGTTCGTCTCCTGTATCATCAGCCCGCGGTACTTCGTGCTCCGCGTGATGCTGTCCAGTTCCGGCTCCGCGTGCACGTTGAACTCCAGCGCGCTGTAGCACAGATCCGCCTGGTCGAGCTTCGGCGCCAGGAAATAGATCTCGCTGCCGTACTCCCCGGCTGCATAGGCCATGTAGCAGGCGATGGCCGCCGCCGTGATCGTCTTCCCCTGCTTCCTTCCGCAGACCCAGTAAACCTGGTCGAACTGCCTTTTCCCGGTCGCGTCCACGATCCCGAAGATGATGCTGATCGCCGCCCGCTGCCACAGGCTCAGCCTGATCCGCTTCGGCGCCAGTACGCCCTTGTAGTGATGGCAGTACCTCTGTATGAATCCGACCGCGTTGTTTGCCAGGCGCTCGTCATAGAACCAGCGGCCCTCCGCGAGCCCCCGGATGATCACCTCGTACAGCTGCCTGATCCACTTCCCTACGACCACGCCGCCGGTCTGGATCTCGTTCCAGTATTCGGTGATCGCGTTCTCCGTCTTCATCGCCTCAGTGCAGCCGGAAGGCGTCCAGGTCCCGCGCCGCCTTCTCCACTCTCGCGCCTCGCTCCTCGATCATGTTCCCGATCGTTGCCAGGCATTTGTTCGCGCTCTCCACATGGCGCGGCAGTTCGCTCAGCAGCGGATGCGCCACCTCCACGCTGCCGGTCTTGTAGGTCTTTTCGACCGTCAGGCCGTCCTCCGCGATCCGATCCCGCATCTGGTCGATCAGCGCGGCCTCCTCGCTGTAGATCCGCGCCGCTTCCAGGAAATCCTGTTCTTTTTCGACCTGGTAGTTTTTCCCGAACGCGATCATCTTCCGGAACAGGGCCGCCGGCGTCAGCTTCTCGCTCCCGCTCCTGGCCTTGGCCCGCTTCGTGGTCTTCTTTTTTGTTCCTCCGCCGGTTTTCTTCCCGGATGTCCTGGCTGCCTCCGGCAGTCTCTCCGCGATCTCGACGAAGGTCCCGCCGACTGCTTCCTTCATCGGTGAATCCTCCCGTCATCTCATGAAAAAAACGCCGCGTTTTCGCTGCGTTTTTTAGCCCCGCCGAAGCGGTTTTTTCATTATGGCGCGCCCGTGGACGCGCGTCCTGCCCGACCTCGGCGCGCTTTTCTGCTC
>Ga0310786_10008344_pt1 | contig 13314 bp, 12 predicted proteins | sample AusTroGonzalo_MG_FD_203881 | JGI IMG/M metagenome (GOLD analysis project Ga0310786, IMG submission 203881) | Bovine rumen microbial communities from tropical cattle in Woodstock, Queensland, Australia - Gonzalo_03 (v2) (version 2) | ecosystem: Host-associated > Mammals > Digestive system >... | reverse complement strand
AAAGAATGTTATTTTTTTGGCTAACTGGCCTTTGTTTCGAAAATATTGACTACTTTTGCACCTGAAAAGTCAACAACATCAAACTAATAATTATGAAACGAACCATTTTCTTTATGTTTTTCGTCGGGATGACCATGATGGCTGGTGCACAAAACACTGACAGCACGGATGTGGTGAACGACTCAACGAAAACCACAGAATTAGTGAGCGAAAAACCTGATGTCATGCCACAATACCCTGGAGGGTTGGAGGCCATGACAAGCTTTATCAGCAAGAACCTGAAGTACCCTGAGCTTGCCGCATCATACGGTGTGGAAGGCAAAGTCATAATGAGCTTTATTGTTGAGAAAGACGGCAAGCTGAGTAACTTCAATGCTGTCAACTGCCAAATCGACCGGTTCAACACTTCGAAGTTCAGCCAGGAGACTGAGGCTAAGCAAAATGAGCTGAAAAGGGAGTTTGCCCGTCTGTTTGCGAAAGATGTGGTCCGTGTCCTCCGCAAGATGCCGAAATGGACTCCCGGCATGGTAGACGGTAAAAACGTCAGAACGAAGTTTGCGCTGCCAGTCACTTTCACCATACCCGACAAGTAAACGCTGAAGATGGCAAAAGACAAGACCGCCTACGTGTGTTCCAACTGTGGACAGGAGTCGCCCAAGTGGATTGGCAAATGCCCTGCCTGCGGACAGTGGAACACCTTCAAGGAAATCAAGATTGCTGCTGACACCGCCCGTCAGGCCGCTACACAGGCTGCCGCTACGGCAGGTCATGCCCTGCGCCGTAACCGTGTGCTGAGGCTGAAGGACATTGAAGGACATGACGACCCTCGCATAGACCTCCACGACCAGGAGCTGAACCGTGTGCTTGGTGGCGGACTTGTGCCGGGCAGCATCGTGCTCTTAGGTGGCGAGCCAGGCATTGGCAAGTCTACCCTGCTGCTCCAGACCGTGTTAGGACTGAGCGACAAGCGTATCCTCTACATCAGCGGTGAGGAGAGCGCCCACCAGTTGAAGATGCGCGCTGACCGTCTGCTGAAACAGAAGGGAGAAAGCGCATCGGACAATTTCCTCATACTCTGTGAGAACTCATTGGAGACCATCTTTGAGCACATCAAGGATGAGCAGCCGCAGTTAGTGGTGGTTGATTCCATTCAAACCATCGCCACCGATGAGGTTGAGTCGTCGGCAGGCTCGATAGCACAGGTCCGTGAGTGCGCCTCTGCCCTGTTGCGCTTTGCCAAAACCAGCGGCGTGCCCGTCATCCTCATTGGCCATATCACCAAGGAAGGCACTTTGGCAGGTCCTAAGATTCTGGAGCATATCGTTGATACCGTCATTCAGTTTGAGGGCGACCAGCATTATATGTACCGCATTCTGCGAAGCATGAAGAACCGATTCGGAAGCACTTCTGAATTAGGCATTTATGAAATGCAGACAGGCGGACTCAGACAGGTGTCGAATCCCTCAGAGCTGCTGCTCACACAAGACCACGAAGGACTGTCGGGCGTGGCCATCAGTGCCGCCATCGAAGGCGTGCGACCCTTCCTGCTTGAGACCCAAGCCCTGGTCTCAAGTGCCGCATACGGCACCCCGCAGCGTTCAGCAACCGGGTTTGACCAGCGCCGCCTGAACATGCTCTTAGCCGTGCTTGAGAAGCGCGTGGGTTTTAAGCTCATGCAGAAAGACGTGTTCATCAACATTGCCGGCGGCCTGCGTGTGACCGACCTTGCGATGGACCTGAGCATTATTGCCGCCGTACTGTCGAGCAACGTCGATACGCCCATTGAAGCAGGCTGGTGCATGGCCGGCGAGGTGGGACTCAGTGGTGAGGTGCGTCCCGTGAGCCGCATTGAGCAGCGTGTGGCCGAGGCAGAGAAATTAGGCTTCAGCCATTTCATTGTTCCCCGATACAACATGCAGGGTCTCAAAGCACATAATTACAATATCCAGCTGCACCCTGTGCGGAAGGTTGAAGAGGCACTTCGAGAACTTTTCGGTTAGATTGTTTTGAGGGTCAGTAAGTTTTTTGTACCTTTGCACCCCAGAAAACCACAAAACATTATACAAAAGACAAATGACACAAGTAATTCAAAAGTCTCTGCGCGACTCTGCCGCCATGCGGTGGACAGCGCTGTTGCTGCTGGCACTTGCCATGTTCTGCAGCTACATCTTCATGGACATCCTCTCGCCCATCTTCAAGGAAGTGCAAGACACTCGCGGATGGGACGGCACGGCCTTCGGCACGATGCAAGGCTCCGAGGTGTTCCTCAACGTGTTCGTGTTCTTCCTTATTTTCGCCGGCATCATCCTCGACAAGATGGGTGTGCGTTTCACGGCCATTCTGTCGGGCGCCGTCATGCTGGTGGGTGCTGTTATCAAGTGGTATGCCATGACCGACGGTTTCATAGGCAGCTCGCTTGACACCTGGTTTACCGAGAACCTGAACTACATTCCTATATTCGACGAGCTGGGTGTCTCGCCTTTCTACGAGGGTATGCCCGCTTCGGCAAAGTTAGCCGCCTGTGGCTTCATGATCTTCGGATGTGGCTGTGAAATGGCCGGCATCACCGTGAGCCGGGGCATTGTAAAGTGGTTCAAGGGCCGCGAGATGGCTTTGGCCATGGGCTCAGAGATGGCATTGGCCCGTTTAGGTGTGGCCACATGTATGATATTCTCGCCTTTCTTCTGCAAGTTAGGCGGCGAAATCAGCGTTTCACGCTCTGTGGCTTTCGGCGTGGTGCTGTTGTGCATCGCCCTTATCATGTTCATTGTCTATTTCTTCATGGACAAGAAACTTGACGGACAGACTGGCGAGGCTGAAGAGAAAGACGACCCGTTTAAGATCAGCGACCTGGGACAGATTCTCACCTCCAGCGGCTTCTGGCTGGTGGCTCTGCTCTGTGTGCTCTACTACAGCGCCATCTTCCCCTTCCAGAAGTATGCCGTGAACATGCTGCAGTGCAACCTGACGCTGACACCTCCTGCTGCCGATTCGTTCTGGTCGTCATCATCAGTGACCATCGTTCAGTATCTCATCATGCTCATCGTGGCTGCCGCCGGCTTTGCCAGCAACTTCCAGAAAGTGAAGAGTCGTCAGTACGGCCTGTTAGGCATCTCGGTGCTGGCACTCATCACCTACTGCTTCATGGGCTACATGCGCCAGTCGGCTGAGACCATCTTCGCCGTCTTCCCCCTGTTGGCCGTGCTCATCACCCCTATCCTTGGCAGCTATGTGGATCATAAGGGCAAGGCCGCCTCAATGCTGGTCTTGGGCAGCATCCTGCTCATCGCGTGCCACCTGACGTTTGCTTTCATCTTGCCTGCTTTCCACAGCAGCGAGATTGGCGGCATCATCGTGGCCTACCTCACCATCCTCGTTCTTGGTGCCTCGTTCTCGTTGGTGCCCGCCTCGTTGTGGCCCAGCGTGCCCAAGCTTGTGGAGCCAAAGGTCATCGGCTCAGCCTACGCCCTCATCTTCTGGATACAGAACATCGGCCTGTGGCTGTTCCCCCTGCTCATCGGTAAGGTGCTCGATGCCACCAATGAAGGTGTGACCGATCCCACCCAGAAGGACTACACCTGGCCGTTGGTGATGTTAGCCTGCTTAGGCGTGGCCGCCCTGATTCTCGGCTTAGTGCTGAAAGTGGTGGACCGTAAGAAGCACATCGGACTGGAAGAGCCCAACATCAAGGATTAGAACCCATCATCAAGGATTCTGAAAGCTGAAGGTTAAATTTAAATATTTATAGCCGTGAGAACAAAGAAAGGATTCAACATGCGCAGCATATGCGGTGAGAACATCATCGTTGCTGAAGGTATAGACAACATCGACTTCAACCGTATCATCACCATGAACGAGTCATCGACCTACCTGTGGAAAAAGCTGCAAGGGCGTGACTTCACCATTGACGACATGGTGCAGCTGCTCACAGACGAGTATGAAGTAGACCCCGACACCGCCCGTCGCGATGCCGAGGCCCTCTGTGAGAAATGGATGGAGGCCGGTATTGCCGAATAATCAGTCAGGGATAAGGAAGTTAATGACTTCCTGCTCCACCTGAATTCTGTATTCGCCGACAGGCGTTTCACTCAGTCGCCCGTCAATGCCCACCAGGGCATGGCGGGCTTCTTCTACCACTAACTCACGGGTACGGTAGGGGTGTACGCTGCGGTGATTGAGGAAACGCCCAGTGATGAGCAGCCAAAGTCCGCTGAACAGCTGCAACAGCTTGGGGTCATAGATGATGCTGACGTCGAGCATACCGTTGTAAGGAACAGCACTCGGTGTCTGCCCGTAGCCCAAGGCATTACCCACGCAGACGGTCATCACACGACGGTCTTCCGTACAGTTGTTCACCCGCAGCCGCATCTTATAGTCCTTGCGGCGGAACACTTTCAGCACAATAGAAGAAATGAACGACAGCAGCTTCGACCCCAACAGGCGGCGCGTCTGCTGCCGCAGGTGCATGATGTCGGCCGTGGTGCCAATGTTCACACAGTTCAGGAAATAGCGGAACTGCTGATTACCATTCTTGTCGGTGTAGCGCAGACATCCCAAGTCCACCTTTCGCACCCGCTGCTTCACCAACCAGTCAACCGTCTGTCCGTCGTTTCCCACGCTGAAGCCCCAGAATCTGGAGAAGTCGTTCAACACGCCATTAGGGATGACTCCCAAGGCCACCCGCTCCCTCACCTGCTGCTCCTCCCGCATAAGGCAGTTTACGGCATCGTTCAAAGCCGAGTCACCTCCCACCATGATGATGATGCGGTAGCCAGCATGAATGAGCATCGTCACCAGGCGCTCCACGCTGTCTGACGACTCGCTCTGTACAAAGTCATACTGCACGCCTCGCGCATCGAGTTCCTCCTGCAGCCGCTCCCAGCGTTTGCGCTTGCTGCGCAGTCCATTGCGGGGACAATAGACAATGCCCCAACGTGATTCTTCTACTGCCATAAGTCGTTGATTATCTTTACTTTCTCTTCCATTGGCAAAGTAGCGCTTACCCAGTGTATCACCGTGCCACGCTTCTCCATGCCTCGGAACCAGGTCATCTGCCTTTTCGCAAACTGATGGATGGCAATCTCCAAGCGTGTCACCATCTCATCATACGTGACGCGCCCCACCACATACTCCGTAACGAAGCGATACTCTAAACCGTAGTATATCAGGTCTTCAGGCGGGATGCCCTCTGCCAACAGCCCTCGCACCTCGTCGACCATGCCCTCGTCGAGTCGGGTTCTCAGTCGTCGGCTGATCTTCTCACGGCGCAGTTCACGGTCAATCCCAATGCCAACAACAACAGATGCGTTTCCCTCTCCTTTTGGAGGGGGCAGGGGGAGGCCCCCCATCTCTATCTCAATGGCCCTGATTGCACGCTGACAGGAGTCAACGTCGGTCTTGTTGTGCATCACAGAACCGTTCTGCTCCTTCAGGCGTCGGAGCATGGCAGTCAGCTCCTCCAGTGAACGCCCCTCCAACTGACGGCGCAGCTCAGGGTTCTGTGGAACCGGCGAGAGACGGTAGTCCTTCAGAATGGCCTCAAGATAAAGCCCCGTACCGCCACAGAGAATCGGCACCGCGCCACGACGACGGATGTCTTCGTAGACACGCGCAAAGTCCTGCTGATACTGAAAGAGATTGTATTTCGTGCCAGGTTCGCAGATGTCGGTCAGATGCACGGGCACGCCCTGATACTCGGCCAGGTCCTTGCCCGTACCGATGTCCATCCTGCGGTACACCTGTCGGCTGTCGGCAGAGATAATCTCCGCCCCGGCCACCGTCTTGGCCACCGCCACCGCCACCTGCGTCTTGCCCGACGCAGTAGGCCCCAGAATCGTCAGCATCCTTTTCATCGCTACTTACTTATGTTTCGGATTTGCAAAAGTAAGCAAATTCCCCCAAACTACCGCTCCAGACGTGTTAATGTTCTGAAAAACCTTGCCAATGACGCTGTTTTTGCCTACCTTTGCAATCCATCAACATCATTATCAAGCACACCAATGACAAAGACATACAGCCTGCTTGGCTTCGCCATCGTCCTTTTGATGGTGGCAGCCATAGTCGCCATCAACACCAATGGCGGCGTTGAGACCGAAGCTACTGCCCCCATTGCGGACAGGATGACACAGCCTGACCTGTTGCTTCAGACTACTCCCTCGGACGTGCCCAGCAAAATCATCAAGCGCCGGGCTTACACCATGAGCTACAACAGCGACACCCGGACTGCCAACTGGGTAGCGTGGACGCTGACCCGAGAGCACACCTACGGCAGCAACCAGCGTAGCGACCAGCGATTTGAGGAAGATCCCGAAGTGCCCACGCCTCGTGCCACCTATCAGGACTATTATAATTCACGCTACGACCGGGGGCATCTCTGCCCGGCAGGCGACAACAAATGGGATACGGAGGCGATGACCGAAACATTCCTGATGACGAACATTTGTCCGCAGAACCACGGATTGAACAAGGAAGACTGGAACACCTTAGAGCAACAGTGCCGCACATGGGCCCGCCGTTATGGCGAGGTGACTATTGTCTGCGGTCCTGTCTTTGATGCGGAAGCCCAGCCACGGCGCATCGGCAGGAACAAGGTGCAGGTGCCTGACGCGTTCTTCAAGATTGTCTACCGCTCCAAGCCACAGCCCGCCGCCTTAGCGGTAGTGATGAAGAACATTGGTGACCTTCAGCCGTGGGAAAAGCATTTGTTGAGCGTGGACGATGTGGAGATCCTGACAGGCATTGACTTTCTGCCCCAGCTGGCTGATGACATTGAAGAGACGGTAGAAGCAACAACCACGCCCAACGACTGGCAATAGGGGAAACTGCGCTTTTAACGAAGCGGCGGCACTACTTCCGGATCAGTTTCAGATACTCTTCGTAGGAAATGTAGCGTCCACCCATCGAGCGCAGGTGGGGGGTCTCAAACTGACAGTCAATCAGCGTGCCGCCAAACGTCGCCATCACCCTGGCCAAATAAATGAGAGCCACCTTCGACCCGCTGGGCACAAGTGAGAACATACTCTCGCCGAAGAACGCCTTGCCGATGCTCACCCCATAAAGTCCGCCAACCAACCTGTCCTTTTCCCACACTTCCACACTACTGGCAAATCCCTGGCGGTGCAGCTCAGTATAAGCGTTTATCATGTCTTTTCCCAACCAGGCGCCAGCCTCATCGTAGCGCAGTTGGCTACAATTGTTGATGACAGCCTCAAAAGCCTGGTTAATCGTCAAATCATACAGTTCCTTGTTCAGCAGTGTACGCATGGAGTGGCTGATATGCACCTCGGAAGGGAAAATGACAAAACGGCGTTTGGGACAATACCATACAGGCCCCAAGCCATCATACCGAAAGGCATACCATGGGAAGATGCCATTCTGGTAAGCCAGCAACAAGCGGTCAACACTCAAGTCGCCTCCCACAGCCAAGCACCCGTCTTCGTCAGCCTTCCTCGGATCGGGGAACCACAGTTTTTCATCCAGCTGGTAAATCATGACTGAGAAGCGGAACTAACTGAGAACCTGGAATTTATTGTATCAATAGTGGCTTCCCCACCCTCTTTGAGCGAGCCGAACAGAATCTCTCGTGTCAGTAATGGCTTGATATGCTGAGTTATCACACGGTCCATCTCCCTGGCACCATACTCACGGGTAAAGCCCTCGTTCAGTAACTGTTCGAAAGCATTGTCCGTCAGCGACAGGGTGACTCCCTTTGCTGTCAGTTTCTCCTGCAATTCGCCCAGTTTTTTACGCAGGATGAGCGTGGCCATCGTGCGGTCCATGTCACGGAACACCACCGTTCCAGACAGGCGGTTGATGAACTCAGGCTTGAATGTCTTCTTCACCTGACGCAGCATCGCCTCCCCTCGGCTCACAACGCCCTGAAAACCGATGGACGCCTGCCCTGCATATTGAGCACCAGCGTTCGACGTCATCAGGAGGATCACGTTGCGGAAGTCGGCCTGTCTGCCTTTGTTATCTGTCAGGCGGGCATAATCCATCACCTGAAGCAGAATGTTGTAGATGTCCTCATGCGCCTTCTCTATCTCATCAAGCAGCAGGACACAATTAGGTGTCTTGCGGATGGCATCAGTCAGCAAGCCGCCGTCCTCGTAGCCCACATAACCCGCAGGCGAACCGATCAGCTTGGCAACAGCATGTTTCTCAGTATATTCACTCATGTCAAACCTCACCAGCTCAATGCCTAACTCACGCGCCAACTGACGAGCCACCTCCGTCTTGCCCACGCCAGTCGGACCGACAAAGAGCAGAGAGGCTAATGGCTTCTGGTCATCAAGCAGGCCGGCCTTGGCCATCTGAACGGCTTCGACCACCTGGTTGATGGCCTCGTCCTGACCATATATCTTACTGAGCAGACGGGCTTTAAGAGTAGCCAGTTGCTGGGTGTCGTCGTCCTTCATCACCATAGCGTCCACCTTGCAGGTCTTGGCCAACACGTCAGCAATGAGCGCCTTCGTCACCGTCTTTTCTTTTTCTCCGGCGCACTCCAATGATGCCCCCGCCTCGTCAATGAGGTCGATGGCCTTGTCGGGCAGGAAACGGTCGTTCACATACTTCGCACTTGCCGTCGCAGCATACACCAAAGCCTCATCGTCATAGGTGATACTGTGAAACGCCTCGTACCGGGGGCACAACTGGCGAAGGATGTTGATGGTCTCTTCCACCGACGGCTCCAGAATGTCTATCTGCTGGAATCGCCTCACTAAGCCCTTCGAACGCGAGAAATAACGGTTATACTCCTCATAGGTAGTAGAACCGATAAAGCGCAGGCGACCGCTTTCAAGATAAGGCTTCAACATATTAGAGCCGTCCAACGAACTGTCACCCGCTGCCCCAGCTCCCACCAGACCGTGTATCTCATCTATATATATAATATTGTTGTCTGCTTCCTGAATCACCCCCTCCATGACTTGCTTGATGCGCTTCTCGAAATCGCCCCTGTACTGCGTCCCGGCCACCAACGTGCCTAAGTCGAGCATGTAGACACGGGCACCTTTCAACCGTTCCGGCACGTTGCCTTCAACGATGCGTGCCGTCAGACCATAAACGAGCGCGGTCTTGCCGACACCTGGCTCTCCAACATGAAGCGGGTTGTTCTTGTCGCGACGGCACAGAACCTGGATGGTGCGTTCCAGTTCCTGCTCACGGCCTATGAGAGGATTCTTCTGATCCAGCACATCATTCATGCAGGTCACTAAGCGTCGCCACGCCCTGCCTGCAGGCTTCTCTGATTGTGCATCATCATCTTTTTCTTGAAGGTCGTTGAGCAAATCGTCCAGATCATCATCTTCGTCCTCATCCTCAAGGAAGTCGGCAGCATCACAAGTCAGCAGACTGCTGATGAAGTCTGCCTCACGTCCGTCAAGGGCATTCTTCAGGTAATAGGCCGCCCATGAGTCAGGCAAATCGAGCAGTCGCTGCGTCACATGAGGCACATCCACCTCAGTTGCACTGCTCATGGTGACATGAAGTTCGGCTTCTTTGAGAATCTGATTGGTTTGAGAGGATGTCTGCGGGTCATAGTCAATGCTGTCCGGTACCTGCTCCATTCTCTGGAGCATCTCGTCTATCTGGTCGTGCAGTGAAGGAACATAACAATACATATCAAGGACGAAAGCGAAATCAGAATCGTCTAAGAAGGTGTAAAGCAGATGTTCCGGTGTCAGAAACTCATGCCGTTTGCTGACACAAAGCAGGAGCGCATCGTTCAGTTGCCGCTGAAGCCGCTCCGAATATTTTATTTCGGGCATAGATATTGAAACAGAATTATAAGGTTGGTATCTTTTCCAGGGCCTATTCCGGCTCGCATGTCAAACGTAACGGGAAATTCTCAGCGCGAGCCATTTCCGTAGCCCTATTCACTTTGCTCATGGCGATATCGTAGCTATAGACACCCACGACAGCCCTTTCAGAGTGGTGAACCTTCAGCATGAGTTGCATGGCTTCGTCCTCACTCTTCAGGAAAACAACCATGAGCAGATTCACCACAAAGTCCATTGTGGTAAAGTCATCGTTATAGATGAACACCTTGTAACGCCTTGGCTCACGCAGGTTTGTGTGTTGCCGTTCGCGGATCTGTGACTGTTCTTGTGGCATAGTGGGTGCAAAGTTAATCAAAAAAAAGTAATCAGAAACGCTTATTTATGATTTTTTTACTACCTTTGCATCCGATTAAAACACATTACACAATGAAAAGACTTTTTCTCACATGGGCTTTGGGCCTTCTTTCTGCAACCTATGCCTCAGCGTTTAAGACTGATGGAGACGGTAGTACATACACTTTTACCAAGTTAGCACAGACGCCAGGTTCTGGCGTGACCATGACAGATCAGAAGCATTTCGTGATGTCAGAAAGTGTGACCATCGCAGCAGGAGACTTCTTCTGTCTGAGCGACGTGACCTACGGTATGGAAGTGAAACTCGGAAACGAGGTGGAACTGACCGTTGAAGGCGAGGCCGACCTGAACGTGCCGTTCACCTTCAACTTCACCTGGGAGGGTGACAAGCCGGAAATTGAGGCCGGCAGCTATCACTCAACAGTCATGACATTGACACGCGACAAAGAGACGGACGTGCCTTTAGGAATCACAGTCACCGGAGGCACTGCTGACAAAGAGACTGTGGTGCGTGGCATTCGCTTCGAATATGCAGGCCTGAAAAACTATTCCCAAAAGAACATGAAAGTCCAGTATTGTGAGTTCTACCGTCACAACGGCACACAAAGCGGTGCACTGTTCATGGGAACAGACGGCGCCCATTTCGACATAGACCACTGCACCTTCACGGAATGTCAGCGTGCTGCCATTGGCGGGGCTGCCAACTTTGCCTGTCCCGCAAAGGTCACACACTGTCTGTTTGTACGCAATTCCCAAGACAACCGCAACATTCCCCAGCTGAACATCACCGCCGCAAGCCTGATCGAGATAGAAGATTGCATCCTGCGGGGAGACTCGACCAAGAATATGGCGGGCGGCATTGGCATCTCAAATTTCATGCAGAGCACCGGCAATCATGTCGCTATCAGGCATTGCGAGATAGAGATGCACCGCTACGGCATCACCACGATGGGTGACATGGACGTAGACATCAGTCGCTGCACTTTGAGTGACAACCGCTATGAGACTAACCCCAACAACGGAGGCAGCGGCATGAGTTTCTACGACCCCTACCAGAAACAGACAGTACGTGTGTCGGACTGCCGCATCGAAAGATCGCTCTGGGGTATCACCGTCATTGGCTGCAAGGATGTCAATTTAGGGCGCATCGATGTGGATGAGAATGACACCCGTTACAACCCAGGTAACAACATCTTCAAGAACAACGGCAATGGCGGCGTACTCTATGACCTTTACAACAACTCTGCCAACACGGTATATGCCCAGGGCAATGTCTGGAACGTCAGACACCTGACAGCCGAGGAGATAGAAAACGTCATCTTCCACAAAGTTGATGACAACCAGTTGGGCGAGGTGATCTATATGCCTGCAGGCGACTCCTCGCTGCTTGGCATCAGGGCTGTGGACTGCCAGTCACTCAGAACAAACGGAGCTCGGTTTGACCTGCAAGGTCGTCCGACGAATGTCCTGAACAAGAAAGGTATCATGATAGTCGATGGAAAGAAAGTGGTTCGATAGACTTATCCTTATTAATATAATAATGTGTATGGCAGGCTTCACGTCGTGCCATACACATTTCCACTTACGCGAAGGTGACCTGTTGTTCCATGTTGTCGGCGACGGACAGGATAATGCCATTACGGATGTCACTCCGGGACGTATCGACCATGTAGCCATCTTCATCGGAACGAAGGTACAAGGGAATGAGGCTGCGGAGGCGAGAGACTACGTGGTAGAAGCTATAGGAAACGGCGTGGTCACCACCCCACTCGACTCTTTGTTGGAACGTGATGGCGGCCGCTACTTGGCCGGACGGGTGAGCGGCATTGACCGCCGACGCTCCGTGAGCAATGCGCTCACTTATCTGGGAAGACCCTACGACCACCTGTATTCAGCTGACGACGAGGCTGTCTATTGTTCCGAACTGGTGCAGCTTTCATTTGTAGACCGCCATGGACAAAGGGTGTTTGCCCCTGTTCCCATGTCGTTTCACGACAGCACAGGCATCGTGACGCCCTATTGGCGAGACTACTACAACAGGCAAGGTTTGGAAGTGCCCGAAGGACAACCAGGCACCAACCCCGGCGAACTGTCACAGCGAAAACAGGTGAAGCTACTGCCTTTTTAGCTTCTTCAGACGGCGACGGGCATCGTTAGCATCAGGATATAGTTCCAATGCCTTTTCATAATTGCGGATGGCGGCCTCTTTCATGTGCTCACGTTCACATTCCCGGCCCATTAACGTGTACTCAGCTGCCAGTTTCTTCAACATCTCTTGTCGCTGTCTGCTCTCGGCCTTCAGTTGTTCAATCTCCTCACGCTGGCGGTTGATGACCTCCAGCTTACGGCGTATGAAGCGGCGCGCCACAGGTTTCTCAATATCATAGCGGTTGTGGATGGCCAGGAAGAACTGGTCAAGAAAGGTCTGGAAGTCGCCCTGATTGAAGGCAACAACTGCATCGTGATACTGACGGTCGGCAAGTCCCTCATGCAGGGCAGCCTGAATCGCCGTCTCATCGTTGTAGTGACGGGCAAACGCCACGACCTCCTGCCTGACGAAGATGTCTTGCTGGCGGATAGGTGCCACCAAGGTAATGCCCTGAAGCGAGGTGCATCGGGACAAGGCGACGTATGTCTGTCCGCCTGCAAAGGCACCACCTGTAAAGTCGATGTGTACCTGTTGGAAGGTAAGCCCCTGACTCTTGTGCACAGTAATGGCCCATGCCAGACGTAGGGGAAACTGGGTATAGGTACCCAACAGTTGCTCCTCGATGCGTTGCTCCTTCTCGTTGAAGGTGTAGCGCACGTTCTCCCACACCTCACGTTCCACCACGAAGTCGCGACCGTCGTCCGTCCGAACCGTCATGCTTCCCTCACCCTCGTCTATCTCTGTGACAAGACCTAACGTGCCGTTGACCCACCGTTTGTTCTTGTCATTCTTGATGAAGATGACCTGTGCGCCGGCCTTAAGCTGCAAGTCCATAGGAGTAGGCAGTGAGTTCACTGGGAAGTCACCGCTGATGGTTCCCTTGAAAGTGGTTGGAGGACCAGGCAGTGCATTCAACTGCTGCTCGTTAATAAAGTCCACCGTATCACGTCTTGTAGCAAGGGTGATAGTCAGTGAGGCATTTGACTTAGGGTCGGCAGCGGCTCTTACCCTGCTGTTAAGGGCCGTCAGGTC
>Ga0310786_10008343_pt1 | contig 13314 bp, 6 predicted proteins | sample AusTroGonzalo_MG_FD_203881 | JGI IMG/M metagenome (GOLD analysis project Ga0310786, IMG submission 203881) | Bovine rumen microbial communities from tropical cattle in Woodstock, Queensland, Australia - Gonzalo_03 (v2) (version 2) | ecosystem: Host-associated > Mammals > Digestive system >... | reverse complement strand
CAAGGGCAAGAAGCGCGGGCAGGGGGCAATCGTCTGCAACTGCGCTGCGCCGATGCATTTGCGCGACAATCTGCTATCCATGCCTGTCTGGTATCTTTAACGTCAAAACACCCCTCTCCCGCCTCCCGCATTTTGTCGCGCAATAACGGCCCCTATCCTTTAGATTACTTTGTTCTTTATCTCGATTGTTTTTCCATTTATAGTCGCCTGTCGCGAGACCGTTGACTATATCCGTCAAAAATGGTAAGATATAGTCGGTTGTTAAGTCTAAGAGGGTAAGACATGATTGGTCGGAAAAAGGAGATTTACGAACTTGAAAACGCCTATGCTGGGCGTGAATCGGAATTCGTTGCCGTTTATGGAAGGCGGCGTGTAGGTAAGACGTATCTTGTTCGCGAGACATTTTCCAAGCGTATAGTGTTCCAGCATACAGGGTTGAAGAACAAGCCGACCGCCATTCAACTAGACCGGTTTAGGCAGTCGCTCGAGGAAAACGGCTTATCGGAATGCAGCGTTCTGAAGAACTGGTACAAGGCGTTTGATGCGTTGAAAACCGTGATCATGGCGAGTAGACGTCCCAAGAAAGTCATTTTTCTCGATGAACTGCAGTGGATGGATCGCCCGAATGCGAATTTTGTCTCGGCGCTTGAGAATTTCTGGAACGGCTGGGCTTCGGCTCGCAAGGATGTCCTTTTGATCGTCTGCGGGTCTGCAAGTTCGTGGATTTTGCGCAAGATCGTCTATAACAAAGAAGGATTGCACAACCGCGTCACCTATCGGATTCCATTACGTCCGTTTTCGCTTGCGGAATGCGAGGCGTATGCAAGAGACCGTCGACTTGAATTTACGCGACGCCAGCTGGCGGAACTGTACATGATTCTTGGCGGCGTTCCCTACTACTGGCATTTCCTTGAAAGGGGAAAGAGCGTCGCGCAGAATATCGACGAGATGTTCTTCTCGAAAAGCGACAAGCTCGAAGGGGAGTTTGATGAGTTGTATGCCTCGCTTTTCCAGAGCCCTGATCCATACATACAGCTTGTAACGGCTCTTGCGACAAAAAAGATCGGCATGACAAGGGAGTCCCTTTCCGCAGCATCAGGGATTGCCGAGAGCGGCAAGATGACGCAATGCCTCAATGATCTTGACAGGTGCGGTTTCATTCGGAAGTATACTCCGCTCGGAAAGTCGAACCGTGGTTCTGTCTATCAGTTGATGGACAATTTCACCCTCTTCTACTTCTCTTTCATGGCCTCCGGCCGAGGCATGGATCGTCAGTTTTGGTCAAAGCTCCAGTCGACAAGAACCCATTCGACGTGGGCTGGGCTTGCATTCGAGCGACTTTGTCTCCAGCATGCCGACCAGATTAAGCGAGCGCTTCAAATAGGCGGAGTCATTACTAATGAGCACTCTTGGTATTCGCCCGCTGCGCAGATTGACCTGTTGATTGACCGTGACGACGGGATCATCAATCTCTGTGAAATGAAGTTTTCCGAGGGCTTACATGCCATATCCAGACAGGAGTCGGAGGATATTCGGCGAAAGAAGCTTGCGTTGAAGGACGAGACGTCGACAAGAAAGGCAATCTACGTCACCTATGTGACGACTGAAGGACTTAAACGTAATGCCTATGCAAATGATGTGCAGTCCGAAGTGACGTTGGACGACCTCTTTAGAGAATCGTAGAACCCGTGGGGACACACCCCACGAAACCGTTGTAAAACGGCCGTTTGAGCCTTAAGCAGCGAAATGAGATTACGGTGCGGACGAAACTCCTCTCCCACCTCTCGCATTTTGTTACACAATGATACCCCCCCTATCCTTTAGGATAGGTGGCGGGGTGGGGGAAAATGGTGTAAACTATTAGAACAATGAAAACAAAATTCGCCTCGGCATCATCGGTGGCAATGGCCGCCGTCGCAATCTGTCTGTATGCAAATCCATTGTCGGCGGGGGAGGTCTTGAAAATCTCCATTCTGCCTGGCGAGTCGTGGTTCGGCGCGGTCGTTTCGTGCGGGCTAGACATGCCCTGGACGGGAAGCACAAAGGGCTTCTCCCGCGATCTTCGCAAGGACAGCTACACAAACCAGACGTCGCCTATGCTGCTCTCTGACAAGGGGCGTTGGATATGGTGCGACGATCCGTTTGCGTTCACGGTTGACGGCGGCGAAATCTCCATCGAGACGTCCGGCTCGGCTTCCGTCACGACGGGAACTGCAAAGTGCGGCACTCTCCGCGCGGCGTATCTCTTCTGCATGGAGGCGCATTTCAGGCCGGAAGGGAAGATTCCCGATCCGATGCTTTTCTCCGCCCCGCAGTACAACACGTGGATCGAGCTAAACTACCACCAGAACCAGAAGGACTTGATGTCATACGCCGAGGGAATCCGCAACAACGGCTTTCCGCCTGGCGTTCTCATGATCGACGACACATGGCAGACGAACTATGGTGTCTGGACATTCGACGCGTCGGCGTTCCACGATCCGAAGAGCATGATGGATAGCTTGCACAAGATGGGCTTCAAGGTGTCGCTTTGGATATGCCCGTTTGTGTCGATGGACTCCCGCCCGTATCGCGCCATTGCGCCGAAGGGCGCGTTTCTGCCCGGCGCAGACGGTTCGCCCGAGCCAGTTGCATGGTGGAACGGAAAGTCCGCCGTCCTCGACTTGACTTCCCCCGTCGCCGTTGACTGGCTGCGTGGAGAGCTTGATCGGCTCGTCCGCGATTTCGGCGTAGACGGTTTTAAGTTCGACGCGTCGGATGTTCATTTCTACACTGGCGAGGGTATGCGCCTTCCGGCGGGAACAGTCCCCGTCGACCAATGCGCCGCGTATGCTGCGTTCGGGAAGTGGTATCCGCTCAACGAGTATCGCGCTTGCTGGAAGAACGGCGGGCGGGCTCTCGCGCAGCGGCTAAACGACAAGTCCTGTACATGGCGCGACCTCACCCAGCTAATCCCCGACATGGCGGCGGCGGGTCTTCTCGGACATCTCTTCGTCTGCCCCGACATGATAGGCGGGGGGCTTCTTGGCAGCTTCAAGCCGGGAGTGCCAGTTGACCAAGAGTTGTTTGTCCGATCTGCGCAAGTCCACGCGCTATCGCCGATGATGCAGTTCTCCGTCGCGCCGTGGCGCGTACTCGACAAGGAGCATCTTGCGCTCGTCAAGGCAGCGGTGGAGCTTCGGCAGAAGTTTGCGCCGCGTATTCTCGCGCTCGCTAACGAATGCTCAAAGAGCGGCGAGCCAATGTTGAGGTCGATGGAGTATGCGTTCCCCGGAAACGGCTATTCTGCGGTCAAGGATCAATTTGTCATGGGCGACTTCCTCATCGTCGCGCCACAGATCGAGAAGGGCGCAGATAGTCGCGAAGTCCGCCTCCCCGCCGGACGCTGGCTCGCGGACGACGGCGAAGTCTTCACCGGCCCCGCCCGTATTACCGTCAAGACGCCCCTCTCCCGCCTCCCGCACTTTATCGCGCAATGATACCCCCCCCTATCCTTTAGGATAGGTGGTGGAGTGGGGAAAAATATTGTAAACTATTCGTCAAGGAGGATAGTATTCATCATGCCAAGAAAGGAAATTGTTTCGTGACCAGATATTGTTCTATAAAGTTCTTGCTTCTCGTCGCTACGATTGGGATCGTGGTAGTCTGTGCAAACGCTGCCGAGCCGATTCGTTGGTTCAATGGCACTTGGGATGAGCGCGGTGCGCCGCAGGGCAAGCTGCTTACAGACAACGGCGGCTGGTGGGGCGAACGCGTCTGGACGGGCGTAACCTACACATACGAGAACGCACCGACATCACCAGCCGACCGCATCGGCGATCAGAAAGACACATTCGGCAACCGTCTTCTTGACGGCTCGGTGGCTGGCAACTGGTATGTTCCTATTGGCATCGTTGATAAGCCGGTTGTCGCCGTCTTCGACCTTAAGCGCCCGTGTGTCTTCAACGAGGTTGATTTTGTTGCGACGCGGACACCGAAAGCGGCGGCATCTGTGGCGTTCTCTGTGGACGGCACGAACTGGACTGAGGCCGTCTCGGTAGCGGCTACCAGTTCCGTTACGCGCGTTATTCTCGACAAGCAGGCAAATGGTCGTTTCCTAAAAGTCTCTTACAAGGCCGCAAAAGGTCCGACGACCTATCTCGACGAAATCATGGCGTGGGGTGAGGCCGAGGTCTCGGCAGAATATCCAGAAGACATACATCCCGTTCAGTGCGAATGGAACTTCCCGCAGTCCATCGCCGGAGCTCCGGGGTCACACTATGACGAGGCGAAGTTTGACGAAATGGCGAAGGCGTCCAAGACTGGCGTTGAAATTCTCGAAGTGAAGGGTGACCCCGACCGCATTAACAGACCGCTCGTCGGGAAGACGCCGGAAAAGTTCTCCCTCAAGATGGCTCGCAACGAGACGGAGTCGCGGTATTTCGCCATCGTCAATGCATTGCGTTCGACAAATACGGTGGCGGTGTCCGTCGAAGGGCTTGGCGGCGGTGTCTCGGCTGCGATGCTTGTCGGCGGCGTCATACGCGTAACTCCTCCGAAGCGACGTCTCACCGAAAAGGAAATCTTCGACCTGAAACTCAAAGGCGACGAACTGCCGGAGCAGAATGGCATCCGCTTCGCCCCGCTTCCATTCTTTGACACGAAGCCATCGGCGAGTCTTGTCCGTCGCCACCTTGCCAATCCAGAACAGGTGCTTGGCTTCCCAGAGGCAGTGCCGCTCCGCCCTGGCGAGGCCGTTGTCCTGATGCTGCGCTTCAAGACCGATGCCGCGAAGCCAGGAGTCCACGATGGTGCGATTGCCGTGGGAAAGACACGGCTTCCGCTTGCCGTCGAGGTAGTTGATTTGACGCTCCCCGACCCGCCCGTCTGGATTTATGCTTGGGGTGCTTTCACGCATCAGTCGTTTTTCGAGTCTAAGAGCCGCATAGAGCATGACGCGCAGGCCGCCCTCGATCTTGGTGTTAGCTGCTATTTTGGCCTTCCCTATCCAAGGTCCAAGAATGACTACATCTTCCGCCATGCCTCGAATACGCCTTGGTTCATGAGGCATGTGACGGACAGGGCTCCCTTCCATGAAGTTTACAATTGCAAGCGTCCGAAGGGGCTGACAGACAATGATCGCGCAATCCTCCACACCGACATGACCAATGTTGTCGCCAGAGCCGTCGCCCTTGGCGTTCCGCTCGACCATCTCGCATTCGACCTTCCCGACGAGCCGGGGCCAGGCAACGCGAAAGCGAACGGAGAAATGGCCGCATTCGCAAAGTCGGTCTGCCCAGAGGCGGCAATTTTCTGTAATCCGGCTTTCTGGCACTGGAAGGGCTACTTTGAGAACGCGACCGTGATGACGAATAGTCTCAGCGCGTGGTATAACGACTACGTTGACATCTCAGTTCCCTACCGCTCACACTTGGAGGACAAAGTCAAGCGTGACGAACTTTTCACGAAGCCGAGGCGCGTCAACGCGCAATACGCACATCCGGCACGAAGGGCAGGGAGGTCGATTTCGTGGTCGAGCTTCCGCTATGGGATGGATGGCTTCGCATATTGGTCATACTATTCCCCGCAAGGCAACCCATGGGATATCCGCACGTGGAAACTCTACGCTTACGAGGCGCTGATGGTGCTGCCGCTCGAGAACGGCGTCGCAGTCACGCCGCCCTACGAAGAGATGCGCGAAGCATGGGAGGACTGGCGACTCTTGACCGCGCTCCGCGAGTCTGGCAAGACTGAAGTCCTTGACGCGCTTCTCAAGGAGTTTGGCGACAGCTTTGACCGCCCCGGCATGGAGGGCGAGCGACCCTACAAGTGCGACTTCCTCAAACTCCGCAACAAGGCGCTGCAGGCGTTCAAGAAATGAAGCACGTGATGAGAGCTTTCATCATGACGGCGATTGTCGCCGGTGTTCTGCCTCTGTGCGGCAATGCGCGATTCCCCTCTGACGGCGAATTTCGTATTGGCTGCAACTATTGGGCGTCGCATGCCGGGATGAAGATGTGGAGCCGATGGGATGCCGCGCAAGTCGAGAAGGATCTTGACGCGCTTGCCGAAAATGGAATGACGGTTTTACGCGTATTTCCCCTCTGGCCGGATTTCCAGCCGCTTACCGCGCAATACGAGTGGGCGGGAACGTTCCGCGAATGGGCGCAGAACGACGGGCCTCTCAAGAACGCGGCCTGCGTGGACGAGGAGATGATGGCACGATTCGGCCAGTTCTGCGAGATGGCGGAACGGCGCAACATGAAGCTCGTTGTCGGGCTTTTGACGGGATGGATGAGTGGACGCATGTTCGCTCCGGTTGGGCTTGAACGCCTCAACCTCATAACAAATCCGGATGCGCGGATGTGGGAGGTGCGGTTTGTGCGTCATTTCGTCCGCGATATGAAATCGCGCTCCGCCATCGTCGCCTGGGATGTCGGGAACGAGTGCAACTGCCTCGGCGAGGCGACGCGCAGCGAGGCGTGGACGTGGCTCTATGAAATCACTTCGGCGATACGCCTTGAAGATTCCTCTCGCCCCGTCGTCGGCGGGATGCATTCCCTTGCGTCCAGCCCAAATGCCACATGGAACCTTCGCGACCAAGGCGAACTTGTCGATGTCCTTACGACTCATCCATATCCTCTCTGGACTCCTGACATGAACTATGAGCCGTTCAACTCGCTCAGGAACGGACTTCATGCCTCTGCGGAGTCGCTTTTCTACGCGGGTGTTTCGGGACGGCCGTGCTTCCCCGAAGAGGCGGGCGACATGGGGCGCAACGTCTGTTCCGAGACAAGGGCAGCGGGAAATGTTCGCAATGCGCTTTTCACATCGTGGGCGAATGGGCTTGGTGCATTCGTCTGGTGGTGTGCGTTCGACCAGGGGCATCTTGATTTCCTGCCATACACTTGGACTGCAGTAGAGTGCGACCTTGGGCTTTTTGGAAAAGACTACCGTGCAAAGCCAGTTTTGAAGGAGATGCGCGACTTCTCTGTGTTCCTCAAGTCGTTTCCACATGCGAAGTTGCCGAAACGACAAATCGACGCCGTTTGTCTTGTGAGCGAAAGAGGCGCGGCGTTTCCGCAGTCATTTGGTGCGTTTGCGTTGTCGCGGCAGGCAGGATTCGACATCGAGTTTGCTGGAGCGGAAGGGGAGTTGCCGGAATCGAGCTTTTACATCTTGCCGTCTGGCGAGGGATATGATGCATATTCAGTTGCCGCATGGCGACGCATTTTGTCCAAAGTGAAAGGCGGTGCGACGTTGCTCGTCTCGAAGGGCGACAGAATGGCGCTTGCGGATTTCCGCGAGGCGACCGGCAACGAACTTGACTATTCCGCGAAGGATACGCCGTCGGAAGTGGATTTCGAACTTGCCGCGTTTCCGGGCCGCGCTATTCGCGCAAAGCGCTCGTCGACTGTGCGCGTTCTGCCGAGGGAAAGCAAGTCCATCGGGTTTGACAAGAAAGGCGACGCGATGGTGACGGTAGCCAACTTTGGCAAGGGGCGGGTTGTGTTTGTAAACGCGGCGATTGAGAGAGAGAGCTTTCTCGGCACAGGGGCGTATTTTGGGGAAGGGATTAATCCCCTTTACCTTGTCTATCGCGAGGCTGCGAAAATCGCTGGCGTGAAGCGCATCGTCGAAAAGTCCGAATCCTGCCCGAATGTCGGACTTACCGAGCACAAGGCATCTGACGGAACCATAGTCGTCGTTGCCGTCAACTACGATCCCGTGGAAATCGCTTGCCCTGTGAAAATCAATGGCAACCTCGGACGCGTATGGCGAGGTGATGTTTCACCCGACTGCATCCGCCTCGGGCCCAATGATGTCGCCGTGTTTGAGGTGCTGTTCGTCTATCGCGGGCCGGTCAACAACGGCTCGCGCGCGGCGGACGTGAGGAGAACTCGGAATTGACAGGGAAAAATCGTATAATATACGCAAAACAACCCAAGAAAGGTAGATCCCATGGCAACAGGAAAAGCACTCGATGGAAAGCCGTATGCGGGAAATCCGCACGTACGGTTTGACGAGGGGGAAGTCGCACCATGCACCGCAGAAGCTTCGCTTCGGAGGAGACCTTGCCGAAGGCAACCCGAAGGGTGCGCAAGCAGGTGCGCGGCAACGCCGAGGCGTGGGTCTCTACTCTACAAAACAACACATCAGCGGCGCTATTGCTGCTTCATTGCCGCGTCGGCACATTTGTTCGCCGTAGTTGCGCTAATGTCCGCGCCCGCGCTGGCGGAAGACTTCTTTCTGCGTGGAAGTGATACAACTTCTGGAATTACGACAGGATCGTCCTTGAATGGTGCGAACGGGCAGTATGCGGGCGGTTGGACGAACGCCGTCGGGACGTCTTACAGTTCAATGACGGCGGGTAATTCCTATTATGTCATTCCAGAACAGGACTACTATCTGATCAACTCGCCAAGGAATGTTGATTCATGGACTGCCCCGGGAGGGGCATCGCTGACCGTTAGCCCGAATGCCGAGTTGCGGCTGGCTCTTAGGGGCATTGGCAACAAGACCTCGACCATTAGTTTTGGCGACGTGCACGTGGGTGAGAACTCCCTCTTTTGGGTGATTCCCGCTTTGGGCCAGTTAAGTTCGACTGGGTATATGTTGAACGGAAACTTCTTAATGTCCGAAGATTCCGAACTCAAGCTCAACAATTCTGCCTCGGGGAATGACATAAGGCAGATTACATTGGCTGCAACGGTGTCTGGGAAGGGCACAATTAGCAGCATCCCTTCGGATACCTCGGCGACGTCGGTTGGTCGCAATACATACATCAGCGGTGACTTGAGCGGCTTCACAGGGGATTTGGTCACCTACAGTCCGGATGTCGTGACAGGAAATAACATCCTCCGACTAATCGGCGAAAAGTCGATTCCTGCCGATCCTGCGCAAGGCGAAACGGCGTCGGTCGTAGTGACTAACGGCGCGACGATTCTGGTCGGACAGGACTGGAATTCCGGCGCGAACCGCATTTGGGACTTAGGTTCGGGACGCATGCCGATTGTGAATGTGGCCGCGGCGCGAAACAGTGTCGTCATCCGTGGGCGCGCCACCGGCTCTGCGGGCTTCCAGAAGAATGGATGCGGCGCACTCGTCTTCGACGGCGAGACGGACATCTCGGGGACGGCGACGGTCGCATACGGTGTCGTCGACGTCAAGGAGCCCGCCCTGTCGATGGACGGCAGCGTGGTATGGTCGGTGTCGGCTGGCGCGGCCGTCCACTTCCCAGATTCGGTCACCATGCCGGTCTATTACCTGAAGGCGACGGACGGAGGCGGCCAGTCGTCCATGTCCGGCACCTCCGGCGGTGGCGGCTGGGCGGAGACGCCCAGTGGCACGGCGACGAAGACGGCCGCCGTCATGAAAAAGCGGTATGTGGTTGATGGAGGTCTTGTGCTTCGCTCGCCGAATGCCATCGACAGGGACTATGCCTTTGGTGGGAACACGCTTACAGTGGCCAACGGCGTGGTTGCTCATGCGCTAAGCGATAATTCATCCGAGTATGTCCTGACGATTTGGGACATGAGAGTGCCGGCAAGCGGTGTTTGCAAGATGCAGGGCGTAGCGGGAAACAAGCCGTATGGCTGGGGCGGAAACTACGAAATCGGCGAAGGTGCCTTGCTTTCCTTCCGCGGCGTCGTGAATCAGTCGAACAGGATATACGCCAACATTTCCGGTACAGGCAAGCTTGAGTTCCCGGTGAACACAGGCGCGAATCCGCCAAGCAAGCAGAACGACTACCTCTACGGCGACCTTTCCGCCTTCACGGGAGTCATCGAGGCCGGGGCGACAGGGTCCGGGACAAAGCCCATCCTCGCATTCGCGACGGCGAAGTCCTTCCCGGGCGACATGGCGGCGAAGACGGAGCAGGGTCTCTCCGCCACCAATGGCGTCAAGCTCGCATTCGCGGCCTCCGGCTCGATAGGCCCGAATCGCGGCGTGTTCTTCGGGAACGGCACGAGGACAGTCGTCGACGTAGCCGCGGGCGAGACGGTGGTGATTTCGTCGGACATTTCTGGAACGAGCGGGTTTGAGAAGACAGGCGCCGGAACGCTTGTACTCACTGGCAATCTCAAGGGGCTTTCCGGGACCGTCAAGGTGTCGGAGGGTACGCTTTCCCTTCCATGTGAGTCGCGGTGCCGGACATTCACGCTCGACGTCGCCGAGGGTGCTACCGTCACACACGCCCCACCACCGGGCCTGATGCTGTTCGTCAGGTAATGGCTGTGCCGTTGCGAATCAAACGACAACCAATAGAGGGCTTAGACAACGTATGACAAATAAGTCTGCCATTGTAGCGGCCGCCGCAATGGCGGCGGCGGCATGCGCTGGCGCGGGCAATGATGACGCCTGGCTCGCCTCCATCCGCAGGGACCATCCGCGCATGTTCTTCAATGCGGAGACGTGGCCTCAGGTGAAGGCGCGCGCCGAAGGCCCCGCGCGCGCCGAGCGCGACGCACTCGTCCGCCGCTGCGACGGCTACCCCGAAGACCCGGTATGCTCCGACTTTGGCCCCGTTGTGTTCCGCGATGTCAAGACCGCCTCGGGTACGCACAAGACCACCGCCGCCACGCCGATCCCGAACGTGAAGGAGTGGGGGGCTCAGGCGGCGGAGTGCGCGCTCGCCTGGCGCTTCACGGGCGAGCGGAAGTACCTTGACAAGGCGCACAGGATGCTCGCGTCGAGCGTCGCCGCCTATCAGGCCGCGTACCGCAATGGACGGGCCGTCCACTGGTACTCCACTTCGCGCATCCTCGCGCTGTGCGCGTACGACTGGATCTGGGAGGGGCTTGCGCCCGACGAGCGAAGGGAGATCATCGTCCCGCTTGTGCGTCACGTCGAGGACGTGCAGCCGGGTCCCGGCAAGCCAAATATCATTCGCCGCAACGCAGGCGGACCCGAGACCGGGTTCTACGGCGTTTCGAGCCTCCTCTGGTATTCCGGCCTCGCGGCGTACGGCGACGGATTCTGCGACGACCTCGCGCGCGGCCAGCTGCGCCGGGGCCGTGCCCTCTGCCTCAAGATGGTGAAGATCCGCTCGGACGGCGCGGGCGACGACGGCGCGCTTTCCTCCGCCGTGCCCGCCTACTGCGTGGGCGCCTACCCGTGGGCGCACTTCAACTTCTTCCACACGTGGCTCTCCGCCACCGGCGAAAACCTCGCCGCGTCCTACCCGCGCCTTGCGCTCTTCCCCAACTGGATCTACTGGACGTGGATACAGAACGAGGCCCGTCCGGACATGCCGCTCTACTGCGGCTTCGGCGACGACCAGCACACGCAGAACGCGTTTCAGGTCAACCGCCTCTACGAACACATGTCGCAGTACATCCACTTCTTCCGCGATGCGAACCCCGCCGCCGCGCGTCTTGCCGCGTCGCTGCGCGACCGTGCGCCCAGCAAGTCGTTCGCCGGCGACTGGCCAATGTACCCGTTCATTCTATGCCGCGGCGAAGAGTATGGCGTAAAGCCCTACACGCCGGACGAGCTGGAGAACCTGCCGCTCCACGCCCGCCACTTCGAGAGCCTCGGCCAGATCGTCATGCGCTCCGGCTGGAAGGGGGACTCCACCTACTGCACCTTCACCGCGGGCGCGAAGATGCGGATGCACAAGCACTACGACGAGAACAACTTCACCATCTACAAGCACGACTTCCTGGCGCTCGACTCCGGCACGCGCGGCGTGGAGACGGACTGGAACCTCAGGCACTACTACGCCCAGACGGTCGCCCACAACTGCGTCCTCGTCCGCCGCCCGAACGAGCCGTTGCCGAGCTACTGGGGCCCAGCCTGCCCCGGTCCTGAGGGCAGGAACAACGACGGCGGCATGTACGAAGGCTCCGCGAAGGTGCTCGCCTTCGAGACGAACGACGACTTCACCTACGTCGCCTCCGACGCCACCGCCCTGTACGGCAAGAAGTGCACGGAGGCCGTCAGGCAGTTCGTGCACCTCCTGCCCGACGTCTTCGTGGTCTACGACCGCGTGGGCGCGGCGAACCCGGAAGACGCCAAGGCCTGGCTTCTCCACGTAAAGGACGAGCCTGCGGTAGAGGGGCGCGTGCTGCGCGCCGACTGCGGGAAGGGACGCCTCTTCTGCGAAACGATCCTGCCGGCTGACGCGCGCATTGAGAAGATCGGCGGCCCCGGCAGGGAGTTCTGGTCCAACGGCAGGAACTGGGAGCCTGACGCCGCCTTCCTCGCCTCGGCCGCGAGCGGCGCCAGAGAGACCGGGCGCGGGCCGTACATGGGCGCGTGGCGTCTCGAGGTCGCGCCAGGCGCACCGCGGGCGAGCGACCGCTTCCTGCACGTCCTCACCGCCTCGGACACTTCGGTGACGGCCGCCCCTGTCGCGAAGGATGCGTCGCGCGACGGGATGGACGGCGTGACTGTCGCAGTTCCTTCTCCGGGCGGCGCGGCGAAGGAAGTGACAGTCCTCTTCAACCGCGAAGGCGCCGTCGGCGGCACGATCATCTTCGGGAACGGAGCTCCGCGTCCGTTCGCGTCAACCGTCCAGCCACAGCAGGGTCTGTGCTTCTAACAAGGAGATCATCATGAACAGAAGAGAATTCATGGCAAGCATGGTGGCGGGGGCGGCGATGCCGGTTCTCGCCGAGTCCGGATCAGCCGACACGGGCGTAAAGCCGCCGCGCTTCAGGCCTATGGAGATTTCAGGGCAGGAACCGCGTCCGGACTTCTGGAAGGTGCGGCCCGGCGAGATACTGGAACTGTGCGAGCGCGCGGAGAAATGCTCGCGCAAGGAGATCATCGCGCACACCCCATTGGGCTATCCCGTCTATGCGCTCTTCTACGGGGACTTCGCTAGCGACAAGCCGCCGCAGACAAACTGGTCCGCCGGCGCCTCATCGACGACGTGGAAGAACTACATGGGCAATCCACCGCCTGCGAAGCAGACGTTCCTCCTGCTCACGGGAATTCATGGCGCGGAGCCGGAATGCGTCGCCGGCGCGGTGAACCTCATACAGGAGCTGGAGACGGGAAGGGACTTCCGTGGCAAGACGCATCCTGAACTCGTCGACCTCATCGCGAAGTACCGCTTCATCATCGTGCCGTGCGCGAACATGGACGGACGCGCGATTTCGCCCGACCACCTGCGCGGAGCCGTGTGGCGCGACTTCCGCGCCGCGTCGCAGGGGACGTGGAAGGACGGCTCGCTCGTCGGATGGCGCGGCAGCAAGTCGTGGTTCCCTCTTCCGCTCGACAAGGTGTCGTATCCGGGCGGATACCCCAACTCCGAAGGATACAACATCATGCACGACGCAACGCCCGGCGACATCCGCACGGCGGAGGCGAGGGGGATTCTGAAGC
>Ga0310786_10008342_pt1 | contig 13315 bp, 8 predicted proteins | sample AusTroGonzalo_MG_FD_203881 | JGI IMG/M metagenome (GOLD analysis project Ga0310786, IMG submission 203881) | Bovine rumen microbial communities from tropical cattle in Woodstock, Queensland, Australia - Gonzalo_03 (v2) (version 2) | ecosystem: Host-associated > Mammals > Digestive system >... | reverse complement strand
TATCCCTGATCCGCCCGAGATGTACGATGAGATCGATTCCCGAGGCAATCTGTTGCCGAATGGCTGCCAGCGGGAGCTCCATCCCCATCAGCACCATGTTCTCTAAGCGCGAGAGCATGTCCTTCGCACTGTTTGCATGGCCCGTGGACATGCTTCCGTCATGCCCCGTGTTAAGGCACTGTAACATGTCCAGCGCTTCCGCCCCACGGACCTCGCCGACGATGATCCTGTCCGGCCTCATCCGCAGGGAAGCCTTGATCAGATCCCGGATGCTGATCTCCCTGCACCCAGACACGTTACCGTTTCTGGTCTCCAAACGAACCAGATTGTCAATTCCAAGGAGCTGTAGCTCGGCGCTGTCCTCGATGGTGATGATCCGCTCGTCCTTCTGAATAAAGGCTGACAGGGCATTTAGAAACGTCGTCTTCCCGCTTCCCGTGCCGCCGCTGACAAAAATGTTGTAGCGGGCCTGCACCAGGCTTTTCAAGAAATCTGCCGCCTCCCTGGAAATGGACCCAAAGGCTAGGAGCTGTTCCATTGTGATGGGATTTTGCGGAAACCTTCGAATGGTCACGATGGGGCCATTTAAGGCGATGGGATCCATGACCACGTTGACTCTCGCTCCATCCGCAAGCCTGGCATCCACGATGGGGGAGGCCTCGTTTACGACCCTGTTGCATCCCGCTACGATCTGCTGGATCACGTCCTTCAGCCTCTCCTTTGAGTCGAAGGACAGATCCAGCTTCGTGATCCTTCCGCCCCGTTCCACAAAAATGTGATCCATGCCGTTGATCATGATCTCCGTCACCGTGGCGTCCTCCACGAAAAACTGCAGCACGTCCAGCCTCCTCATGGAATCAAACAGCTCCTTCTTTAGGCGGAGCCTCTGTTCCACCGTCAGGCGGATCATCTCAGGGCTCTCCAAAAGCTCTTCGTCGATGAGTTCCCCCACCTCTCCGTCCCCATAATCCCGCCCATAGTCCATCTTTCCGCGCACGCGCTCCCTTACGTCTTGCTTGATCTTTTGTAAATCTACCATTTCATTTCCCCTCTTTTTAGTCTTCCTGATCCAGACTTCTTCAGTCCGGATCCTCCTTCAGGAACTCCCTGATCTGCTCCGAGACAAATTCCGCCAGCTCTCCCCTGTCAAAGAATTCCAGGTCAGATGGCACGCGGCGTATTTTCGGCACGGGAAAGCGATACGTTTTTCCCAGCAGGTCCTCGTAGGAATACTGTTCCAGGATTTTTTCATATTGCGTGAGCTTTCCGCTGGCAGCCCGGTCATCCATGGTGATGGTGTAGATCCTGCTGCAGACCCGCAAAACGTCAAAGAGTCCCTGCATGCATTCGCTTAAATCCATGATGATGAATTCATATTCCCCCAGCTCCTGGAGCTTTTGCAGAAACGTCAGCCATTCCTTCACCGTGATCCCCAAGAGGTTCTGGCCATATTTCATGGGCGGAACGTAATCCAGGCGGCCGATCTGCTTTACCATGCTCTGAAGCCGCAGGGAAAACTTATCCTCCTCCGCGTTCAGAAAATAGAGTAAGTCTGCCAGGTCCCTCGTCTGTACGTCGGCCAAAAGCTCTTGATTTCCCGCGAAGTACTCAAAATTCAGGTACAACGTTTTGTGCTTTTGCGCCAGGAGCTGGGCCATGGTCAGGGCGAAGGTTGTCTGCATGCAGCGCCGCACCGGCGAAAAGAATCCGATGAAGCTTGTTTTCCCCTCCATGCCGAGCTTTGGCAACACCTGGGTTGCGATCTCAAGATAGACCGCAAGGAGCTCCCTGATCACCTGATCCGCCTGTTGGTACTTGTTGACATAGCGCAGATTTTTGTTCCGTATGATCCCGCTCTCGTTCAACACGATAAATCGCTTTGCCGACAACGCCTTCAATTCCTCGCGGTAAACGGACTCCGAGACCACTAAGAGATCCACTTCTTTCTCGCTCTCCAAAAGCTTGTCCGCGTCCGTATAACAGTGCACGCGCCACGGGAGATTTCCCTGCCTTTGCATGTATTCCGTCATGAGACGTGCATATTCCTCTTCCTTGTCACAAAATGCCATGATGCTTTCTTCTGAAACGTTCAATAGATACCTCCCCAAAATAGCAAGACGCTGATCAATATGGGCCCCGCCATGCAGACCCCCGCCTTCTTTTTTTCTTGTATGTCACTCCAATAAAACTTCCATTCACCGCTGTCTGCGACGCCCAGCACGTAGGACGTCAGATACGAGAGTCGATCTTTCAAGTCCCTTTTGCGCATAAACCGGATCAATGAGAAAATAACTGCGAAAAGCAGTGAGAAAAACAGAAAAGTTAGAATTTTTTCCTTTGGGAAAAAGCCGCAGCAGACGCCGTAAAGCTTCACGTCCCCGCCACCGATGGTTCCGACCCGAAACAGCGGGAACAGTACCATCAAGATCAAGAAACCAACCGCAACGTATTGTATCGTCGCCGGGGCCCCGCACGTCACGGCGGACCTCGTCACCCCCAGCAAAAGGATCAACAGGACAAGCCAGTTCGGGATCCGGCAAAAACGATAATCAAAATAACACGCAATGCATAAAAATATGCAAAGTAATAATACGTAATAATCCAACGTCATAGGCATTACTCCAACAATCTAATTTCTAAGCTTGAAAAGTGGAACGAAGCTGTTCCGTGAAATCTTGAAAAAACTCAAGTGAAAGAATGTTTGTAAAATGGATTATAAGAGGGTGTTTCCAAAAAAGCAATAGGGAAAATCAAAAAAAATTCTTTTTGTGAATAATTCACGTCAGCCGCTAAAAACCGCGCTCACAAAGTCCTAAAAGGCCTGAAATTCCTGGAAATCTGCTTGTCAAAAGGACAAAAAAATCCCTCATCTCTCGTCGTTCGTTGAGATGAGGGATTCGTCTTTAGAATACGTAAACCAATGCCGCATAGGGAGGCAAGTCCACCTCGATGGAATTCTCCTGATAATGGCAGGGAAGAGCCTGTGCAACAACCTCTGCCGGCACCTCGTTTCCAAATCCGCCGAACCGGTCTTCATCGCTGTTTAAGAGCAATTTATACTTCTTTTTCGCCGGCACGGGCACGCGGTATTTCTCGCGCTTGATGGGAGTCATGTTCAGGATGAACAGAAGGCTGTTCTTCCCCGTGGAAGCCTTTCTGACAAAGGAATACACGCTGTTATCCTTGTCGTCCGCGTTCATCCACTCAAATCCATCCCAGCTGTTGTCAAACTCATATAACGCGGGATACTTCCGATAGGCCTTGAGGAGCTCCTTCACGTAATCCTTCAGGCCCTGGTTTGCCTTCTCCTTTAACAGGAACCAATCCAGCTCCCTCGCCTCGCTCCACTCCCGCTCCTGGCCGAAATCCTGGCCCATGAACAGAAGCTTCTTGCCGCAGTGACCAAACATGTAGGTATAACCCGCCCGCAGGTTTGCATACTTATCAATGGCATAACCCGGCATCTTATTGACCATGGAGCACTTTAGGTGTACTACCTCGTCATGGGACAGGGGCAGAATGTATTTCTCGCTCTCATTATAGGTCATGGCAAAGGTCATGGCGTAATGATTTCCCTTGCGGTACAGGGGATCCAGCTTCATGTACTCGCAGAAATCATGCATCCAGCCCATGTTCCACTTCAGGGAAAAGCCCAAGCTGTCCGTTCCAATGGGGCCCGTCACCTTCGGCCACGCCGTGGATTCCTCCGCGATGGTCAGGAATCCGGGATACGTGCCGCGCACCACGGAATTCATGTGGCGGAAGAACTCAATGGCATCCAGGTTCTCATTTCCGCCATATTCATTGGGCAGCCACTGTCCGTCCTTCTTGCCGTAATCCAAATAGAGCATGGAGGCCACCGCGTCCACGCGAATGCCGTCCACGTGAAATTCCCGAAGCCAGAACAGTACGTTTGCGATCAGGAAGTTCTTGACCTCCGGTTTCGCATAATTGAAGATCTTCGTACCCCAGTCGGGATGCTCTCCCCTCCTTGGATCGGGATGCTCGTAAATGCAGGTTCCGTCGAATCTTCCCAGTCCGTGGGCATCCGTCGCAAAGTGTGCGGGAACCCAGTCCAGGATCACGCCGACGCCGATCTTGTGCAGCTCATTCACAAGATACATAAAGTCCTTAGGCGTGCCATATCGTGACGTAGGGGCATAATAGCCCGTCACCTGATATCCCCAGGAGCCGTCGAAGGGATGCTCCGCGATCCCCATGAGCTCCACGTGGGTATATTTCATTTCTTTCAGATATTCCACCAGGCGGTCCGCAAACTGCCTGTAATTGTAAAAACCGTCCTCCGTGCCGTCAGGATGCTTCATAAAGGAGCCTACGTGGCACTCGTAGATCGCCATGGGACGCTTGTTATAATCCTCCGCGTCGCGCTTCTCCATCCACTTGGCGTCCTTCCAGCTAAATCCCTCAAGGTTCGTGACGATGGATGCCGTCTCGGGTCTCTTCTGTGCGAAATTGGCATAGGGGTCAGCCTTGTACAGCTTATTGCCATCCCTCGTGGTGATCAGGTACTTATAAATGCTGCCCTCGCCCACGCCGGGAATGAACAATCCCCAAATGCCGCCGTCTCCCAGCTTTGTCATCTGGTGCGCCGTCTCATTCCATGCGCTCCAAGAGCCGATCACGTGAACGCATTCCGCATTCGGTGCCCAAGTGGCAAAGTAGGTACCCTTCACGCCATTTTCTTCCGACAAGTGCGCTCCGAGCTTTTTATAGATCTCATAATGCGTTCCCTGTCCAAACAGGTACTGGTCCGTCTTGGAAATAAAAACCTTCTCATTCGAACCTGCCATCTTTAACTCCTCCAAACGTTATTGAAAATCTTTTTCCGTAATGATGATCATGTCCTCGTCGTCATAACGTCTTCCAAAGATAATGTCGAGGAAATGACCCAGGGTCTTTCTGGACGCGCTGTAGATTGCATCGTCCATCATCTCCTTTACGTCTTCCGTATTTACGGCATGTCTGGCAGTCTGCATCTCGTCGATCTTCATGTGCAGTGCCAGCGTTCCAAGGTCATCAATGGAGTATTCCTGCTCCCTTGCGTACTGACGTGCAAACTCGGCAAGGGCATCATTGCTCATGGGCTTTACTTCCAGCCACACGTTAAACAAAGGTCTTAAGTATTCATGCGCCTTCAGGAATTTTTTCGCATTCTTCTTGGTGTCAAGAAGGATCACGATGATTCCCCAGTTTTCTCTCTGAAGGTTCTTATGCAGATCCTGAATGGCCTTTTCAGGCATGGAGTTTGCATTCTCCACGATGAGTGCGCCATTCTTGAGTCCATCCAGAAGCTGTCCCACGTCCTTCTTGTTTAAGGCGCTTCCGGGAACCTTCGCAACCTTGCCGGAGAAATTGCTGTCACTGGTCTTGATCTCGTAGACCATCTTCTTCGCCAGCTCAACCGTGTTCAGTCCTTCTTCTCCGGCGATGATGACGTTGCCCACGTAGGGTGCCATGCTGATGCCGTCAATGGCCTTTGCAAACTGCTCCCTGTCTGCGTCATCCCTGATCCAGGGATCATACCATTTTTCTTCGTCAGGAGTCAGTTTTCTCGTCTTCGCGTCAGACTCCTTCGCGGCGGATTCTTCTTTGGCTTCTGGCTCAGCAGAAGGCTCCGCGTGGTCTTCCGTTTCCTCTTCTGCCTCATCTTCCTCTGCGAAATCATTTACCACGTCTTCGTCGTCAGAAGAAAATCTTCTTTCTCTCTCCGGCTCAGTCTCCGTCTCCTCAACAACCTCATCACCCAAGATGCTTTCAAAGTCAAAGCCTGCGTCTTCGAGTTCTTCCTGATCGGCTTCCACCACGTTCCTGCGATGGAACATGTTGGTCTCCTTGGTTTCCTTCACTTCCTCGGCTTCTTCAAAATTCTCAGCCTCTTCCTCAAAGCTCTCCTCGGCTTCCTCGCCCCAAGAGAAATCATCCTCCCGAAGCTCCTCGGGCATCGCGCGGACGGGAGTCTCCTCCTTCTCGTCAAGAACGGCCTCCGCCTCCTGACGGATCACGGTTTCTGCCACCTTCGTCACAACCGGGAACTCATGGATCTCTTCTCCGATTCCTTCCATGTCCCATTCAGACGCCAGTTCAACCTCTGCGGCAGACTTTTCTTCTGCGCTGTCATCCGCAACGGGCTCTTCAACAACAGTCTCCTCTGCAGTGGGTTCTTTTGCAACTGCTTCTTCCGCAGCAGGCTTTTCTTCCTCAGCCTCCTCAACAACAGGTTCCTTTGCAACTGCTTCTTCGGCAGGCTTCTCTTCCACAGTCTCCTCTGCAACTGCTTCTTCGGCAGGCTTCTCTTCTTCAGCCTCGTCTGCAGCGGGTTCCTTTGCAACTGCTTCTTCTGCAACAGGCTTTTCTTCCTCAGTCTCCTCCGCAGCGATTTCCTCTGAAATAGGCTCCCCTGCGACAGGTTCCTCGGTAATGGGCTCCTCAGCAACGGACTCTTCCGCCATGGGAACGTCCGGGAAGGTCTCCGGATCCATCTTGTCCTCCATCTGGCGCAGGATGTTGTCGCGGATCGCTTCCTCAAATTCCGTGAACATGCGGCCCGTCTGGCGAAGCACCTGCTGGCGAACCTCCTCTTCCTGTTTTGCCTGGCTCTCGAGCTTCATTCTCTCCCACTCGGCACGAATGTCCTCAATGCTGAGCTGGCCGGTAATCTGCTTCTCTAAGTTCTTACTCTCGGGAATGACAAGCTTAAGCTGTCCGTCGGCCTCCTGCGTCAAAACCTTCGCCATCGGCTCGGGGGGCTGTGCCTTCATGGCTTCCTTCTCGAGGATGCTCTCCTTTGGCGTTCCTTCCTTCTCGTTGTCTTCCCGTCTCTTGATCTCTTTTGCTTCGTGGAAATAGCCAAATTCATCCTGGTACATTTCTCCAGGCGCCTCAAAGAAGACCTCTGAGTTTTCCACGTTCTCAGGTGCCTTCTGCTCGTCCTTCTCAGGCTCGTCCGTTTCCTCTTCAAGCTCCTCTGAGTTCACGGCCTCCATCAGAGGAAGATCCAGCGGGCCGGAATCGGAAGTTACTTCCATGGCCTTCGTGTGATATAACGCTTCCGCAGGATCAGGCGTTGCTTCCCTTGCCTGCTGAGCGTCGCCTTGCTCTCCAAGGATTTCCTTTAATCCTTCCGCCAACTCGGCCTGCAGGTTCATGGTATTGTACTGACCTACGTCCACGGTCTTTACCTGAATGTCATAATCATCCTGTCCTTCAGGCTGACCCTTCAGCTGGCGCCTTACCTCCTCCGCATTGAACACGCGGGTTGCGCCAAACTGCTCGGCATTTGCCTGCTCCACCTCGCTGGCCTTCCACTCATGCGTGTTTCTCCGCACGGGAACCTCGCCCAGATGAGGAAGGATGGTGGTCTGCTGCTCGGATACGGGAAGCTCTTCTCCCTGCGCATTTGCCTGCTCTGCCGCAGGTTCAACGTGGGGCGCCTCCTGAACGTATGCAGGCTGTTGAGCGTACGTCGGCTGCTGAGCGTACTCCCGCGCTCCCGCCTGCCCGCGGCTTTCATACTTTCTCTGCTGCTCCGCAGTCAAAGGCTCATGCAGCATCTTGAGCTCCATGGCCATGTTTACGTATTTTCCGGTGCCAAACCAAAGGATGATCTCGTCACAAACCTCCACGCACTTGGTACCCAGACCCCGTCTGTGATACAGGCTTGCGAGCTCGTACATCCATTTTTCCTGATAATCTTCCGCTTTCAGCTTCTCCAGGACTTCAATCTTTTCGTCCAGGCTCACGTCATAAGCGTCGTACAGCTTATATTTCAAGATATATCTTCCGGGATCATTGGGGGCCAGCTTTTCAAATTCCTTGTAGAATTCTGCCGCCTCAACGGGTTCTCCCGTCTTAACGTATAACTCACACAGGGAATAACAGATCTGGCGGTTTCCAGGCTTTCTGTCATACGCAAGCAGCATGATGTCCCTGGCATCCTCATAGCGACCATTGATCTTGTAAAGGTCACTGATGGTTCCAAGCGTCATCACGCTCCGTACTCTTCTCCAGTCGATCTTGTCCGCAATGGTAGCAGCCTCTGCGTATTTCCCTTGGTCGATCAGGCTTTGGATCTGTTCAACTAAGTGCTTATATTCATATTTATCCACGGTATTTTACTCCCCTTAGGCATTTCATCACATAGATATAATAAGTGTATCACAGTACCCCATCCATGTCAAAAGTAAACCGCAAAAAATCAAAACTCAGGCCCCAAAAGAAGATTCGACAATTCCGCAAATTGTGCCAGGGTTAACGCCTCGCCGCGGATGGTGGGCGACAGACCCATTTTCTCCACCGCCTCCGTCACCTGCTCCCTCGTCAGATGGAGCTTCGGTTCATTGGAAAGGCCATTCGCCAGAGTCTTTCTCCGCTGGTTAAAGGAGGCCCTGATCAGCGCGAACATGTGCTGCGCGTCCTTCACGTCCACGGGGGGCTCGGAATGTCTTGTCAACCGGATCACGGCGCTGCCCACGGTAGGTCTGGGAATAAAGCAGTTTGGCGGCACGTTCGCGATGATCTCCGGCTTGGAATAATATTGCACGGCAAGGGAGAGGGCGCCGTAATCCTTGGTTCCCGGCCCCACCTGCATGCGCTCGGCCACTTCCTTTTGCACCATGATGGTGATGCTCTCAAGAGGCACGCCGCTCTCAAACAGCCCCATGATGATGGGCGTGGTAACGTAATAAGGCAGGTTCGCCACCACCTTGATGGGCTTCCCGCCATTTTGCTCATCGGACAGCTGCTTTAAGTCGAGCTTCAGCACGTCCTGATTGATCACCGTCACGTTGGAGTACGCTGCCAGCGTCTCCTTCAGGATCGGGATCAGCGCCTCATCGATCTCCACCGCCACGACCTTTCCGGCGCGCTCCGCCAGATACTGGGTCATGGTGCCGATTCCGGGGCCGATCTCCAGCACGAAATCCTCCTTGGTGATCTGCGCCGCGTTAATGATCCTGTCAAGGACCGTCACGTCGATCAGGAAATTCTGTCCGTATTTTTTTTGAAAATGAAATTGATGCTTTTGCAGAACGTCAATGGTGTTCTGCGGAATCCCTAAATTTGCCACGTTTTTTCCTCTTTCCGTCCCTGAAAATACTTTATCACCTCTAAAAGATCCGGCAGGATCACGCAGCTAAGCTGCTCCATCTCCTCCGTCGGCGGAAGCATGTCCGGCACCATGATGGGTTTCATGCCCGCCCTGTGCGCGGATCGGATCCCATTGTAGGAATCCTCGATGGCGTAGGTCTCCTCCGGTTGCGTTCCAAGCTCTTTGCAGGCCTGCAGGTAAATGTCCGGCTCCGGCTTGGAATGCTTGATCTCATCCCCGCCGATCACCTGCGTAAAATAATCGCGGATCCCGGAATCCTCTAAGTGCCGCAACACCCCGGCCCGGTTCGTGGAGGAGGCAAGTCCCACCTTCCATCCCTCCTGCCTTAGATAGTCAAGGATCTCCCGGACGCCTTTCTTTTGGGGCCTTCCCTTACTCTCGATCACCCTCCAAAACTCCTCGGAGGCCTCTTTCTTAAATCCCGCATAGTCGAAGTCCTGACCATAATGCTCCTTCAGGATCGCCTCGTCATCCGCGGCGCTTCTCCCGATGCAATTTGGAAAAACCTGCTCCATGTCCTTCATGCCCCGGCTTTTCGCAATGGTCACCCAGGCTTCCATGCAGAGTCTCTCCGTGTCGAACAGGACTCCGTCCATGTCAAATACTACTGCCTTCAAACAATTTCCTCTCTTTCCGTCACTGATAGAGCTCCAAGAGTCCCGTCACGCTCTCAAGCACCAAAACGTCCACGTTTTTCCCGCTTCCGTAATTCTCCAGAAGACTCCATACGTTCCCCCGATAGTATTTCGGATTCACCAGCCAAATGGTCTGATAATGGGGCGCGATCAGCGGGATCATGGAATTTGCGTAGGAATCTCCCACAACAAACAGGGATCTCACCTGCTGGTTGCCCATCTCGATCTTGGCCAGGCCAAAGCCATCCCCCAGAAAATATCCCATGGGGTTATCCGAATCCAGGTACTCCTGACGATAATAGCCCTTTAAATTCACCTTACCGTCATAATTTACCGAAACCTCTTTTCCAACCGTCTCCTCAAAGACGCTGATCCTTTCAGGCAAAACCTCTCGCCCGCTTGCCTTCACAAGGGAACCCGAAAACCGGTTTAGCACCGCCTTGCGCCGCTCCGGATCATAGTAGTAGGACAACCGCTCACCGGAGCGCTCCCACCACGCCTGATACCCATAATAAGCTCCCAGGCTGGTCCAAGCCCGCTCCGTCCGGTAATAAATCTCTTCCGCTCTCTTTTCAAACAGCTTTGCGTAGACGTTGACGTACGCCTCGTCGCCGATCCGCTTTTGAACCTCATCCAGATATCCCTTTTGATCAAAGGAATCCGCATAGAGGGGGAGTCTGTTTTTCCAGATTTCGTCCGACGTGGGGATCAGCATGACCTTGGCGTGATAATCCGTGACTATTTTTTCCAAAAAGCCAAGGCTTTGCTCCACCGGCCGTCCGGAATACTCGCCCGTGGAATGCACGGCAAACAGCGTTTGCCTTTTCCCCACGTAGGTACCATTGTACTCTCGCTTTCCCGTGAGGATCTCCGCGGTCTGTACGATGGATGACCAGCGATCCAGATTATAAAACCGATCCTGAAGGTATTTCTCGTATTCGTCAAAGATCTGACCGTTTAGGAGCTTTCCCGTGGAATACGCAGGTTTCAGGTAATTGACCGGGGCACCGTCCGCTTTCGCAAAAATGCCCGCCTGAAATAAGGCATCCATGATCACAAACGCCAGCAAGATGGCGGCTGGAATCCCTAACGTAAACAGATCATTTCGTCTCTCCTCCACGAAAAACACCTCCTTTCTTCCAATCTCCGACAGTTTCCGGCAGTGCCTACCAGCCCCTGCCGATCAGGTATACCAGCGACGCCAGCAAAAAGACGCCGGGATAAATCTTTTCCAACAATCTCTTTAGAGCGATCCCCATTCCGTTTTTGCTTGCGTCGAGTCTGTCCAGAACGCCGCGGAAAATGGGAAGCGCAAAGAAGCCTCCAATGATAAGCGTGAGTATATTCTCCGAAGCCAAGAAGAAAAAGGCATGATCCACCATTCCCACGCCCTTGGCCCCGAACATCACCTGAAAATACGTCACGGCATCGGACAGATCATTCATGGCGAGCAACACCCAGCCCACTGAGATCGCCAGCATGGCATAGCACCATCCCACCACCTTGGGCAGGGTGGAAAGAATCTTTCCCAGAAACAGGCTCTCCAGGATAAACAAAAAGCCAATCCAGATTCCCCAAAGGACAAAGGTCCAGTCCGGTCCGTACCACGCGCCGATCAGCGCCCAAGTGACCAGCATAAAAAACAATTTGGGAAACAGGCCCTTTTTCTCTCCCGCCAGGGGGCGATACACGTAATCCTTCATCCACCTCATCAGGGATTTGTTCCACCTCTCGGTGAAATCCGTGATGGAGCAGGCTGCAAAGGGATGATCATAGTTCTCCGGGAAATCGAATCCAATGCACTTGCCAAGGCCAATGGCCACGTCACAATACCCTGAGAACGTAAAGTAAACCTCGAAGGCATAGGCCAGCATGCCAAGCCAGGCGGTGGCCAGGCTCATGCCCTCCGGCTTCATTGCCACGATGGAGGACCACAACATTCCTGCGGAATCCGCCAGCAGGATCTTCTTCGCAAGACCGATGCAAATGCGCTTAAATCCTTCGCTGACCTGGTGCAGCTCCACCTTGCGCTCCCTTAAGGGTGCCTGAAGCTCCTGATACCGAACGATCGGTCCGGCGGCAAGCTGAGGGAACATGGTCAGGTAGGTGAAGTAATAAAATACGTTTCTGCAGGCCTTACATTTCCCACGGCTTACGTCCGTCACGTAGGAAAGTCCCTGCAGGGTATAGATCGTAATGCCCAAAGGCACGGGGAAGCCTGATCCAATCAACTTCGTACCCAAGAACTCGTTTGCGGATTTGATAAAAAATTCGGCGTATCCAAAAACCAAAAGAAGCACTAAATCAAAACAATAGGCGCTCACCAGCAGGATCCGCGCGGTGGGCTTCCCCAGGTGCCGTTCGATCAACAGTCCGTGGACGTAGCTCGAGCCGGCGCTGATGAGCAGGGGCATCAGACAGACCGGACTTCCCCATGAAAAAAAACAAAGGCTCCCTAAAAGGAGGATGACGTTCTTCATCCTCCCGGGAACCAAATAATACGTGATTAAAAAAATCGGCAAAAACCGTAAGAGAAACACAACGCTGCCAAATTCCATGATCGATCCTTCTTATCAAAAATCAGACTGCTACGTTCGCTCTTACTTTAGCATTTTTTTCAAGAATAATCAACCAATACTTACTTAATGGGAGGTGCTGCAGGCCACGGTACAGCTCATGGTGATCATCATGACGGTGATCTCCTCCGCAATGATCAGTGCCACTGTACTGCCAAGGGCCGTCGTGTCCGGGTTGTCCTTTGCATACGCCTGCGCAACGATCAGCGCTGCAAACAGAAGCCTCATCTTCTTTCCAATGCTCCAGTCCCCAAAGCCCTTGCGATGCTCCAGGTATTCCGCCGCATCCACAATGTCGTTCGCGATCTCCTCCGCCGTGGTATTGATGCTCACAAGCGCTCCCAGGGAAGCCAGCTCATGGTCCGTGCCAAACTTGATCTTCTTTCTCAAAAGCGCTTCATAAATGGCATTTACCTTCTCGCATTTACTCAGTGCGCCGCCTTCCTCCACCGTCAGCACGTGACTTAAGGACTGAACCGCATTGCTGCTGCCGCGGAATTTCTTTTTCATGATCGCGTAGCACTCTTCCGTCTCCGAAATGATGCTCTCATCGCTCTTGCCAGTCATGGCCAGCAGCGCTGCCAGCGCCATGTCCTCATCAGACGTGAGGAAGGGATGCTTTCCCTCCATCAGCTTCAGGAGCCTTTTCGTCTTTTCAACGATCTCATCCACCCGATCGTCCACGTGGGCGTCATGAATGCAAATGGCTGCCAGTACCATGTATTGCGAGTCGAAGATTTTTCCCTTGTGGAGCTTGTTGTAGATCCCGCTGATGGCCGTCAGATAGTCGATGGGATCCTCCACGACGGACATCTTACAAATCACGGGAATTTCCATTTCGGAACGAAATACGGAGAAAGCCCCCTCGTATTTCTTCAGGATTTTCTTACATTCCTTCAGCCTCTCTAAATCTGCGACCTGTCCCGCTCCGGTGACGATAATGCTCCCGGCCACGCTCATGATTTCATAGTCCCACT
>Ga0310786_10008341_pt1 | contig 13316 bp, 6 predicted proteins | sample AusTroGonzalo_MG_FD_203881 | JGI IMG/M metagenome (GOLD analysis project Ga0310786, IMG submission 203881) | Bovine rumen microbial communities from tropical cattle in Woodstock, Queensland, Australia - Gonzalo_03 (v2) (version 2) | ecosystem: Host-associated > Mammals > Digestive system >... | reverse complement strand
AATACCCCCCCTCGGCACCAATCATGCGGGCAATACGGTTTCCCCTTGTCTCGGTAACGTCTTCGCTGTCGACAACGATAGCTGAAACCAATCCCTGCGGACGGTTGTTGTGGGTACTGTCAGGACGAGCCGTCAGATAAATTTTGACATTTTCATCGGGAACGTATCCGGCGGGAAGATAACTTTTCAAATCGGAAACTTTCAAAGGATCTTTTTTGACCACCAAATTACCATCTTTGGACACTCGCCAATCATCCTTGCTGTCCTCGCGAACCGCACTGCGAATTATGCCTTCGTACTGTTTTTCTATATATTGCGAAGCGGCATCCTTTAACACTCTTAACTGCGACGCCTTGGTCATGTCGCGGATCTCTTCGGTGCGTGCGATATTCTTTTTATAGATAGCCGGAGCGGACATGGCAACCAACCCCAGCACAGCTATCGCTTCCAGTAACATTCCGCCCTTTTCCATATTGTTATATATTTTTTTCATTTTCATATCTCCCCGTTACCGACGATAAATCAGTTTTTCCATAATCCGTTGTTCTACACGCCTTCCGATGACCAATACGAATTCCTTTGGTCATAAACATCCTGTTTTTTACAGCAATGCTCGACCCCATTACCCGAAGTAAACGGCGTTGTACCTCCGCTGCAATAATATGCCCCTGTGCAACTTCCTTCAGTTTCATCGTTCAAACATTTACGTTTTATGTCACTGCAACAATATATACTATGTTCATATTTAGCAAGCTCGGTGCAATAATCACCGACTAAATAACTATTATCCTCATTCCATTTTGCCTTGCCTTTTTTGGAATCATGATGCATATCGGTAGAAACGTATGAATCATGGTCATGTCCGTATTTGGCAAAACCTGTGTGTTCGTGACCACGCAACGCTCTTTCCACACCCGCATATTTGTACGTTGCGATCTTTGGTTTCTGACCACCATATAAAGGATTGGAATCGCCATAACCGCTGTTCGTATATGATGCAACAACTTCATATATGATATTTTTCCACTGCGCATTGGGAGACAAGGCAACGCACTTTTTATCCCCCTTGGAATCCAATTGATCATTAACGGTTTTGGCGATCGACGCATCACCAAAACTGTCGATAACGCCGTCGTCTCCGATTTTCTCATCCTTATTCGGCAAATTAATACACAAAACATTGGTGTAAAGTTTTTCATTGACAACGATACCGCCGCTTGCATCGGCACCTTTGACGTAAACATCCGTGCTGTTGACCGCTTTAGCCGTCACATCGTCAACTTCGGTTACGGCGTAGCCTTTATATTCACCTCGATTGGCAATTTTAATCTCGGCATTCATCGGTTGATAGGTCCCGTCAAATTTAGCGTACATACTGGCACCTTCGCGTCCGCCGCCGTCAATGACATGTCCCGTACCTCCCATATCATCATCTTTGCCGCCACTGGCATACAAATCAACCCTATTGGCGAATCCGTTGCTGGTTGTGGACAAGCTGGCAACACCTGCATTATTGTTACCGTTACCCGCCAACCATCCGGTAGCGCTACCGTCTGTCTTCTTGGCGACAATCACACCGCCGTCAGCCGTTTTTGAACCAAAGACATTCTCTTTGCTTTTTAATTTTCCATGAATATCGACGCCGCCTTTGCCACCGTCGGAAATATTAATTGTTCCCGTAGTTCCGTATTCCTCGTCCGCCGTTTTATATGCATATACCTTAACCGTCGTTTTGTCATCGTTATTGGTAAGTTTCATGGCCGAAGAATCGCTGTCCTGACCGCCTCCGCTGTACATATCAACCCTGTTTTTGCCGCTGTCGTCCATCTGCACTCGCGGATTATCATTCGACGTTCTGGCGCCGATTCTTATCGTAGCCTTTTCTCCGGTTAGATTAAGCAACGATCCGTTATTCGCGTCATTTTGACGAGCAGACAATGAAGCGTATTCGGTTCCGTTATTTTTCAAAGACAGCAAACCTCCGTTTCCATTGGCATTAGCCGCAGACAAAACCGCATTATCTTTATCTCCGGCATATGCGGTGAAAACCGCGTTATTATCGCCGGTAGTAACAGTTGAATAACCTGAATCGCTTTTAAATTCGGCATAGCCTGCTCCCGTACCGTTGCGATTGCTTTCCATAATTACGTTATCCGACGGGTTGTTCCCCTTTAAATACAAAGCGCCGCCACTGATCGTTTCATTAAAATGGATAGCCGAGATTTTCAATTTTTCCGACGCTCCTCGATTCAACCTCATGTATCCAGAATTGTTATGAGTCGATAACACGGCACCGACAGCGTTATTATCCAAAGCAAACTTCCCTTTATCGGTGGCAACCAATAAAGCAGCCGTTTCGGTTTCGTCATTTGACGAATAACCAGGATTTGATTTATAACGTCCTCTTATCGCGGCATAACCGTTTCTGTCATTACGGGCAGCGACCATGGAACTTTCCGCATCAGCCAATATCGTTTGATTATAAGTTGATGAGATATCTCCATTTCCGAACAACATACGCCCACCGCTCGCCGTCGCACCAGCGTATGAACGGGTCAAACCGTCGGAACCATTCAAAGTCAATTTAGAAGCCGTATCGGTAAACTCACCGTAAGTTTCAGACTCCGAACCGATCAGGATACCGCGGGCAGCGCCGTTATTGCCTCGCACTTCAAAAGCACCTCCGTTATCCGACGTGCCGTAAGCAAGTGCTTCGCTGTCACTTTCCGCACTGCGGGTCGACAACATACCGTGCTGTCCTCCGTCATGAGATGCCGTTAATGCCACAGTTTCCACCCCGGCACGGTTACACCCGGATAAACCGCCGGCACCGGTTCCGTCATAATCCGATTCCGCGGATGAACATCCTTTTCCATTATTGGCCGTCAATTTCAACGAGCCGGAATCACGCGCCTTTATCTCCACCGTCTTGATGCCGTTTTCCCCTGCGGCATTGGTACCAATAATAGAGCCGCTTTCCCCTTCAAAACGGATACTGTCGCGTTTTACTTCATCTTTGTTGTATTTGAAACCCAAATTCCGAACGCGGTTGATGGAATTGCCGTTGATATCCAGATTGGTCATCATCATATTAAACTGCGGGAAACCTTCAACGCTGTTACGGTACAAGAAATCACCTGACAATGGGTCTTTGGTAAAAGTGGTGCTGGCGACGATATGTCCCTCGGTCAAATCGTCTCCAGACACGATTGGACGATCGGCATCAAGACCTTTGTTCAAACTTTCAAGATCCTGTTCCCACGCGTTATTGCTCCCCATAATCTTGTTATCGGTAATATATCCCCCTTCGGATCCGATCAAAGACGCTATATAATTGCCTCTCTTTTCGTCAACCGTACCCGAACCGACAACCTTGTTGGTAATCACATAAGCCGAAGCTCTCTTTATCGGCAAACCATTGGTCTCGGTCGTTTCGGTATTTTTGCGCACCACGATTTTCACGGCTTCGTTTGCCGATTCCTCCGGAGTTAAATTGGAATTATAATCGACCAGACTTTTGCTCATATTCGCCATGAAATTCGGCGGCAAATACTGTCTCAAATCTTTCAGCTGCAACGTCGCTCCGTCTTGAACCGTTTCATAATTCTTTTCGATATAAACCGACGCCGCATCGCGAATTGTGCGCATTTGGGAAGCAACCGTGACATCTTCTATCTCTTTTGATTTTTCGACCGCTTTTTTATACACGATAGGAGTGGCGACCGTCATCAATCCCAAAACGGCCATCGCTTCCAACAAAACGCCGCCCTTTTGTATTTTATTGCTTGCTTTTAACATGCGCTCCTCCCTAGTAATAATTCGTATCATCAAGAGGCTCGAACCGTTCTCCGCCCCTATTCCACTTGTTGTTTTTTTCATCTATACGTTTAATAAATCGGCCTCTACCTTGATAAAAACCTTCACCGCTTAAATCAGCTGAGCAATTAATAGTCTTTTCAATGACCTTGACACAATCACTTTCGCTTCCTACGCATCCTTTCTTTATATGCCTGACTATATATTTTTCACCGCATTTTGCATCACTGTACGATTCGTCATAATTCCAATGGTAATGTCCCCTTGCCGCATACTCTTTTTCCTCTTTTGGTGAAAAATTGACCTCTTTTGCCGTTCGCCCCTGTCCGAATTTATCTGCCCCTAACAGACCATATTTAGGCAAATAACGTGGTTTCATAGAAACTTCCTCTAACGTCGCGCCGTGCTCATGGCCCGCCGCCGAATGTTGGGTTTCACCTTTGGCATACTTGTTATAATCATTAAAATCTGACTTGGAACCGATCCTTTCCCATTGATTGTTTTCAACGTTAAAATAACCGACTTTCAAATCAGCCGCCGAAGCAGTCTTGGTTCCTTCTTTATTTAAATAGATATAATTGGCATCGTCATCCAAGTACGTCACATATCCGCCTTGTCTGCCTCCTCTCCATGCCGTACCAATATTTATCGTTTTACCGCCGACGGTAACATTGTCCCCCCATGCTTTCTTTAAATGATGCGTGTCGTTGTGGGAACTGCTCTCCATCAGATCGGTAACCCTGTCATAAACCAACTGCCATAGAGCTCTACCAAAATTACTTCTGCCTTTTTCATCCGTATCCATTAAATTGCCGTACTTTTCTTTCCATGCCGTAGCATTCCCCGTACGGGCAGCGGCCGCATCAGATAAACAAGCGGCATCATCCTCTTTTCCGTTCTTGCCAAGGATACAAATATCTTTAAATTTTAAACTGGCATCGGTTTTTACAACCGGAGCGGTTATGGTAGCCGCCGTTAAACTATCGCGAATCAATACGGCGCCTTTAACCACGGAATCAGATTTACCGACTAAAAGTGCCGCGCCGGAATTCATACCTTCGACCCCGTCTCCGTCACCTTGCAACTCCAACTTAAGCTCGTTATTTTGACCGGTTTGAAATGTATCGCCGGCGGCAAAAATAGCCTTTTTTGCATCCGGATTATAAAATTGCAAACCTTCATCGGTTTTATTGCTAAACTCGACACCGGTTTTTTCTTTACCGGTCGTGTTTCTCAAAGATAACCCGCCGGCACCAAGGACACCCGTAGCCTTTCCGGCAATATTCATTACCTGAGCTTCGGTCCCGTCTATTTCGACTTTTGCCCCGTTTTCGTCATAGGCTTTTACGTTACCACTATTACCTTTGGCTGCCGTCATTGACACACCGTCACTGCCGTCGCCGCGTTTAAAGTACATACTACCACCGGAATTCTGCGATCCTAAAGCCTCGATCCGACCGGAAGAACTGTTCAGCACCATTTCACCGGCATTACCTTCGCTGTTGGCGCCGAAATGGGCAAATTTTCCGCCATCGGCTGATAATCTAGCCGCCGCTCCGACATTTGAAGCATTTAATTCACTTTTCATCGAAGTGGTGATTACGGCTTTGTCCTTTCCATTATCCGAAGGAGTCAACTCTATCGTACCACCGCCATCCGTATCGTCATAACCGCCTCGCGACATAAGTTTTACGGTACCGACATTGTTATTATACGCCAGATACGAACCCCCGCCTTTTTCATCATCGACAACCGAACCCGCACCGTGAAAAGTTCCTAAGCTTCCATCAAATCCGGCAGCCGCCGCATCATCGGCATCCTTCTTCAATTTTCCGCTTAAAGAAGCATACATTTCCGAACGAGCAGTAGGATTATTTGCATCGCCGTTACCCACAACTTCAAAATAACCGGATTTGCTAAGCGACGAAGAAGACACTCCATTTACAGCACCGCTTTTACGGTCGCCTTCAACCGTAATTTTGGCAACCCCGTTATTGGCTAAAGACATTGAACTGCCTTTTTCGGAAGAAATCAAAACATTACGGTTTTCGGTATCTCCCATGGTTAAAATACCACTCTTTGACGTTTTTGAAGTACCGCTGACCAAAACACCTGTTTTATCAGAATTACCGCGAACAAACAATGCTCCACCAGTTAATTCAGGATTTTTTTCGTCCGTTGTCAAACGACCTGAAACCGTAGTGTTATATACAAGTTGCCCCTCGGAATAACCGTTATGGACATCGTTCGATTTTTGATTTTTTCCGGTAATACCCGCAGCAATTTTACCATTAGTTTCCGTGGTCGCCACAACCGTAGCTTCCTCGCCAATCATACGAATTGTTTCTTGGTCATCCGCATCTTTCAAAGCAACCGAACCGCCATCAGAATTAGCAACGGCAACAACTTTTGAACTGCCGTCCGGGGTCATCAATTCCATAGCTGAATTATCTTCGGTTTTACCATCTTTTTTATAATATAAATTAACGGCATTGCTTCTATTAGAGGCTATGACGCCGGTAACTTTTCCGTCATTATCGGTAACTTCGAATGCCGAGCCTTTATCCGTGGCGTCGGAATAAGCAGTCGCGCCAGCGTCCTGATTGCCATCCTTTCTTACTCGCATTTCACCGCCGCCATTTTCACCGTTAGCCATTAAATAGGCCGTACGCGAGGCATTATTATTGCATGCCGTGAAAATGCCGGCTCCGTCTCCGATACCGATATCCGAATTAGCCAAAGCTTCAGTACATCCACCCGTAGTATTGCCCTTTATAGCTCGCAAAGTTAAAGCTCCAGAGCCGTCAACTTTCGGATCTTCCTTTTCTTTTCCTGCAATTTCACCGTTAACCAAAGCTAAATCCTTTTCCGCTCCGGCCAATACCGTTTTACCGGCACGATTAGACTGCAACGCAACCGTGTCATAACCGGACGTGTTTTTACCAACTATGGTCCCGTCTCCGTATTGTTCTCCTTTATTGCCATTTAAACGCCATGAAGTGAATTTATCGTCACGTCCGTACATCAATCCGACAGAGGAGGTATTATTAAGGTCGTTTCCACGCATATTGATATTGGTCATCATCATATTAACTTGAGGTTGACCTTCTACTTTATATTTGTACAAATACTCGCCGCTAGCCGCGCTTTTACTGAATTGAGTAGTGGAAACCAACTGTGATTTAACCTCGCCCGCCGTAAAACCGAATTTGGTGGGATCAACACTCCATACGCTGTTATTACCGACCGCCGTTCCGTCCAAACCGGCATAGCCACCATCCGCGCCGATTAAAGACGCAACCCGATTCCCGCGCTTTTCGTTAAACTTTTCGCTATCGACTACAATGGCGGAAACTCGATTATTGCCGTTAATCTTTTCACTACGGATACCTATTTTAATCGTTTTGTCCTCGTCAAATCCCGGAGGAAGAAAATCGGCAATTTCATTTAGACCGATTATTTTGGTCTTGGCGCTTTCTTCACCGTCAGCCAATACATAATCTTCGTATTTGGCATCGACATAATTGGCAACAGCATCTTTAATGATTTTCATCTGCGATGCCTTGGCTATATCTTCCAATTCTTGCGCCTTGTCAATTTTTTTCTTGTATATCATGGGTGATGTCACCGCCACAATGCCGAGGATAGCCAACGCCTCAACCAATAAACCGCCCTTTTGGTTTCTAATATCCGTCATTTTCATAATAGTGCCTCCCACAACGTACAAGTGCGTAAAATTCCGCATCTAAAAATTAATTTAACACCGCAGAAAAGAAAAAGATATATTACTTTAGTTATAGTTTGGGAACAAAACGCGGACAAACCGCCGAAAAAATTATCGGGAACAAAAAAACAATAAAATCGAATTTTTATTTTTTAACGGTAAATCCGTTTTGAGACGCCCGTCGCAAACGATCATTGATAGCTACACCTATTCCTTCGTCAGGGATAGGCATCACGGCAATACCTTTATAAGGAAAAGTATCAAGCCGACGCATATAATCAAACAAATTACTTGCCGCTTCCACAAGATCACCGCTTTCGCTGAGATTTAAATCGGCATGAATATCATCCGACACTTTACCGAATGCCAAAACTGCATAGTCGGTGGGAAAATTTGTCGCATTCATGACAAGAGGAATGCGCGGAGCATAGTGCGACTTTAATTGTCCCGGAGCCATTGGCTTGTTACCCTCTTTACCGGATGCTATTTTTTCGGGATCATATTTCTCGACATTGCCTATAACTTTTTCAATATCTTCTTTTGTAATATAACCGGGACGCAAAATAACGGGAACATCTCTGGTTGCAAGAATAATCGTTGATTCAAGCCCGATATCCGATTTGCCGCTTTCGATTATGAAACCAGCGCGGGATCCCAAACTTTCACGAACATGTTCCGCCGTTGTGGAACTGACCTTGCCGGAAGCGTTTGCCGATGGGGCCGCAACCGGAGTACCGCATGCCTCCAAAAAACGGCGCGCAATTTCATTTGAAGGAACACGGATAGCAATAGTATCAAGACCGGCTGTAACCATATATGAAATCCCGCAATTGGGAATTCTTTTCACCACTAAAGTCATCGGGCCAGGCCAAAAGCAATTTGCCAGCTTCTCCGCCACTGCGTTGAACTCTCCGTATTTTTTAGCTTCTTCTAAGGAAGTAACATGGACAATCAGAGGATTAAACGTGGGACGTCCCTTTGCCGAATAAATATTGACCACCGCTCTGTCATTAGTGGCATCGGCTCCCAATCCGTACACCGTTTCCGTGGGAAAAGTAACAAGTTTTCCTTCACGAATTAATTCAGCGCCTTTTTTAATATCGTCATCGATCATTTTATTGCTCTAAACAACCCTATTCTTCATCATTGTTAAGACTGTTGTAATATTCATCCAAAGGAATCTCGGACGTTACCATATCCGCCGTAAATTTATAGAATTTCATTGTCGGAGACCAATAATGGCGGTCATAACCCAACTCCGATTTAAGAGCCGCCACAAAACTTCCTTTATCAGGATACACATTCCACATCTGCGGCAGAAACGATGCGTCTTTATCGCCATCCACCAATAACAGTCCGTTATCCGAATTAATTTGTGATTGCAAATCATTATCAGAAGAACATTTAATCTCTTGCAAATCGCTTAAAACGGAAATCTCAATTTCAATATCACCATCAAGAATACTTTCCGCAGTAAGAACGGAATATCTAGAATCGGCATAAGCAGCATTGAATGCCGAATTGGCAACATCGACCGCCAAACAATCGTCAGGCGTCAAAGTCCCCATACAACCGCAACAGACACCGGATTTATACAAAGCGACAAAACATCCTTTTTTTTGCAATAACGCTTCCGGCAAGGTGGAAAGGTCAGGTTTAAACGGTGTATCGCCTTCCAAACCGGAAGCAATTGACATAATCGCTATCTCGGCAATCTGGGTTGCATATTCGCTGGCAACTGACATGACTACGTCCTCTATTTACTGATAACTTTACTGATGATAAATCCAAAAGAGGCAAAATACCATATTTTTTTAAACACTTATCTGATAGTTCAGAGCCACTTTATTTTTTTGAAAACAAGGTACAAAGACAACGCCGACACGCCAAGAATAGCACATACTATCCAAAAACCGTGAGGATGATTGGCAAACGGAATTCCTCCGACGTTAATCCCCAATAAACCGACAATAAAAGTGAACGGTAAAAAGAGAGTTGCCAAAACCGAGACGACATATATCGTCTTCTGAGACGCCTCGGTCCTTAACGAGTTTAATTCATCCATGTTAATCACGGCACGTTCAATCAAAACGTCAATATCCTCGATAATGCGCGTCATTCTGTGACCGTCTTCGCGAATATTATCCCTGCTGTCCTTGTCAAGCCATGAAAAATTCTGTCTTACCGTCATATCGATAGCGTCGCGTTGCGGAGATAAATAACGACGCAAAGCCGCCAATTGCCTGCGTTGTTCGGAAACCGAGTTCATCAGTTCCTGCAATTCCTCTTCGAGGCCTGCATAATCTTCGATAATCTTATCCTCGATGACATCAAGAGCATCCTCAAGTTCTGATACGGTTTCGGAAATATTGTCAAGGATGCCGCTCGATATTTCTTCCATCATTGTTGAAACATTAGTTGGTCCGTTACCGGCGGTAATTTTTCTTTGCAACGAACGGACTATGGATATAGGAGTACTGCGTATGGATATGATACGATTTTTTTCAACCCATAATTTTACAAAAGACATATCATCGGCATCGGCTCCAGGCATAGGATTAGTCAAACGAAAAATAACCAACATTCCATCGCCGTGGGCAATACAACGCGGACGGGACTCATCTTCATCGTTCAAAATATCTGAAATGAATTCCGGAAAATCACATTCGTCAGTAATCCACTCGCAGGAATCCTGACATTTCAAATCCAAATGAACCCATAAAGTTCCCAGATCCGGACGCCAAGCTTTTACAGCATCCCACGAGTTTACTTGTACGCCACCACCTTTACCGTCAAGAATGACGGCGTACTTCAACCCGTTTTCCGTGACCGTTTCCAAAGCCAAGCGAATACCTCTTTAAAATTATTGCTCTTGCTTGATGCGCATTCCATAGAATGAACGGTAAACAAAATAAAGACCAAGCAGGAACAACACAATTCCGACATATATGGCAGCATCCGGAGCTTCCTCGGCAATCTCGACCGCCAACAATCCAAATAATGTCGTAAACTTAATAATAGGATTTAAAGCGACCGACGATGTATCCTTGAAAGGATCGCCGACAGTATCACCGACAACCGTTGCGGCATGCAACTTGGTTCCCTTTTCTTTCATATCGACTTCAACCCTTTTCTTGGCGTTATCCCAAGCGCCGCCTGAATTGGCCATGAATATCGCTTGATACAAACCGAAAACGGCGATAGATATCAAATAAGCTGCAAAAAAGGTTGTATCAAAACAGGCGAATGCCAAAGTGAAAGTAAAAATAACGATAAAGATATTAATCATCCCTTTTTGGGCATACAGCGTACAAATTCTGACAACCTCTTTAGAATCGGCAAGTGAAGCCGCTTTTTCTGTGTTAAGTTTGATATTCTTTTTAATGAAAAGTACGGCGCGATACGCTCCGGTTGTCACCGCTTGGATGGAAGCGCCGCAGAACCAATATATGATCGCTCCTCCGGTAATCAATCCCAGCAAAACCTCAGGCGTTAACAAATCCAAATGCAAATCAAACATAAGTATGGTTGAGAAAATCATAGTTGTGGCACCGATAACCGCCGTGCCGATCAAAACCGGCTTAGCCGTCGCTTTAAACGTATTGCCGGCACTGTCATTCATTTCAAGATAATCTTTTCCTTTTTCAAAATTGGCGGTAAATCCGAATTTTTGGCGTATTTCGGCCCGCACCTCGGGAATAGTCTCAATCTGCGACAATTCAAAAACCGACTGCGCGTTATCGGTAACTGGTCCGTAGCTGTCAACGGCAATGGTCACGGGTCCCATACCAAGCATTCCGAAAGCGACCAATCCGAATGCGAAAACGGAAGGATAAACCATATAATCGCCTACAACATCCATCGAAGCAAAATAAGCAACCGCCATTAATCCGACAATGACTAATCCTTTCCAGAAAGCCGAAAAATTACCGGCAACAACCCCGGAAAGAATGGTTAAAGAAGCGCCTCCTTCCGTTGATGCCTCGACAATTTCCTTGACATGAGTGGAATTTGATGAAGTGAATATTTTGGTAAATTCAGGAATTAAGGCAGCAGATAAAGTACCGCAACTGATAATAACGGAAAGTCTGTACCATAAGCCGCCGTCAAATTCTGATAACAAAAGATAACTGACACCGAAAGTCACAACAATTGAAATAAGAGAAGTCAGCCATACCAAAGTCGTAAGCGGTATTTCAAAATTAAACTCTTTTTTACCACCGACCATTTTCTTGGTTAAAAACGCATTCAGGGAATAAGCAAAAACCGAAGTTATCACCATAAGAATACGCATGGCGAATATCCAAATGATGAAATTGGCTTTTAATGTTTCGGCGACACTTTCATCAACGGCCTCTCTTCCCACGGCAAGAACGATAAAAGTCACCAAAGCGACGCCGGTCACACCGTATGTTTCAAAACCATCAGCCGTGGGTCCGACGGAATCGCCAGCATTATCCCCCGTACAATCGGCGATAACTCCGGGATTACGGGCATCGTCTTCTTTGATATTAAAAATGATTTTCATCAAATCGGAACCGATATCGGCAATTTTGGTAAAAATACCGCCGCATATGCGCAGTGCCGAAGCCCCCAAAGACTCTCCTATCGCAAAACCGATAAAGCACGCCCCCTGACTTTCCGGATCGACCGTCAGCAGAATTAACATCATCATGAATAATTCAACACAAATCAAAACAACGCCGATTGACATACCTGATTTCAAGGGAATTTGCATAACATCATAAGGTCTGCCGCGTAAAGAAGCGAAAGCGGTTCGAGAATTGGCGTAATTGTTAATCCTGATGCCGAACCAGGCAACGGTAAACGAACCGAGGATTCCCAAAACTGACCATCCTAAAATAACTGCAACTTCGGACAGCTCCATATCCGACAAAACGTAAAAATAATAAAAGATGCAAATACCGATTAAAATTTCCAGCAAAACCAAAAGTTTACCCTGTTGCCAAAGATATGTTTTGCAAGTTTCGTAAATGGTATTCGAAACATCAAGCATCGCCTTGTGAGCCGGCAATCTTTTAATGCTTATAAAACTGATAAGGCCAAACAACATTCCCAAAACGCAAACGGCAACTCCGCCATACAATATTTGAATACCGCTGACGGCATTACCGAAAAGATCATATTTTGAATCAAGCGCTGGAATTTTTAGATCGACTTCCGAAGCAAGAGACGCCGGCACCGCATAGAAAAACGCCGTCAGCACCAGTAAAATTTTTTTCATAATCTTTGTCATGCCACTAATCCTTTTGCCAGAAAATTTTTGGAATTTTAGGAATTTTATACCCGACAGTCCGTTTTAACAAGGAAAAATTCCCAAAAACGCCCCCGCAAACGCTTTTTATTTCGTTCCAAACACATCAAGGATAAAAACCGAAATTTTTTAATCCTTCTGTTTCGTCAAATCCGAACATAAGATTCATATTCTGAACCGCCTGTCCAGCCGCACCTTTCAATAAGTTGTCCAAAGAGGATATAATAATATATCTTTCGGTTCTGGCATCCTTTTTGACGGCGATATCCACATAATTGGTATAGGCGGTGTAACGCGTATTAGGTAATATGCCGCCATTCAGCACGCGGACAAAAGGTGCATTTTTATAAAAATCCTTGTATACTGCGGTCAGTTCGTCTTCGGTCAGATCTTTTTTAATCTTGCTGTATGAAACGGCAAGAATTCCCCTGTTCATGGGAACCAAATGAGGAGTGAAAGTCACTTTCACATTCTTTCCGGCTAATAAAGACAATTCCTGTT
>Ga0310786_10008339_pt1 | contig 13318 bp, 4 predicted proteins | sample AusTroGonzalo_MG_FD_203881 | JGI IMG/M metagenome (GOLD analysis project Ga0310786, IMG submission 203881) | Bovine rumen microbial communities from tropical cattle in Woodstock, Queensland, Australia - Gonzalo_03 (v2) (version 2) | ecosystem: Host-associated > Mammals > Digestive system >... | reverse complement strand
CTGAAGTGCTGCCACGCGAAATAGCCACCAACAGCCAAGCCGACTCCTACAATCAATGCCACGATGGCTGCCACACAACCAACGGCTACTTTTACTGCTTTATTCATATTCGTTATGTTATAATAATTCGGCTACAAAGATACACGCTTTCCCCATAACTTCCAAATTATCCGGTCAAAAAACATCATTTACTATGTTCCCGCATATAGTCACGAGGCGACAGGCCATAGAACTTCTTGAAAATAGTGGAGAACGAGGCCGCATTATTGAAGCCACAAGCATACATTACCTCGGTAATATTCATGTTATTGTTGGCCAACAGATGGGCAGCCTGCTTCAGACGGATGTTACGGATGAAGTCATGCGGTGTCTGACCAGTGAGTTCCTTCATCTTACGATGCAGGTGTACACGGCTGATACCCACCTCGTCGGCAATGCCATCGACGCTGAGGTCCGAGTTGTTCAGGTTCTTGTTGATGACGGTCATCACACGCTCCATCAACTTGTCATCGGGTGACTTCACCTGGACGCTCTCTACCTGTTCCTCCAGCTGGTCATTACGTCCGTACTTCAGTTGCAGCATTCGGTGCGTACTGATCAGGTTAATGACGGTACGACGCAGGATGTCCATATTGAAGGGCTTGACAATGTAAGCATCGGCTCCTGTCTCGAGGCCCTCCAACCTGTCCTCGTCACGGTTCTTCGCCGTCAGCAGCACCACGGGAATATGGCTTGTCGTAGGACTTGACTTAATGGTAGAGCAAAGTGTGTTACCATCCATCTGAGGCATCATCACGTCAGAGATAACCAAGTCAGGCACACTCTTCAGGACCTCTGCCAGTCCCTCGCGGCCATCGGCACAGCCTATCACGTCAAAGTCTTTCTGCAGTTCGCTGATGAGATAGTTGCGTATCTCCTCGTCATCCTCCACAACCACCACACGCTGATGGGCACTTGGTATCACCTTCGATGCGACAGGCGTGGATTCCGTTTCGGCAGGTGCCTCCTGAGGCTCCTCAAGACTCAATGCAGGATCCTGTTCGGCAATTTCCGTCTCAGAAGGCGTGGTATCGATTTCCTCTGGTGACAGATGGTCACAGCCCATCGGTATCGTCACGACAAACTCACATCCATGTCCGTCAGGATTGTTGCTGGCCTTCACGGTACCATGATGCAGTTCCACCAGCGAACGAGTCAGGTCAAGTCCGATGCCCGTACCCACATTGCGGTCGTTCAAGGTGGACGGCGACTGGTAGAAGCGCTCGAAGATACGCTCCAGCTTGTCCTCAGGAATCAGTTCTCCATTGTCATAGATGCTGATGCAGGCCATTGACGGCTGATCGGCAGTTGCCGGCTGCTGACTGATCGTAATCTTGACCATACCGCCTGACGGGGTGAACTTGAAGGCATTTGAAAGGAGGTTTACAATAACCTTGTCGAAATTGCCTCGGTCAATCCATACGGGCAGCCTGTCCATCTCATGCTCATAGACGAATTGAACGTCCTTCACCTCTGCCTGATGGGCAAAAAGCGTATAGTTATCGCCGACGAAGCTAATGAGGTCTGTCTCCCTCATGCGCATCTGCATCTGTCCCTTGTCAATCTTTCGCAGGTCCATCATCTGGTTAATCAGTCCCAGTATGCGTTCGGCATTCCGTCGGATGGTCTCATAGGCACCACGACGCTGGGGGTCGTTGTCGTGCTTCATGAGCGATAGCAACGGTGCCGTGATGAGTGTCATCGGCGTACGTATCTCATGGCTGATGTTCATGAAGAACTTGAGTTTTGCATCAGCCATCTGCTCAGCATGAATATGTTCTTGCAGGCGCAGACGGTCCTGTTCCTTACGATGGCGGTATTGCAGATATGTCCCAACAGCCAAAGCCGCTAATAATATATATATAATGTACGCGAAGGTGGAACGGTACCACGGTGCATGAATCACCACAGTAAAACAGCGTTCAGGTGTCTTGATGCCATTATGCTCGGCCACTACGCAGAAGTCGTAGTTTCCTGGTTGCATGTGGCTGAACGTTATCTCATTCACACCCGGCTGCATGCGTACCCATTGTTCGTTATTGATACGATAGAGATAGGTGATGTGTTCCGGGTTGTCATAGGTCAGCGTCGAGAGCTGGATGGCAAACGAGTTGTCGTGATAGCCCAGTTCAAAGCGCTGACTGGCAATGACGGTAGTATCGGTCACCTGGTAGCCGTCAGAACGCGTAAGGCTGTTGACCGACACACCACCAATGGAGAAGTCGGTCAGACTGACAGCTGCCGTCCATTTGCTCTGGCCGATGTCGGCAGGATTAAACCAGGTAATACCTCCAACACCTCCAAAAATCATCATACCAGATTCCGACGTCCACGATGCGCCGTCACTGAACTCGTTCGACTGCAGGCCGTTGTCAATGAAATAATTTTGTGTCACGCCTGTCTTGGGGTCCAGGCGACAAAGACCGTGGTCTGTCGAAATCCACAGATGGCCCTGCTTGTCCTGTTCAATGGAGGCGATGCCATTATCTGCCAAACCTTTCGCCGTATTATATAGCTGTAGTTGTTTTTTCTGCAGGTCATAGCTATACAGTCCATCGTTGGTTCCAATCCATAGTTTCCCTGCATATTCGCGGGCTATACGAGTCGGCGTTCCGTAGTTCAGGCAGTTCTTGCCGAAAACACTCGTCCAACTGCCCTTCACAATATCCAGGCAACAGATACCCATGGTCGTAGCCACATAGACACGTTTCTTATCGGGCGACAGCGATATCTGCGAAATGTAATTGTTCGTCAGGGTATTGATGGTACTATCCGTCGGTGCGTCAGGGTTCATGATGTACTGTTTGACTGGCGAGCCGGCCGACTGCGGGTTCACGCACAATACGCCCTGTCCCATGGAAGCCATCCATATTTGACCTTGACCGTCCACGTCCATGTCAAAGATACTGATGGTAGGGGACTCACGCTGCGAACTCGGGGCCAGATAGGGGAAGATGTCAAAGGGGTGATATGCCGCTCCGGCAGGATCAATCCATCCACAGCCCTCTCCGTAGGAGCCAACCCAGATGCGTCCGTCACTTCCCTCGACAATAGTCATAATGGTTAACGGGATGTTTTCCTTATAGTGCTTGAGCAACTGCAAGCCGTCACTGAAACAATACAGACCGTCCTTGTCAGTACCAATCCACACGCGCTTCTTGCTGTCAATACAGGTACTGATGACACAAGCCTCTCCCATGACGTTGCGGTTACCCAATCGATAACCCATGTAATTGAACCCAACAGATTTCCCAGGCTGTCTGTAGAGTCCCTTCTGCAACAAGCCAATCCAGTAGTTACCGCTACGGTCCTCGGTAATGGAGACAACCTTACATTTCGACAAATCAACCGCACGACTGTAATAAGGATTGTCCGTCAACATACCATTCGAGGGATCATAGACTCCTATTCCACCGCCGTCATAGCCAATCATCAGTTTTCCGGAACTGTTACAATAGATTTCAGAGATAGGTTTGTTACCTACCGACTCTATCTTCACAAACTCGTTATTCCTTAAGACATAAAGACCGGCGCCGGAGGTTCCCAAATAGATATTGCCATGCTGGTCCTCGCACACCTTACGGAGCTGGGCAGCGACGGGGGAATCCTTGAAATAAATGCGGGGTTTCTTGCCATCATCGCAAATCAGGCCTTTGTCACGGGTGACAATCCATAGATGACCGCGACTATCCTCCAGCAAATGGTAGATGGTATGCACGTCTTTATACAACCCATCGACCTGATGTGCATGTTCGCTGTCGTCAAACTTCAACAAGCCATGACCAGAGGTACCGGCCCAGATGCTGCCATCACGCCGTTCCTCGAAACACAGCACATAGCACTGGGCCTCCTGTCCGCCAACAACCTTTACTTTGACGTCGCGGAACCGCATACCGTCATAAGTCTGCAGGGCACCCCACATTCCCAGATAGAAAAGACCATTGTGATCCTGCATCATACAGTTGACATAGTTGCTGGCCATGCCTGTCTGCTGGTCTTTCTCCTTCTTGTATATGCGGAACTGATAGCCGTCATATCGGTTCAACCCATTACGGGTTGCCGTCCAAATAAATCCGTCGCGATCCAGATAGACTTGACTGGTAAAACTGCTTGATAGCTGTTGGTTAGCATCAAAGAGTTTACCCATCTGAGCCAGTGCATTAAGACTGGCAAAAATAAGGAAAAACGTTATTAGAACTTTACGCTTCATTTCTTGTTAGGTTACAAAAACTTTGCAAAAGTAGCACATTTATACCAATTAGCCAAAATTCTGATACAAAAAATAAACTTTATGATACAGTTTTTTTTGCATATATCCTATATTACCTATACTTTTGCAGCGTAATTTGTTTGTTTAGGTTAAATATAGTTAGTAGTTTTGGTACAGAAAGGGGGCCGACGTGAGTCATCCCCCTTTTTCTTTTTCAATAGAAAAAGTAACAAAACATACCAGACTGCAAAAAACTAATAACGTACCAAAAGACAACAAAGAGCAAACTATCCTAAAACAGGAAACCTAACCCTAACCATTATGTAAATTTCTAAAAATAAAAAAATATGAATACTTCACTATTTCGCAGATCCAACGGCGCCGAAATCGACGTTTCGGCAGGCCACCATGACTTCAAATGCGGATGAGACGACTTGGCAGCTCATCACCTATATTATACGTAGGAAGAGCGCGCAAAAGCCACCAATAATTAAAGAATGTTACAAAACATAAAAATCATGTTACAATGCGAAAACGGAATAATAATATATTCCCGTACCTTTGCACCCAGAATTTATTAACATAACAAAAAACTATGAATCAAAATCTGTCAAAATGAAAAATCTAAAGCAGTTGATTAGACAGACCATTCCTACGATCCTAATGCTCTTTGCATTCAGCACGATGCTGTATGCACAAGAAGGCATTACCGTCAAGGGAACGGTCGTTGACTCTAACGGGGAACCGTTAATCGGTGCCACGGTTGCCGTGAAGGGAAAGCCTTCAGTGGTTACTGTTACAGACATTGACGGTAACTTCACTTTGGCGAAGGTCCCCTCACAGTCTTCAACGCTTGTCTTCACCTATGTCGGCATGAGTGCCCACGAGGAGAAGGTAGGCAGTAAGCGCACATTCAACGTTACGCTGGCAGAAGACGCCACGCTCGAAGAAGTCGTTGTCGTCGGTTATGGTCAGCAGAAGAAAGCCTCAGTGGTGGGTGCTATCACCCAGACCACAGGTGAGGTACTTGAGCGTGCTGCAGGTATTGGTAGCGTCGGTGCTGCCCTCACGGGTAACCTGCCTGGCGTTGCTACCATCGCCTCTACCGGTCGCCCCGGTGAGGAAGACCCGCGAATCTACATTCGTGGTGCAGCAGCTTGGGGTAATGTAGATTGCCAGCCGCTAATCCTCGTCGATGGTGTCAAGCGCGACATCCAGTCCGTTGATGTCACATCTGTGGCAACGATCTCAGTGTTAAAGGACGCCTCTGCTACTGCCGTTTACGGTGTGGAAGGTGCTAACGGTGTCGTACTGATTACCACCAAGCGTGGTCAGGAAGGTAAGGCAAGAATCGATGTTGGTTTCAACGCCACCTTGAAGGCTGTGTCCAAGCTTCCGCGTAAGTATGATTCTTATGATGGTTACATGTTGCGTAACGAGGCCATTGAGCACGAACTTGCCATTGGCGGTTCTGCTGCCTGGGAGTTCTATCGTCCGCAGACTTTCATCAATCTCTTCCGCAATCAAGACTATACCGTTAAGCCAAACTTTGCAGCTGATGGCACCTATCTTGGTGACTATAGCCAGGCTGAGCGCTACGCCAACGTTGACTGGCAGGATGAAATGTTCAAACAATTCGCATTGTCTTACAATACAAACCTCAACATCTCTGGTGGTTCGCAGTTGGTAAAGTATTTCGTGGCATTCGACTTCCAGAACGAAGGTGATATGACCAAGTTATGGGATAACCGCCAAGGTTATGAAGGTGGTTATACCTATAATCGTTTGAATGTACGTTCAAATCTGGACTTCCAGATCACGAAAACCACTCAGTTCAAGGTGAACCTGGCGGGTTCTAATGCACAGAAGAAGTCTCCGCGTTTTTATTATGGTAATAGTGGCGAGTTCTTCCAGCAGCAGAAATGGGCCGGTGCATACGGTATGGCGCCCAACCTCTTCCCTGTTCAGTTCTCTGATGGCGCATGGGGTTACTATCCTTTGACTTCTAACATCGAGAACTCTCCACAGAGTGTGGCAACGTCCGGTTATGAACTGAATACGATAACACGAATCTTTACTGACTTCGCACTCGAGCAGAAACTCGACTTCATCACGAAGGGTCTTGTTGCACGCGGAACAATCTCTTGGGACAACAACTTCACCGAGGGTTCACGTGGTATCTCAGACCTTCATACTGTGAAGAAAGCGTATATCCTTCCAGAAGACGGTCAGCTCATTCGCGAGAATGATATTGATACCACCACAGGTTTCGATTTCTATGAGAGTCGTGACTGGACTACTGAAGCAGGTAACATCAGTTCTACAAGCCGTGCCACAGAAATGTCGCTTCAGCTCTACTGGGGTCGTCAGTTCGGTGACCATAACGTTACTTTGATGGGTAACTGGAAACGTCGTACCACTCAATATGGCTCAGAGCTTGAGAACCGTCGTGAGGACTGGGTATTCCGTACCACCTATGACTTTAAGAGCAAGTATTTTGCCGAGTTCAACGGTGCCTACAACGGTTCACAGAAGTTCTCTCCAGACAACCGTTTCGTATTCTTCTGCTCAGGAGCTATCGGTTGGATGATGTCAGAAGAGCCCTTCATGAAGAAACTGAAGGACAAGGGAATTGTTGACATGTTCAAGCTTCGCGCCTCTCTCGGTGAAATCGGTGATGATAATGCCGGTGAGCGTTGGGCATACCTGACACGTTGGGAAGTCGTTGGTCCTTATAGAATGTCTTTGGATGGTTCTAACAGCCCATTCACAGGATATAAGGAAGCTGCCGTTGCTGTTCCTGACCTTCGTTGGGCGACCGTATTGAAAAAGAACATCGGTTTCGACTATGCATTCCTCCGTGGTATGTTCGCAGGTAGCTTCGACTACTTCCGCGATGACCGCTACGATATCTTCATTTCTGGTAATGAACGTTCTGTACCTTCTTTCTATGGTGCAGCCAAGACCCCTGACATCAACAAGGGTAAGATGAAGAACTACGGTTTTGAGTTCGAACTTCGCTTCAATAAGGTATTGAAAAACGGCATGCGTTTCTGGGCAAATGCCAACTATACTTATGCACACAATGAGATTATCCTGAAGGATGACCCTGCACTGATTCCAAGTTACCGCAAGAAGGAGGGTTATTCACAGGGCCAATACACCTCGTTCATCGATAATGGCTTTATTGGCACATACGATGAACTCTATAGCTCACCAGAGCGCCAGAGCAACGACGCACAGGTACTCATTGGTGACCATTACATTGTTGACTTCAATGGTGATGGTATTGTTGACGAGACAAACGATATTGCTCCTTATGGTTACACAGGTAACCCTGAGCACACCTACAATGCCACCATCGGCTGGGAGTGGAAAGGCTTTAGCATGTTTGCACAGCTCTATGGTGTAACAGGTGTCACACGTGATGTAGGTCTTGCCTCTTTTAATAATAAGTTGCTTACTGTATATGATAACGGTCAGTGGTGGAATCCTGCAGATGGAAACGGCGAGGTAGTCGTACCACGCTTTACCACACAGGTTTCCTATAACGACGGTACGCAATTCCTCTTCGACGGTTCCTACTTCCGTCTGAAGAACGTTGAAGTCGCTTACACATGGACAAAGGGTTGGATTAAGAAGCTTGGCTTTACCAGCCTGAAGGTTTATCTGAATGGTAACAACCTCTTGCTGATTACTAAGATGCCTGACGACCGTGAGAGTAACTTCGGATATAGCGGTGGAGGCGGTGCTTACCCAACCGTTAGACGCTTTAACTTCGGAATCAAGCTTAACATTTAATTATTCGTAATAAAATAGAATACTATTATGAAATATTATCATAACATCAAATCCCTCTTGTGTGGTTCGCTGCTTTTGTTAGCCGGCGGTGCTTCCTTTACGTCCTGCACCGACTGGCTTGACAAGGACCCTGAGTCTATCGTAGCTGAGGACGAGGCGTTCAAGAACTTCCGCAATTTCCAGGGATATATTGAGGAAATTTATGACCTGATTCCTGACAAGCAGAAGGCCAACTACTGTACATCATGGAACTGGGGTGATGATGCCCTTCACAACCCAGAAGGTTATGCGCACATGGATCACCAGGTCGATCTTGGTAACTACCGTAACTGGTGGACCAATAGCCAGTCTTGGCTGAATGGTAACTGGGATTCTCTTTGGAAAAGCTCATGGTACTGCATTCGTAAGTGCAACATGGGTATTGCCAATATCAAGTCGCTCGTAGGAACGGACGAGGAGCGCAACTTATTACTTGGACAGATGTATTTCTTCCGCGCATGGTGGCATTTCGAGCTGATGTGCTACTTCGGTGGCCTTCCCTATATTGACGAAGCATTCCCTGCTGATGCCATTCCCGAACTGCCTCGCCTTTCTTTCCAGGAATGTGCAGACCGCTGTGCAGAGGATTTCGAAAGAGCATACGACCTCCTGCCTTGGGATTGGGATGAGACGCTTGCTGGTATGCAGACTTCTGGAAAGAACGACCTGCGTATCGACAAGTTCATGGCGCTCTGTTACCTTGGTAAGGTTTATCTCTGGGCAGGTTCTCCCCTCATGAAGGAGTTTGAGAAGACAAAGAATGGTGGTGTTGCCCAATTGTTAGGCGCAAGCTCCAACGGTAAGACCTACGATTATGATGTGGCTTACTGTAAAAAGGCTGCCGAGACCCTTGGTAAGGCACTTGACTTGGTTGCCAAAGGCTCTGTCAAGTACAAGCTTGTCGGCTTCAGATATTCTAACATCTACGACCACGTGATGGACGAGAATGCTGAGAACTGCTATTCAGACATCTTCTATACCCTCAAGCAGAATTGGAAAATGCCAGGTTCTACCGAAGCAATCTTCCGCGGTGCATGCCCGGGTGTCAACAGTGCTCCTTGGAACTGCGCAAAGCTCTTTGGTCCTAAGGTTGATGGTCTTGTAGAGCATGACAACATCATTCATCACCCCACAGCCAACCTCGTTGACCAATACGGTATGGCCAATGGACAGCCCATCTATCTGGTTCGCAACGGTCAGTATGTGCTGAACGAAGCTTCGGGTTGGGATCCCGAGCACCCCTTCCAGAACCGCGACCCGCGTTTCTATCATGATATCGTGTTTGACGGTTTCCACTATGTAATCAACAGAGAAGGTATGACTGATGCTCAGAAAGCCCATGTTCTTGACTACTGTTCTCTTTACACCGGTGGTGCCATGCGTGAAATCGACCACGGAAGTGCTTCTGGCTATTTCATTCAGAAGTTGATTCCTCACCAGTGTAACAAGGGTGACAAATATTATGAGTGGGATTACGCTATCCAAACCTATATTCCTTATATGCGCCTTGCAGATGTCTATCTGATGTATGCAGAAGCCAGGACAGCTATTGCAACAAGCATAACCGATATTAAGGAAAGACCGACTTATTGTCCGACACTGTCAGCTGTTGAGGCTATCAACGTGCTTCGCGACCGCGTAAACACCGATGATTTCCCCATGGAGCATGTACAGCCCAACCTCATGGATACGAAGGAGCACTTCATGGATGAAGTACGTCGCGAGCGTACCGTGGAGCTTTCTTTTGAAGGTTTCCGTTGGTGTGACCTGCAGCGTTGGCTTCTCCTGACCGAGCCTCCTTATACGGTGAAGTACTCTCATGAGTTCGAACGTCTGGAAACTAATGATTGGTTCTATAATAGTAAGACTTTCGAGCCGCAGCACGACCCAAAGGATGCCAAGGTTGGTAATTTCCACAAGGAAGACATTATCACCCGCCGTTTGGAATCAAAGCATTACTGGTTCCCGCTTCCTGACGATGATACCTATCTATATGAAGGATTCCCCCAGAATCCGGGATGGTAATCAATTGATAAATGAAAATTGAAAATTGAAAATTATGAAACATATAAAAAGAAACATATTTCTCTTTGCCATGCTTGCAGCATCGCCACTGGCGGTCAATGCGCAGACCGCTGACGACGCTGACACCACCGTGGTGAAAAAGAAAGTCCATGTTGCTTTCCGCGACAAGGATGCAGATCATCTTCTCGGAGGTATTTCCTATGTTGACATGGAAGAACTGTCGAAGAAGGATTATACGATGAGTAGCCTTGAAGACATGTTTGCGCTTGTTGGCGGATGGAATGGCAACAACCTTTGGGGAATGGACAACGACCGTCTTGACAATAACGACAACAGCAACCTGCCACTCGTTATCATCGATGGTATAAAACGTCCGTCTAACAACGTGCTGCCATCGGAGATCGAACAGATTACCTTCCTGAAGGGTGCACAGGCAGTAGTGCTCTACGGTGCAAAGGGTGCAAAGGGTGCTATCCTGATTACCACCAAGCGTGGCAAGGTAGATGGCCTTCAGATTACGGCAAATGCCAACACTGGCTTCCATTTTGCCAAGGAGTTTCCAGAGTATCTGGGTTCCGCAGAGTATATGACGCTCTATAGAGAGGCATTAACTAATGACGGAATCGCTATTCCCGAAAAGTATTCTCTGCAGAACATTTATAACCATGCTTCTGGTTTGAATCCTTACCGTTATCCCAATGTTAACTATTATTCAGATGAGTATATCCGTAAGGCTTATAACCGTTCTGAAGGAACGTTGGAGATTCAGGGCGGTGGCACACGTGCTCACTTCTACACGAACATCAACTACTATCGCAGTGAAGACCTTCTGAACTTCGGTCCTGCAAAGGATAACTACACCGATCGTTTCAGCGTACGTGGTAACGTTGACCTCGTTGTCAACAAGCTCATCACGGGTTTTGCCAACGCAAGCGCCACGTTCTACAATGAAAACAAGAACAAGGGAGACTTCTGGGGTGAGGCATCTACCATGCGTCCCAACTTCCCGGAGAACGCAGCACCGCTGATTCCTATCGACATGGTTGACCCCAATGCCAGCAAGGCTCTTGCCATTCTTGGCAAGTCGCTGAACCTGCTCGACGGAAAATATTTCCCCGGTGGAACGAAAGTTACCCAAACCAATGCTATCGCAGACTGCTATTTCGGCGGTAGGACACAGGCCGTTAGCCGTCAGTTCCAGTTCGACGCCGGCATTAACTATGACATGAACAAGTTCGTCAAGGGTTTGACGTTCAAGACCTTGTTCTCCATCGACTATGCAGCCAGCTATAATCTTTCATACAACAATACGTATGCGGTATTTATTCCAACGTGGAGTAACTATAACTCAGGAGATGCCATTGTGGCTCTTACCCAGCAGAACGATGAGCTGGTCACCGGTCACATGTCTCAGTCGAATAGTAAGTATCGCCAGACCATCAGCTGGAATGGACATTTTGACTACGACCACACCTTTGCCGGTAAGCATCACGTAACGGGTATGTTGCTGGCCAATATGTACACAACCACAGCCAGTGGCACATACCATCGCTATGCCAATGCCAACTTAGGTCTGCAGGCAGGTTACGACTATATGGGTCGTTACTTTGCAGAAGTGGCGTTGGCTGGTGTACATTCTGCTCGTCTTGCAGAAGGTCATCGCGAAGCCATCTCACCTTCTTTCACCATTGGTTGGAACATCGCCAAAGAGCCTTTCATGCAGGGTAGCTTCGTTGACGACCTGCTGATCAGCGCATCCTACAGCGACCTCAACGAGGACATTGATGTATATATGGGTGAGAAGTATTATTATCTCTATGATGCATTGTGGGCAACGGCTGGTAGCGGTTTCTCATGGAACGAAGGTTCTACTACAAACCTGACTTATTCTACAGCGGGTAGTAACCCTTCGCTTGATTTCATCCATCGCAAGGAATTCTCAGTTAGCCTCCGTGGTTCGTTCTTCAAGAAGCTGATTAGCGCAGAACTCACCTATTTCAATACGGATATGGATGGCTTTATCATCCAGAACCCGACCACATTCCCTTCACACTTGGCAGGTGGTCTTTCTGGTAGTTCATTCAAGCCGACTATCAACAACAATATCCAGAACCGCAAAGGTCTTGACTTCAGTATAACAGCTCAGAAGCAGTTCGGTAAGGTTCACGCACAGCTTGGTGTTGTCGGCACCTATCTCAAGACCGAGTGGAAGAAGTACGATGAGATTATTGACGAGGCTGCACCTTGGCGTAATTCGCTTAATGAACTCACCCATGAAGGAAGACCTCTTGATGCCATGTCTGGCTTCAAGTGCTTAGGTTACTACACGGCTGATGACTTTGACTATAATGCAGAAACAGGTAAATATACCTTAAAAGCAGGTCTTCCCACATCTTCGCTGAGTGGTAACACGAACCTCCAGCCTGGTGACTTGAGGTACGAGGACGTGAATGGTGACGGCAAAATCGACAACAAAGACCAGGTAGAACTTGGCAAGTGGGGAACCTACGGTGCTCCGCTCACACTGGGTGTAAACCTCACGCTCAAGTATAAGAACTGGACGCTCTTCATGCTGGGCAATGGTAACTTTGGTGCTAAGGGCATGATGAATGGCAGTTACTACTTTATGAGCGGAGACGCCAAGTACTCTGTCAATGCACGTAACCGTTGGACACCGGAGACAGCAGAAACTGCTACTCATCCGCGTCTGACCACATTGGCAACAGCTAACGGCGCAGCTTCTACATACTGGCTCTACAGCACAGACCGTTTCAACCTTCGTAAGGTACAGCTGACATACGACTTCCCGAAGGAATGGTTCGACGGTAAGGTTGTGAAGGCTCTCTCAATTTATGTAAACGGAAACGACCTCCTAACATTCTCAAAGCATCGCAAGATGATGGAGACCAGCGTAGGCTATGCACCACAGACTCGTTTCTACAATCTCGGTGTTAAGGTAACCCTTTAATTCTAATTGACAATTGAAAATTGATAATTGAAAATTATGAAGACTAAAAATATTATATTGTACTTCGTTGGCCTGCTAGCCTTGTGCTCCTGTCAGGATATGTTTGAGCCGGCAGACGAAAACAACCGACAGGAGGATGCCATGTACGAGGAGTCAAAGTACGCAGACGGACTGCTGATGTACGGCTATGGTCGCCTTCCCTATCTGACGACCACCCAGACGGACATTGCCACTGA
>Ga0310786_10008338_pt1 | contig 13319 bp, 31 predicted proteins | sample AusTroGonzalo_MG_FD_203881 | JGI IMG/M metagenome (GOLD analysis project Ga0310786, IMG submission 203881) | Bovine rumen microbial communities from tropical cattle in Woodstock, Queensland, Australia - Gonzalo_03 (v2) (version 2) | ecosystem: Host-associated > Mammals > Digestive system >... | reverse complement strand
ACATACGGTTCGGGCATAATAACAATACCCAATGATGCACCACCTAGACGATATAGCAACGAAGCATGGGTCAATGGCAAGTGGACGGTAATCTAAAAGTTTAAAATTATGTTTTTCAATTGGTCTAAATACGGAATAGAAATCCCTTACGGAAGGATGAGCGGTCAAGTCAGAACGACTTGTCCGAAATGCAGCGCCGACCGTAAGAAGAAATACGACAAATGCCTGTCGATAAACCTCGACGACGGAAAGTTCAACTGCCATAATTGTGGTTGGGCAGGCTGCGTCGCAGAGGAGGACGATTGGGAAAAACAACAGCGTATGGAAGAATGGAAGAAACAGCATAAACCTGAGCCTAAAAAGCCTATCGAGTACAAAGTGCCCACGCAAAAAGGCACCAAGGAATATTCCGAGAAATTTATCAATCACTTTGCCAAACGTGGTATAAGCGTCAAAACAATGACAGAATGCGGCATTACCGAGGGCATGGAAATGATGCCTCGCAAGGATGATGACCCGGGAGAAGGGATGATAATGCGCAACACCATCCAATTCAACTACTATCTTGACGGCAAATTGATAAACACAAAATTTAAGACGCACGACAAGAAATTTAAATTTGTTAGCGGGGCAAGGCTCATCCCATATAACATAGACTCGGTTAAAGGTCAAAAATACTGCATTTGGACTGAAGGCGAGTTCGATGCACTTTCCTTCCACGAGATAGGCTATACAAGCGTCGTCAGCGTCCCATCGGGCGGAGGTCATAAGAACCTTGATTGGCTCGATGACTTTATGGCGGAGTATTTCGATGACAAGGAAACAATCTACATTGCATCGGATACCGACACCAGGGGTGTGGAACTCAAAGACGAACTTGTCAGACGTTTCGGTATTGACCGCTGCAAGGTTATAAATGACTACGGAGAGGGCTGTAAGGATGCCAATGACGTATTGCAGAAGTACGACAAAGAGACTCTTAAAAAAGTTCTTCTAAAAGCCGATTTCCTGCCCGTAGACGGCGTGTTCGCAGTCAACGACCTCAAGGCTGACTTGGATGCCTTATACGAAAAGGGATGGCAAAAAGGCGTCACAATAGGACTCCCTGAGTTTGATAATATATGCTCATTCGAGACGGGTAGAGTCTGTATCGTCACAGGCATTCCGACATCAGGTAAGAGCGAGTTCGTGGATTTCATGACAGTGATGCTCAACCAAAGATACGGATGGAAGACAGTCTATTTCAGTCCCGAGAACTTCCCGATAACCTATCACATCGCCAAAATATCCGAAAAGCTAATAGGCAAGCCGTTCTCCAAAGAACGTGAAAACAGAATGTCACGAGCTGAATACGAGGTGGCTGCGGAATACATCAATGACAATTTCTTCTTCATCTACCCGACCGACAATTGTCAGGTAGACAACGTGCTCGAAAAAGCCAAGGCTTTCGTTCACAGAAAAGGATGCAAGATTGTTGTTCTTGACCCTTACAACAGATTAGACCACGACAATGGCAGCGAGAGAGAAACAGTTTATATCAGCAAGTTTCTTGATAAGCTCACTTACTTTGCTCAGAAACATGGAGTGCTGCTTATCCTCGTGGCTCACCCTACTAAACTGCCGAAAAACAAAGAGGGATTCTATGACCCTCCGACATTATACGACATTAGCGGTTCAAGTGCCTTCTACGCCAAAGCTGATTTCGGTATTACCATTCATAGGGATGTTCAGGAGATGTGTGTGCTTGCAATAGCCAACAAAGTGAAGTTCAAACATCTTGGCGAGATTGGCAAGGCTAAATTGCAGTACAATATCAACAATGGCAGATACTCGGCTTATGAGTTCGGAAAAGAAATGCAATGGGATAACTCCAATTTCTTGCAGGACTTGATGCCGAGTAACGAAGGAGAGGAATACACCTATACTGCCCCTACATCTCAGACCTTTGCACCGAACCCCGAGTTCGATAAAAACGCTGCTGCGCCTGAAAGTATAGTCCTAGGCCCTACAGTTACCCCTACATTTGATAACGATGACACCTATTGGGCACAGTTCAAGCATGATTCGTCTCCATTGCCATTTTAAAATTATTGAAATATGATAGAGTTTGACAAAATTTATAATATGGATTGTCTTGAAGGGATGAAACGCATCCCCGACGGGAGTGTGGACTTGGTAGTGACATCTCCGCCTTACAATATTGGCATTGACTACGGCACATACAAGGACGATTTGCCGTGGGATGAATACTACCAATGGTGTGAGCAATGGCTTTCGCAATGCTACCGAGTGCTGAAAAAGGACGGACGTATTGCGGTCAACCATTACTTATCACTCGGCACGTCAGAGTTTCGCACAAGCCCAATATCAGAACTGAATGGCATAATGAATCGTATCGGCTTCAAGCATCATTCTATTGCTGTTTGGCCGGACATCACGCTTGCCAATAAGACGGCATGGGGCAGTTATATGTCAGCATCTTCGCCTTACATCAATTCGCCATACGAGGGCATCCTTATCGACTACAAAGACCAATGGAACAAGGCCGAGAAGGGCGAGTCGGACATCTCAAAGGATATGTTTATCTCGCTGACGAGAGGACGCTGGGATGTGAAGACAGAGACGAATGGTTTAACCAAGTGCAACTTTAGTGTTGGTTTTGCCTATCGTTGTCTCTCGCTTTTATCCTATGTTGGCGATACCGTGCTTGACCCTTTTATGGGTAGCGCAACAACGGCTATCGCTTGCATCCGTACCAAGCGGCACTTTGTCGGCTTTGAGCTCAATGAAGAGTATTACAAGAAAGCCTGTGAGAGAATTGAACGTGAAAAACAACAACTAACATTATTCTAACCATGAAAAGAGTATTGATAGACAAAGACCCGTTTTCTTCCGGCACCGAGCACATGCGGTTCGAGGAATACAACTGCGACCAATGCGTCAAGTCAAGCGAGCCGAAGAAAAAAGGCACCAAATACACCAACTCCGACAAGGACAATATGCCGAAGTGTCCGATACAAAGGGACATCGTCACGAGGATGTTCTCAAAGAAGCCCATCTACAAGGAGACTTACGACATCTGCACCGAGTTTATCCTGTACGGCGTGCTTTGCCCTTACATGAAGACCGAGCGCAAAAAATACCCGAAGAAAAGTAAAAAACAAGACACAAACCAAACAACATTGGAAATATGGTAACAATCACGACTTACAGAGACGGCAATAACGACGTATCCGAAATAAAAAAAGACGGAGAGACAATCGGTTGGGAAGACCTTTCAAGGTGGGAACAGATAAACCTCTTGGACTCAATGGCAAGCATGTATAACCTTTTCAAAAAACACTTAAAAAGATAGACTATGATTGACAACGCAACAAGGGAAACCTACAAGATGACGTGCCGGCAAAGACGTAAAGACGGCACCTGCGCCAAACGGCAGGCATTGGCATCAAGCGTGCACCTCTCGCTCCACTGCGACGGCAAATGCCAAAGAATGTTCAACTACGACAAAAAACACACAAACAATGGCTAACAATCAGGCAACAATCACCCAACTTATGGGCAGCGAACAGGCAGCCCTCGACCTCTATATGAACATCATGGCGTCTTATATGCTCCTCTCAGTCGCCAACGACTATATGAACGACGCAACGGAAATGCTCGAGAAAAGAGGTCTCAAGACACAACAGACAAAATTCCTCTTCAACAACGCTCAGAAGTGGATGAAACAATACGACGAGCACCTGCAGAAACTGCTCCCGAGCAAAGGTCTCGCCTACGCCTTTATGGACGACTTCGACGAACTCAGAAAAGTCGTCGACTGCTTCATCCTCGGCCACAGCGAAGTGAAAGAAGTCGGACAACAAGAAACGGAAGGAGGCGACGATGCTGTACAAGATTGACGCACGAACATGGCTCGACCTGCCGAAATGGAAATGCCGCAAGGAGTTCGTGGACCTGTGGAACGCACAGCATACGCCCAAACAAGACGTGGAACTCATCAACCGCCTCAAGGCTAAATGCGACGCCATCACCAAGGAACACGAAAAACGCCACCCCAAGAAAAAAGCCAACAAAAAAAGACGTTGACGGCTTGATGAAAAATATTTTTCAAAAAAGTTGTACAACGTATTGAAATATTTCGTATTTTTGCATCCGTTATGGAAGAGAAAATTAAGAAAATAGAGAAAGCCGTTCTTCAGTGGTACAACATCGCCAAGGAAGAGCTGTACAGCCTGCGTGAGACCTATCCGTTGAGCGGTGCGAGAGGTATGTTCACATACCTGCTTTACAAGAACGACGTGCCCGCAGAAGACATCAAATACCTGTTGGGTTACGACACGGCGAGAACGGTGTACTACAAAATCAACGCAGTGCAGTCCGAGATAAGCCACAACCACGGAAGATACCCTGTCGACGTACAGGAGATAGAAAAAATAATAGAATCGTTAAACAATTAAAAAGTAGTATTATGGCAGAAAACAACAAAGTGACAGTTAAGAAAGACGTAGGTTCACAGGTGCTTGACAGAGTGAACCAATTATGTGAAGCGGGATTCCGCTTACCCGCCGATTACTCAGCGGCAAATGCAATCAAAGCAAGTATGTTGGTCCTTCAGGAGACCGTCGATAAAAACAAGAGACCTGTACTCGAGGTCTGCACGCCGGTATCCATTCAGAAGGCACTCTTCAAGATGGTGGTATGCGGTATGGACGTAAGCCTCAATCAGGGGTATTTTATATGCAGAGGTGACAAGCTGACGTTCCAACCGTCATACTTCGGACACATCCTGCAAGTGAAACGTCTCTACCCCAATTGGACGCCGATAGCCCACACCATCAGAGAAGGCGACGACTTCGTCTACACCATCGACCCCGAGACAGGCAAGATGAAACTCGTGAAACACGAACAGAAGTTCGAGAACCTTGACAAAGAATTCGAGGGCGCATACGTCTACCTCCCTTGCGACGACGGCTCACAGGAGCTCTATGTGATGACACGCAAGCAGATTATGAAGGCTTGGAGCAAGTCGAGTTCTCAGACCTTGCAGGTGCATAAGGACTTTGACGAAAAGATGGCCATCCGTACCGTCATCAACAGCGGATGCACAAAGGTCATCAACGCCACACCGAGAGCAATCGTCGCTCCTGACGAGGATGATGACATGCAGAACATCCATCAGCCAAACGACGAAGGTCAGTTCGCAGAGTTCGAAGAGGTGAACGACGAGAAACCACAGGCACAACTGCAGGAGGGCAAGCCGACAGACGACGGCTCAGCCGAGAGAGAGAAAGCGATGGCGTCAGGCACAGGCAGCGAGCCTATGGCGGCACAGGAAGCCCCAAGACCTAACGACGACGAGTTCTAAGACACTTTAACCATTAAATACAAATAATTATGAGTACAATTATGACAATGTTTTCAACATTCGTAGCCTTCGTAGGCGCAGTTCTGCTCATTACAGAAGCAGTAAACAAGATTTTCAAAATCGAGAACTCGACAACCAAGCTCATCATCAGTTGGGTTATGAGCATCGGATTGGCTGCCCTCGGCTTCGGTCTCCAACTCGGATTCTTCGCCGACTGCGGCGACATCACTCAGTGGCAGGGATGGGTAAAGACAGCGCTCATCGGCTTGGGCTGCGGCTTATGCGCCAATAAGATGTACGACAGAGAGGAGATTTGGCGACTGTTGGAGTGGATATTCTCCATCTTTAAATCATCGAAAAAGCTAAAATCATAAACTTTTTTTGTTGTGTTCATTGCGGAGTGGCGTGTAGCTCAGAGGGGAGAGCAGCACAACCAGTAGTGTATGTCGCAGGTTCGAGTCCTGCCACGCCACCAAATAAAAACCCTAAAATAATAATCGTTATGAAGATACTATCAGACGACAAATGGTTCGAGATTCAGACAGACCTGTCAGAACTCAAGATAGAAGTGAAGACGCTGCGTGACAAGAAAGCAGAGTTGGAAAAGGAAATCGAAAGACTCAAAGTCAAGAGCTTCAACCTCAAACAGGAAGCAGACTCGCTCCGTCACTCACTCGAGATGGCTAACGAACTCATCAAGAAGTCGGGCGTGACATTAGGCAAGACCGACAAACCGAAATCCAACAAGAAAAAGGAGAAGTAACTATGACACCAAAAAAGAAACTGACAGCGGAGCAGAAGCGTTGGAGAGCCGAAGAAGACGCCTACATCCTCGCCCAAGCTCGCATCGTGGAAGCCGACGTGGAGAGATTCAACGAGGCGACAAAGGTGGCTCAGCAGAGAGCCAACAACCTCAAGAAAGAAGCCACCGAGATGCAAAAGATTGCAAACCTAAAGAAAAAGAAATAAGCGCTATGGAGAAAAGCAAGGACACCAACAAAGAATCGAGCCGCACCCAAAGGTTCTACTTTGACGAAGCCGGCAAACTCGTCGTGGAGACCAACAAAGGAGTCTACGTCGACGGCGAGCAGTACGTCAAGATGTACGGCATCTTCACCTGCAACGCCAAGACTATGGGCGAGATAATCCACGCTATGAAAGGCATACCTGTGGAGATAGGCGAAAAAATCTTCCTCAAGAAAGAATCGACTGTTGTCAACCAATATGTTGGCGAAGAACGTATCATCGAAGAGACGAAAGACTACTATTGCATCCTTGACGTCGACGAAGAGAAGATTGAGGAATACAAACGTGAGGCTGCGCAGAGACTCGCAGAGCAAGAACGCAACGATTGGCTCACTGCAGAGAAAAATCGATGGATGTATAAGTATAGCAAACTGACAGAGAAAGTTGACAAAATCAACAGACTGCCTTGGTGGAAGAGAATGTTTAAAAGGATTGAAGTATGAAGATTACATATACTTGTCCTTCTTGCGGAAGGACTATTGACAAAGAAAATGGTGAAATTCTTGTTCACATGTTTTCTCATACACACATATGTAATTTTGAATGCGTCTATTGTGGACACGAAGATAGAGAAACTAAATTTCAAAAGGTTAGTGTATGAAAAAAGAAAAATGGTTTAAAATCGGAGATTTGTTCAAGTGGTTACAAGCATTCACTCACAATGAGAAACTGAAAGCGGACATCGACTACATCCAAGAAGTGTACGGATTTCAAGGTGGAGAAGTGCCGCAACAAGATGTCGCAAAGAAGTTAAGAAAGTACGCATTTGAGCTATCAAGTTGCAACGACAACTACCCTCAATGGGCAACGAAACTTATGCAAGAACAATACGGAATTAAACTTTAAAAATAAAAAAAAATGAGTAAAAAAGGAGAAAAATGTTTTCATGTAAAAGAAATTAGCGGGCGGCATGTTTGTCAAATAACAAACTATTCATGCCCGTTTAACGGAGTTTATCATCTTTTATATGATGAACACGGCAATAAAGATTTAATATATGGAGAAAACGATGGTTGCGAAGTTTGTTATGCTTACAATTTAGGTCAAGACTATACAAAATTCAACAGACAACAAATAAAGGTTTTTGCAGTGTGCGCAGGAGACGCCGTGAAATTCCAAGAACCAGACAAGTTTTTTTCAACAAAAGATAAAGCGTTTCAATACTTAAAAGATTTGTCAAAATATCATTCTTGGAAAGAACCTGTTGTAAGAACAAGCGAAGAAAGGTTCAGTAATAGAACTGTTGTTGAAATTGACAACAAAACTTTTGTTATTATAGAGCAAGATTTATTATAGAATCATCATGGGAGAAAACTACGGAATTAAACTTTGAGTTATGACACTATTAGAAGCAGCACAGAATGTATATTGCGCATGGATGGGCGGAACGATAAACGACGTCAGAGACGCAATGAAAGACCTCGGAGAAGTATTAGGCTACAAAGACTAAACTATGAAAAAGCGCATTAAAGAAAAAATTCAAAAGAAGAGAGAAAAACTTTTCGGTCATATCGTAATATTGGGAAAATACTATTGTGATGAATGTGGCGCAAACTTTTCTCTCCGACTCCATGAATCGCTTAAAGAAAAGACAATAAAATATTTGGAAGACCACAAAGTGTTGTGCCCAATATGTAAAAATGAACTTAAAATGATACAAAATGAAAGTCAAGGAACTAATTAAAAAACTCGAAGAGTTTGACCAAGAGAAAGACATTTGGATTCTGTACGACCGTTTTTCTTCACAAGTGCCAGAATTTAATGTGTCGGAAGAGGAAATAGACAATATGAAAGTTGGAGACATTGTTCATGAAGCATGGTAAAATGGAAAAAGAATCTTGTTTATTAACGTGCATCACTTTATTTATGATTACAATTGTAACAGCATTTATTGGCATATACCTTCTCAATGTTACAATTATTGACAAAAATGCACGAATCGGTTTGGGATTGGCAGCACTTCTTGAATCTTCGGCGGCACTATGCCTTTTTATTGCGTATATAAAAAAACAAGGACGTTAAGGAATAAAGACATGACTGAGATTCGCATAGTCAATTCGGGCAGCGTTCACGGCAACGGGTACATCATCAAATCAGATGATGAAATCCTTGTTTTGGAGTTGGGGAGCAAGTTTCAAAGATATATTGACTTTTTAAATATGGAGGAACTGTCGATGGTGTGTGGCTGTGTTGCCACACATCGGTGACAAACTAAGGCACACCGACCACATCAACCCATCCACCGCAAAAGAGTTCATCAGAAGAGGTGTTGACTGCTATGCCCATGAGGAAGTTATCAAAGAAGGCTATTTGAGCCGATTTAAGCCACTTTTTAGCGGACATCGCAACGAGATAGGGCAATTTATCATTCAAACATTCAAAGCCCCGCATAATGTCCCTAATTACGGTTTTTTAATAACAACTCCGACAAAAGAACGCATACTCTTCCTGACGGACACCACAGGAGTCAATCTCAAGTTCAAGGACATCGACTGCATAATGGTTGAATGTAACCATGACGATGACACGCTCTTGGACAATCTCGCAAACCATGACGTGAGTATGGCGCATCCTGAGTTCCACCTCGGACTCGAAGACTGCGCCAAGTTCTGCAAAGCAAACATCTCGGTGAACACCAAGCAGATAATCCTGATACACCTGTCGAGTATGAATGTCAACCCCGACTATGCGGTCAAGACCATTCAAGAGTATACAGGCTTCAAGAACGTCTCGGTGGCTCATGCAGGATACAGTTACAAAATTGATAACGATGAATTTTAAATTATGAACGAAGAAAAATTAAGGAAAGAAGAACGAGAAATGCTTGACTCTCTCGGAACTATGGCAGGAATGCCATCTCTTGGACAAGCAAAAATAATTGATGAGTTTATGATAAAGCACTGCGAGTTCTACGACAACAAAAGCGAGTATGACCCAATTTGCAAGTTATCAAAGACACGATGCGACCATATAAGACCATCGACTTGTCTTTACAGAAGAATATATAAGGATGCATATTGCAAAGGATATACTGAAGGAAGAAATGTAGAAATGTAAAATAATGATTTCTGATTTAGAAAAATACTTATACGAACGCCTGTCGGAGATGCAGGAAGAAAAGGCAAAAAGCACGACTGTGCCTAACCAAGTCACAAAACGGGAGCTTTTCTCTGCCTTTGACAAAGACGTAAAAAGCATCCTCAACGAATGGTGGAGAGCAGGCAAGATAAAGGTTCACAAGACTATTCACGCATCGCAGAACGATTATGTGGAACTGATAAACAAAGAATAGCAATGGATGCACAGGAAGAAATGGAGAAATTGGCAAAAGCCATAGAGACTGCTTGCGACGGCATCGCAACAAGAGCGGAATACCTCTTAGTGGCGGATTACACAGACAAACTAAGTAAAACGGTCATCAACAAATGGGACGGAGCAAAACTAATATCATCAATTGAACTATGACTTGGACAAAAAACTATAAGAAGAAAGGCGAAAGCAAATACCACAATCAGCCTGTGGTATATGATGGTATAACATTTGACTCCATCCACGAGAAACAGCGTTGGTGCTTCCTCAAACTTATGGAACGTGCAGGCAAGATTTCCAACCTGAGATTTCACGTGCCATTTACTCTCATACCCAAAGGAGCAGTAGCCCTTTTGCGGATGCCCGACGGCAAAGAAGTGGAAATCCAAAAGTTCGACAGAAAACGCTACTATGAAGCGGATTTCGTCTATATCAACAAAAAAGGCGAAGAAATTGTTGAAGATTTTAAAGGCTTTGAAACAGAAACATTCAAACAGAAAAGAATACTGTTCAATATCATTTACGGCAAAGACATCAAAATAGTAAAACAGATTAACGAAGACATTTATTAACATCAAATAAATACAAGTATTATGGCAAATTACAATTTTAAATTTGACCTCTCCAAGCTCGAAGGTTTTGGCAAGGTCACCCTTACAGGCAAAAGCGGAACACCCAAGAGATGTGTTGTAATTCCGATAACAGATAACAACGTATTCGAAGGCGAGAAAGGCACTTATCTCGACCTCGTTTGCATTGCCACCCCTAACTCAGAATACGGCTCACACATGGTCACTCTCTCATCAACCAAAGAAGAGCGTGAAGCAGGTGTACGCAAGCCTATTGTCGGCAATCTGAAAGAGTTCGGTTCTCAAGCTCAGGAAGCTGAGGAATACACCTATCAGCCGCAGACAGGAGTACAGCAGGCAAGACCTGCACAACAGGCACCACAAAACAATAATGAAGCAACCAATGACGAGGATGCTGACGGTTTACCATTCTGATAATCAATGAGTTATGGGAACAAAAAAACCATTAGAAGATAACGCCGTTTGTAAGGTGTGCGGAAAGGCTTTTCATTTAAAACCTTTCCAATTAAATAGAAATAGACCCATGGGTGGTTTCTTTTGCAGTCGTACATGTTGTAACGAATATAGAAAAACATGGTTTATTGGCGAGAACAACCATCAGTACGGTTTAAAAGGCGACAAAAACAGCTCCTTTAAAGGTCAGCAGACACGCAAGAAAAATAATTATGTTTATGACAATTGGATTTATTGCCCCAAACACCCATTCGCTAATAAAAATGGCAGAGTGAAATCTTTTAGACTATTGGTTGAACAAAACTATCAATTATTTGATAAGAAGTATTTCGTAGAAATAAACGGCAAATATTATCTTCCTAATAATATTGTAGTTCATCACAAAGACTTGAATCATTATAATAATAAGATAGAAAATCTTGAGCCACTAACAAAAAGCGAGCACTCATCTGTACACAATAAATTAAAAACAATTGTGAGAGACGAACATAGCAGAATCGTTGCAGCAGTCTACCGAGCACCAAGTGGCATTAAAATAATCAGAACTGACAAAAATAATGTTTTGCCACGGAAAGCCCATAGATTTGATGCAGCATTTGACGTGTATGCTCAATCTGACACAGTTGTTCCTGTCGGTAGAAGCGTTATACCTTTGGGCTTTAAAATTCAAATGCCATTAAATTGTGCTGCACATATTAAGGGCAGAAGCGGTAATGATTCCAAAGGCATGTTAGGAGCTGATGACAAAAGGCATGACGCCGATGTTCTTACAGGACTCATCGACCCTCCGTATACTGGTGAAATCGGCTTGATTATCAATAATCATGAAAAAGATTCATTCATGATTAAAAAAGGTGACAGAATCGGACAAATTGTATTTTTTGAAATCCCCGAAATCGAGTTCGTTGAAGTAGAGGAGTTTGAAGAAACCGACAGAAACGAAGGGGGATTCGGGAGTAGTGGACGATAAAAAATCACAACTATGACTAAAGAAGAAAAGAAATTCCTCAAAGAGGTGAAACAAGAGGAAAACTACCTCAGAAACCAACTGCTCGAACTCCACGAAACACTCGAAGAGTACGACACACACGACGAAAACGACGAGTGCATCTCTATGATGATGGACTTCTCGGAACAGGATATGTACAACGCAGCAAGCATCTGCTTCTCCATCTGCTCCAACTATGCCGTAAAACACGACATCCTCAACGAGAAGAACGCCAAACAGAAGATTACGATGTTCAAAAACGTACTGCAAAACACCTTCGGTCTCAACATCGACAAAGAGGCTCAGATACAGCAGGTGCTGGACGCAGCGATACCCGAATGACACTATGTCGCACTACGTCGGAAAAATCAATCTAAGTGCCCTTATCGGAGTGAAACTCGCCGATGTCAATATCGACGGAGAGGAGAAGAAATGCCTCGTGATACCGATACAGGACAACGACATAATCCATTGGAAAGACGAATGGCAGCTTTGGTTCAGGGCTTTCTACTACAAGGAGCCCCGAACCAAATTCACCCACTTCCTGATGAAGTTCATACCCCAAAAGGACATCAGCAGAATGTCGTCAAAACAGATAGAACAGTTCGCCAACCACTCCATCGGAGCGATGAAAAAGACGGGTTATGAAGCGGAAAACGAATTAAAAGATGGCGAATAAAGAAATTTTTAGTATTTTTGCAAGGTAATTCTTAAACCACATAGCTATATGGAAAAAATTGAAGAAAGACTATTGCAGGACGCCCTCAAGCAGGCGCACCTGACACAGCTGCCCAAGGCGGCTACAAAGAACACAGTTTGGATTGAAGGCATCGCCAAGATTCGCAAAGCCAACAACAGCATCGCTTATGGCATCGTGAAACGCAATCCTGACCTCACACACAGAGTGATATATGTCAACGGCGACATCTTCTCCATTACGGAGATTGAAGAGGTTTATCCGTATGTGACTCTCGACAAGTCATACATCAAGACATTCACATCCAAGGAGAAGGAGGCTGCACGTGCCAACTACCTCAAATCACTCAATCTGCCAAGCGTCTGCCCTGTCAACTACGACGAGATGACAATGGAGGAACTTAACAAGGAAATCATCAAGGCTGCCATCTATATGCAGCTCAAAGATATGGAAAAGGAGGCTCGCTAATGAACGACAAGATAATCGAATTGAGAGAAAAGCTCGTGGAGTTAAGCAAAGACCCCATCGAGACACGCAAACTTCTCGACCAACTGACAGAAGCCGAGATTGACCAAAACAACATCGAAAGCCCTTTCCATGTCGGCAAGAACGACATCGAGGCGACCAAGGACGGTGACGTCTACAAACTCTACAAGACAAAGGGCGGCTTCCTTCTGCATTATCACGGCGGTTACAGTGTTCTTGTTGACGAACGCATGATTTCGGCATCTTCAGCACTGCAAGAGATTATGGACGGTGTTCCTGCCGATGTTACAGACAAGGAGACCCGTGACGACGTGCAGCTTATGCTCGACGCAGCCGAGTTCATCTTCCGTCTGCCGCAATTCATCTTCTCCAATCCTGCGGTGACTCTCAATATCGCCACAA